>Ga0302180_10002353_pt1 | contig 14657 bp, 16 predicted proteins | sample I_Palsa_E3_2_FD_200575 | JGI IMG/M metagenome (GOLD analysis project Ga0302180, IMG submission 200575) | Peat permafrost microbial communities from Stordalen Mire near Abisko, Sweden - I_Palsa_E3_2 | ecosystem: Environmental > Terrestrial > Soil > Palsa > Peat permafrost | place: Sweden... | reverse complement strand
CTTGGCCAGGTGCACCGGACTGTGCAGGGTGGACACGAACACCACGCAGCCCAGCCGCATCCGCTGGGTGCACGCGGCCGCGTATGTCATCGTTTCGATCGGCCCGAGCTGCGGTCCGGCGCCGAACCTTCCTTCCTGGGTCCAGGCGCTGTCGAAGCCGAGCTCCTCGGCTCGCGCGAAATAGGCACGGAACGCCCCGGGATCGAACTCGCCGTCGGCGTAAAACTGCGGGATCGCGATCGCGAACTTCATACCCGGCAGCGTATCCCGGCGCTACTGTGGGACGGGCGGTGATCAAAGTGGATATTGCTACGCCGCTGTCGACGAGCGGCCGTTTCATCGTCGACGCGCAGGGGCGACGTGTCCGTCTGGCCGGAGTGAACTGGTATGGCGGCAGCGAGGATTTCGGGCTGGCGGCTGGGCTGGATCGCACCAACCGCAGGACTCTGGCTAGGAACATCGTCAGGTTCGGATTCAACTGCGTGCGCTTTCCTTTCAGCCTGTGGATGACCGAGCAGACGGCTCCGGTGCCCGATAGGTATCTCGCGGCCAACCGCGATCTGGCCGGGTCGACGCCGATGCAGGTGTACGACGCCTGCGTCCGGGCGCTCACCGATGAGGGTCTCATTGTCATACCTAATTGCCACATGCTGTCCTGTGGGTGGTGCTGTTCGGACAGCGACTGTAATGGCCTGTGGTATAATGACAGCTGGCCGGCCGGGAAATTCACCGCGGTCTGGCAGGAAATAACGGCGCGGTATAGATCGAACGGGCTCGTCGCCGCGATGGATATCAAGAACGAGCCCCGTCAGGCGACTGCTGGCGGCCGGGTCCTGACCCCGACCTGGGGGACCGGCGACGACACTGATTTCGCCGCCATGTACACGACGGTGGGGAACCTCATCCACGAAATCAACCCGCACCTGCTCATCATCTGCGAGGGGCTGAAATACGCCGGCGACCTGACCGGCGTGGCCACCCATCCGGTTCGGCTCGAGCGGCCGGGCAAGGTCGTCTACAGCATGCACGACTATCCGTGGTTCCACCCGAAAGGCCAGTCCTCGGCGTCCTATATCGACCAAATGACCAAGGCCGGAGGTTACCTTCTCAGCGACCAGGCCAACGGGTTGGCTCCGCTCTGGATCGGCGAGTTCGGCAACGACACCGGATCGCTGGCGAATTTCGGCCTGGACCCGACATCACAGGTTGGCAATGCCGATAATGGCGTGTGGTGGAACAACATTCAGGCCTGGGTCACCGACGCGGACCTTGACTGGTGCTGGTGGGCGCTCAACCCGACGCACGCCAAGGGCATCAACCCGGCCACCAGCCAGCTGCTTTACAACTGGGGCGATCGCGAGCCGTACGGCCTGCTGACCTCCGATTGGCGTGGCGTGGGAAATCCGGTGGTGATGAAAATGCTCAAATCCATGATCCGCCCCCGCACCGGTCCCGGCGTTGACTCAGTTCCTGCGCCGCCGTCACATGAGCTGACAGAATAGCTGTGTGGACGATCCGACGGCCGACCTCGCAGGACGGCTGCGCGCGATTTGCCTGGCGTTCCCTGAGGTCACCGAGCGGCCCAGCCACGGCGCGCCGACCTGGTTCGTCCGGGACAAGAGCTCTTTCGTGACGCTGTGGGAAAACGGCCATCACGCAAACGACTTCCCGCACCTGTGGTGCGCCGCGCCGCCCGACGCGCAGCAGGAACTGGTCGCCTCCGAGCCCGCCCGGTTCTTCCGGCCGCCCTACGTCGGCGGCCGCGGCTGGGTCGGCGTCCGGCTCGACGCCGGCATCGACTGGACCGAGATCGCCGAGCTCTGCCAGGACGCCTACCGCGTCATCAGCACCCGGTCCTCTGCCCGCAGCCAGGCCCGCGAGTGAGCGTCCTCTGCCCGCAGCAAGGCCCGCGAGTGAGCACAGACCCGCGAAGCGTAGCCTCGCAGCGGGGGTTCCAGGGGACTTTACGGGTTCGTCCCCCTGGGCTAACACAGCGCCGCGGTTAGCTCGGTGGCGCAGCCCCAGGACAGGGAGATGCCGGCGCCGCCGTGGCCGTAGTTGTGCCACAGCACGCCACCGTCAAGCGGCTCGGATTCCAGCCGCACCTCCGGCCTGCAGGGCCGCAGGCCGACGCGGTGCCCGAGGATCTCTGCCCCGCGCAGGCGAGGGTCGATCTCCGCGCAGCCAGCCACGATCCGTTCGGCTATATGTCCTTTAGGGTCTTGGTCCCAGTTACCCTCGTCGTTCGTGCCACCCAGCAGGATGGTGTCGCCGTGCGGGAACATGTAGGTGATCCAGGGCGGCTCCGGGTCCCTGTCGATGACGAACTCCTCGATGCCGGGGTTGGCGGCTATCACGACCTGGCCGCGCACCGGCACCACCGCGGGGTCGGGCACCAGGTCATGCGCCCCGGCGCCGGAGCAGTTGATCACGGCCGGAGCCTGGCCGGCCAGCTCGGCCAGCGAGGCGATCGACGAGATCTCCAGGGCGCCCCCTGCCCGCTGGAACCGGGCCTGCAGGTAGCCCAGGTAAACGGGCATCGTGGCCAGCGGGGCGCTGTAGTGCCAGCCGTGGGTGAAGCCGCTGGGCAGTTCGGATGGCTCACACGGCCGCAGGTCCGCGAGGAGGCCCATCCAGTCGTGCGGATCGAGCGGCGTACGGGAAATCTCCCGGCCGCTGACCATCCGCACGCCGGTGCCGGGTTCGGCGGCGAGCTTGGACAGGACCTCCAGCCCGGCCCGTCCCCAGTCCAGCACCCGGCCGGGCGGCCCCACCCGGACCAGGCCCCAGAGGGCGCCAGCCGCGACCGAAGTGGTCTGCCCGGGCGGAGCGGCCGTCCTGATCGTCACGCTGAGCCCGGCCTCGGCCAGGCAGATGCCGGTGGTCAGGCCGCTGACCCCGGCCCCAATCACGAGAACGTCCATAAACCGACAGTATCCGGTGGCATCCTTAGCCAAGAAGGTCCCAGGGAGGTCCCGGTGGGCGAGATGTCCGACGCGCAGGCCCGGCTCATCGATCAGGCGACCGCCACATCCGGCGCCTCGGCGAGCCTGAACGACATTCAGCATGTCGTGATCCTGATGCAGGAAAACCGCGCTTTTGACCACTACTTCGGCACGCTGTCCGGCGTGCGCGGCTTTTCCGATCCGCACGTGCTGAGCCAGTCCGTCGGCGGCCATAGCTACCCGGTCTTCGACCAGTTCGGATACCATCCGGGCGGCGGCGTGGACGCGTCCGGTTACCTGCAGCCCTTCCGGCTGAGCAGCGACCCGCCGCTGCGGGACGGCCAGACCATCAACGACATCTCGCATACCTGGCCGACCCAGCACCAGAGCTGGAACGGCGGCGCGATGGACACGTTCGTGACCGCCCATCTCGCCGCCGACGGTACCGAGAACGGGCCGGTGACCATGGGCTATTACACCCGCGCCGACCTTCCTTTTTACTACGCGCTCGCCGACGCGTTCACCGTCTGCGACGGCTACTTCAGTTCGGTGATCGGCCCGACCGACCCGAACCGGCTGATGAGCATGTCTGCGTCCATAGATCCCGACGGGACGGCGGGCGGCCCCGTGGTCGAGACGTTCGGCAACCGTATCGCCGAGTACGGCAAACTGAGCTGGGAGACGATGCCGGAACGGCTGCAGTCTGCCGGAGTGAGCTGGAAGGTCTACAACGACCGGCTCAGCGAACTCGCGCTGAGCCCGCTGCCCTACTTCAAGGCGTTCACCGACCCGTTCTCCATCACCGGGGTCGAACTGGTCGGCCGCGGGCTCACGCCGCGCTACCCGGACGACTTCGCCGAGGACGTCCACTGGGGCAAGCTGCCGTCGGTGTCCTGGATCATGCCGCCGCTGGCGCAGTGCGAGCACCCCGCCGCCCCGCCCGGGTACGGCGAGTACCTCGTCCACAGCGTGCTCTCGACGCTGGTGTCGAACCCCGCGGTGTGGGCGCAGACGGTCCTGTTCGTAGTTCACGACGAGAACGGCGGGTTCTTCGACCACGTGCCGCCGGTCACGGCGCCTCACGGGACCCCGGGGGAGTGGCTGACCGGGAAGCTGCCGGCCGCCGCGGACGGGATCACCGGGCCCGTCGGCCTCGGCTTCCGCGCCGTCTGCCTGGTGGTCTCGCCGTTCAGCCGCGGCGGCTATGTCTGCTCAGAGGTCTTCGACCACACCTCGCTGCTGCGCTTTATCGAGAAACGGTTCGGGGTCGAGGTGCCTAACCTGTCGGCCTGGCGGCGGAGCGTGACGGGCGACCTGACCGCGGCGCTCGCGCTGGTCAACCCGCCGCAGACCGCCGTTCCCCCGCTGCCCGCGACCTCCCTGGGCCAGACGAGCGTGGCCGAGCAGGCAGTGCTCGACGCGCTGGCCGGGACCCTCGATGTCGGCATCCCGTACCCGCTGCCCGCGAGCAACTCGATGCCGTCCCAGGAGACTGCGCCGAAGCGACCGCCCGTGCCGTAGCGGGCCCCGGCTCCAGTTGAGAACCCGGATCCAGAAGGTTAAGGGCCGCCATCGGAGCGGGGGCGGGTCACGGTGAAGGTCTCGAACTCGGTGTAATCGGGCGTGGGGGCACCCTTGTCGCCGGTGGCCGGATTGACCGGGTCCGCGCCGACCGCGTGGTACTGCGTGACCGTGATGCTGGTCCGGCCGCCGGCCTCGGTGCCCGGGTTGACGTCGAAGACCGCCACTCCGTACCCGGTGGAGGTGTCACGCCGGGCGGACCAGATGGCGTCCTCCACCGCGTCGGCCGCGGCGCGGCCGTAGACGTCGGGCGTGGCGGCGCGGGCGGGCCGGTCGGTCCGGGTGAACACCTTGGCCTTCCGCGGGGGGGTCCGGGGGGGCGATCCACCCGGGAAAGGACTGCCGCCGGCCGCGTCGGTCCCGTAGTCGTCCAAATTGCCGTCGGTGCCGCCGCAGCCGAGGATGAGGTGCACCGTGCCCTGGCTGGTGTCGAACACCCCGCTGTCCGTGGTCGTCACCGGGTGCGGCCGCAAGGTGTTGACCACCGCTCCGGTCGCGACTTCGTGGCCCGCGTCAGCGTCGGCGCCGCGCACCGGGAACGACCGTTCGTAGTCGTGGTCATGACCGGTGAGCACCAGGTCCACCTGGTAGCGGTCGAACAGCGGCAGCCACTGCTCACGGATGCCCAGGTCGGAGCCGTTTCCGGTGGCCGAGGACGACGCCGCGCAGTGGTGCATCTGGATGATGATCCAGTCGACTGACCGGTCGCCGCGCCCGGCCGCGAGCGTCCGCTCCAGCCACGCGGTCTGCGCGCCGCCCGAGTAGCCCCGCAGGTAGAGCGACGTGCCCGGTTCAATCGGCGGATGACCCGTGCTCGCCGCCGGGGTCAGCGCCGCGGGTCCGGCCACGAACGCGCCCGCGTCCTGGTACACCACGTCGTCGGCGTCGAGCGAGACGAACAGGACCGAGCCGACCCGGAAGGAGTACCAGCGGCCGCCGAAGCCGGGCACGCGATTTTCCGGCAGCGTGTAGCGGGTCAGGTACGAGGTGAACCCTTGCGGCCCGTTGTAGAACTCCACCTCGTGGTTGCCCGGGCACGGCATCCACGGCCGGTTCGCGGCCGACGCCTGGTTGTTGCGGCCGAAGTCGCGCCACACCTCAGGCTGCACGGCCGGGTTCAGGTTCGCGTAGCACAGGTCGCCGTTCAGCAGGTGGAACAGCGGCTGGAAGGACTCCACGGCCTCGACCGCGTAGGCGCTCTGGCCGTAGGAGAGCACCCAGTCGGCGTTGGGCGTGGCCAGGTCGCCGAAGCTGGTGAAGCGGAACGGCGCCCGGCCGTGGGGTGCGGTGCGGAAGATGGCGCTGAACGGATCCGCGGCGTTGCTGTCGTTGTCGGCGGTGACCAGGTACGCGTAGGTCGCGCCGGGCCGCAGCCCGCCGACCCGGGCGTGGTAGGTCCAGACCGTCTCGCCGTTGATCCCGTCGGTGTACGGGCGCGGCTTGGCCGCGATGACCCGCTGCCCGATCCGCACCCGCGGTCTGACCGCCGGGCCGGGCGAGGCCCACGAGACGACGACACCGGTCGTCGGGCTCTCGCCCCAGGTGAGATGGATCTGCTCGGGTGTGCCGCCGGCCCCGGCGAGCACCTGGCGGCGCGACATCGAGGTACGAGACGGCCGTGAGCCAGCTGAGTTCCCCGTCACAACAAAAACGTAACACCAGCGGGTAAACGCCAGGTGGTGTTACCGAGTGTTACGTTCCGCCAGCTGATGAACGTTCGGGCCGCTTAGCGGCTGATACCGGTCTACAGGCGATTCCAGGCCTCGGTCAGTACCTCCCGCAAGATCCCCTCGATCTCGTCGAAGTGCTCTTGCCCGCAGATGAGCGGCGGGGAGAGCTGGATCACCGGGTCGCCGCGGTCGTCCGTCCGGCACACCAGGCCGGCGTCGAACAGGGCCTGGGAGAGGAACCCGCGCAGCAGCCGCTCCGACTCCTCGTCATCGAAGGTCTCCCTGGTCGCCTTGTCCTTGACCATCTCGATGCCGTAGAAGTACCCGGCGCCGCGGATATCGCCGACGATCGGCAGGTCGTTGAGCTTCTCCAGGGTGGCGCGGAACGCGGCCTCGTTCGTGCGGACGTTTCCGAGCAGGTCTTCCTTCTCGAAGATGTCCAGGTTGGCCAGCGCCACCGCGGCGGACACCGGATGGCCGGCGAACGTGATGCCGTGCAGGAACGTGGCGGTTCCCGCGGTAAACGGTTCTATCAGCGCGTCTCGGACCACCATCCCGCCCATCGGCGAGTACCCGGATGTCAGCCCCTTGGCGAAGGTGATGATGTCCGGCTGGTACCCGTACCGCTCGGAGCCGAAGTAGTAGCCGAGCCGCCCGAACGCGCAGATCACCTCGTCGGACACGAGCAGCACGCCGTATCGGTCGCAGATCTCCCTGACCCGCTGGAAGTAGCCAGGGGGCGGCGGGAAGCAGCCGCCGGAGTTCTGCACCGGCTCCAGGTAGACGGCGGCGACTGACTGCGGTCCCTCCCGCAGGATCGCCCGCTCGATCTCATCGGCGGCCCACTCCCCGAACGCCCCGAGATCGTCGCGGACGAATTCCGGAGCCCGGTAGAAGTTGGTGTTCGGCACCCGGACGCCGCCGGGCGGCAGCGGCTCGAACGGGTACTTGATGTCGGCCAGGCCGGTGATCGCGAGCGCGCCCATGGAGGTGCCATGGTAGGCGAGCTCTCGGCTGATCACCTTGTACCGCTCGGGCTGGCCGATCAGCTTGAAGTACTGCTTGGCCAGTTTCCACGCCGACTCGACCGCCTCCGAGCCGCTGGTGGTGAAGAACACCCGGTTCAGGTCACCCGGGGCCAGGTCAGCCAGCCGGGTGGCCAGTTCGATCGCCTTCGGGTGGGCGTAGGACCACAGCGGGAAGTACGCCAGTTCCTCCGCCTGCCGCGCCCCCGCCTCGGCGATCTCCTTGCGCCCGTGGCCGACCTGGCTGACGAACAAGCCGGACAGCCCGTCCAGGTAACGCTTGCCGCGCTGATCGAAGACGTAGGCCCCTGAGCCGCGCACGATCACGGGAATGTGGCTGTCCGCGTACGCGGACATCCGGGTGAAGTGGAGCCAGAGGTTGCGCTTGGCGGCTTCCTGTGCTCTGTCGATGTCTTGCGCTGGCTCGATGTCTTGCGCTGGCTCGATGTCTTGCGCTGGCTCGATGTCTTGCGCTGGCTCGATGTCTTGCGCTGGCTCGATGTCTTGCGCTGGCTCGATGGCCTCGAAGGAGGATGTCATCTCGTTCCCCATGAGTAGGTTTGCTTGCGGAGCTTGAGGTAGACGAACGTCTCGGTACTGGTGACGCACGGCACGGCACGTACCCGGCCCAGGATCTCGAGCAGGTCGTCGTCGTCCTCGCAGACGACCTCAGCGAGCATGTCAAATGAGCCGGCGGTGATGACGACGTAGTCGATTTCCTCCATGTCGGCGAGTTGGCCGGCCACCTTGTCCAGGTCGCCGTCGATCTTGATCGCGATCATCGCCTGCCGCCGGAAGCCCAGCGTGAGCGGATCGGTGACCGCGACGATCTGCATCACCCCGGCGTCCTGAAGCCGCTGCACGCGCTGCCGGACGGCGGCCTCGGAAAGGCCGACGGCCTTGCCGATCGCCGCATAGGAACGTCGGCCGTCCTGCTGCAGCTGCTCGATGATTTGCTTAGAGACGTTATCGAGTACGGCACCGCCAGGGCCATGGGCCGGGAGCGTCCTCGGGCTATGCGCCATGCGGTCCCCCTCATTGGCCTGACCTGGCGGGCACGGTTATGTCCGCCTGCACCCTAGTCAACTGATTTCGTAGGTATATGTAAAGATAGCAACTGAATCACTTGTGGAGGTAGTCCATCTCTGCGAAGCTCGTCATACGGATTCACAGAGGGTGATGGCACTGAAGTGGGCACACTCCGGCGGATGGAGGCTCAGATGACGGACCGCGTGCTGCAGAACTTTGTCAACGGCAAGTTCGCTGACGCCAGCGACGGGCGTACCAGCGATGTAATCGATCCAAGCACCGGCGAGGTCTACGCCCAGGCGCCGGTATCGAGCCGCCAGGACGTGGACGCCGCGATGCAGGCCGCGGCGAACGCGTTCGAGGGCTGGCGGGACAGCACCCCGTCCGAGCGCAGCCTGGCCCTGCTCAGGTTCGCCGACGCGATGGAGAAGCGCGCCGACGAGATCATCGAGGCCGAGACCCGCAACACGGGCAAGCCGGTCGCGCTGACGGCGTCGGAGGAGATCCCGCCCGCGGTGGACCAGATCAGGTTCTTCGCCGGAGCCGCCCGGGTCCTGGAGGGCCGCAGCGCCGGCGAGTACCTGCGGGACCACACCTCTATGATCCGGCGCGAGCCTATCGGCGTCTGCGCCCAGGTCACGCCGTGGAACTACCCGATGATGATGGCAGTCTGGAAGTTCGCGCCCGCCATTGCGGCCGGCAACGCCGTTGTGCTCAAACCGTCAGACACCACCCCGGTGTCCACGCTGCTGATGGCCGAGATCGCCGCCGAATTCCTGCCGCCTGGCGTGTTCAACGTCATCTGCGGTGACCGGGACACGGGCCGGGAACTGATCTCGCATCCCACGCCGAGCATGGTGTCGATCACCGGCTCGGTCCGGGCCGGCATGGAGGTCGCGCGCTCGGCCGCGGACGACCTCAAGAAGGTCCACCTCGAGCTGGGCGGCAAGGCGCCCGTCGTGGTCTTCGACGACGCCGATGTCGAGGCGACGGCGGAGGGCATCGCGGGCGCGGGCTACTTCAATGCCGGGCAGGACTGCACCGCGGCGACCCGCGTGCTGGCCGGCCCCGGAATCGCCGCTGACCTGACCGCCGCGCTGGCCGAGCAGGCGAACAACACCACGACCGGCGGGCTTGACGTACCCGACGCCTACTTCGGCCCGCTGAACAACCCGAACCAGCTGGCCCGGGTCGAGGGCTTCATCGCGCGCAAGCCCGACCATGCCGAGGTGGTCGCAGGCGGCCACCGGGTGGGGGAGCGCGGGTACCTGTACGCCCCCACCGTCGTCTCCGGCCTGCGGCAGGACGACGAGCTGATCCAGGACGAGGTCTTCGGCCCGGTCATCACCGTCCAGCGGTTCAGTGACGAGGACGAGGCCATCCGCTGGGCCAACGGCGTCAAGTACGGGCTCGCCTCCAGCGTGTGGACCAAGGACCACGGCCGCGCGATGCGAATGGCCAAGCGCCTGGACTTCGGCGCGGTGTGGATCAACACCCATATCCCGATCGTGGCCGAGATGCCGCACGGGGGCTTCAAGCACTCCGGCTACGGCAAGGACCTGTCCATGTACGGCTTTGAGGACTACACCCGCATCAAGCACGTCATGAGCTACATCGGCGCCTGAGGTCAGGGCAGGCTCGGTGCCCGTCGGCTAGGCGGTTCTGCGACTGACGTCGAGATGGAGCTGGATGGGCAGGCTGGCGTGGCCGATGGCCTGGCGGACGTGGCTGAGGGCTTCGGTTTCGAGGCGCTGGTGCAGGGCTCGCAGGTCGGCGGTCGGGCTAGCGGTGACGGTGACGACGACTTCGGGGGCGGCGGCGTCGCCGATAATCCGGGCCCGGGCGGCGGCCACGCCGTGATAGGCGCCGATTTCCCGGGTCAGGGCGTCGGTGAGGGCGGCGGGGCGCAGAGTGGTGGTCCCCTCTTGGGTGGCGACGGGGATGGGGATGTCGCCGGCCCGGTCGGTAGAGATGAGCAGGGCCACGACCCAGCGCAGCGCGATCAGGGTGATCACCAAGCAGACGCCGGCGGCGACGTACCACACCCAGCCATGACCGCCGATGTAGGTGCTGACGCGATTGGCGAACAACGTGCGCCGCGAGAACGCCGTCCCGAACACCCCTGTCGACGCGGTTATGCCGCCGGCTCCGACGGCCAAGACCAGCAGGCCGAAAAGAGCGAGACCTGCGCGGTTGGTGCGGTCGGCACGCATCAGCGGCTCCGGGGGTAGACGCGTACACGAAGGCGCGGCGGGTGGCGCAGGTCCAGGCCATCCAGCCGGTTCTGCAGGGCCTGGGTGACCGGCTGGCTAAGCGTTTCGGCGGCGGGCCGGCCCCGGGCGGCGGCGGTCGCGACGACGCTGGCGCGCCGGCGGCGGACGGTAACCGCCGCGGCGGAGATCCCGTCGACCCCGGTTGCCGCTGCCCGCAGGGCCCCGGCCAGGCCGCCGCGGGTCACCGCGGCGTCGGTGGCCTCGTGGCTGGAGCGCAGCGGCAGGCGGGTGACGCGGCGAGGCTTTAGTTCCAGCGCCAGTACCACCGCGCCGATCACGATCAGGATGGCTGACCAGATCCGGATCACGAGCCGGTCCCACCGGGTTCTGCGGGCCCACCGATACCAGGTGGGCCAGTGCAGCAGCAGCGGGCCGTGGTGCGCGGCGACGGCGATGACCTCGATGATGACGATGATGGCGGCCACGGCCAAGGCGGCAGCCAGAATGAAGGCGAGCGGCCGGTTCACCAGGCGCATCGGTTTCCTCCCTTACCGGACTCGTGGCGGCGGGGTGATATCGGTGGCCAGATCTGACACGACGATATGGACCTCATCGACCTGCAACCCGGTCAGTTCCGCGACTCGGTCGCGGACGTGCCGGCGGACCTGCTCGGTGACCTCACGGATGGATGCAGGCCACCGGACACTGATTTCCAGGCTCACGAACGCTTTGGAGCCATCGACCTCAACCGTGGTCTTGGGCAGCGCGTCCAGGTCGGTACCGCGCACGCCCAGATGCCCGGCCCCGGGGACGGCGCGGCCGAGCATGCGGGCCACCGCCGCCCCGGCGTCAGGGTTCTCGGCTGCGGCGCGAGCAGCGATCTTGGTCACGACCCCGTCGGCGATGCTGATCGTGCCCAGTTCGCTGCGACCCGCGTGGGCCGGCTCCACGTCGGAGCCGACGTCCGCCTCCAGGTCCGGTTCCGCGACCGTGCTCATCTGCGGTAGCGGCTGCGCGACAGCCATCCCTGCACGTCCAGGTCACCATCGAGCACCTTGGCGATGCCGTAGCCGATCAGCCCGAGCAGGGCCACGATCAGCATGTCGCCGAAGTTGCCGAACACCAGCGCCAGGCCCAGGATAAGGCCGGTCACGGTGGCAAGCGCGGTACGGTTCATCTCTCACATCCATACTGGGGAACAAAACTCCGGGCCCTGGGCTGTTCAGACCGGCGGCAGACCAGGGGACTGATCATCGCGCCCGGTCCGGCGGGCCACCCGCGGGGGCGGCGTACCGGGTGGATCGTCGATGTCGGCGATCACGACGTCGACCGGATAGCCGCCGGTCAGCGGGGCCAGCGCCGCGGTAATCGTGGCCGCCAGCAGCGGTGCCTGCACCCCCCACGCGGACCGGACCTGTACCCGCACCCGGCCGCCGCCGACCACGATGCCCGGCACCGTGCGGCCGGGTAGGTACGTGGCGACGCCGCCGTATTGGCCGCCGTCCAGACCGGACACGCCCGCGCAGCCGCGGACGACCGCGGCCACGGCGTCGACATCTACCCCGTCGATAACCGCGGCATCCGGTATAACGCCAGGTGAGGCTAGGGTCATGAGACCCGGCTGGTGGCCGGCTGCGAGTCGTCGTCGTCGGCGGTGGCCAAGTAGACATCGTCCACGGCGACGTTGACCTCGACCACGCGCAGGCCGGTCATCCGCTCGACCGTCTGCTTGACGTTCCGTTGGATGCTGCGGCCCAGCTCAGCGATGGACACACCGTATTCGACCACGATGTCCAGGTCGATCGCGGCTTCGGTCTCGCCCACCTCGACCCCGACGCCCTGACCGAAGCTCGGCCCTGAGCTGCCCGGGATACGCTCGCGGATCGAGCCGAACGCGCGGGTGCCGCTGGTACCCATGGCGTGCACCCCGGCGATCTCACGGCACGCCTTGCCCGCGATCTTCTGCACGACGCCTTCGGCGACCGAGATCTGCCCGTCATTGGTGGCCAGCCGATCCCGGGTGGCGGGGCTGGCATTGGTGCTCGTGGTGACCGGGGTCTCACTCGTCTTGGTCTCTGTGGGCTGGCTCATCTGACCTACTCCTTGAATGCCGGTTCGTCTGCGATCCGTGCGGTGCGCGGCCCGGTGCAGGGTTGCCTGCATGGCCGCCTGTCAGTTAGACACCGACCCGGCCAGGTCGTCGCACTATTTAAAGAACTTTCTGCGCTCGGGCCGGCGGGTCAGTCGGGTGAATGTAGCCGGCCCAAATGGTCGGTTCTGGTCAGGCTGTGGCATGCTAGCCCGGCACAGCGGAACGAGTTGATGACGGGACGTCCATGCAGCAGGAACCCGAGGTCGGGGACGCCTATCTGGTGGCCCGCGCCCGGGACGGCTACCTCGACGCCTACGAGATGCTGGTCCAGCGGCATTCCGCGATGGCCTACCGGGTCGCACTTCGGCTGTGCGGTAACCACCACGACGCGCAGGACATCGCCCAGGACGCCTTCATCGCGGCGTGGCAGCACCTGGCCCGGTTCCGGGCCGACTCCTCGTTCTCGACCTGGCTGTACCGGATCGTCGCCCGGCGTGCGCTCAATAAGGTCACCCGCGGCCGGGCCGGCGAACTGGCGGATCTGCTTGATGACGTCGCCGACCCCCTCACCGGACCCGCTGCGCAGGCCGAGCGGAACCTCGCCGTAGACGCGGTCACCGACGCCCTGGCGGCGCTGCCGTTCTCGCAGCGCGTAGTCGTGATCCTGCACCACTTCGAGGGCCTGTCCTACGCCGAGGTAGCCGAGGTAACCCACAGTAGCGTCCCGGCGGTCCGTAGCCATTTGTTCCGGGCACGGCGCACACTGGGTACCAAGCTGGAGGAATGGAGGTGACCGGTCCGTGAGCGAACCGCCTGCCGACGGCTCAGCAGCCAGACGGCTGCTGAACACGGTCGCGCTGCCTTGCGGCGCTGACGTCGACACGCTGCTCGAACAGGTCGCCGACGGTCATGCGGCCGACCTCGACGCACACCAGCGAGACTGCGTGCACTGCCAGGCCGCTCTCACGGAGTTCGTGGCCCTGTGGACCCCGGTGGCTGACACGGCGGCCCACCCGGTACCCGCTCCCCCCGGCCTGACCGCGGCCGTCATGAGCCAGATCCGGGTCTTGGTCCGCGACGTGTGGTACACGCTGCAGACCACCGACCTCGGGGTCATCCGTATCGCTGCCCGGATCGTGGCCGCCCTGGCCCGCGACAGCGCCCGCACGGTCCCCGGTGTCCGCGTCGCCCTCGGCCGCAGCACGCACAGCAAACTCGCGCAACTCGCCGAGCAGGGCAGCCTCAGGCACCGTCATCCCCATGCGGCAGTGGGCGTCCTCGGCCGCACCGCTGTCGTCGACCTCGCCGTGGCGGTCACCTACGGAGACCCCGTACATGACGTGGCACGCGACATCCAGCGGCATGTCATCGCCACGCTGCGGGAAACCACCGGCCTGCAAACCGTCACCGTAAACGTTACCGTCGACGACATCCTCGGCGGCGGCGACGACCAGTAGGCGCCCGGCGGCCTGGAACCGGGTCGCGTTTCAGCGCACCCGGGAGGGCTTTCTGCCACGGTGTAGGCGCCGCGCCACCGCGGTCACGAGCCGGGTGCGCCACCCTCGGTGCCGGACAACTACCACGGTGGGCAGGTCCTGGGGCGCTGGCTCAGCGCCGAAGGCTCGCAGGCCGGCGATGAAAGTATCTGTATCCCCCCCCCGATCGGGATGGTGCGCCTGGATGAACTGCCTGCGGCGGCGCTCAGTCTCCCTCACCCAGCACTCACCGGCCCCGCCTTCACTGATCAGCCTGTCACCACACTACGTTGTTCCGCCGTTGTGGTCGGGTGGCTGAACCTCAGCCCTTGTCGGGTCGGCGCCAGATGTCGCGTTCGTGCATGAGCTCGATCTGCCGGTCGATGACCTCGCGGCGGTACTCCTGGTGGGTGTACGGGGCACGATCGAGGTAGAGGTTCTTGGGGTAGACGGGCTCTTCGTAGATGACCTGGTACTGCTCGGTGGTGAGGTCCTTGATCCAGTTGTCCCACTGCGCGCTGGCCCGGAACTTCCGCAGCGCGTCCACGTCGATGGTCCCGGCCACCCAGGACGATCCGCCGCTGTAGTCGTGCCGCCCGACGATCTGGCCGCGGTAGTCGATCACGG
>Ga0302180_10002351_pt1 | contig 14659 bp, 11 predicted proteins | sample I_Palsa_E3_2_FD_200575 | JGI IMG/M metagenome (GOLD analysis project Ga0302180, IMG submission 200575) | Peat permafrost microbial communities from Stordalen Mire near Abisko, Sweden - I_Palsa_E3_2 | ecosystem: Environmental > Terrestrial > Soil > Palsa > Peat permafrost | place: Sweden... | reverse complement strand
GCCCGCTCGTCGCCTGCAGTTGTTTGAACGAACTTGGCACTGCCTGAAGCGCCGCCACGTCCACCTCGCCGGCGCTGAGCGCATTCATCGTCTCGGCCGTACCGCTCATAAAGTAATATGTGATCGTCGAGAGGTTTGCAGGGCTTCCCCAATAATGGGCATTTCGGACGAGCTCGAGCGAATAACCGTCCTGCAGTTCCGACACGAGGTAGGGGCCGCCCGACACGAGGTCGGCGACCGGGTCGGTGAAACCGGAGCCGAAACCGACCGCCCGGCCTACGTGAGCCGGCATCAGGTAGGAAAAAAGCGACTGCCAGTCCGGATAAGCGTGGGAAAAGGTGACCGTTACCGTGTACGGGCCCGACGGCGCTCCGCTCACGCTCGAGATGTCGTCGTAGCCGGCCTCGTCCAGGGGAGTGTACGCTTTGCCGGACAAGTCCGAGTACGCCGTTTTCCCCGATTGTGCTTGCCAGTTATATGCAAAATCGGCATACGTTATCGCCATGCCATCGGACCACACGGCCCTCGGGTTTATCTGGTAAACGATTATTTGCGGGTCTGAGCTCACCTCGGTGGCGGAGTTGAGCAACGACGTGTCGAGCATGGGGGCGCCGTTGGCCCCGATATCAAACGCAGAGGGCCAGACCTGGGCAAGGACCTGCTCCAAGGTGAGGTACCAGGGGGCGGCTGAGGCGGAATGGATGTCCCAGTTCTGGGGCTGTAAGCCCACCGCGTACGAAGCGACCGCGTTCGTGTCGTACTCGACGTTCTGGCCCGGCGTCGTGGTGGCCGTCGTGGTAGCCGTCGTGGTAGCCGTGGCGGTGGCCGGCGGGACGCTGCTAGCCGGCGAGTTGGCGTTCGCGACTTTGCTCGTAGGAGTTAGCGAAGTAGCGGCCGGGGCCGCGACCCCGGTCCGCGAGCCGGTCGGGGCGGCCGAAGAAGGGCTCACCGATCCGGACGGGTGCACCGTGCCCGAAGCATGAACTGTGCCTGAAGGCCGGACCGTGCCTGAAGACCGGACCGTGCCCGAAGGGGGCTGGGTGCCTGAAGGGTGCGCCGTGCCGCAACCGGCCAAGGTCGCCCCGAGCAACGCTGCAACCCCGACTAGTGAGGCCAGCGAGGCTAACGAGGAAGACCGTCGGGTCGAGGGGCACACCGCGCCACGAGCGTAGTGGCAGCGTGCCCTCAGGGCTCGGCGACCGTGGGCTCGGCGACCGTGGGCGCGGCGACCGTGCGGGGCCGCTCCAGAGCCTCCCTGGTCTCGCTCGCCGTCTCGGTCTCCGTCTTAGTCTCAACCGCTGAGCTGGGCACGGCTTTGGAGCGGAGCGGCCGAGTAGCCAGGACCGAGCCAGACAGGACCAGCACGAAACCAATAGCGGTAGCGGGGCCGAACCGCTCCCCGAGCACCACCACCCCGAGCAGGACCGCCACGGCCGGGTTCAGGTAGGTGATGACGATCGCCCGCATCGGACCGATCTCGCCTATCAAAGCGAAGAACGTCAAGAAGCCCGCGACGGTGCAAACCACTATCAGCCCAAGCAGCGACAAGAACACCGCAGTCGACAGTTCGTGGTGCGGGCGTTGCACGACGGCAAAGGGCGCGTACACGATTGCTGCGAGCGCCAGGGAAGCAATTACTACGCTAGGGCCCCGCAGGTCCGCCAGGTACTTCGAGAAGATCCAAGGCCCGAGTGCGTACCCCGTGATGATCAGGAGGAACGAGCTCACCACGAGCAGGTGCGGGCCGCCTACGTCGAAACCCACCAGCGCCGCGACCCCGCCAAGCCCGAGGATGAGCCCCGCAGCCCTGCGCCTGTCGATCCGGTCCGTCCCGGTCACTCGGGCTATCACAGCTCCCGCTATCGGCACGGCTGCCACCAACAACCCCGAAAGCGAGCTCGTCACGGTCTTTTCGGCGTTCGACAGGACGACCCAGGGGACGACGATCTCGACGACGGTGTAGGCACAGACGGCCTTCCAACGCGAAAGCAGGGGGGCGAGAGCTCCTCGCCTTACGACAAAGGGCGCCAGCAGCAACGCGCCCCCCGCCGTGCGCACGAACACCAGGAAAACCGGGCTCACCTCGCGCATGGAGACCCGGATGAGAAGGTACGGCAACCCCCAGATGACCCCGAGCGCCAAGAACAGAGCCCATCCCCGCCGGGTCACCCAAAGCTTCTATCACACGGCTTGCACTGCCGCTCCCGTATTAGGAGGCACCTCAGCGGGCCTCTGCACGGGGTCCTGGAGCGGGAAATGGCAGGCCGCGTAATGCTCGCCGCCGAACGGGCCGAGCGCCGGCTCCTCCTCAGCGCAAATAGCTTGCGCTCTCGGGCAGCGGGTGCGGAACGGGCAACCCGAGGGAGGATGGAGCGGCGAAGGCAGCTCGCCGATCATCGGGACGGCCGTCCTGGCGCGCTGTACGGTCGGGTTGGGCACCGGCACCGAGCTGAGCAACCCCGCGGTATAGGGGTGGGCCGGGCGTGCGTAGACCTCGTCCCCCGTTCCGAGCTCGACGAGCTTGCCCAGGTACATGACCCCAATTCGGTCAGCGATGTAACGCACCACCGACAGGTCGTGGGAAATGAACACGTACGTGAGGCCATGGTTGGCCTGCAGCCGCTTCATGAGGTTGAGGATCTGCGACCGGATCGACACGTCCAGAGCCGAAACGGGCTCGTCGGTGACGATCAGGCGGGGGTTGAGCGCCAACGCCCTCGCCAGCCCGATGCGTTGGCGTTGACCGCCGGAAAACTCGTGCGGGTACAGCTCGACGGCGTGCGGCGCCAGCCCCACTTCGCGCAGGAGGTCGCTCACCCGCTCGCGCTGCTCGGCGGGGCTACCGATGCCCTGGACTACCAGTGGTTCGCGGATGATCGAGCCGACTCGCATGCGCGGGTCCAGCGAGGAGTACGGGTCCTGGAACATGAGCTGTAGGTCGCGGTGCCGCCGGCGCAGCTCGGATCCTCTGAGCTTGGTGAGGTCCGTCCCCTCGAAGAGCACCTGGCCCGCAGTTGGGCGCTCGAGGCCCACGATCATCCGCCCGAGCGTCGACTTGCCGCAGCCGGACTCCCCCACGACCCCCAGGCTCTCGCCCTGGCGCAGCACGAGGTCGATACCCCGCACCGCCTGGACCGAGCCCACCTTGCGCTGCAGCACGGCTCCCGCTGTGACCGGGTACTCCTTGCGGACGCCGCGCAGTTCCAAGATGACCGGGCCGACTCCCGCCGACAACACCGCCGGGCCCGAAAAGACCTGCTCGTTCACCGAGACGGCACCGGGCCTGGTTGCGGCCGTAGTTGCGCCGGGCGTAGTTGCGGCAGGCGTACTCGCGCCGGGCGGACCGGCAGGCAACCCCGCGAGTGCCCCTTCGAGGGGGTCGGCAAAAACGGGCTCGGTGAAGGTTGGCCCTGTGAAAACTGGCTCGGCGAAGACTGCCCCGGCGAAAGCGGGCTCGGCCCCTTCGCCGATGAGGTCGCCGGCACCGGCTATTTCCTCGACGGCGCGACTGACGGGGTGGAAGCAGGCATAGGGGTGGCCGGCGTCCTCGCCCCCCAGAGGTGGCTCCTCGGCCCGGCAGATCTCCGTCGTGTACTGGCAGCGTGGGGCGAACCTGCAAGCCGACAGCGGCCGGGACAGGTCGGGCGGCAACCCGGGTATGGCGTAAAGGCGCTGGGTCTTGTCCTGGTCGAGCTGTGGGATCGAGGCGAGGAGTGCTTCGGTGTAGGGATGGTGGACGTCCTCGAAGAGGCGATCGGTCGAAGCCGACTCGATCACCTGGCCTGCGTACATCACCATCGTGCGGTCGGCGTGGCCGGCAATGACCCCCATATCGTGGGTGATCAGCAGGACTGCCATACCGAGGTTCTTCTTCAGGTCGTCGAGCAGGGACAGGATCTGCGCCTGGATCGTGACATCGAGAGCGGTGGTCGGCTCGTCGGCGATCAGCAATTTCGGCTGGCAGGCGAGCGCCATGGCGATCATGACGCGCTGGCGCAGGCCGCCCGAAAGCTGGTGCGGGTAGTCACGCAGACGCTCCGTGGGGTTCGGCATGCCCACCAGGCCGAGCACTTCGCCCGCCCTTTCGAGTGCCTCTTCCTTGGGGACCTTCTTGTGAAGGATGACGCTTTCGGCTATTTGACGCCCGATGTTCATCGTGGGGTTGAGCGAGGTCAGCGGGTCCTGAAAGACCATCCCGACCTCGTTGCCCCGCACGGTGCGGATCTGTTCGTCGGTCATGGTGGTGAGCTCTTGGTCGGCCAGGCGGATAGAGCCTCCGACGATGTGGCCGCCGTTGGGCAGGAGGCGCATTATCGAGTTGGCCACCATCGTCTTGCCACAGCCCGACTCCCCCACCACGCCCAGCGTCTCGCCCGGCTCCACGCTCAGGGTCACGCCGTCGACCGCTTTGACTACGCGGGTGCGCAGCTGTATCTCAGTACGGAGGTCTTGTATTTCCAGCAGGCTCATCGGGGCATCGCGCTGGTCAACGCTCCTGGAGCCGTACTTCGAAGCTGTCGCGCAGGGCATCGCCGATGAAGTTGAACGCTACGACGATGAGCACGATCGCCACCAATGCCGGGTAGACCTGCCACCAGTAACCATCGGAGAGGAAGGTACTGCCCTGGGAGAGCATCGACCCCCAGGTAGCCGTCGGGAACGGGAGAGCGAAACCCAGGTACTGCAGCACAGCGAGGACCAGTATCGCGTCAGCTATCTGGAAAGTGGCGTTCACGATGATCGTGCCGATGGCATTTGGGATTATGTGGCGGAAAACGATCCGGCGAGACTTGCCGCCCATCACCTTCACGGCCTGGACGTACTCACGGGTCCGCAACGACAAGGTCTCACCGCGTACCAATCGGGCTGGCGCAAGCCATGACAACCCGGAGAGCACCGCGATCAGTAACCACGTCGACGGCGTGACGATGTCCGATACGAAGATGAAAAGGAACACCACCGGGATCGCGAGCAGGATATCCACGACCCGCATCATGACCGCGTCCACATACCTGCCGAAATACCCGGCGATAGCACCGTAAACAACTCCAATGAACGTCGCAATTATTGCGACACAAAAAGCGATCTCGATCGAGCTCTGGCCACCCTTCATCAACCTGCCCAGGATGTCGAAGCCGTTGTTGTCGGTGCCCAGCAGGTGGCTCCCTGAAGGCGCGTCGTTGCTGTTGATTATGTTGGTGTCCACCTGGTCGGTGTGGTAAAAAAGCGGGCCCACAAAGCAGAACAGCACCATGAGGACCACGATCACGACACCCACAACTGCGAGCTTGTTGCGGGTGAAGGTGCGCAACACCAGCTGAGCGACGCTGCCCTGCTTGTATACCTCTCCCCCGTCGATTTCGGGTAAGGGCTCAGCCTCGGCCACGATCGGCAAGAGTGCCATGTCAGTAACCGGCCATCTCAGAAACCGGCCATCTCAGTAACGCACCCGTGGGTCGAGCACTGCGTAAGTGAGGTCTGCCAAAAGGTTGCCGACAACGGTCGCGGTACCCACGAGCACGGTGATGCCCAGCATTAGCGGGAAGTCGTCGTCGGTGGCCGCGGTGAAGTACTGGAGGCCCAGCCCCTGAAAATTGAAAAGGTACTCGAGCACCAGCCCGGCGGTGAACACCGCCGGCAGAGAGATGCCGACCAAAGTGGTCACCGGCACGAGCGAGTTGCGCAACAAATGTCGCCAGAGGACCGCTCTTTCCGACAGGCCCTTGGCGCGGGCAGTCTTTATGTAGTCCTGGGCCAGGCTGTCGATGGCCGACGAACGCATATAGCGCGAGAAAAGAGCATACGTCACCAGCGTCAGGGTGATCACAGGCAGGATGATCCCAACGGGATGGCCCAGCATGCCCCACACAGTCGATTGCTGGGGCGCCTCCGAAGGGAAGACCTTGATTTCTATCGCAAAGACCGATATCAAGATCAGCCCGAGGGCGTAAGAGGGCATCGAATAGAGCACGAACGAGGTCGCCGTGCCCGCGTAATCAAAAGCCTGGTTCCGTTTCACCGCCTGGAGCACGCCGATCGGGATTGCTATGAGCACCGCAAGTACCAGCGAAGTGCCAACGAGCATGACGTCGCGAGGCAGGTCGGAGGCGATGATGCTGTCGACACTGCGGTTCTCCTTGTAGGAGAAGCCAAGGTTCCCGTGCAGGAGGTGGTCCAACCAGACCCAGTACTGGTACCAAATGGGGCTGTCGAAGCCGTTTTGCTTATCGAACACATTGATAGCCACTTGAGTTGCGCGCGGACCCAGGATCGCGCGGGCTATCCCGCCAGGGAGGAGGTGCTCCATCCCGAAGGCGATCATGGTCACCCCGAGGATGACCACGACCGCCTGCAGGAGCCGCCGGATTATGTACCCGGTCAACTGGAGCACCTCATCGGCTGTATTACCTACGTTTAGCTGTTGTGACTTACTTGGTCAGGTACCAGGTCTCTGGGGTCAGGTTGGTGTACGTGTTGTTGATATAGCCGCCCAGGTGCTTGGAAATAAGGTCGACAGCGGCCGAGGTGGGGTCGCCCGTCGCCGTCGGGAAGAAGACGAACGGCAGCTGCTGGGCGATGTAGTTCTCGTAGTTGTCGATGGCCGCTTTCGATTGGCTGGCGGGGGCTGTCGTGGTGAGCGCGATCAGGTGGTCGGCTTCGGGGCTGCTGTAGCCCGAGTAGTCTGCACCCGCTCCGGTGTAGAACAGCGCCTCGCCGGTGGGCTCGTAGTCAGGGGCATAGATCCAGCCGGCGCCCCAGTTGAGAGCGGTCCAGGAGCACTTGGGCGAGCTCGGCTTGGCCTCCCCACCGGGGCCACAGTTGATCAGGTGGCCTACGACCTGGGGGAATGGTGCCTCAGTCAGGACAAGGTCGATCCCTACCTGGTTGGCCTGGGACTTCAGGTCGTCCATTTCCTCAGACGTGATCACAGCACCGCTCTGTAACAGGATGCCGAACTTGAGCTTGAGGCCCTCGGGGACCTTCGCCCCGCACTCATCGGCAGCTGTACCCGGCTTGGCGCAGTAGGCCACCTGGCCCGAGCCGACATCGGCCCAGCCGTGTGATTTGAGGAGGCTGGCGGCGGCGGAAACGCTGAACGCGAAGGGGTCGGAAGTCTCGTAGGAGTCGGCGAAGCTGTTGGGCGGCGCCACGGGGACCGGCCCGAAGGTGGGCACGCCGTAGCCGTCCAGGATCTTGTCGACCCAACCCTTTTGGTCAACGAGGTGCTCCAACGCCTGGCGGAAGTAGAGCTGGCTGAACACGGGCCCGAAAATCGGGTTACCCATGTTGAGCGGGAAGAAGGCGAAGCTGAAATCGGGGAAGTTGACCGCGGTGTAACCTTCGGCCTCCACCGAGCTCAGCTGGGGGAGGAACTCGTCAGGCAGCTCCGCCATGTCGAGCGCGCTAGGGCCGCCCGACTTGATCTCGTTGAGCATCGCCTGATCGGAGGTGAAAGGAACCTCGACGAACTGCGACAGGATCGGCTTCGGCGAGCCGCTGTAGTCCGGGTTCGGCACCATCGTGACCTCGCCGGTAGTGGTGAAGGTCTTCAACTTCCATGGGCCGTCCACGATCGACCAGTAAGGGCTGGTCGCATAACTTGCCACGTCTGTGGCTTGGGAGTTCAAGTAGGTGTACACCTTCGCAGCGCCGGCCGGGGTGGTATCAGGCAGGTTCGCCGCGCTCGGGCTGGGCGCCGGCTGGCCCTTCGCAGTCACGTCCCACGCCATCGGCATCGGCGTGACCTGGGACAGCTCGTTATAGACGAACCACGTCGGGTTGTACGCCTGCTTCATATGGAAGACCACTGTCGACGAGTTCGGGTAGCTCATGGACACGACGTTGTCGGGGAAATAACCGGGTGTGTAGTCGCACCAGTTGTCCTTCTCGGCGAACATCATGTTCATCCAGAACTCGACGTCGCGGCTCGTCACCTGCTCGCCGTCGGACCACATCCAGTGCTTCAAGGTGACGGTGACCGTCTTGCCACCACCACTGAAGGTGGGCATGTTGGCGATGCTGTAGGTGGGGTCGACGGTCGGGGAGTTGTTGTTGCCAAACCAGTACAGCGGCCGGTACATGAGGTACGTAAACTGCCCGTAGTTCATGGTCGAGCAAACCTGGGGGCTGATGAACGGGAAAATGTAAGTCGGGGGCGCTGAGGGGCCCTCCATGAAATAGCCAGTACCGCCCATTATCTTCGTGCCGACGGCGGGGACGGGGCCGGTCGGGCCGTACAGTAGCCCGGCTGCGCCCACGCTGCTCGTAGATGTCACAACCATGGCGCCGGCGACGACGACAACGCCGAGCGTCCGGATCCTGGTGGTACGCAGCCTCTCCAGCCACCCGGGGGAGCTGGCCTCGCGGCCAGGCGTTGCACTTGCGGCTTTAAAGAACTTCATTTTGTGCGCCTTTCGTGAGCGGTTGACGTGCCTATAAGGGGGTGCCCGTGCTCACAGCGGCGCTCGCGGTGTCTCGAACTCAGTTGTAACCGCTCCGACGCTTATTGAAGACGGATCGCCAGGATCATCGTGGTAAAGGCGAAAGCGATAGCTGTGAAAACCGTGAAACGGTCCAGGTTGCGCTCGACGACGCTAGAAGCTGCCGCGGCCGAGCCGACCCCGCCCCCGAACATCTCTGAAAGGCCCCCACCTTTCCCGCTGTGGAGCAGCACTGAGATGATAAGGGTGATGCACAGCACTATGTGAACCGAGATCACCATCCACGTGATCACCACTTAGCCGGCACCTCCTCCTGTTGGTTTAGTCGTTTACCTCGGGCGCCGGCCACCGAGTGGCCGGATCAGAGCAACTTAGCAGAGAGGGGTCGAGTCGCTGTATTCACCCCGGGGTGCGCGAGGTGGCCTGTTAGGGCTCGTTCACCTGCCCAGTCTCACTATCTGAGCGAACTTCTCGGGGTCGAGGCTGGCCCCACCCACGAGCGCCCCGTCTATGTCGGCCTGCGCCATCAGGTCGGCGATGTTGGCAGGCGTGACGGACCCGCCGTACTGGACTTTCAGCGTGCCCGCGACCTCGGCGCCGTAGCGTTCGGCCACCCAGGAACGCACCGTCTTGCACGTCGCCTGGGCGTCCTCTGCACTGGCGGTGCGCCCGGTGCCGATGGCCCAGATGGGCTCGTAGGCGATCACGACCTTGGCAGCAGCCGCTGGTGCAACGCCCACGAAATCGGCTTCGAGCTGGCCGAGCACCTTGGCCTCGGTAGCGCCCGATTCCCGTTCGGCGAGCGTCTCGCCGACACACAGGATCGGGGTCATCTCGTGCTTCAGGACGGCCAGGAGCTTCTGGTTGACGAAGGCGTCGCTCTCCCCGAACAGCTCCCGGCGTTCGGAATGGCCCACGATGACATAACGAACGTTGAGCTTGGCGAGCATGACCGGGCTGACCTCGCCGGTGAAAGCTCCCGAGTCAGCGGGATAGACGTTCTGAGCGCCGAGGCCGATCGGGATGGAGTCGGCGTCGATCATGGTCTGCACCGAGCGCAGCGCCGTAAAAGCGGGGTGGACCGAAACGTCCGCCCGTTCGTAATCGCGGGGGGTAAGGCTGTAGGCCAGCTTCTGGAAGCCGGCAATGGCGTCCAGGTGGGTGTGGTTCATCTTCCAGTTGCCGCTGATGAGCGGCTTGCGCTCAACCGCCACGACGCGCCGCTGCCTCCCGCAAAGCGACAAGCCCGGGGAGGTCTCCCTTCTCGATGAACTCGAGGGAGGCCCCACCACCAGTCGAGAGGTGGTCGACCTGGTCGTCCAGTTCGAACAGCTTGAGGGCGCTGGCGCTGTCACCGCCACCCACGACGGAAAAGCCCTTTGTCGCGGCCACGGCGTCGGCGACGGCCCTTGTGCCTGCCTCAAAGCGCGGGTCCTCGAAGACCCCCATCGGGCCGTTCCAAAACACGGTGGCGGCCGAGATGACCTCGTCGGCAAAAGCAGCGGCCGAACCCGGCCCGATGTCGAGGCCGAGCCACTCATCCGGCACGTCCGGGCCGACCAGGCGCATCTCGCCTTCGGGCTCCCTGCCTGCGCCGAAGACCCCTCCCGGCGAGAGGGCAACGATGTCGGTCGGAAGCAGGATCTTCTTGCCGGCCGCCTCAGCGGAGGCGAGCAGGCGCTCGCAGGTGCCGATCTGGCTCTCTTCGAGCAGCGACCCGCCGGTCGAGTGGCCCTGGGCGGCCAAGAAGGTAAAGCACATGCCTCCGCCCACCACGAGCACGTCGACCTTGTCCATCAGAGCCTCGATCACCCCGAGCTTGTCGGAGACCTTCGCCCCGCCCAAGACGGCGACGAAAGGGCGCTCAGGCTTCTCCAGGAGGCCGTCCAGGACCTCCACCTCACGGGCAAGGACGCGGCCCGCCGCCGAGGGTAGGAACTGTGGTGGACCGACGATGGAGGCGTGCGCCCTGTGTGCCGCGCCAAAAGCGTCGTCAACGTAGAGGTCCTGATCCTCTACGAGAGCCAACACAAAGCCGGGGTCGTTGGCCTCTTCGCCCGGGTTGTAGCGCAGGTTCTCCAACAGCTCGACCCGGCTCGTGTCTGCCCCCCGGGCTGTGAGCAGCTCGTAAAGCCTCGCGCGCACCGGCGCCATCGAGTACTTGGGGTCGGGCTTGCCCTTGGGCCGGCCGAGGTGGCTGCACACGGTCAGCTTTTCGGCACCGTCCGCGAGCAGCCAGACCAGGGTCTCGACGGGGAGGCGGATGCGCAGGTCGTCGGTGATCACGTCGCCTGCGAGCGGCACGTTGAAGTCGCAGCGCACGAGGATCCGCTTACCCCCGACCGGCCGGAGCTCTTCGAGCTCGGGGAGCTTCACGGCTAGGCGCGCCCGGCGATGAGCGCCAGGTCGATGAGGCGGTTCGAGTAGCCCCACTCGTTGTCGTACCAGCCGAACACCTTGACCATCGACCCGAGCACCATGGTGAGCTTGGAGTCGAAGGTGCAGCTAGCCGGGGAACCGACGATGTCGGAGCTGACGATGGGGTCCTCGGTGTAGACGAGCACCGGGGCCAAAGGCCCGGACGTGGCTGCAGCCTTGAAGGCGGCGTTGACCTCTTCGACGGTGACATCGCGGGCGAGGATCCCGGTGAAGTCCGTTATCGAACCGTCCTGGACCGGTACGCGCAGGGACGAGCCGTCGAGGCGGCCCTTCATGTTGGACAGCACGAGGCTCGTCGCCTTGGCGGCGCCGGTGCTGGAGGGCACGATGTTGACGGCGGCGGCCCGCGAGCGGCGCATGTCCTTGTGGACCAGGTCGAGGAGGTTCTGGTCGTTCGTGTAGGCGTGCACCGTCGTCATGAGGCCCTTTTCGACCCCGAAGGCGTCGTCGAGGACCTTAATCATCGGCACGAAGCAGTTCGTCGTGCAGCTTGCGTTGGAGATGATGCGGTGCACGGCGGGGTCGAATGTGTCGTCATTGACACCCACTACGAAGGTGCCATCGACGTTGGTCCCCGGGGCCGAGATGATCACCCTCTTGGCTCCGGCGTCGATGTGAGCGACCGCCTTTTCGCCGTCTGTGAACCTGCCGGTCGACTCGATCACGACGTCGACACCCAGCTCACCCCACGGGAGCGCCTTCGGGTCCTTCTCGGAGTACACCTTGAAGCTGTGCGGCCCGACCGAGATCGTGTCCTCGGAAACCTTTACCTCTTGATGAAGCGGCCCGAAAGTCGAGTCGTACTTCAGTAGGTGGGCGTTGGCCGCTGGTGCGGCCAGGTCGTTGGCGGCAACAAGCTCGATGTCGGCGCCCTTGGCGAGCGCGGCACGCAAGAAGTTGCGCCCGATCCGCCCAAAGCCGTTGATCCCAACCCGGACAGTCATAGCGTTCTCCTCGTCTTCGTCGTTCGAGCACGATCTTAGGCGAAGCGCGTGTAACCCCTTCCATACTTTTCGGCAAGAACAGGTACTGGCCTGGGCGCTGCGGGCGCCACCGGCTATGCCGCCCGGCCCCTAGCTGCTGCTACTGGCTGTCCCACTGGGCCAGTAGCTGCTGCTACTGGCTGTCCCTGCCGGGCCAGTAGCAACCGCTACTGGCTGTCCCTGCCGGGCCAGTAGCAACCGCTACTGGCTGTGCAACAACAGCAGCGAGCGGGCCTCGAGGGTTATGGTCCGTTTGGTTTTCAGCGTGGCGCTGAGCTGGGGCGTGTCGTCCGGCTCACCCGTGGTCAGGACCGGTACCCAGGCGTCCCGGCCACGCGGGACGGTGAACTCGACGGGCTCGTGGTGCCCGTTGAGAAGCAGCAAGAACCTGTCGTCGGTGGGCGCGCCGTCGGCGTCTTCGATCTGTCGTCCGTCGAGGGCCATCGCCAGTGCCCGGGCATGGGGGTCCTGCCAGTCGGAGGTTTTCATTTCTTTCCCGTCGGGGCGGTAGAGCACCATCTGCGCCGGCCCGCCCTCTGGGCCCATGAGGTAGTTACGGGGCCGCAAGGGAGGGTTCTGTGTCCTCAGTGCGATCGCTGTCTTGGTGAAAGCCTGCAGGTACCAGTCTGCGTTCTCCCAGTCGTACCACGACACCTCGTTGTCTTGGCAATAGGCGTTGTTGTTGCCGCCTTGAGTGCGCCCGATCTCGTCACCGCCAAGGATCATCGGCACGCCGGCAGACAAAAGGAGGGTGCCGAGAAGGTTGCGCCGCTGCTTGGCGCGGAGCTGGACGATTTCAATATCGTCGGTGGGGCCCTCGGCACCGCAGTTCCACGAGCGGTTGTGGCTTTCCCCGTCGTTGTTGTCCTCGCCGTTGGCCTCGTTGTGCTTCTCGTTGTAGGCGGTGAGGTCGGCGAGCGTAAAACCGTCGTGGGCAGTGACAAAATTGATGCTGGCGGTCGGGGTACGGCGGTCAGATGAGTAAATGTCGCCGCTGCCGGTGAGGCGGAGAGCCAGCTCGCCGAGCGTGCCGTCCGTCCCCCGCCAAAAATCCCTCACCTCGTCGCGGTACCTGCCGTTCCACTCCGACCACCGGGCCGGGAAACCGCCAAGCTGGTAGCCGGCTATGTCCCATGGCTCAGCGATCAGCTTGACCGGCGCGAGCACGGGGTCCTGGTGGACGAGGGTCAAAAATGCGCTGTGGGCGTCCGCTTCTCCGCTCTGGCGCGTGAGCGCCGTCGCCAGGTCGAAGCGGAAACCGTCGACGTGCATCTCGGTGACCCAATATCGGAGCGAGCCCAATATCAGCCGCAAAGCCTCGGGATGGCTGACGTTCACGCTGTTGCCGGTACCGGTGGTATCGAAATAATGAGCCCGGTCGCCCTCGACGAGCCTGTAATACGCGGGGTTGTCGATCCCTTTCAGCGACAGGGTGGGCCCGAGGTGGTTCCCCTCCGCCGTGTGGTTGTACACAACGTCCAAGATGACCTCTAACCCTGCGGCGTGGAGCGCCTTGACCATGGACTTGAACTCGGCGACCTGGCCGCCTGACGTGCCGGACGAGCTGTAATCACCGTGAGGAGCGAGAAAACCGATGCTGTTATAACCCCAGTAGTTGCGCAAGCCCCGCTCGAGAAGGTGCGAGTCGTGCACGAACTGGTGGACCGGCAGTAACTCTACGGCAGTTACCCCCAAGTCCGTCAGATAACCGGTGATTGCCGGGTGCCCCAAGCCGGCATAAGTGCCACGGATGTGCCCAGGAACGTCAGGGTGCCGAAAGCTCAAGCCCTTTACATGGGTTTCGTAAATGATCGTCTCTTCCAAAGGGATGTCCAGGCGCGCGTCGCCGCCCCAGTCGAAGTTCCTTTCAGTTACGACGCACTTGGGCATGTTGGCCGCAGAGTCCGCCGTGTTCACCTGTTCAGGATGAGCGAAGCGGTGGCCGAAGAGCTTTTCACCCCATTTGAGGGCGCCATCGACGGCAGTGGCATAGGGGTCTATCAGGAGCTTCGCGGGGTTGCAGCGGAGCCCCTCAGCAGGCGCCCACGGGCCGTGCACCCTGAGGCCGTAGCGTTGGCCCGCGCCGACTTCGGCCAGCAGGCCGTGCCAGACATGAGCTGTGCGCTCAGGAAGCTCGAGCCGTTGTTCGTTGCCGGCCTCGTCGAAAAGGCACACCTCAACGGCGTCGGCAATGTCCGACGCCACTGCGAAATTGGTGCCCCCGTCGACCGGCGTCGCTCCGAGCGGGAAATAGAGACCTCTTTGTACATCCACCCGCTAACCGTACCCTGCCCGCAGTCGCGCTCATGCCGGACCTTGTCCCACCCGGGTGGGTAGCTGGTCGCTAGATGCTGCCTAAGTGGTGGCTGGGCTAATGGCCGCCGCTGCAAGAGCCGAGAGCACATCGCTCAAGAGGGCCGGGTCGTGCGAATGGCCATCGGGCCTGGCCAGTGCGGCAGTCACGACTGTCGCTCCTGCGACATCCGAGACGGCCGTCGTCAGTCCCGTCGAATGGGCCGAAGGGGCTCCCACTTCGGTTGAGGGGTCGCAGACCACCGTGTCGATGGTCACGCGATGCGCGGCCAGTGCGGCAAGGTGAGCGTCGGCGTCAAGGCCCTTCGTCTCGGAGTCCTGGGTCGCAAGGTTGCAGACATAGACGCGTCCGGCCTGCCGCTCGTTGATTGCCTCCCAGATGGCCGGGACGGCGCAGACCGCGAGCACGCTGGTGAACAGCGAGCCCGGCCCGAGCACCACCTGGTCGGCGCCCGCTATCGCTTCCAACGCCTGGTGAGGGGC
>Ga0302180_10002350_pt1 | contig 14659 bp, 12 predicted proteins | sample I_Palsa_E3_2_FD_200575 | JGI IMG/M metagenome (GOLD analysis project Ga0302180, IMG submission 200575) | Peat permafrost microbial communities from Stordalen Mire near Abisko, Sweden - I_Palsa_E3_2 | ecosystem: Environmental > Terrestrial > Soil > Palsa > Peat permafrost | place: Sweden... | reverse complement strand
CGCTCGAATTTCCCTCGCTGAGGGCAGTATGCGTTGAAGTTCATTTCAATGCGCTCAACGAGCGAGGAAAACCACACGAACCCACGAGGCTAGTCCGACTGGTCGAAAAGCATAACTTTGTAGTTAAATGGACTGACGTATCGCACTTTGTCGCACGCCGGTAAATGTCCCCATTTGTGATTTTTGTCTAATGTTGTATCGGATCCGACGAAATTACGTAGCCTCATTCGCTTAACGGCAAGCCAGGAGTATGCTTACTCTTGCGTCGGGCCTCGGTGCAACCACGGTATGTTTCCTTGTCCATTGGAAGTTTATGTCTTTGCCTAGACTGGATCTTGGTAGCAGCGGGATCCGGGCCACTCCTCTTGGATTTGGCTGCGCAACTCTTTTCCGTGCTTCAGACCCTGCGCAACGTTCACGCCTGCTGCACGCAGCTTACGACGCCGGGATACGTCACTACGACGTCGCGCCGATGTATGGCCTAGGCCGGGCGGAACCTGAACTGGGCGCTTTCACCCGGGTGCATCGGTCAGAAGTCACGATTACTACGAAATTTGGCATAAGGCCGACACTGGTCGCGCGAGGTCTGGCATATGCCCAGCGGCCCGTTCGCCGAATGTTCGAGTCTAAGCCCACGATCCGCGACCAGGCGCTTGTTCATGCGACGGTACCGAGTCACCTTCTCTACGATAAGAGCGGTTACGATGCCAGCGGAGCCAAGCGCAGCCTGCAGCGCAGCCTGCGGGCGCTCAAGACTGATTACGTCGATCTGCTGCTGTTGCATGATCCGCGGCCAGGGTCTGTTCGTTCAGATGAGGTGTCCTCGTTCCTCGAAGACGCTCGTGCGGCCGGCCTGATTCGCTCATGGGGGATCGCCGGAGCACTTGAGATTACGGGGGAAGTCGCGCTGTCCTTCCCCGGGATTCCGGTACTCCAACTCCCGGACGATATCTTCGTGCAATCGCTCCGACGCGCGCCAGTCGGTTCTGCATTCATTACGTTCGGAGTCATCAGCCGAGCGCTCGCTCGCATCGTGCGACATATGCGAGCGGATGAGCCAGCGCGCTTCAGGTGGAAAAACATAATCGGTGCAGATTGTGGCGATTCCGACATTACTTCGTCTTTTCTTCTTCGGTCAGCGCTGCAAGCCAACAGTTCTGGGGTCGTCTTGTTCGGCGCAACTCAGCTATCTCACATTAGAACCGCTGCGACGGCCCTTGAGAAGCACCTTTCAGCTGCGTTCGACAATTCCGACATAAGTTCATTCATTTCCCTAGTCAACGCGGAACTGTGTACAGGCCAGCCTTTGCCCGGAGACGAGAAAATTTGATTACCTCAGCTGATGCTATTCCGAGCGGTTCCACGCTGACGGCGGATCTAGCTGTGGTTGGGGCTGGCCCGGTCGGCATCGCGATCGCGATCGAAGTAGCCGGCAAGGGCTTCGAGGTGTTGCTGGTGGAGAGCGGCTACGAGGATTTCGACTCGAACACCCAGCAACTCGCGGAGGCGGCGGAGTGGAACACCGCGGTGCACACGCCGATGTACATGTCCGTACGCCGCCAGCTAGGCGGCACTTCTACCATCTGGGGAGGCCGTTGTGTTCCCTATGATCGCGTCGACTTTGAGCGGCGCGACTATATTAGCAATGTGACTTGGCCTGTTACTTATGATGAGTTGCTGCCCTATTACCAACGGGCCTGTAGCTGGCTTCAGTGCGGCAGGGCAGCATTCGATGCAGAGCAGATGTCACATCTGCCTCCTTCAATGGTGCCGGGACTTCCGGAGGGTATCGCGAGCAGTTCGACGTTTGAACGGTGGTCGCTGTCAACAAATTTCGCACGCGAATATGGCGACGCGCTCAAGCGCTCGCCACGCGTTCGCGTTATAACAGGGCTCACCTGCACTGAAGTCATTTGCGGCCTTGACGGTAGGCGTGCCGAGAGCCTGGATTGCCGCACGCTGGAGGGCAAGCGAGTCTCGATCCAGGCCCGCAGTTACGTCCTTGCATGCGGTGGCTTGGAGACGACTCGTCTTCTGCTCGCTTCCCGTGGGCCGCATGGCGGAGCACTCGGTGATCATTCTGGCCATCTAGGATCATGGTACATGGGACATGTTGCCGGGGTAATTGCAAACGTTCGATTCTGTACCCCGCCGCGACATACCGTCTTTGGTTATGAGCGTGATACCGATGGTACGTACGTACGCCGTAGATTGTCGATTGCCAGCGAGACACAGCGCGCGCGCGAACTGCCGAACACGATTGCCTTTCTCGCTAATCCCGATCTCGCTAACCACCGGCATCGGAATGGGATTCTCTCGTTTGCCCATCTTGCCCTTCGGTCGCCCCTCGCCGAGCTAATTTCACCGGCCGCGCACCGCTTCTCAGCACCGGGTGGCGGAGTTCTGGGCCAGACGGCTGACAGCACTTTTCAGGCATCAGTACGTGCACATCTTATGAATGTTGCAAGAGACTTCCCGTCGGTGGCTCGCTTCGCCCTTACGTTTGGTATCCGGCGCTTTCTCGTCGGTGGACGTAAGGTTCCGGGCTTCTTTTCCGCATATAGCGGTGAAAATTGTTATCCTCTTCAATATAGCGGTGAGCAGATCCCCAATCGCCAGAGCCGGGTAAGCTTGGTTAGTGACCGGGATTCGGTCGGGATGCCCAGGCTAAATATCGGCCTGCAGTTCTCTCAGGCCGACGTCGACGGCATTCTCCGGTGTCACCAGGTGTGGGATGACTACTTGCGGAAGAATGGTTGTGGACGACTAGAGTATGTGTCACCGGATCCCAGTTCGGTTGTATGGAGCACGATGAGCGGCGGGACGCACCAACTAGGCACAACGCGAATGGCTTCCAAGGCTGAGGATGGCGTGGTAAACGAGCAGCTAGCTATCCACGGAATGGCCAACCTATTCGTGGCAAGCAGTTCAGTATTGTTGACTTCGAGTCAGGCTAATCCAACATTCATGGTCATTGCGCTCGCCCTGAGACTGGCTGATCAACTTACTAAGGAATTCACGAGTAGCCCGACTCTGATCGTGTGATCTGGTAGGATCGCTGCCCTTGCCGCCGAGCCAGTTCCGGGGTCAAGCGTCAGCAGGACTCCGGGCGGCCACGAGCGTGGCCGGTGCGTCAGCGCGCAACTGCCCGGCGGCGACAGGGAACTGCTGGCTGCAGGGAATCGCCATCACGTAGCTGAGAGGCGAGTGGCGTGTCCTATCACAGATAGTATCTGGCTAGTATCTAGATGTGATCTCAGTTAGCCTGGTCGACTTGCGAAGCCGTCTTTACGAGGCCTGTGCCTCCCAGCACGTCGACCCGTCATGACCGGCCGGGTGCTCTTGCTGAGCCCGTCTCGTGGCCTAGGCGGCGGGATCGAGCGCTACGTGGAGACGCTGGAATGGGCCTTCGCTGCCGAAGGCGTCCCATGCCAGCGGCTGGACCTAAACGGGCACGGCGCACTCGCCCATGCTCGGCTGCTAGCCCGCGGCCGGTCCGTGCTGAGGGCGGACCAGCAACCTACCCGTATAGTCGTCGCCCACCAGGCGCTATTGCCCGTAGCGGCGTTGCTAGCACGGAATGCCGGCACCTGCGGAGTGTCAGTCGTCTGCCATGGCTGCGAAATTTGGAATTCGAGGTGGCGGCCTAGGAGGAAGCTGGAACTGCGCCTGATGCGCCGCGCAGATGTGCGAGTGGCAGCGGTGAGCAATTTCACCGCGGGTGTGGTGATGAGAGACTGCCGCGCGACGGTCCTCCCACCCGCCTTGTCGCAGGAGTGGTCTGACACTCTTGCCGCAGCGGCCGCAAGCAGGCCGGGCCATGGTCCCGGGATCCGGCTAGTGACCGCCTTCCGGCTGGCGGAGTGGCGCGGGAAAGGACTCCCTCAGCTGGTGGCAGCGGTGACGGCCCTCGGGCGCCCGGATGTCTGTCTCACCGTCTGCGGCAGCGGGGACCCGCCCGGTGGCCTGCTGCGCCTGGTCTCTGAATACCCCTGGTGCACGGTGCGGCCAGGCCTCAGCGACGCTGACCTCGCCCGCGAGCTGGCTGCTGCGGACTTGTTCGTGCTGGCCACGCGGACCAGGGGCGGTCGCCGCTCTGTCGGCGAGGGTTTCGGCCTTGTCCTGCTTGAGGCCCAGGCCGCGGGCACGCCAGTGATCGCGCCCGCTTACGGTGGCTCGCGCGAAGCTTACGTCGAGGGCGTTACCGGGGCAGCGCCGTCGGACGAGTCGGCAGAAGCGCTGGCCAGGACCCTGCATGACCTGCTCAAGGATCCGGCCCGGCTAGCGCGCATGGGCAGGCACGCCGCCCAGTGGACCCGGCAGGCGTTCGCCCCGGAATGCTACGCGCAGCTCGCCGTCCGAAGGTTGCTGTGACGCAACAGGTCAGAGCCGACACCCCGCATCGTGGGTCACGAGCGTGACGGCGAGGTGGCCTCCACCGCCGATCTGCGCCAGTAGACACCGCTTCCGTCGATGTCAATGATCTCGGCGGATATCGAGTTCCTCTGGCGGTAGTCCGTGACGGCCTGGCGGCATGCCTCGATCGGATGGTAGTCATCGATAATGCAGCCCCCCCCCGGCCCACAGCCTCGGATACAGCGTGTCGAGGGCCTGGACGGTCGACTCGTAGAGGTCGCCGTCAAGGCACAGCAGGACAATGCGGTCGATCGAGCGCGGTGCTCATTAGTTCAGCCTGCCTTCCTGCGCTAACCTGCGGGGCGTGCCCGGCCGGACGTCGGCCAGGTGAGGGAAGTGAATTCTGCGACGTCCGGCGATGCCTGCCGGGCGCGGGTGGCTGCCGTGACAGGCTGCGAAGCATGGCGACGAGCGCCACCCCGTAGGCGATCGTCGAGGCGATCGCCGCGCCGTAGACACCGACCAGCGGCAGCAGCGCGAACAGCAGGACCACCGTGAAGATCGCGGCAATCCCCTGGGCCACGGCCACGACCTTCGGCTCGCCGCGGCCCCGCAGGAGGTCGCCAGTCACCTGGCCGCAGGCCAGGAACACCGACCCGGGGGTCAGGATCCACAGCAGCGGCGCCACGCCGTGGTAGGCGGGGCCGAAAACCAGCGGGACCAGCCAGCTGGACACCGCGGCCATTGGCACCAGCGTGGCCACGGCCAGGCCTGCGCCGACGAGCACCGAGAGGCGCTGGAATCGGCGGGTCGTCCCGGTGATCTCGCGCTGGGCCGCCAGGCGGGGAAGCGCGACGTAGCCGATCGCCCCGACCAGCGGCATCGGAAGCAGGGAGATCGAGACCGCGATAGCGTAACGGCCGAGGTCGGCAGCCGGGACCGTCTGGGAGAGCACGAGCTGGTCGAGCTGAGCATTCAGGGTCGCAGGCGTCAGAGCCGCTATCTGCGCGGCGCCGTAGGCCGCCAGCGGCCGGATCAGGGCAACCCGAGCGCGCCCGGGGGCCAGGCCGGTGCGCCGACAGTAACCGTAGGCCCATATGAGCTGCAGCACCGCGCTCCCGGCGATCACGATGAGCGCGTCATCCAGCGTGAGCCGCCGAAGTCGCCAAAGCACGACGATCGCGATGAGACAGGCGGTCGGCTGCATCACCCGGATCACGTTCCACTGGTGCAGATCCCAGGCCTGCAGCGAGGCGGTAAAGCTCCCGCCTACGAACATCACGATCAGCGTGCCGAAGGCGATGCGGTATCCGAGCGTCATCGCGGGCACCCCGTGGGCGAGCACCGGGGCCAGCAGGAAGCCCACCACGAGCACGACCGCGCCGGTAACCAGCATCATGACCCGGGATGCCGCGACGTACTCGCGGGCCCGCGACGGCTCCCTAGCGACGTAGTAGACCACGGCCGCGGGCTGGCCCACTCCGCCGACGATCTGCAGGACGCCCATCCACGCGGTTACCGCCGCGTACTCGCCGCGGACGGTCGGGCCGACCGCGCGCGCGATGATGATCCCGCCCAGTCCGCCTGCCGCCACCGCCGCGACGTTGAACCCGGCCGTCTGCGCGACCGACCGGGCGAAGCCGCGACGGCGCAGCTGGGACACGGCCCCCGACCAGGCGCGGCCGACCCTCGCCGGGGCGGCGAACGCGAGTGGTCCGCTCATGACCGCCTGAAGTAGCCGTAGTCGAGGCGACCAGAGGTGGGCGGGACCGGGGTTCCGGTGGGCATGTCACGGCGCTGTTCCGCCAACAGTGGAACGTCCAACCGTCCTCCGAATCGGATCCCCGTGGTGCCGTGAGCTGCTCGTCCGAGGGTTGGCGGCACACGGAAGATGATACCCGTCTTGTAAACTATAAGTAATCGATATAGTACTCTAAGTAATATAACCCGTGATGGCCTAGCGACATCGCCTGACGCGATCAGGAGGCGGGACGCCGCTCTGGTCATCACCCGACCAGCAGTTCGTGCGCGCGTTCCTTGTCAGCCGAACGCGACGGCGGACAGGCTGGGAGAATCCGCCGCATCGTCCCCGCCCGTCGCGCGCCACGGTTCCGCGGGCGTGTTACCGCAGTCCGTTCAGTCAATTTCGAATGATCCCGAACGGACAGTGGTCACCGACCTCGGCCGCCCTGTCCTGCTGGGCAGGGCGGCCGAGGTCAGGTCCCGGTCAGTTGACCGAGCCCGCAGCAAGGCCGGACGCTACACGCCTAGCTGCCACTATATGTAACTGAGAAGATACTAATAGTGATTATAGCTGGTAGACTGCGGGCCGTGACCGGATGGCTTGGGGGAATCGTGGCCGACGGCACCCGCCGCGGCGGCACCACGTTCCTGCGGATGGCCTTCGTCCTGGAGGAATCGGCATGACAGTGGTTCCTGCGAGGCCGCCCGGCTCGCCCAGATCTTCCCGCGTTTCCGGCGTGTCCCGTTCCTCCGGCTCTCCCCGTTTCTACGGCGCTTCCGGCGCTTCTGGTTTCTTCGGAGCTTCCGGTTCTTCCGGCGCCTGTGATCCCTGGCCTGTCTCCGGGCTGCGGCCGTGGCTGGTCATCGCGGCACTGACCCTCCTGGCGACCGCCTGCGTGCTGCTCGCGTGGACCCTGGATACCTCGGACCGGCCGATGACCGCCATCGTCTGGGGTGGCCTCGCGCTGGCGGCTCTGGTGTTCGGCCTGCTCTGCCTGATAGGCGGGGCACTCTTCCACGACCTCGGCCTGGGGCGCTGGAAGGTCGGATCGCTCATGTTGGTCTGGTACGCGCTGGCCTACGGTGTAGCGAGCGTGAGCTGGAGCCAGCCACAGGTCGGCAGCGCGGGGCAGATCGGCGTTTCCAGCGTGCTGCGGGCATTGTGGCTGGTGGCGGTCGGTATCATCACCTGGACGGCAGGCTACCTGGTCGGGCCCGGCAGGCCTGCCCAGCGTTCCGCGGGCCGGGTGGCCCGGGCCCTTGGCCGACGGTTCGGCGATCAGGTACGCGGCCCAGCGGTGCCGTGGATCTTGTATGCCATCGGCATGGCGGCCCAGCTCGACAACATCGCCACGACCGGGGTGTTCGGATACACCGGCAACGTATCCGCTGCGGTCACCACCGCGACCAGCTTCGGGGGGGTTCTCGGCGCGGTCGGTCAGTGCGCTCCGCTGGCCGTCGCGGTTGCGGCCATGCGGGTCTTCATCGAACGTCGGCGGTATGCCTGGATAACGCTGGTCATCCTGTTTTCGGCCGAGGTCACGTTCGGCGCCCTGTCGGGCTTCAAGGGAACCTTCATCACCGCCGTGATCGCGGTCGCCATCCCGCTCAGTGTCTCGCGGCGACGGCTGCCCAAGGTCCCGCTGATCCTGGGCGCGCTGGCATTCCTGCTCATCGTCATCCCGTTCAACGGGATCTACCGGAGCGTCGTCCGGCAGGGCTCGGTGAGTCTGACGCCCGGCCAGGCGGTCGCGGCCGCGCCCGAGATTTTTCGGCAATCAGTGACAGGCAACGCCGGGACCGCTGCGCTATCCAGCTCGGTCATTTATCTAATGCAGCGGATCCGCGAGATCGACAACGTGGCGATCATCGTGCAGCGGACGCCGCAGCAGATCGGCTTCCGTAGCCCGTTGCAGCTGATCGAGGCGCCTGTCGCGGGCGTCGTGCCGCGGGCTCTGTGGCCGGACAAGCCGCTGAACCTGACCGGCTATGAATTCAGCCAGGAGTATTTTGGCGAGCCGTCCACCATCTACACATCCACGGCTGAGACGTTCGTAGGAGGGCTTTACCTGTATGGGGGCTGGTTGCCTGTGCTGGCGGGCATGTTCCTGCTCGGTTGTGCGGTACGGCTGCTGGACGATCAATTCGACGTGCGGACGAACCCGCACGCGATCCTTCTCGTGCTGCTCGTATTCCCGCTACTGGTCATCGGCGAGAACGACTGGAGCACCATCTTGTCATCGATTCCATCGGCAGCATTCGTGTGGCTGCTCGCCATTTTCATCACATTCGGACGGGCACAGCGGGAATGACCCCCGCCGGCGTTTCTGTAGGCCCAGCGGCTCGGCCATCAGCTACGGCGGAAGTGCCAGCCTGCAGATTGATAAGGTTAGAGAAAATGCCTAACACACGCCGAGTTGCTGCCGTCGTAGTGCACTACGGGGACCACCAACGGACCGTCCGGGCCGTCCTGGGTCACTGGGATCTCAAGGTATTCACCCGCATTATCGTCGTCGCCAACGACCAATCCCAGAGGCCGACCGAGCTCACCGATGAGATTTGCGCCTGGCTGATACCGAGCCGGAATCTGGGATTCGGGTCGGGATGCCAATTCGGCGCGGAGACGTACCCCGCTGACGTTTACGCTTTCTTCAACGCACATGTCACGATGGACAGCTCCTCGGTTCGCAGCTGTGTATCGGCGTTCGATATCCCGGACGTGGGTATTATAGCGCCGAATGTGCATCTCCCCGGCACCGGGAGCCCGGAGAAGGACTGGGAATATACACGTTGCGTCAGGACGTACAGTCCCCTGTTGCGGCTTGCCATCCGGGTTCCGCTGCCGCGATCTGCCGGGACGACGGGGGCCGGGTCCGCAGGCGAGGTCATCGACAATGAGTGGGCGACCGGGTGCGCGATATTCTGCCGGAGCGAGATCATCACGGATATCGGCTGGGATGGCAGCTATTTCCTCACATGGGAGGATGCCGATATCTCAATGCGAGCGAGGCGAGGCGGCTGGCGTGTGGTGACGGTACCGACCGCTCTGGCCTGCCACACCGGACAGTCGACGAGGCCGCACGCCCTGTCCGCTTACTACAGCATGCGCAACCCGATATGGTTTTATCGTAGGTACTGGGGTCGCCCGCGCCAGGTTTTGCTGACGTTCTACCTGATCCTTCTCCTGCTCCGGATCGCGACCGCAGACGTGGTACGCCGACGAACGCCGCGCCACGCGCCGCGAGCGGCGTGTGGCATCGTGGACGGCTGGGCGCTGCGGCCGTCAGGCAAGGATCCGCTTCCCGGCGAGCCGCTGCGGCTCCCCCGGGCACAGCGTCGCGTAGCCGCGGCGCGACTTGGACGCGAGCGTTCATGACCGTCGGCAGTAGGCGTAGTTGAGCAGGCTAGAGGTAGCGGATACCTGGTTTCCCGCGTCGTCACGCAGATCGACGGCGAAGCCTTGCCGACGAAGCCGACCGACCAAGGCAGCGGCATCGCCGAAATCGCCGTGGACTTCCAGCACCACCTGGTCTACAAGGTCCAGCCATCGCAGATCCTCGTCGCCGCTGAAGACCGCGAACTCACCGCCTTCGATATCGACCTTCAGCAATCCAATTTTGCCGATCTGGTAAGCCGACATGAGCTGCGGGACGGACACGCCGGCGGGCCGCTGCGGTGCGCCGTGCGAGGTGGCTGCCCAGCGCTGGTCGTCGGCCACCACCCCAGCGGTTGCTCCCGCTCTGACGGTGCCGCCGGCTAGAGCGATCTCGACGTGGACCCGGTCGACGACGCGGTTGTACGCGGCGAGGCGCCGGATCTCTGGCGCGAAGCCCTGCTGGGCCTCGACCGCCACAGTCTGCGCGCCCGCCAGTGCGGCCCAGACGGAAAAGAGCCCTCGATTGGCACCGAGGTCCACCACCCACCCCGTACGCGGCATGACGAGTCCGGTGCGCAGGTAAACGTTGCGGCAGTACATCTCGCGCGCCCCTGCGGTGTAAGTAGCGGGAAGGGAGATAACGGCTCCGCCAGGCGGCCGGAAGCGCGCCCCTGTGCGTGCCCAGATCCGGTCCGCGAGGACTAGCGACCGCGTGCCGTGGCACTCCGGCAGGTGGGCCGCCAACGATGTGAGCCAGCGCGCCGCCGAAGCGGGACCGGCGTGGCGGCATACCGACACGATGTCGCCGACGGCTCTGCGGGCCATGTGCGTCTCACTCATCGGACCTGCCTGCAGCCACGGGCTTCCGCCCGGAGTGACCCCACGCTCATCTCGAACCACGCTTGATAGAAGCAGAAGCGGAGCCCGGCCACGCCATCAAGGAAGCCGAGCCTCGCGATGTACGTGTAGAGAAAAAGCGCGGCAGGCTTTGCCGGGATGCAGGGGAAGACTAGATCCTTGACGATGCTGCGGGCAAGCGGCCGGGAACTGCCGCCATCTCGCAGCTTGTGCAGCCGTTCCGGCAGGCCGCCGACCGTGCCGCGCCGCTCGCACTCCAACTCCGCATAGCGCACGTGCTTGTGCAGCCAGGCGGCCAAGCCCTTGCGGTCCTCGTCCACGATGTCGTGGCCCAGTCGCCGGACCGGCCCGTCCACGCAGGCTCGTTCGCCGACCAGGCTCCCGTCGTACTTGGTGTATCGGCGGTCGACCAGCCGGACCACCCAGGAACCCGGGTACCAGCCGCAATGGCGGATCCAGGTGCCCATGAACACCAGGCGCAGCCGGTGCTGGAATCCGCAGCAGTCCGGGTCAGCGAGCCGGGCGGCGATCTCTGCCGCGAGCTGGGGGGACACCCACTCGTCGGCGTCGACGAAGTACACCCAGTCATGGCGTATCAGCGGCAGGCGGAGCGAGCACTCGCGTTGCGCCGAGAACCCAAGCCAGGGCAGCTCCACCACGTCGGCGTCGGCCTCTCGGGCTAGCGACACCGTCCGGTCCGCCGAGCCGGAATCCGCGACCACGACCTGGTCCGCCCAGGCCACCGACGCGAGGCAGCGGCGGATGTTCGGCTCCTCGTTCAGCGTGAGGACGACCACGCTCACCGGGACGCTACCCGGGGACGGAGCATCACCGGCCTGATAAGGCCGCAAGCCCAGCCTGGTCATCGTGACACCCCCAGCAGCCAGCCGAAATACTGGTCCGGATCGAACGGCCCGGGATCGGGCGCGACGTCCGCCGTCAGCGCTACCTTGACAGCGTGCCGCAGCGAGTCAGGATCGCCCTGGGTGTACCCGTACAGGGCAGGACCGGCGATTTCCCGGTTCAGGGCGGTGTCGCGGGCGATGACAGGGAGCCCACTGACCCGCGCCTCCGCGAGCGGGTAGCCGAACGACTCCAGGCCGGTCGGGAAGTAGATGGCGCGGCTGTGCGCCTGCATCTCGCGTACCTCGCTGCTGGACAAGCGACCCACCAGCTCGACCTGCGGATGGCAGGCAATTGCCGCGGGCACTTCCGACGCATTGGCCGTCACCCGCACCCTGACCGAAGGGTCGCCCAGATCGTCAATTGCAGGAAGCAATTCGGTAAGGCGCTGCGGCATCTGCTTCCAGGAGGAGAACAGCACCGGGCACAGGATGACGGGATCACCGGGCACGCGCGGGACCGAGGGGGGGGAGAGCGGATGTAGCCGTACCACGACCCGACTGCTCGGGTGCGGCCTGATCGTTGCGATGCGCTCGGCCATAGCCGTGGACGGAGCGACGATCACGTCGGAACGCCGAGCGGCCAGGTGAACCAATACCACGTCACGCCGTATGGAGGCCCGCAGAACGGGGTCCAGCCGGGCCTGCTCGCCCTCGGTGAGGAAGTGCAGAGGATTGCGCAACAGGGTCCACCGTTGCCCGCCAGGGGTGACGAAACCGACGTTATTGAGCGCTACCCGTCGGCTCCGCGCCCAGCCATTCAGTTCCCGGCGCAGGAGCCAGGCCGCTCCGACTCGCCGCCGGGAGCCGATGATCCTTACATCCCCCCGCCCAGTGCGCGCGAGATAGCTATGCAGCTCATCCCGGAACCGAGCGGCACCGCCCATCGGCCCCCCGGCTACGTCTACTATCACTGCTGCGGTCACTGCGGCGGACCCCCTTTGTCATCGAATGATTGGTCAGCACAGCGGAATGCCAGCAGCAGGAGGGCTGACTGCCCGGCATGGCGCCGGCCGCAGGCTGGCCAACCGGCGGTCATGATGCCCTGGCCCGGTCGGCGGCCTGGATGGTGGCGCGCATGCTGCTAAGCATCGCCTCGGTCGGCACGGCAGGGCCGCCCTTGACTGCCTCACGGAACGCGGTGGCGTGGGCGCGATGGCCCTTGTCGGGTCGCCCCTTCCAGATCGCGCGGCCGTCAACGTGGACCGACCGGAAATCGTCGATGATCACCTGATGTGACCCGGCAAGCACCTCGACCCGCTCCTTGCCCGCCACCGGCGGGGTGCTGCTGTAGGCGATAGACGCGACGGAGCCGTCCGCAAACCGCAGCGCCACCACCACGCCGTCGTCCCCCCGAGACGGGTCGCCGCCCAGGACGCCTGCCGTATCCTCGATATCGGCCCCCACCAGAGCCTGGGCGAGGTCGACGAAATGGCACACCTCGCCGAGCAAGCGGCCGCCCTGACGCCGGTCCAGATACCAATGACCGTCAGGGACCCGGCCCGCAGCGATCCGGTAGACCACAAGCTTCGGTGTCTGCACCTCCGCCAGCACCTGCCGTGCGGCGAGCGCGGCGGGTGACCAGCGCCGGTTGAAGCCGAGGGTGAGCTGACGCCCGGAGCCACGCCACGCCTTCTCTACTTCGTCCATGTAGGCGCAGGTCAGCGCCAGCGGCTTTTCGCACCACACGTCCCGCCCGGCGGTCAGGGCCCGACTTGCGAGTTCGGAGTGCACGTCGTGCGGGGTGGCGATCACGACCAGACTGACGTCCGGGTCATCGATGACAGCGGCTGCGTCCGAGACCGCCTTCTCGAACCCGTGCCGTTCCGCGGCCCGCCGTGCGGAGACACCGCTGGCCGTGGCCACGGCTACGAAGCGCTCGAAGCCGGCGCCCCGGAAGGCGGGCAGCAGCGTCCCGGTGGAAAAAGCGCCGGCTCCGATCCAGCCGACTCCGGGCACGGAACGGTCAGCCGGGCTTGGCTTGAGACGCACCGGATTCTCCGGCCCCGCCGCGGCCGGATAGGTGAGACGGATCGCTAGGCAGGGCTCGGTCCGCTCCTGCAGGAGCCGGAATGCCTCATCCGCGCGGTCGATGCCGAAGGACTGGGTGATCAGGTCAGACACCCGGAGCCGGCCTGCGGCGAGCAGGTCGAGCACCGCCTCCTGGTTCCTGCCCTCGGTCCAGCGCACCTGCCCGGCCGGGTAGTCGACCCCCCATGCCTCGTAAGACGGCTCGTAGCGGCCCGGGCCGTAGGAGCGGGCGAACAGCAGCGAGATCTCCCGCTCATAGAACGGGGCACGACGGGTTGGCATGCCCACGTCGCCCACGATCACCACTGCGGCCCGGTCCCGGCACAGTGCAGGTGTCCGTGACATAGGGCCCGACGACTGGTCAGCGGCGCACACCAGCACGGCGTCCGCTCCCCGCCCACGGGACCAGCTGAGGACCTGGTCCGTGGTCGAGTCACCCGACTCGTCCAGGGCCAGAACACCGACCCCGGCCGCGGTCTCCCTGGCAAACCCGTTGGGGTCGATCCCGGCCACGTCGCATCCGGAGGCCATCGCCACCCGCGCCGCGAGCTGGCCGACGAGCCCGAGCCCGAGAACCACGACTTTCGAGCCTGGGCCGACCTCCGACAGGCGCAACGCGTGCAGAGGGATGGACGCGAGAGTGGCGAACGCCGCGTCCTGCGCCGGCACCTGGTCGGGCACGACCGCGCACAGTAGGCCGGGCACCGCCTGGAACTCGGCGTGGCTGGCCTTACCTGCGCCGCCCGTCGCGACTAGCTGGCCGACTCCGATCCCGTCGACGGCGGCGCCGACCTCGACTACCACCCCGGCCGCGGAATAGCCCAGGGGCACGTCGGCGGCGAGACGGCCCCGGGCCGCTCGCGCCGCGGCCGGGATACCCTCTGCCTGGGCCTTGCGCACAACCTGGCGGACCAGATCCGGCCGGGCCCGCGCCTTGGCGAGCAGGCTGGACCTAGCGAGCGCGGTGACCGCCCGTTCGGTACCCGGGGAGATGACCGAGGCCACGGTGCGCACCAGCACCTCGGTCGGGCTGATCACCGGACGGGGAACCTCGAGCACCTCGACTGGGCCGCCACTGACCGGCTGTACGACTTGCTTCACATCGCTCTCTCTCCGTCCGCGCCGCCGCTGGTACGACTCCATACCGTGGTGATGCCGACCGCGAGCGCCGCATCCACTCGGCAGGTCAACACGGGCGCGTCAGCGGTGCTCCCGAACCCGGCGGCCACCGCCCTGGTCTCCGTGGCCAGCGCCACCGGGGCGGTAGCCGCCACCGTCACCGCGAAAGCGCCGGCCGAACTGGTGACAAACGCTGCGCCGTCGGCGACCCGCACCGTCGACCCGGCCGCCAGCTGCCAGCGGATGACGATCTTGTGCCGGCCTTGCCCGGTGA
>Ga0302180_10002349_pt1 | contig 14660 bp, 15 predicted proteins | sample I_Palsa_E3_2_FD_200575 | JGI IMG/M metagenome (GOLD analysis project Ga0302180, IMG submission 200575) | Peat permafrost microbial communities from Stordalen Mire near Abisko, Sweden - I_Palsa_E3_2 | ecosystem: Environmental > Terrestrial > Soil > Palsa > Peat permafrost | place: Sweden... | reverse complement strand
GGGCACTATCCGTGGTTCGAGCGCTTGCTGGAGGAGTTGAGCATGGAGTTGTGGTTCGGGGATGCGGCGCGGGTGCGGGCTTCGGAGGTGCGCAAGCAGAAGACGGATCGGCGGGACGCGCCGACCGTTTATCGATAGATCGTATCGATAGATCGGGAAATCGAGTCTCAAAAGCAAAAGGGCCGCTTGGCCGCGGCCCCTGGAAACCCTGGCTGAATCTGTTTACAGCGTGGACTCGATTTCGAATCCCCAAGCTTCGAGAAGAGGCTCCGGGATGTACTTGGAGTTCTTGTTGCGCCGGGCCCACTCCCGCAGACGAGTTGATCGCAGATACTGGTCGGGAGAGAGTTTGTATTCGCGCACGACCTGCTCAAACTCGGTAATGGTGGGGACTACCGGGCCGATCGGCTCGGGCTTGCCCCAGTTGGGATTGCCGCGTCGCTTTGCCATGGAACAGACCTTTCTTACAAATGGGGGTAAACTCAGCACCAACAAAAGATTGCGCTATATATGTGATTCTCCGGCATTCTGCTGGGATTCAGCCAAAGACAGCATCGCACTAGACAACTAGAACAGGCTAGCCATCCTAAAGGGTCCCAAAAGCTTATCGGAGACTCAGTATATTAGGGCTATATCTTGCAGAAGTCAACCACAATTTACGCTTGCAGTACTTGAATGAACAATTTCTAACCGATTGCTGGGACTGCCTTTAGTTCCGTTGCTGGATGGGTGCCGGTGTGGATCTCTGCCTTGGGGGCCAGGGCGCCTTTTGTAGCGGGAGGACATTTGCCTTTTGCGGGGTGCTCGTACAGTGGCGAGCGGCTTTGCAGGGTCGCCGGAACATGGGATGGGGAGGTTACAGCGGTAACTTCCAGCTCCATTGGGTGATTGAACGGGCTGAGCGGGAGCAATTACAGTGGGGTGGGGCGTGTTTCTGGGCGGGAAGGATTTAGGGCCGAGTCATGACATTGAAATCGCTGCTGCTTTGTTCTGACGAGAAGATCGTGCGAGTGTTGCGCCGGACGCTGGGCGATCTGGACATCGGAGTCGAACATTGCAGCGACGCGGATGCCGCACTGCGGCAGTTGACGCGAGAGCGGTTTGAGGCAATCATCGTGGACTGTGCGGGGCCAGGAGCAGCGGACGTGCTGCGGAGCGCTCGGGCGGCGCCATGCAATAAGAGAGCGGTCGCGGTGGCGATTTTGGATCCCGATGCGGGGCTGCGTTCCGCGTTCGACCTGGGGGCGCATTTCGTCCTGTACAAGCCGGTTTCGGGGGAGCGCGCCAGGTCGAGTTTTCGCGCGGCGCGGGCTCTGATGAAGAAGGAGCGGCGCCGTAACTCGCGAGTCCCGGTGCAGTTCCCGGTGGAGATGTCGAGCCGGGAATCGGGAGTCCGCTTCAAAGTCAATACTATCGATGTGGGGGAAGGCGGCTTGGCGGTGAGCTTGCCGCGGCGGAGTAAGCTTGCCGGCCGCTGGCAACTGTCGTTCACGCTGCCGGGTTCTGCCAACGTTTTGGAGGTTGCCGCGGAGTTCGCCTGGGAAGGGACGGGAACCCAAGTGGGGCTGCGCTTCCAGGATCTGTCGCCGGAATTGGGGCATGTGTTAGGAGAATGGCTGAGCCGCAATTCTCCGGACGCAGAGAAGGACGATCCGCCGGTGCGCAGCCGGCTTACAGATTTGAGTTTGGGCGGGTGCTACCTTGAGATCACTTCGCCATTTCCCGTTTCCACTCGCGTGACGCTCTCGATGCGCGCCCCCGGCGTGGAAATGAGAACAGAAGGCGTGGTTCGGGTCATGCACCCGGACCGGGGTATGGGAGTGGAATTCACCCAGACCACGCCCGAACATCGCGCGTTGCTCGAAAAGTTCCTGGGCATGCTCGCGGAGGATCACACTGTGCAGCCGGAGTTGCTGGTGGAACCTGAGGGTCTGGAAAGTGGGCCTTTGTCCGATTCACGAACTGCTGCCGCGCAAACCGGCGAAGAAGATCCGCTTCTCAGCCTTTTTCGCAAACAGGCAGAGCTCTCGGCCGACTTGTTTCTGGCGGAACTGCGCAAGCAGCGCGGACCAACGACCGCGGCAGCGGTCGCTTCCAGCTAACGCCGACGCACCTGGTGTGGCAAGCCGCGGAGCCGTTCCCGCCGGTTGGGTGGCGTGGCGAGGTTGCCGACGCTCAAATGCGCCCGATCACCAAGAGAATGACGACGATGAAGAGCACGAGTCCCACTCCTCCGGTGGGGTAATAGCCCCAGTCTCTGCTGTGCGACCATCTGGGCAGGGCACCGAAAAGTGCTAACACCAAAATTACGATCAAAATAGTTCCAAGCATGTTTTGCTCCTTGTTTCACGGCGCTACACGGAGGTCATTATGAACGCCCCCGCGTTAGCCTTGTTTTGTTCTACCGACGCGTTGCTGGTCCTCAGGCCCCGTGCTGCAGATCGATCTCTGAGGCAGAGCCACCTTTACTTATAGGCGTCAGGCTTATTTCTTAATGGTCAAAACTGCTCAGACTGAAGAGAAACGGATTCGGAAGGTAGATTCGTCTTCGCGTAGGACATGCGTGCGATGATGCCGCGGTGGGCGCAATCTGCAGGACTCACTCCGACCCGGTGCTCGTGCAGCCAGAAAAAATTGGTGCCGGCCCAGGCGGTGGACCCGCACCAATTAAGAGCTGATTGACTTGTTAACACCTCGAACAGACTGACGCATCACGTCGCGGTCCATTCGGCTACTGACGAGGCTGTTCCTTGCCCGGAGCTTTCTCCGGGGGAGCTTTCTCGGGGTGAGCTTCAGGACGAGGTGCGGTTTGTTGCCGGGGAGCAGCCTGCGCATGAGAGGCGGTCGCGGGATGAGGAGCAGGCTGGGCGTGAGCCGCTGTCGGCTTAGTCTCAGCGGGTGGACGGGCCGCTTTAGGTTTTTCTGCTTTGTTCTCGTTCGAGCGGGTGGTAGCGGCTTTACTCTCGGCAGCCTTGTTCTCGTTCGATCGGGTGGTGGCGGCTTTACTCTCGGCAGCCTTGTTCTCGTTCGAGCGGGTTGTAGCAGCCTTACTTTCGGCGGCCTTGCTCTCGTCGGCGCGGGTCGTAGCAGCTTTACTCTCGGCGGCTTTATTCTCGTTCGAGCGAGTTGTAGCAGCTTTATTCTCGGCGGCTTTGTTCTCGTTCGAGCGGGTTGTCGCTGCCTTATTCTCGGCGGCCTTGCTCCCGTCGGCGCGGGTGGTAGCTGCTTTACTCTCGGCAGCCTTGTTCTCGTTCGAGTGGGTGGTAGCAGCTTTATTCTCGGCGGCTTTATTCTCGTTCGAGCGGGTTGTCGCTGCCTTACTTTCGGCAGCCTTGCTCTCGTCGGCGCGGGTGGTAGCTGCTTTACTCTCGGCAGCCTTGTTCTCGTTCGAGCGGGTGGTAGCAGCTTTATTCTCGGCGGCTTTATTCTCGTTCGAGCGGGTTGTCGCTGCCTTACTCTCGGCAGCCTTGTTCTCGGTGGCCTCCTTGTTCTCGGTAGCCTTGTTCTCGGCTGCTTTGTTCTCGGTGGCAGCAGCCTTGTAAGGCGCTCCCGCCTCTTTGGCCGCTACTACACCCTTGCCGGTAAGCTCTCCCGGTTTGGATGTTGCAGCGATTGCGGGCCGCCCATGGTTCACGGAGGCCAGAAGCGCGTGGTTAGTGCTGGCAGCCTTCACATGCTGGGTCTGCATCGCGGTTGGGGGCGTGTGCTGCTGGTGTGACGCGGTCTCTTCCGCTGCGGTCGGACGGGCGGTAATTCCGCCTGTGCCGCCGTTGTAGCTGACGTGGTTCTCCGTAGTGTTGTTGATTACGGTCTTGCTGTAAACATTGTGAATATCCGTGACGTTCACGTTGTTCACCGTGGTGTTGTAATTGAAGGCTCCGTTATTCCAATATCCGCCACCATAGCCGACGCCACCATAACCGAAGCCATAGTTGACGCCACCGTAGAAGCCGACCTCAGCACCCCAGTAGCCGCCATTCCAGGCGAAAGAGTCGCCGCCCCAACCCCAATAACCGGGAGTCCAGAGCAGGCCTGCTTGAGGAGGCATCACCCATGTGCCGGGCACCCAGAAGTAGCCGTCATCGCCATTGCCCCAGTAGCCGGGCGTCCACAGATAACCGTCGGCGGGGACCATGGGTTGGGTATAAACGGGAAGCGCAGGCGGAGCGATCGAGATAGACACGCCGAACTGCGCGAACGAAGCGGCCGGTATGGCCAATATCAAAACTGCCAGCAAAAGCAAACGGGAGGTTCGCATTTTGAATCACCTTGCCGGATCATCCTTCGATTGCCCGGTTAAACCTTGCTGCTGCGGGCTGCGTGGATTGAAGGGCGATTGGGTTACGCCTAAGAATTCCACGGACGCGCCGTGAAATCTGGTCAATACGACTCACTTTTCAGAAATGTCCCGGAAAGAGAGCGGCGCGAAGCCCACAAAGTGGGCCCGCGCCGGCAATGGTTAAGCTGGTTTGCGCTCCGAACCACAGCGGATGGCCGCTATAGATTGACGCTGAGTGCAATGTTCACGCCGGGGTACATCGGGTTGCACAGGTAATACACGCCGTCAATGTCGATCACATAAACGTTCTGCGTGTAGAGCCAGTTGCTGGGCCAAACGCCCACAAATCCGAACGAATAGCCGCCGTATTGGAAGCGGTGATTATTGTAATCGCCCTGGCTGACACGAAACGTGTGTCCCTGTCCAAAGTTGGCCTTGTAACGGTCGTCAGGAATGCGGCCAGCGCTGGCGTGTTCTTGCTTTTCGGGCTTAGCTTCCGGTGCGCGTTGCTGCTCTTGCTTCGCATTCTTCTCTTCGGGCTTGGTGTTCCTCTCTTCCTGGGCGCTTTTCTCCTCTGGCTTTGCGGGTTTTTCTGGTTGCGCCTTCTTGTCAGCTGGCTGGTCCTTCTGTTCTTCCTGTTGCTCGTGCTGCTCCTGCGCGTAGGCCGCGGACGAGGCACCGAGGGTCAAAGACAAAACTGCTGTGCCGATAACTCCAATTAGCTTCATAGGGTGTTGCCTCCACTATCGATTTGATGGTGACGTAAGTTCGCTTACTGCAAGCTTCCTGTTGTCGCGTTGACCGGGGCGCCGATGGCGTCGCCGGACACGAGAAGTTCCACTCTGCGGTTCTGCTGCCTTCCGGCGGAGTTATCGTTGGAGGCTACCGGCAAAGTGTTGCCGAAGCCTCGGGACGAAACCGAATTTGTCGCTACGCCTTGTTGCACGAGGTAGTCGCGTACCGAGCCGGCGCGATTTTCGGAAAGGGTTTGATTCATGGCGTCGCCGCCGACGTTATCGGTGTAGCCGCCGACTTCAATGTTGAGTCCGGGGTAAGCGAGGAGAATTCCAGCGACTTTCGCCAGCTTCTCTCGCGCACCCGGCTTCAACGAGTATTTGCCGGTGTCGAATAACACATCGGACATGCTCACGATGAGCCCGCGCGCGCTGTCGCGAGTCTGAAGGATGGAGTTCAACTGCGCGGACAAGCGCTCGCGCATGGCCGCTTTGTCGGTGTCCGCTTGTTCCGCATTCTGCTGCGCCTGCTGCGCGGCCAAGCGGGACTGTTCCGCATCGGCCTGCGCTGCGGAGAGAGCATTGGCGGATGCAGCCTGGCTATCGGCCATGTCGGATTGAGCCTTCGCCGTTGCGGATTGCGCATTCGCGGCGTCGATGCGGGCCCTGGCCGCGTCAGCCTCAGCTTGAGCCGTGGCGGCCTGGGCTTGATTCTTCTGCCGAATCGCGCTATCGGCCTGCTCCTGCGATTGGGCCTGAGCGTCGGCGGAATCCTGGCGTTCGTTCGCCAGCCGCATTTCGTCCATCTTCTTGACTGCGATGGCGCGCGCATCTTCGGCGGTCTGCACTGCCTCACGGGAGACCGCGATCAGCGGCTTCTTGTCGATGTGCCGGTTAGTGGCGTATCCATCGGCGCTATTCATTAACCGGACAGCATGCTGATAACTGTCGCTGGCGTAGGTTTCGGCGCCTTCGGATTGCGCGATGCGCAGGGCATTCCGCGCCTCAAAGAATTCCAAGGGCAACCGGGCGTTCAGAACCACCGGGTCGAACTTGTAGCCGGTAGGGAGGTAGCCGCCACGTTCCATGAGTTCGTACTTTGCATTTACCGCTTCGGTAGTTCCCTTGGTGTCGTCGCGAACGACGTTTTCGAGAATCACAGCATTGCTGGGCTGCCGAACGGCGTAATAAGGCTCCGCGGTAACGATCAAAGCGAAGGCCTGAAGGTCGGTGGTCACGGCCAGCTTGCTGCGATGGTCGTTGCCTACCAGGACCTCGCCCAAGTTCACGGCCCGGCCTTCGGGCGAGATCGCCCACAGGACGTAGGTCAGATATTCATTGCCGAAAGTTGTCGGTCTCTGCAGGTTGTCCAGCTCTGCCTCAATTGAGATGGATCCACGCTTGCTGTTTACCCGAGCCTGGCCGCTGGCCGAAGGCATCAAGTCGGTGCCGGCGAAGTCCAGCTTCGAACTTCCGCTGCGATGCTCGTAGTTGACCGCTTGCACACTGCGGCTGATGACGGTTACCCGGAACGTGGGAGTCGGACTCATACGTTCGACGTCAACGGTTGCTTGAGAATTAGTTTGAGCGACTGCTGGCAAACTCAGCGCGATAGTGGCAGCGAACAACAACGTTCTCTTCACAGTATCTCCTTGCGGCAGTTGCCTGCCGTGTTACTTGCAGAGCGAGTTTCGTAATCCTTTAAGTTAGGTTGCCTGTATATGGCCGAGCCACCTCAGCCCTTTCCGAGCCGGATACCGGAGAGGGAATGAAACAGCCCAAAAACATTCAGTAACCACAGGACCACGGCAATGACCACAACACCGTTCAAAATTGACTTGATGGATGACTGCATGGGGATGAAGCGATTCACCAGCCACAGAAGAACACCCACCACGATGAGAACTTCCAGGAGTTGAATTAACGGCATGATCTTTACCTTTCTTCTTTTTGCGGGCTAGCCTCTATCCACTCTGAGGACTGCCCTAGTTTCGATGTTCGAGAACCTTTAGGGTCGAATCGTGTTCGTCGCGGGTTTCGCCGCACACACACGGATGCAGAACGCCGATTGGCTGGATGTGGTCTCTGCCGTGACTTGATGAGGAAACCGGCCGCAGCGACCTAAGAATGAGAGCACGCATCAGGCGATCGTTGCTCCCTCGACACACTCAGGAGGTTAGATAGTGACAGGTATAAACTTTCGCGTCTGAGCAAGATAGCTCACATGAGGAGATTAAGACGGCGAGCCTATGCCGTGACGGATCAAATCGACGGTATTTCGGCGTGCCTCATGCTGTCTGAACGTAAGCTGGAAAAGGCCGGCGCGGTGGTTTCATAAGTCCTGCGCGCGCTGGCGGCGATCGCTACTGCCGTTGGCATCCAGCCACTCGAGTAGAGAACGCACGCTGGCCCGAGCCAGGGCAATCGCGCAGTCCGCGGCCCCGTAGTAAATGTTAAGGGTGTCGCCGTCGGGATCGACCGTGTAACCGCAGGGGAACACTACATCGTCAACGTCACCGTGGCACTCGTAGTCGGCTTCCGGCCCAAAGATCCACGAATCCCCCCGCAGTAAGCACTTTGCCGGATTCTCCAGGTCGAAGAGGGCCAGGCCCAGGCGATAGAGACAGCCCGAAGGCGTGTGCCGCACTCCGTGGTAGAGAACGAGCCATCCCCTGGGAGTCTCGATGGGCGGCGGGGATAAGCCAATTTTGTTTGCGTCCCACCATGCGCCGCGGCGCGCCTCCAGCATGAGCCTGTGTCTGCCCCAATGGTGCAGATCAGGGGAGTAGGAAATCCATATGTGCGCCCCGAGGTTGGTGGCGGGCCGATGAATCAGCGCCCAGTATCCGTCGATTCTTCGGGGCAGAACCGCCGAGTCTTTGTCGTCCGGCGGCATGATCACACCGTAGCGCTCGAAACTTCGGAAATCTTTGGTGAGAGCCAGGGACACTCCGGGGCCACCGCGCGAATAGGAAGTGTAAGTGACCACGTATTGCTGCAGTTCGGGCACGAACGTGATGCGAGGATCCTCGATGCCCCAGATTTCCTCCGGATAATTCATTGGGTTGGGCATCAAGGTGGGTTCGCGATCAATTTGCCAACCGTCTACGCCGTTGCGAGAGCGAGCGGCGCAAAGATGCGACAACCCGCGGCGATCCTCGACGCGGCACAGCAGCAGAGTGGAGCCATCGGCGAGCAGGGTCGCGCCCGCATTGAACACGCTGTTAATCGAATAGGGCCAATCCTTACTGGTTAGAATCGGGTTGGCAGGATGCCGGACAAGCAATGGCTCGTAGCGAGTGCTGAGGCTCATAAGTGTTTGTGTCGGGATTGTCATGACGGGACTTCAATTGGTTCAGAGTCTTGCAGCGAGCGCATTTCGAGCAGCGACATCAAGAACGATAGCGTCGACTCGGCCCCCTGGTTTTGATTGGCGCGGTCGGGATGCAGACCGTCGCGGCAGCCGCCGGTTACGGGATCGTAGAGAGAGATTTGCAGATCGTTGTCGCCGAGGAACCAGTTAAAGGCGGACCATGCTTTGCTACGCCAGCGGTTGTCTTTCGTTATGCGGTAGGCTTGCAGACACGCGGAAACCGCGCCGGCCGCTTCAATTGGTTGTTGATCGAAGCGGGCTTGCTCACCATCGCGGCGGTAAAAGCCTTGCGAGCCGATGGGGACGAAGTGGCCGTTTGCCGGGCAGCGCTGCGTTTCCATGAGCCAATCCAGAGAATCGAGTCCGGCGGAAAGCATGCGTTCATCCGCGCAGGCCGACCCTACGAGCAGCATGGCCTGGGGCAGCCTCGCGTTGCCGTAGGCCACGACATCCTCAAACCATTTCCAGTCCTGGCGCCGGACCGACTCATACATTTCGAGCAACCTTCGAGCCAATGCGAAACGTACGCGCTGGGCGTCCCGATCTCCGGGGTAGGCATGGAGGTACTCCTGAATGCCGAGCAAGGCGTAGGCACAGGCGCGAGGACTGTAGAACTCGAGAACTGCCGGCAGAGAGAATTCGAACAAACGCCCGGCAGCGCCCCTCAATCCATGATCCGCGGAACGGGCCAATAGGGTGCCCAGAGCCCACAAGGCGCGGCCGTGGGAATCTTCCGATCCCTGGTCTTCCATCCAGTGGTGGTCGTAGCCGAGGAAATTTCGAAATCGTTTCTTCTGCGGATTGAAGGCGTGATCCAGAAACGCCAAATACCGGAAAGTCCAATCTGGGTTGGCGGTTTCGGTCTTCGCGAAACGGTCGAGTCCCTGGATGTCCGTATCCATTTGGTCCCGATCCAATTGATTCAGGAGGACCGTAAACATGAGGGCGCGCGCGTTGTCGTCGGTGGTATATCCTTCGGCTCGATTGGGGATGGTGAAGATCGCATGCTGCAGCACTCCAGTATCATCGGTGAGCCGGTTTAAGTGATTCAGGTTCAAATCGGGGAGTTGGTGCAGCGATTTCTGGGTCCCGTGAGCCGAGAACTGAACCCGGGGAGTTTCCGTGCGGTCGCTGCGAACCCGGGCAAAACTTTCCATGTAACCTTGCGCTACTCTTTTCCAAATCATCTCGCGCGCAAACAGATAAGCGCGTTTCCGCATGGCATGGCGCAGGGCGGGGGTGTCCAGGAGTTCAATCGTCTTTTGCGCGATGGCTTCAGGATTTTGGAAGGGCACGAGCGCGCCGCGGCGGTCGTCTAACAATTCAAGGGCGTGCCAGTAGGGAGTGGAAATGATCGCCTTACCCGCGCCGAGCGCATAGGCAAGCGTACCGGATACAACCTGCGCCTCATGGCGATAAGGGGTGATGTAGATATCGGCTGCGCCGATGAACTCGGCCATTTCCTCAGGGCTGACGAAGCGGTCGTGGAAGATGACTTGCGATTCCACTCCCACTTTTATCGCCAGAGCTTGCAGGTGCGCTCGATAACGATCACCTTCGCGGCGGAGGATGTGGGGATGGGTGGCGCCTGCGACTATGTAAACAACGTTCTTATGTCTCGCTAAAATCTGCGGCAGGGCCTGAATGACGTTTTCGATTCCCTTGTTCGGGGAGAGCAGGCCGAACGTGAGCAGAACCGCTTTTCCTTCGACTCCGAACCTGTCTTTATAGAAATTGGGATCCAGGAAGGGCAGATCTGGAACGCCGTGGGGAACCATGTCGATCTTGCTGCCGGGCACCTTGAAGATTTCCTGCAGGAACTGGGAGGAGAGCTGGCTCATAACAATGAGGCGATCCGAAAGCTCCGCGATCTCTTCCATGACGCTGAGTTGATCGGCGTCCGGTTCGCGGAGGACCGTGTGCAGCGTGGTGACCACGGGCATCTTCAAGCCGCGTAACAAATGCAAAATATGGCTTCCAGCGGGACCACCGAAGATTCCATACTCGTGCTGCAGGCAGACCATGTCGATATTGTTGAAGTTGAGGAACTCAGCGGCCTCTTGGTACGACGCGACGTCGTCCTGGGCGAGCGACCATCGCACGCGCGCGGGATAGTCATATCCTTCCTGGGTGTCGTCGACCGGGAGCGCCAAGAGCCGAGATGTCCCGTACTCGGCCGCCATGGCCCCACATAGGTCGGTGGTAAACGTGGCGATGCCACACTGCCTCGGAAGATAATTCCCGATCACCGCGATTCGACTGGGCAGCGAGGGCTTTGAATGCGGGCGAGGCGCTAAAGCCTGGTTTCGTTCCAGGGGGCGAGGGCCGACGACTTCCAAGACCCGCATGGGAAACACTGTTTTGGGCAGCGACATTTGTACCTATAATTCGCGAGATCAGGCTCTTTAAGAGACAGGCCAGTTGTGAGACGGGCGGCAAGCAATCACCGGAGCTTGGTTTTGAATTTGCCTCTGCTCAGTATTTAACGAAAGTGGACTTGGGGACTGGTCAAAATTGACCAGAGTTGGGTTGGGGGGCTGGCAGGATCAGTCGAGATATTTGAAAAAGGCGGCGATCCTGAGCTCAGGGACGACCCCTGGAGTTAGTTCAGGGGGACAGTGGATGGGTCGGAGAGAGCAACCAATTTTCCAGGCGGATAGTCGGATCGGGTAAGAGGACTTTCAGGCTCGGGGTTGATGATTGTCAGCACTTCGCCGCTAAGAATTCCTCGAAGCAGCAGGCGGTCATCCTCCACGCTCACCACTCTGTACTGCTCATCAAAAATTGAGTTCTTGTCCATTAAGTTTTAGATGCGAACTACGGTTCAACGATTCTGGTCAAAATTGACCATCCTACCGCCGAGCAACGCTGCATGATGAGGCCATGGCGATTAAGCAGGAACGAGCCTTGACGGTTCGTTGCCCCACTTGCGGCGCGAAACCTGGAGAAAAATGCGAGCTCAGCACTGGCCAGCCTCGCACAGAACCGCATCGAGACCGGCGTTTAGCCGCTGCAGAAAAATAGCTGGTCCGCAAACGCACAACTTTGACGAATTTGGAAGAGGAGCCAGTGGTGCGCGGACCGCAGAAAACAGAAAAGACTGTTCAAAAGTGACCGGTCCTTCCGAATCTGCCCTGCTGGAGGCCTTCTCCGTGCCCTGTGTTATGACGTTGGGTGTGCAAAATTGCTCATTTTCCGAGAGCGAAGAGTCCTATAATCTGGGCTTATGGCTGCACCAGCTAAGAAGAACGGCGAGTTTGATCCCAACACTTTCCTCGCGACGATTGGCGATGGAAGGAAGATCCTGGCTATTCCGAAGAAACAGACGATCTTCGCGCAGGGGGACGTGGCCGATGCTGTCTTCTATGTTCAAGAAGGAAAAGTGAGGCTCACCGTTGTGTCCACGGCCGGCAAGGAAGCGACGATCGCCATTGTGAGTGAGGGGAACTTTTTTGGGGAGGGTGCGCTAGCGGGTCAGCTTCAGCGTATGGGTTCCGCGGTTGCGATGACGGACTGCGAGCTTCTGCGAGTGGAAAAGAGAACGATGATGGATGCCCTTCACCGCGAACCGGCGCTTTCTGAGATGTTCGTGGCCTATCTGCTGGGGAGAAATATCCGTTACGAAGAGGATCTGGTCGACCAACTGTTCAACTCCAGTGAGAAGAGATTGGCGCGCGTTCTTCTCTTGCTCGCGCATTTTGGCAAAGAGGGCATTCCAGAAACAGTGGTTCCGAAGATCAGCCAGGAAACCCTGGCCGAGATGGTAGGGACGACCCGTTCGCGGGTAAGCTTTTTCATGAATCGATTCAGGAAACTGGGCTTTATCCACTATGCCGGCGGTACCGAAGGTGCGCTGCAGGTTCACAGCTCGCTGCTCAATGTAGTTCTGCACGATTGACGGCCTCACGTATGTTGGTCGCGAGAGGATCCTCCCAGGCCATCTGGCTCCCAATTCAATCGTCGGCAAACCCTGCACCAAGTTGCACCAATAAGTGGGCAACAGTGTTCACAATTGCTCAGCTTTTGCCAAGCACATCGTCAATCATGGGTGACGTGGGGAGACCAAGCGATGTCCAATTACCCGCCTGGCAAGACGATTCTGTGCATCGACGACGATGACGGCGTATTGAGTTACCACAGGGCGTTGCTCGAAAGGCGCGGATACGAGGTGCTGACTGCCGCCTCCGCCCGAGAAGGGTTACAAATTGCAGAAGTCCGCGGGGTTGCCGCGGTGATCGTCGACTACCACATGCCCGAGATGGACGGGCATGAAGTCGCGACCCGAATAAAGCGACTTAGGCCACAAACTTCGATCGTCATGGTTTCCAGCGACGACGAAATACCCGAACACGTATTGAATGGGGTCGATGCCTTCATTCCCAAAGGCGAGGAGGCCAGCCGCTTGTTGCTCATCCTCTCCAAAATCTGCGGGGGGAGTGCCTCCGCGTTTCCAGAGAGCACTAAACTCAGCGCCTGAGACCACCGTAAAGGGCGCTTCTGAGCCTGCCGATTATCATCCCGACAAGCCACCCAAAATTGAGCAATTTTGAACAGAATTGAGGAATCCCCGCCTGTATACCTGATGGGATGGCTACCAGCACGTTACTCTGCATCCACCGGGACCCGGCTCAATTGAGTTTGTTGCAGGAAAACGGATACGACCTGGTGACCGCGACTAATGGTCGCGAGGGTCTGCGGCTATTTATGTCACAGCCCGTGGATGCAATTGTGCTGGAGTACCATCTGGGACTGTTGGATGGCGCAACCATCGCTGCTGAGATCAAACAGGTCCGACCGGAAGTTCCCATTGTCATGCTGACCGATCACCTGGAATTGCCCGATGGCGCTTTGAAGTCGGTCGATGCGCTTGTGGTCAAGGCCGACGGGGTTCACTTCCTGCTGGCGACGGTTCACTTTGTTCTGAATGTGAAGCCGGTTCAAAGCCGTGAAGGGAAGACGAGATCTCAAACGCCGGCGCAGCCCCGGCGTCTTGGCGGGTCACGGGCAGGAGTGGCCCGTCAGCAGCCCGATACTCCTCCAGCCGCAACTGACAAGACGGATGAGCCTTTTTCTCCGAAAACATGGAAGAGCATCCGGAATGGCACGACCCAGTTTTGATCAAAGCATGAGGGACGTCTTGGTCGTCCGAGTTAAGCCTCCGCGTTGAAATCCCTCAGACCTTCATTTGCACGCCAGTTGAAATCCTGTAATAAGAGCAAGATTGACCAGTTCTGGGATTGGCGATGTTCAATGATGTTGGTGTGACACCTGAGAAGCTCACGTTGCGACGGATCTTGGCGGTCCCTTGTCCCATGTGCCGAGCCAAGCCCAAAGAGAAGTGCACGCTTAGCACAGGACATCCGTGCCTTAAGACGCATTTGGCCCGAGATCTGGCCGCCGCCAGGGTTTCGCGCCCGGAGAATTCCGCGGAAGCGGCTCTGCGGATACTGAAGGCCGCTACGAGCCGTGGCCTTCGCGTCCTTTTTCAACATAAGTAGGCGCTGGCGGAGCGAACATAAGCAAGTCAGTCAAGCTTGCGAAGGGAATGCTTTCACACCGCACGGCGGCCGCTCAACAGATTAATAACCAACACCACCAATGCGACCACCAGCAGCAGATGGATCAGACCGCCGGCAATGTGGAGGCTGAAACCTAGAAGCCACAGAATCAGAAGCACAACAAAAATTGTCCAAAGCATGATTGTCTCCTTCGCTTATCCATGTTTCGCTTGCTTACGCTCGAGTTGAACTGCTCCGAACGACTTACCGCACTCCAAACAAGCCCGCTTGGATCGCGGAGTGATTAACCCACAGAACGGACACATCCGTTGTGATCCGTTCTCTTGAGTCCGCGGCTTCAGGTTCGCCATTAGCCTTGCGAGCGAATCAGTGATGACGGCCACTCTTCTACGAAAATCATGGCGAAGCCGACCAGCGGGCATAGAACTGCGCTCTTTCTGCCTCGGGCTTGGACCGTCCCGTCCCGCAACCCAAATCTGACGAATCAACCATGACAGGCCGAGGGGTGCGATGCTGTGCAGGATTGCTCACATTCCAAGAAACTTCAGGTGCGATGGGGAACGGCGGAAGTGAGCAATCGAGGCCAGCTATTGTCGGAGCGTCTGAAGGATACTGCGGAAAGGCTGTTCTGCGCGATAACTCAGGAGGCCGCTTGATTCCTATCGAAGTGGATGCTAAACGCCATGAAATGGTCGCGAATACAAGCGGCCGGTCCTCCGACAGATGCGCAAGGACGAGAGAGCTGGGCTTCACAG
>Ga0302180_10002347_pt1 | contig 14667 bp, 11 predicted proteins | sample I_Palsa_E3_2_FD_200575 | JGI IMG/M metagenome (GOLD analysis project Ga0302180, IMG submission 200575) | Peat permafrost microbial communities from Stordalen Mire near Abisko, Sweden - I_Palsa_E3_2 | ecosystem: Environmental > Terrestrial > Soil > Palsa > Peat permafrost | place: Sweden... | reverse complement strand
GCCATTGTTTGGCCCTGGCGAACGAGGACGGGGAAACCCTCGCGTTCGACGAGGATTTCGACTTCTGGGCCCGCAGAGACGATCCGCGGGGCGCGGATGAAGACGGTCTCGAGCGGACCGCCGGGGAGGGTCGTGTCGAGGGTGAGGATGGCGGAATCGCGCTGGGCTCCGTAGGCGTTGCGTTCGACAGCGATATCGAGGGCGCCGAGGCTGGGTTGGGGAGGGTTGCGAACTTCCCTGGCAAGGAGAATGGCGCCGGCGCAGGTGCCGAAGACCGGTTTCTCTTGCGCAAACTCCTTTAGGACGTCGAAGAACTGGCTGCCGGCATCGCCGCGATTGAGAAATTTGAGCATGGTTGTGGATTCGCCGCCGGGCAGGATCAGACCGTCTAGCGAGGCGAGGGCTTGGGGTGACTTGATCAGCGAGGGCTGCGCACCGGACTCGATGAGAGCGGCGGCATGGCGTTCGTAGTCGCCCTGGATGGCGAGAACGCCGATTTGAGGGGTGTTGCTTGGGGTCAAGGCTTCTCCTGGGTTCGGATCAAGGACGGGGATGATGGTCCTCCTATAGAGATAGCATCGCGGGTCTCAGCGATCCAAAAAGCGCTGCACCATTGCCGATTGGCTCTGGAGTTGCCGGATCTGGGACTCGGGGAACGGACGGATGGTCGCGACAATTAGAATCAGGGTCTCAGCGGGTCAGCCGTGGTGGGTGTTGATCCCATTGAAGCCCTTGAAGGGCGGAGCCAGAGTTTGACGGGTACTGCGGGGGACGAATTTGGTGGTCGGAGGTCTTTTGGGGAGCTGGCAGGGACAATTCCTGGGACAGGGCGTGGATTGGGTCGCGATCGTCTCGCAGCATGGATATGCGCTGATTGCAGCTCTCCTGTTTCTTGGGGCGATTGGACTGCCGTTACCGGTCGCGCTTGCGCTGATGGCGGCTGGAGCGGCGTCCCACGCGGAATTGCGTCCCGATGTGGCGCTGGCGGTGGCGTGGTCGGCGGCGATGCTGGGAGATCTGTTGTTGTACCTGGGCGGCAAATACACGGGATGGTGGTTGCTCACGGGAATCTGCAGGGTTTCGTTGAATCCAGAGCAGTGTATTTTCACGTCCGCGGACGCTTTTTATAAGAAGGGGCCGCAGACGCTGCTATTCGCGAAATTCATCCCGGGCCTGGGGACGGTGGCGGCTCCGCTGGCTGGAAGCCTGCATATGCGATGGACGCGGTTCCTGCGGTTGATGGCGGTGGGAGAGTTGCTGTATTGCGGTACATGGGTGGTGGCGGGGTACGTCTTTTACCGGTTTGTTCAGGAGGTCGCCCGGTGGCTGGAGAGCGTGGGGCATGCGATTCTGCTGGCCGTGCTGGTTGTATCTGCCGGCTACGGGCTTACTTTTCTGTTTCTCATCCTGCGCTCTCGCCGGTACAGGGAGATAGAAAAGATTTCAGCGGAGGGACTGCGTAAGCGGATTGAAGGCGCGACTGATGACCGGCTGGTGGTGATTGCCGATGTGCGCAGCCATAATTATTACGACCCAGGAATGTTGCGGATCAAGAACTCGATTCGTGTGGAGCCGAACCGGCTGCAGGAAGAACTGGCAGCGCTGAAGGAGTTCATGGCTCCCAACTGCGAGATTTATCTGTATTGCAGCTGTATTCGGGATACGACGAGCGTTCGAGTAGCTCATGCGATGAAGCAGGCGAATTTGAGGACAGTGGTGATCCAGGGCGGCATGAAGGCCTGGGTTCGCGCTGGTGGCGAGTTGGAACTGGTTCCGGAGGAAGATCTGCAGCGGCTGCCCCAGTTTGACTGAGATTCTTTCGAGAATTGGGTTTGTTAAATACTTGAGGATCGGATCGCCGTTCAATTTTAGACATTTGGTTCTGCTACCGAGTTACTCGTAGATGGCTTATTTAAGCTTATGCACATCTTTGGTAATTTCTGGAACTTTAGAGGCGTTGCTTACGCATCCTATTGATCAGCAGTTATCGAGGTCGGATGCCGTGCAGAGATTCCTGGTTCCTTTTCGCATGTATGCAACGGGTTGGGTATTGATCGTTTTTTGCGTATTGATTGGAGCAAGGCTCGACGGATGGGAACTTGGCATGCCAATGGGCGCCTTGTTGGTGGCCAGCCTTCTGCTCCACGAGTTGGGACATATGGCAGCGGCGGCTGCGCTTGGGGTGCCAGTGCGCGAGTTTGGATTGCGGCTGGGCGGGGCGTTTAATCGGCGTGCCTATGCGACTTCGCGCAAAGACGAAATTCTCATCTCAGCCGCAGGGCCGCTGATGAACTTGTGTCTGGTTTTTCCGCTGCTGCTTTTGCCGCGGGTCGGAGTTCAACTTGCGCTTGGCAATCTGGCGCTTTGCGTGGTCAATCTGTTGCCGCTGCCGTCGAGCGATGGGTTACGGATTGTGCGGATGATGTGGGGCTCGGACGAAGTTGTGGCACCGGTGCAGTAGCGATGCATATGCCCGAACGGCGACCTGGGTTCATACGGTTGCGACATAGAGTGGAGGGCAACCGGTCTCGCCCGGGGTTCTAATGTCGGTCAACGCGAAGATAGAAGCAGATAATCAATTTGTTTGCGCCGCACATCGATTTGCAAGTGAAGAAATCATCTGGGTGGCGCAAATTATCTCTTCGCTGCCTACTAAGTGTCCTGATTTCCGACATATTCGAGATTCATGAGGGTTCCGTAAATAAATGATGGCTTCCGGGGATGCTGCGGAGGTATATTTGGCAAAAGAATCGAGAGTGATCTATGGAAGTTGCTGCGGAAGAGCTGCGTCTCGACCAGGCGCCGCCAGTTGGCGGGCCGAATCATAAACCTCGTCATATTTCAGAAGTCGGCGTGCGCCAGGCGGTGCTGGAAGACCTTGCGCTCAAGACGTTGTATCTCTCCGGCCCGTTTTCTGTTTACGGGCTTGCGCAACATATGCGTCTCAGCTTCGAGGTAGCGAACGAGCTGTTTCTGCGGCTGCGCGAGGTGCATTTCTGCCAGGTGACGGGCATGAGCGGCAATACTCCGGTGCTTGCGACTACTTCGCAGGGCAGGGCGCGTGCAGTGGAGCTGTTGTCGCATAATCACTACGTCGGCGCTGCGCCGGTGTCGCTGGAGAGTTATGTGGCGCAGGTGCGGAAGCAGAGTATTCGCAGTGTGGCTACGCGCCAGGGGGATGTGTCTCGCGCGTTTGCGCACCTGGTGGTCGACGACAAGACCTTGTGGCAGCTCGGAACGGCGCTCAACTCTGGCAGTTCTATTTTTCTCTATGGGCCGACGGGTGCAGGGAAGACTGCGGTCGCAGAGACCTTGTCGCGTGTACTCGCCGAGAACGAGGCGTGGATACCTTATGCCATCGAAATTGATGGTCAAATTATTACTGTCTTTGACCCGGTGATTCACAAGCGCATTTCTGAGTTTGAGGTTGAGACGGTGGACGATCGATGGGTTCGCTGTCATCGGCCTACGGTACTGGTTGGCGGAGAGTTGACGGCTGAAATGCTGGACTTGCAGTTTAATCCAGTGACCAAATTCTATGTTGGACCGCCGCAGATGAAGGCCAACAATGGCGTGCTGATCATTGATGATTTTGGACGGCAGCGTATTCGTCCGGATGAATTGCTGAATCGCTGGGTTGTTCCGCTGGATCGCAAGATCGATTTTCTTACGCTGGCGGGCGGAAGGAAGTTCGAGATTCCGTTCGACATGCTGGTGGTGTTTGCTACCAACATGGATCCGGCGGAGTTGGTGGATGCGGCTTTCCTGCGCCGGATTCAGACGAAGATCAAGTTCGGGGCGGTTACGGATAAGCAGTTTCGCGAGATTTTCCGGCGCGTAGCTTTTGAGAAGGGACTTGAAGCGCCCGATGATGTGCTCAACGAGGTCATCGGCACGATTCGCGACACTTTGAAGCATGACCTGAAGGCCTGTTATCCGCGGGATCTGGTGAATCAGATTTGCTGGGCCGCACAGTATGAGGAAAGGCTGCCGGTACTGGATCGGGCGGCGTTGACGCATGCCGTTGAGGCTTATTTCCTGCCGAACGCTTGAGGAAAACGGCGGCGGAGGATTACGAGTAGGGGAAGCGCTCGAAAGCTGGCCGCAAGGCAACGGGATTTGCGTGAGTCTCTGGACCAGGGGAATGCTCTGATACACTTGGCCGGCTATGAAAATCCTGGCTCTTCGGCTCCTATGTGTCGTGCTGTCGCTTGCGCCGCTTGCTGCGGCGCAGGATGTGATTCCTCTCTATCCTGGCGCTGCTCCGGGCTCGTCGCCTCAGGACACCTATCCGGAGAAACAATACTTCTCCAAGACCTGGAATACGGACGTGGTCACCAATGTGACGCGGCCGACGCTGATGGTGTTCAAGCCGGCTCCTGAATTGAAAATTAATACTGCTGTGGTGATCTGCCCGGGTGGCGGGTTCATGGCTTTGTCTATTGCAAGTGAGGGCACGGATGTGGCCAAGTATCTGGCTGCGAGAGGTGTGACTGCCTTCGTGTTGAAGTATCGCCTGGCGCACACGGGGGACGACGCGACTCAGGAGTTTGGTCCGTTGTTTGCCGACCGGCCGAAGTTTGACGCGATGATGAAGGATGAGGAGCCGATGGCGGTGGCGGATGGGTTGGCGGCGGTTGCCTATGTGAGGCAGCACGCGACGGAGTTTGGGATTTCGCCGGATCGCGTCGGGATAATCGGATTTTCCGCGGGTGGTACGGTTACGGCGGAGGTTGCGCTTCACTACAAGCCGGAAGGACGGCCGGCGTTTGTTGCTCCGATCTATGGAGCAGCTTTGTCAGCGGATGCCCCTGTTCCGGCGGATGCGCCGCCCATGTTTATTGCGGCGGCTACGGACGACTCCCTCGGGCTTGCGCCTGCAAGTATTGCTCTTTGGCAGAAGTGGACTGCGGCTCAGAAGTCGGTTGAATTGCATATGTATGCGAAGGGCGGGCATGGATTCGGGATGCACACCAACAATATTCCTACGGATCACTGGATCGATCGGTTTGCGGATTGGCTGTGGTTGCAGGGGTTCTTAAATAAGTAAGCAGGGAACAGGAAATCGGTAAGGCAATGCAGATCCTTCGCTTTGCGAAGGATGACAGATAGAAAAGCAAGGGCAAATGCAACCGCGGGTCCTTCGACTCCGCTCCGCTTCGCTCAGGATGACAGCTCTTGTTGGGATTTCAACAGAGCCGGCGTGGTTCTGGTTCTCGTTGTAAAAAGTAAGCCGGAGATGCGGGCATCTCCGGCTCTTTCATGCTTTTGCGCGTGAAGGGCGCGGCTGCCTGGACGGCAGGTCCTACCAGCCGCGGGTTTGGAGGAGGTCTTGCTGTTCGATCGCCGCGGCGGCCAGGCCCTTCATAGTGCCGGTGACCTGTTCGCTGGCCTCGGCGAGGATCTTGGGGTCGTTGTAGTGAGTGGTGGCAATGACGATGGCGCGGGCGCGGGAGACTGCTTCTTCGCGCTCCTTCTGGTTGTGTTCCACGTCCAGAGGGGTGGCGCGCTCTTTCATGAAGATGCCGCTGCCTACGAAGACTGTCTCTGCACCCAGCTGCATCATCAGGGCTGCGTCGGCGGGGGTGGCGATGCCGCCGGCGCTGAAGTTGGGGACGGGGAGCTTGCCGTTCTTGGCGACCATGCGGATGAGTTCGTAGGGCGCGCCGTGCTCCTTGGCGAGGTTGTAGAGCTCTTCTTCGCGGGCCACGGTGAGCTGGCGCAGTTCACGAGTGATCTGGCGCATGTGCTGAACGGCGTGGACAACGTCGCCGGTGCCGGCTTCGCCTTTGGTGCGGATCATGGCTGCGCCTTCGGCGATGCGTCGCAGAGCTTCGCCGAGGTTGCGCGCGCCGCAGACGAAGGGGATGGTGAAGGCGTGCTTGTCGATGTGGTGGGCTTCGTCGGCGGGAGTGAGGACTTCGCTCTCGTCGATGAAGTCGACGCCGATGGCTTCGAGGACCTGGGCTTCGGCGAAGTGGCCGATGCGGGCCTTGGCCATGACAGGGATGGAGACGGCGCCCATGATTTCTTTAATCAGCTTGGGGTTGGCCATGCGGGCTACGCCGCCTTCGGCGCGGATCATGGCGGGGACGCGTTCGAGGGCCATGACGGCGACGGCGCCGGATTCTTCGGCGATGCGGGCCTGCTCGACGTTCATGACGTCCATGATGACGCCGCCTTTGAGCATTTCGGCCAGGCCTACTTTGAGACGGAGACTGGTACTGGTAAAAGAGCCGTTATGATTCGCTTCTGCCATGGTGACTTCCTCGCTTCCTAGTGGAAAACTGGTCGGGCGCCTGGTTGTTGGGGTGGTTGGCCGCCGTTTTCTTCGATGGGGTTCAACAGTTCAGTGTAACAGTGATGTGGTTTTGATGGATGGCTTGGCGCTGACGCGGCAATTCCATGAATTGCAAATCATGTATCGATTGCTGAACAGCGAGCAAAAGGGGCCAAAAACCCGGCACTGGGTACTACTTGTTGACGTATCTCGCACATAATAAATGAGATAGTGGCTATTTCCGGTGTCGATATGGGACGATTAGCCGGAGTTTAGAGCCACTTTTGCGCACGTTGGTTCTGAATTTCGCCGAGCGGCGATGGAACAGGCGAAAACAGAAAACGGTGCTGCGGTTTCAATGTGCACTTCCAGTATGCGCCGCGCTGCTGTAATTTCGCGCAACGCAGAAAGATGACGGGAAGGGAATGAGTGAGACTTAGTTTTGGACCGGCTTCACGTTTTCGTCCCAGCTTTTCTCGGCACGGTGTTTCAGTTTCAGTTGGTGCAATTGTCCTGCCTCGCCGTTGTCTGCGTGCTCCGCGACGGCTTCGGCCGCGATTAAGTTCTGGAGTTTCGACAGGATCCAAGCGGCACTAGGAACTTAAGAGGCTATCGATACAAAGTATCCCACCTTAGCCAAATAAGGCTTCGCGAAGGTGGGCACCCGGAAAGACAAAGATCTCTCGTGGCTTGAAACTGGCCCACTCCGCCGCCGCATTACGAGGCTGTGGTTCTATCTACTTGCCACCCGAATCGGCGATATAAGGCTTGACCATCTTGACGGGATCGACCACGTGGTCGAACTCCTCTTCGTCGACAAACCCAAGTTGCAGCGCAGCGGCTTTCAGCGTGAGGTCGTTGTCCATGGCGTAGTGCGCAATGTGCGAGGCTTTGTCGTAGCCAATCACCGGCGAGAGCGCGGTGACCAGCATCAAGGAACGGTCCACATACTCCTTGATCTTTTTGAGGTTGGGCTTTGTTCCTTCCACGAGGAACTTGCGGAAGTTTGCGCAGCCGTCCGCAAGCAGCGTGATCGAGTGCGTGACGTTGAAGACGATCAACGGCTTGTAAACATTCATCTCCAGATAGCCGCCAGCCCCGCCGAAGCCAACGGCCACATCGTTGGCCATCACCTGCACGGCGATCATCGTAAGAGCCTCAGCCTGGGTTGGATTCACTTTGCCCGGCATGATCGAAGAACCAGGTTCGTTCTCCGGGATCAATAATTCCGCGAAGCCAGCGCGCGGGCCGCAGGAGAGGAGCCGAATATCGTTGGCGATCTTATACAGAGAGGCCGCCAGGGTACGCAGACTGCCGGAGAGCTGTACCAACGCATCATGAGCCCCCTGGACAGCAAACTTGTTGGGCGCGGTGACAAACGGCAATCCGGTGAGCAGGGCGATATCGGCCGCAACAGCCTTGTCAAAACCGGGAGCCGCGTTAATTCCAGTGCCTACGGCAGTGCCACCGAGCGCCAGTCGATATACGCCCTTGAGCGTATCGTCGAGGCGTTGCAGATCGTCCGCAAGCATGCCTGCGTAGCCGGACCACTCCTGGCCGAGCGTCAGAGGGGTCGCATCCTGCATGTGCGTGCGCCCGATCTTGACGATGTCTTTCCATTCCTCCGCTTTCGATTGGAGCGCGTCGTGCAGATGTTGCACCGCGGGAATCAGCCGTTGCTTTACGTTGACAGCCACGGCTATGTTCATGGCCGACGGGAACGAATCGTTCGAAGACTGCGACATGTTCACATGATCGTTGGGATGAACCGGGGTCTTGGTGCCGAGCGGGGTGCCTGCCAGTTGGCAACAGCGATTCGAGACCACTTCGTTCACGTTCATGTTGAATTGTGTTCCACTGCCGGTCATCCACACATGCAATGGAAACATCTCCTGGTGCTGGCCGGCGAGGATCTCGTCGCACACCCGAACGATCAACGCGTGGCGCTCATCGTCAAGGTGACCTGCGGCGTGGTTCGTGTTCGCCGCCCCTTTCTTCAGGATCGCGTATGCGGTGATCATTTCTCGCGGCATCAGGTCGGCCCCAATGCTGAAGTGCTCAAGAGAGCGCTGCGTCTGCGCGCCCCAGAGCTTTTCCGCAGGTACTTCCACATCGCCGAGGGAATCTTTCTCGATTCGAAAATTTGTTTGGTTCATAGAAATTCTTCGCTGCTTTTTGGGCTTAACGTACGTATGGCTCGTAGGCTGGTTCCCAGACGTTTGCCTGCAGTTCGCGGTTCAGGCTGTCTTCGTCGCTCACCTGTGCCTGGCCATCCTTGATTGCCTGTATGCCTACGGCCAGGCCAATGAGCTGACCGAGTCGACGTGCGTCGGACAGGGGCGGAAGAAGGCTTGCCTGCTTGTCTTTGAGTGTCGGCAAATGGCGCACCAGTTCTTGGGCCGCTGCCTTCACCATTGAATCGGAGACGTGCTTCGCCCTGGAAGCAACGATGCCCAGCGCAAGCCCGGGGAAGATGTAGGAGTTGTTCGTCTGCGCAATGTGAATTGTCTTTCCGCCAACATTGACCGGCGCGAATGCAGTGCCGGTGCCGATCAATGCCCGCCCCTCCGTCCAAGCCATCAAATCCTGGGGAGTAGCCTCGCTGCGGGAGGTTGGATTGGATAGCGGGAAGATGACTGGGCGTGGAGTATGCTTCGCCATCTCACGCACCGCGGATTCGGTGAACGCACCCGCCTGTCCGGATACTCCAATGAGCACGGTGGGCTTCGCCTGCCGGACGACGTCCAGCAGCCCGATCTCTCCATTCGATTGCGCCCAGCCTTGCACCTCCTGGTTCTTGCGCGCATAGGCTCGCTGCTCCGGACGCAAATCCTTCATATCTTCCGTAACCAGACCATACCGGTCGACGCCGTAGAAGTGGCTGCGAGCTTCCTCCGGGGAGAGGCCCCGATCTTCCATGAATTGCGCAAGAAGATTGGTGATGCCGATGCCTGCGCTGCCGAAGCCAACCACCACGATCTTCTGCTGCTCGAGCGGAACTCCGGTGATGTTGATCGCCGAGATCACGGTCACCGCCGTAATTGCCGCAGTTCCCTGAATGTCGTCGTTGAAGGTGCAGAGCTGGTCCCGGTAACGGGCGAGAAAGCGCGCAGCGTTTGAACCTGCAAAGTCTTCCCACTGCAAAAGAACGTGCGGCCAGCGCTTCTTCACGCTCTGGACGAACGTATCCACGAATGCGTCGTAGTCCTCACCGCGGACACGATGATGCCTCCATCCGATGTAGAGCGGACTCTTCAGCCTGTCCTCGTTGTCCGTTCCAACATCCAGAAGAATTGGAAGGCAGTGTTCCGGATGAATCCCCCCGAGCGCCGTGTACAACGCCATCTTTCCGATCGGAATCCCCATGCCTCCGGCGCCCTGATCGCCGAGGCCGAGAATTCGTTCGCCGTCGCTGACCACAATGCATCTCACGTCGTCATAGCGGGGATGGCTCAGAATCTGATCGATTCGGTCTTTATTTGGATAGCTCAGGAATAATCCGCGCGGCTTCCGCCATATCTCGCTAAAACGCTGGCAGCCTTCGCCAACCGTCGGCGTATAGACCAAAGGCAGCATCTGTTCGACATTCCGAACCACCAAGGAGTAAAACAACGTCTCGTTGGTGTCCTGAAGATCGCGAAGGAAGCTGTATTTGTGGAAAGCGGTCGGCAGGTCGTTCAGGGCTTCCATCCGACGTTCGATCTGCTCATCAAGGCTCCCAACATGTGGAGGCAGCAATCCTTGAAGATGGAACAGATCGCGTTCGAGATCGGTGAACGCTGTCCCTTTATTCCATCGGGGAGAATTGATAAGGTCAAATCCCTCGAGCGACATCACTCGTTTCGTCATAGTACCTCCAGGAGTGACGCACCGCCTGTGCGCCCCGACCGTACACAATTACTCTGCCGTTTGGATTCACGTGGATCGTCCTGGTTTTAAGAATCTTTGTACGACTGCGAGAAGGGTGCGTGTGAGGGGCGGTTGAGAACGGACTTTTTCGTGAACGAGAGGGTCGAAGTGAATGTGCGCATCGCCCAGAATGTGCGGAGGACCTATATTCCGTTGACATCTATGCTCAGATGTCTATATAAAGACATCTGAATATGGCGAAGACCGATTCACTCCAAGGTTCACTCGATTTGCTCGTGCTCAAGATTCTGTCGCGACGCCCGCGGCTCCACGGATATGCCATCATGGCGGCCATCGCTTCTACATCTGAGGAAGTGCTTCGGGCGGAGGAGGGGTCGCTCTACCCGGCGCTGTATCGGATGGAAGAAGCGGGCTGGATTCGCGCGGAGTGGATCAAGAAGGATACTGGCCGCCGGGCTCGCGTCTACGAACTGACCGACGCCGGCAAGAAGCAACTGGGCGCAGAAGAATCGCGCTGGCAGTTAGTCAGCATGGCCATCAATCGGGTTCTCCGGGAGGCATGATATGTCTTTGTGGTCGCGTATCTCGAATGCTTTGCGCGGTGGGCGCCTGAACCGCGAGATTGATGAGGAGTTTGAAGCGCATATAGAAGAGGCGATTGCCTCGGGACGCGATCCCGGCGAGGCACGCCGTACCTTCGGTTCGATACTGCGCCAGCGCGAGGCGGCCCGCAACATTCGCGTTGCCGGGTGGCTTGAGTCGATTCTCGCGGATGTGAGATTTGGTTGGCGGCAGCTCTGCCGCAGCAAGGTCACGTCGGCGGCCGCTGTGCTTTCCCTTGCTCTCGGAATCGGCTCCTGTGTCGCCGCCTTCCGGCTGATCGACGCTCTGCTCTGGCGCCCGCTGCCTATCGCCCATTCCAGCGATCTCTACGTCCTTTCCCGCAAGATGACCGGCTTCGACGGCAAGCCTGCCGAGCACGATGCGTGGGCCACGCCGGACTTTAATCTCATGCGCGATGCGGTTCGCAATGCCGACAAGGACCAGGCCGACCTGATCGCCATCAGCTACGCCGATCGCACCGACATTACTTGGACCACTGACGACGATACGGAGAAGGCCCACGTCGTTTATGCCTCCGGCAACATGTTCCCGCTCTTTGGCCTTGAGCCCACGCTTGGCCGGCTGCTCGCTCCCGCCGATGACCGCGGCTCCGGTATGGATCCCTATGCGGTCCTCTCCTGGGATTACTGGAATCAGCGCTTCGGCCGCGATCCTCACGTCCTCGGCCGCTCACTTCACATCGGCGACCAGAGTTTCCAAATCATCGGCGTTGGCCCTCGTGAATTCACTGGGATCGAAAAGGGAACGGTCACCGACATCTTTCTGCCCCTCAGGATGAGCAGCTTCGCCACCCAGGAGAGTGTCACCTGGCACCGTACTTTTCTGATGTTGAAACCCGACGTCAACCGGGCCGCTGCTCTTGAGCCGCTGCGCCAGCATCTCTCTGAGGTCAGCCGCGCCTTTGAGACCGAGCGCTCCAAGCGTTTGCACGGCATGAGCCGGGCGTCGATCGACCGCTATCTCAATCAGACGCTTGTCTTCTATCCGGCCGGCGCCGGCATCTCCGACCTCCAGAAGGACTATCGCCGATCACTCGGCATCCTTGGTCTCCTGGCGGCTCTCGTTTTGCTCATCGCGTGCGTCAACGTCGCCAACATGATGACCGCCCAGGCCGCCGCCCGCGCCCAGGAGATGGCGCTCCGCATCTCGATCGGCGCCGGCCGTCATCGCCTCGTCCGGCTCATCCTGTGCCAGAGCGCGTTGCTCGCCTTTATGGCTTCCGTCCTTGGCTCACTGTTTGCGGCGTGGTCGGCACCCTTTGTGCTCAGCCTCATCAATCCTCCCGACAATCCTGCGCGCCTCGCCCTTGTCGCCGACTGGCGTGTGCTTCTTTTCGGCTTCGGGCTCATTCTCCTCGTCGTTCTATTGCTCGGTTTGCTTCCCGCTCTTCGTGCATCTGCCGTGCGGCCCGTATCCGCCCTCAAGGGTGGTGAAGATCCGCACTCGCCAAGGCGTCTCATGCGTGGAGCCATCGCACTTCAGGTTGCTTTCTGTTGCCTCGTCCTGTTCCTGTCGTCGCTCTTTGTTGCATCTTTCCAGCGCCTGCAGAACCGCCCCCTTGGTTTCTCGACCGACCGCATTCTGCTGCTCGAAACCGTTGCCGGCAAAGGCCAGCTCCCCGTAGTCTGGAATCAAACTGCCGATGCGCTCCGTGCCGCCCCCGGCGTCGACTCGGTCGCCATCTCGAGCTGGGCTCTTCTCAAGGGCATCGCCATCAACAGCTCCATTTCCATTCACGGCGCACCTCCGGTTACCGCTTTTTTCCTGAACATTTCCCCGGGCTGGTTCTCGACAATGAAGATCCCGATCGTTGCCGGCCGCGACTTCCGCCCTGAAGACGCCTCGCCGGGAGCTGCCATCGTCAACGAAACCTTCGTCAAGACTTTCTTCCCCGGCCAAGACGCGATCGGCCGATCCTTTGAACGCGGAGTCGATCCACGCCTCTATCAGATCGTTGCGGTCACCCCCGACGTCCCTTACCGCGATTTGCGCGAGCCCGGCCGCGCCATTTTCTACGTCCCCTTCGACGAAACAGACGAGAAATCCGTGCCCAGGAGTGCCGGTTTCGCTACCTTCGTCATTCACACCGATGCCCAGAACCCGCTCGCCCTCGCAGGCTCCCTCCGCCAGCTCATTGCGCAGCGCCACAACGGCCTTCGCGTGTCGAATATCACCACGCAGGACGACCTGGTCCGCGACCAGACCATTCGCGAGCGACTGATCGCCATGCTCGCCGCCTTCTTTGCCGCTGTCGCGCTGCTGCTCGCCGGCATCGGACTCTACGCTGTCCTCAACTACTCCGTCCTGCAGCGCCGCCGCGAGATCGGTATCCGCATGGCAGTTGGCTCGACTCGCGCAGGTATCGTGCGCATTGTGACTGTCGATGCCTTCGCGATGATTGCGCTCGGCTTCGGCGCGGGTGTCGCGCTCGGCTTCGGCGCGGCGCGTTCTGTCGGGTCGCTTTTCTACCAGGTCAAAGCAACCGACGCGGATATGATCGCGCTGCCGGCGTGCGCCATTCTGCTGACTGCTGTCGTTGCCACACTGCCTGCCGTGCTTCGCGCGCTGCGCACTGACCCTACTGAGATTCTGCGGGCTGAGTGAGTGCAGGCCGGTATAGATAAGGGCGGAGAGTTTAGAGCTTACAGAGGCTTGGCGAGGGTGGGGTGCGATCCAAGACGCAGTCAAAGACGCAGTCAAAGACACATCCGTGCCGACTCGCTTGTGGGCTAATATTGGGGACGCGATAGGAATTTGAGGGTTACTTGGTCTATGACAGAATGGTTCGCGCGCCCCGTGCTACACGTGAAGGACGTCGGCGCCTCCCTTCGCTTTTACGTTGACCGGCTCGGCTTCACAACTCCCTGGCGCTATGAGGAGAGCGGTGTGGCGCATGTCGCACAGGTCGACCGGCAGGGCTGCTCGCTGATCCTGGCCGACACATGGCCGGAAAAAGTCGGCAGGGGATTGATCTTCATTTCCCTGAATGTCGAGCCGGCGACGCACGAGGCTGCGGTTGCCGCATTGGATGCGCTGCGCGCGGAATTCGAGGCAAAGGGCGCTTCGGTGAAGGACGGCTCGTGGGGATACCGCCTTCTGGTGGTCGATGATCTCGACGGCAATCAGCTCTTCTTCAACTATCCGGCCGAGACTGCGTCTGAGAAGAATGCCGGAGATGAGGCATAGTCGCCATGCTGGTGAAGGGAGCTCTCCGATGATCCGCCAGATCGCGCCGGTGTTTTTTGCCACGGATATTCCCGCGACGCTGGCTTATTACAAAGACACGCTGGGGTTCGAATGCCTGGGAACCTGGGGGGATCCGCCGTTCTACGCGATTGTCGGTCGCGACGAGCGGGCGATTCATTTCCGCTGCGCTGAGCCACCTACGGCGAATCCGGAGAAGTATGAGGAAGAACTGCTGGATGCATACCTCCTTGTCGAGGATGCGGACGCGCTTTATGCTGAGTACGCGGCGAAGGGTGTGGAGTTCGCTCGGGGGCTTGCGGATATGCCTTGGAACTTGCGTGAGTTTGTGGTCAAGGATTGCGATGGGCGTCTGCTGGCGTTTGGTGCGAACTTGTAGTGTGATTATGCTGGCGTGGTGATGGAAATTTATCGAGAATTTATCTGGGGATTCGCCGTTGGATCGGGTTGAGGTGACGCGGGGATGGATTGACGGATTATAAAAGGCTTAAAAGACTTTAGATACACAGCGCCCCACCTCAGCCGGATGAAGCCCGGCGAAGGCGGGGCACCCGCTTCTCAGCACTTCTAATGTATTTCGAATGCACCTCTCTGCCACTTATCATCCACTTCCTGTCCGCTTCTGAGGCTGCTCTGACCTGGCTCTCGCGCGGTTCTCATACGGTTCTGTGACAGGGTGGAGGACCCGC
>Ga0302180_10002340_pt1 | contig 14702 bp, 12 predicted proteins | sample I_Palsa_E3_2_FD_200575 | JGI IMG/M metagenome (GOLD analysis project Ga0302180, IMG submission 200575) | Peat permafrost microbial communities from Stordalen Mire near Abisko, Sweden - I_Palsa_E3_2 | ecosystem: Environmental > Terrestrial > Soil > Palsa > Peat permafrost | place: Sweden... | reverse complement strand
TTCGATTTCGAAATCCCCACCCGCCAGGAAAACGACGTCTACGCGCGTTACCGCGTACGCTTGAGCGAGATGCGGCAAAGCGCGCGTATCATCACGCAAGCGCTGGAAGGCATGCCGGAAGGCGCTTGGCAGGCGGATGCTCCTAAGATCGTGCTTCCCGAGCGGGAAAAGATGAAGACCCAAATGGAAGCGCTCATTTATCATTTTAAAATTGTGACTGAGGGCTTCCGCGTGCCGGCCGGCGAAGTTTATCAGGCTGTGGAATCGCCGCGCGGCGAGATCGGCTATTACGTGGTGAGCGACGGGACTGCCAAGCCCTATCGGCTGTTCATGCGCACGCCCAGTTTCGGCAATCTCCAGGCGCTCCCGGCGCTGCTCGAAGGGCGGCTCTTGGCGGACTCCATCGCCGCGCTCGGCAGCATGGATTTTGTATTGGGGGACGTGGACCGCTGATGACTTTTTCGCCGGAACTGGAGGCCCGATTCGCCAAAATGCTGGAAAGCTACCCGCCTGGCCGCACGCGCTCGGCGGTGGTCCCGATGTTGCTCTACGCGCAGGATGAAGTTGGTCACATTTCGAATGAATTAATCGAAGAGGTGGCTAGGCGCTGCAAAGTTACGCCGCTGCAGGTGGACGAAGTGGTGGGCTACTACTCCATGCTGCACAAGAAGCCGCAGGGCAAGCATCACGTGCAAGTTTGCACCAACATCAGCTGCCTGATCGACGGCGGCGAGGAACTGTTCGAGCACGCCTCGAAGACATTAGGGATCGGAAACAAGGAAACAACGGCGGACGGCCAATTTTCGCTCGAAGAAGTGGAATGCATGGGCGCTTGTAGCTGGGCCCCGGCGATTCAGCTGAATTACGATTTTCATCATCATGTAACGCCGGAGAAGTTCAATAAGCTGATTGAGGATTTGAGAAGGAAGCAGTAACTTATGAAAGACGACGAGATAGCGACTAAACAGGATCTGAAAGAGCTGCAGACCAGACTCAGTAAAGATCTGATCGAGATGGAGACGAGAATCGTCGACCGGCTGACAGAATTGACTCGCGATGTCGAAACGCGACTCCTCACTGCATTTCACGGATACGGAAAAGGTCAAGCGGCGCGGATGCACGTGCTTGAGGTGTCGGATACGGCCACTGCCCAGCGCTTGGCCGCACTTGAAGAGCGCGTACTCAATCTTGAGACCCATCGCGGTCCCGGCTCGCATTGACCTCAGGAAACAATGCTCTATAACGAACCCAGCCCGCTCGAAGTCAAGATCGTCACCAAGCGCTTTGGCCTTCCCAATTCGGCGTCGCTCGATACCTATCTGGCCACCGAGGGCTTCAAGGCCTTTCGCAAAGCCATGGAAATGTCGCCCGAGCAGATCATCGAAGAGGTGAAAGTCTCGGCGCTGCGTGGACGCGGCGGCGCCGGATTTCCGGCCGGGCTGAAGTGGAGCTTCGTTCCGCGCACTTCGCCGAAGCCGAAATACGTCATTATTAATGCCGACGAGAGCGAGCCGGGCACCTGCAAAGACCGGCTGCTGATGGAAAACGATCCGCATCAGTTGTTGGAAGGCATCTTGATCGCCGGGCGCGCCATCGGCGCGCATAAGGGCTACATCTATATTCGCGGCGAATATCGTTACCTGATCGAAGTCATGGACCGCGCTATCGCGGAAGCGTATTCGCGCGGTTACCTCGGGAAAAATATTCAAGGCACCGGATTCGATTTCGATATCTACACGCACTCTGGCGCGGGCGCCTACGAATGCGGCGAAGAAACCGCGCTGCTCGATTCTATTGAAGGCAAGCGCGGCATTCCGCGCATGAAGCCGCCCTTTCCAGCGGTGGTGGGAGCCTGGCAATCGCCCACGCTGATTAATAATGTTGAGACTCTTTCCAGCGTTCCGGCCATCATTCGCGATGGAGGCGCGGCCTTCGCCGCCCTGGGACCTCCGAAAAATGGCGGTACGCGCATGATTTGCCTTTCCGGCCACATCAACAAACCCGGCGTATATGAATTGCCGGTGGGGTTCAATCTGCTGCGCATGATCTACGAAGTAGGCGGCGGAATGCGCAACGGTAAAAAATTGAAGGCCGTGGTTCCGGGTGGTTCGTCGTGTCCCTTGTTGAAAGCCGAAGAGTGCGACATTTCGATGGACTTCGACTCGCTGGCGAAAGTCAAAAGCATGCTCGGCTCCGGCGGTACCGTAATTTTGGATGAAGACACCTGCATGGTGCGATTCGCTCTGCGCATCATGAAGTTTTACGCGCACGAAAGCTGCGGCTGGTGTATCCCCTGCCGCGAAGGCACCACCTGGCTGAAGAAGATGCTGCAGCGGATCAACGATGGCGGGGGTCAAAAAAGCGATATTTCCCTGCTCGGCGAGCTTTCGAATAATATGCTCGGCCGGACCTTCTGCGCGCTGGGAGATGCGGCTGCCATGCCCACCATTTCCATCGTCGAGAAATGGCCCGAGGATTTCGAAGCGCATATGAATGGCCGGTCCTGCCCGTATGCTCACGCGGCGGAACCGGTGTTGGCATGAGGCTTTGGTTCACAAAAAATGAGTGATCTGATTAATCTGACCATCGACGGCAAGCCGGTCCAGGCTGCGCCCGGGACTTTGGTGATAAACGCCGCCAAGCAAGTGGGCATTGAGATCCCGTCCTTTTGTTATTACGACGGACTTCCGTCGGTAGCCGCTTGCCGCATGTGCCTGGTGGACGTTGAGAAGACGCCCAAGCTGCAGGTTGCCTGCACGCTGCCGGTGGCGGAGGGCATGGTAGTGCGCACTGAAACGCCCACCGTCCGTGAGGCCCGCAAGGGCACCATCGAATTCCTGCTCACCAATCATCCCCTGGATTGCCCGGTGTGCGACAAGGGCGGCGAATGCGAGCTGCAGGACATGACCTTCCGCTACGGCGCGGGCGAAAGCCGGTTCGTGGAACAGAAGCTGCACGTGGATGAGCAGCAATGGTCTCCGGTGGTATTCTTCGACGCGCCGCGCTGTATTCTCTGCTATCGCTGCGTGCGCGTATGCGATGACGGCATGGGCGTGAACGCGTTGGGCGTGATCAATCGCGGCGCTCACGCCGAAATCGCTCCCAACCATTTCGATCACCTGGAATGCGACGAGTGCGGCATGTGTATCGATATCTGCCCGGTGGGCGCGCTCACCAGCGGCATGTATCGTTATAAGACGCGCCCCTGGGAAATGCACCACGTGGGCACCATCTGCACGCACTGCTCCAACGGCTGCAAGACCACTCTGGGCATCCGCAACAACGAGATCATCCGCGGCAACAATCGCGACCATTCCGGAATCAATGGCGAATTTCTGTGCATCAAGGGCCGCTACGCTTTCGATTTCGTTCACAGTCCGGAGCGCCTGCAATCCCCCTTGCTTCGCAAGAACGGTTCGCTGGAGCCGGTCTCCTGGGCGGAAGCATTAACGGCCGTGGCGGCGAAGTTCAAAGAGGTGAGAGCGCGCAACGGCAAGTTCGCGGTGATCGGCTCCAACCACACCACCAACGAAGAAAATTACTATTTGCAAAAGTTCGCGCGAGAGGCGCTGGGAACCGCGAACATCGATCACCATCACACCGGCGATGTGGCCACGCTGCTGGACGCTGTCAGCGGAAAAACCGGCGCCCTGGCAACCACCGCCGATCTGTACCACCGCAAAGCGATTCTGGTAGTCTCCAGCGATCTTTCGCAGCAGCATCCTTTTCTGTCATTCCAGATTCGCGCCAATGTCCGCCACCATGAAGCGCACGTCTATACCGTTACGCCCGGCCCTGTTCGCGAGCAAAAGCAAGCGGTGCGCAGCATCATCACGGTTCCAGGCCAGGAGCTGGCCGATGTAGAATCGCTGCGCGATCAGCTGAAAACGGAGCCCGAGTTGGTGATTGTCTTCGGCGACGCCATCAAAGGCGACGCGGTTCACCAGCTGGTGGCTTTCGGCGATTCGCTCGGCATCCCAGTCAAATACGTTTGCCTGGTGGACTATTCGAATTCGCGCGGCGCGGCCGACATGGGCCTTTCGCCCCAGCTCGGCCCCGGCTATCGCCCGGTGGGTGCGACTGGGCTGGCCTACGACGAGATTCTGGCCGCGGCCGATCTGGACGTTCTGTGGGTGGTGGGCGCGAATCCGTTAAAGCGCGCATCGCTCGCGGCAACCGGCGCCTTTGTGGTGGTGAATGAAATGTTCCTCACCGAAACCGCTCAGCGCGCCGATGTGGTGTTCCCCGCGGCCTCCGCTTACGAAAAAAATGGCACCGTCACCAACGTTTGCGGAGAAGTGCAGCGGCTCAAGGCCGGTCTGCAGGTGATGGGAACCAAGCCGGACCTGGAAATCGTGGGACTGATCGCCAAGGAGATGGGAATTAACATCGGCATCTGGTCTTCCGACAAAGTTTTTGACGAGATTCGCGCGGGCGTGCATGGTTATAATATTCCTTTGCCTATCGTTGCAACGGGAGGAGCAGCGCAAACCACTCCGGTGAACGGCCACGTGCCGCCCGGTTCGCGGCCGGACTTGATTCAGTCGTCGCGCGACACTCTCTTTACCTCCGGCTCATTGGGACGTTATTCCAAGACGCTAAGCTCCGTCCTTGAAGCGCCGGGCGCGTTGTACTCGGGCATCCGGCCGTAGAGTCACGAATGGATCTCCTAAATTTCTTTACGATCAGCCTCATCAAGGCCGCCTTGATCGCCTTCATTCTTCTGACCACGCTGGCGTATCTGCAGTGGATCGAACGCAAAGTCATCGGACACATTCAGCTGCGCGTGGGACCCTACCGCGTGGGACCGCACGGCTTGCTGCAGCCGCTGGCGGATGTGGTGAAGCTGATCACCAAAGAAGGTGTAATGCCTTCGCACGTCAATAAATTCTTCTATCTGCTGGCGCCGTTCATCGCCGTGGTGCTGGCGTTGATTTCAATTTCGGTCATCCCGTTCGGCCCCCAGATCACCATCGGCCCCGTCACTACCTGGATGCAACTCACCGATCTCAACATCGGCATTCTTTTCGTGTTGGCCATTTCTTCAGTAGGAGTTTACGGCGTGGCGTTGGGTGGTTGGGCTTCTAACAATAAATACTCGCTGCTGGGCGGATTGCGCAGCTCCGCGCAAATGATCAGCTACGAATTACCGCTCGCGCTGGCCATCGCCGCTCCTTTGTTGCTCGCCAACACGCTCAGCTTCCGCGAAATGGTCAACTATCAGAGCGGCTACTGGCTGGGGTTCATTCCGCGCTGGAACGTGATTCCGGAAATCGTCGGATTCTCGGTTTTCCTCATAGCCGGTTTCGCGGAAACCAATCGCGTGCCTTTCGATTTGCCCGAAGCTGAAAACGAGCTGGTGGCCGGATTTCATACCGAATACAGCAGCATGAGCTTCGCTGCTTTTTTCATGGCGGAATACGCCAACATGGTCACTGTCACCGCCGTCGCGACGCTGCTGTTTCTGGGCGGATGGCAGCCGCCGTTTCCGGAGCCTTATTCCGATGTGATCCCCATCCTGGTGTTCGCGTTTGGCGGCCTGATCGCCATTTTTCACGGTTTGCACCCGGCGCGCCGCATGGATAAATTTACGCTGCCCGCGACCGGCCTGGTCTTCCTGGGCATCGCCGCGCTGTTCGGCGTGTCCTTCTTCGTGCCGGTTTTGAAAACCATTCTCATGGCGCTATTCTGGTTCTGCGGAAAAGTCGGCATACTTCTTTTTCTGTTCATTTGGGTGCGCGGTACGCTGCCCCGCTTCCGCTATGATCAATTGATGCGCTTTGCGTGGATCGTTTTGTTCCCGCTGGCCATCGTAAATCTGCTGGCCACCGGCTTGGTGGTGGCGCTCACCTCAAAATAAAAACTATGACTGCGCTGATCTTCATCATCTTCGCCGGCATCGCCGTGTTTTGCGGCATCAGTTTGGTGGCCCAGACCCATCCCATCGCAAGCGCGCTCTCTTTGATCGGAGTGATGGGTTCGTTGGCCGTTCTCTATCTGCAATTGGGCGGCGAGTTTATCGCCATGGCGCAACTGATCGTCTACGCCGGCGCCATCATGGTGCTGTTCATCTTCGTCATCATGCTGTTGAACGCGGGAGCCGAAGCTAGCTCGCGTCAAATCTCGATCTTTGCCCGCTACCTGGGCATTTTATTGCTGGCCGCGTTTCTAGGATTGATCAGCTTCATCATCCAAGCTACGCTGCCCAAGACCGAAGGCGTGGTGTTCGGCGCGTTCCAGGGGGGCACCGCCGCGAATTTCGGCCGGCGGCTCTTCACCGCTTATCTGCTGCCGTTCGAAGTCACCTCGGTGCTGATACTGATCGCGATCCTGGGCGCGATTGTGCTTGCGAGACGGGAGGTTTGAAAAATGCCTACAAGCGTTCCCATTAGCTGGTACCTGATCCTGAGCGCCATCCTGTTTGGACTGGGCGTGGCCGGCTTTATCTATCGGCGCAACATCATTACTGTGTTCATGTCCATTGAGCTGATGCTCAACGCCGTGAATCTGACCTTCATTACCTTCTCATACACGCTGAAACAAATCGATGGCCAGATTTTCAGTTTCTTCGTAATGGTGGTGGCCGCCGCGGAAGCGGCCGTAGGCCTGGCGATCATCCTAACGGTCTTCAAGAACCGCCAGACGCTCATGATCGACGATGTAAGCTCCATGAAATATTGAAATGAAAATCATCTGCGCGGCCAAACAATAATGAATCTCTGGCTCATCCCGATCTTCCCGCTCGCCGGCTTCCTGATCAACGGCTTTTTCGGCCGCCGGATGTCGCGGACGTTGATCAACCTGGTCGCGGTCGGCTCCGTGGCTCTGTCCTTTGCGTGGGTTGTAAAAACGTTGCTGGGCCTGGCTCCTCTCGAAACCAAATACATCGAGCACTACTTCACCTGGATTCAAAGCGGCGCGCTGCAGATCGGCGCGGATTTCGCGGTGGACCGGCTCACCGCCGTCATGCTGATGGTGGTCACCGGCGTCGGCCTCCTGATCCATATTTATTCCATCGGCTACATGGAGCATGAGGGCGGCTATTACCGCTTCTTCGCCTATCTGAACCTGTTCATGTTCTTCATGCTGGTTTTGGTGCTGGCGCAAAATTATCTGGTGTTGTTCGTCGGATGGGAAGGCGTAGGGCTGTGCAGCTATCTGCTGATCGGTTTCTACTTTCTGGAACAGTACGCCACCACCGCCGGCAACAAGGCATTCATCGTGAACCGCATCGGCGACTTCGGCTTTTCCCTCGCCATGTTCATGATCTTCCGCCAGTTCGGATCGCTCGACTTCACCAAAGTTTTCGACGGCGCGAAGAGCATGCCCTCCGAAGCCGGCTACGGAACTCTGACCGTTATCACTTTGCTGCTGCTGGTTGGCGCCACGGGGAAATCCGCGCAGATCCCGCTGTACGTCTGGCTGCCGGACGCCATGGCCGGCCCCACTCCCGTCTCCGCGTTGATCCATGCCGCCACCATGGTCACAGCCGGCGTGTACATGACCGCCCGTTCCGCCGTGCTGTTCACGCACGCCCCCATCAGCATGGATTTTGTCGCCATCATCGGTTTGGCCACGGCGGTTGTGGCAGCCACGATCGGCCTGGCGCAAACCGACATCAAAAAGGTATTCGCGTATTCCACGGTCTCGCAGCTAGGCTACATGTTCCTCGGATTGGGCGTGGGCGCTTTTTCCGCGGGTGTCTTCCATCTGATGACGCACGCGTTCTTCAAGGCTCTGCTGTTCCTGGGCGCGGGCGCCGTGATCCACGGCTTGCATGGCGAGCAGGACCTGCGCCAAATGGGCGGCCTGTTCAAGCACATGCGCATTACGGCGATCACATTGCTGTGCGCTTCGTTTGCCATTTCCGGCTTTCCATTCACCTCCGGATTCTTCAGCAAGGACGCCATTCTGGTGGCCGCCTATGAACGCGCGCCGTGGATGTACTGGGTGGGTGTAATCACCGCCGGCATGACCGCATTCTATGTTTTCCGCGCCTGGTTCCTCGCGTTCACCGGCGACTATCGCGGTCATGCGCATCCGCACGAATCTCCGCTGGTGATGACCGGCCCGCTCATGCTGCTGGCGGCGCTTTCCCTCTTCGGAGGCTTCATCGACATTCCGCGCTGGCTGGAGCCGATGTTCGCCGAGAAGCCCGAAAATCAAACTCTGGCCTGGGTGTCCGCCGGCGTGGGCGTAGCCGGCATCCTGCTGGCTTACGTCTTCTACGTGGCTAAGCGCGGGCTGGCGGATTCGTTCGCCAAAGCCATGAACGGATTCTACACGCTGGTCTTGAACAAATATTACGTGGATGAAATCTATGGCGCGCTGGTGGTCCGGCCGCTGGTGGCCATCTCTCGCGTGGTTCTGTGGCGCGGCTTAGACGCCGGCCTGATCGATGGAACCGTCAATGGTGTCGGCGCGCGGGCGCGCGGCGTCGGAGGTATTTTGCGGTTGCTGCAATCGGGAAATATCCGGACTTACGCGGCTTGGGTGGTGCTAGGCTCCATCCTGGTGCTGATTGCCATCGGATTTGTGGGAGGCGCCCGATGACACTGCTGGATGCTGTGATCTTCCTCCCGCTGGTCGCGTTCTTTTTTATTCTTTTGATCCCGAAAGACAACCTGGACTCCATCCGGCGCTTCAGCCTGGTTGCGTCCACCGCGGTCTTCCTGGCTTCGCTCGGATTGATCGCGCCCTATTGGTTCGCTAATCCCGGGAAATTTGTTTTCGAAACAGATTTGCCTTGGATCAATTCGCCGGCCATCCGCTATCACGTCGCCATCGATGGCATCAGCTTGTGGCTGGTGCTTCTCACCACGCTGCTCACGCCTTTGTGCGTGCTGGTTTCCTGGCGGAGCGTGCAGAAACGGGTCAAGGAATTCTTTGCTTTTCTGCTACTGCTCGAATTCGGATTGATCGGCGTGTTCTGCGCTCTCGACTTTTTTCTGTTTTACGTGTTCTGGGAAGTCTCGCTGGTTCCCATGTACTTCCTGATCGGCATTTGGGGACACGAACGGCGCATCTACGCCGCCGTAAAATTCTTCCTCTACACGTTCGCCGCATCCATGCTCATGCTGGTGGCGATCATCTATATCTACAATCAGGCCGGAACTTTCGATTACTCCCGCATCCTGGCCGGATTGCAGAACGGTTCCATCGCGCCCACCTATCAGGAGCAACTGCTGCTGTTCCTGGCATTCTTCATCGCCTTCGCCGTCAAAGTCCCCATATTTCCGCTGCACACCTGGCTGCCCGACGCGCACGTAGAAGCGCCCACGGCAGGTTCCGTGATGCTGGCTTCCGTAATGCTGAAGATGGGCACCTACGGATTGCTGCGTTTCTGCGTGCCGATGTTTCCCGCGGCCGCGCGCAATTGCTCGGGCTGGATCGTGGCCCTGGCCATTATCGGAATCATCTATGGCGCGCTGGTCGCCATGGTGCAGCCCAATATGAAAAAGCTGGTGGCTTATTCCTCCGTCAGCCACTTGGGATTCGTGGTGCTCGGAATTTTCAGCTTCACTCAGCAGGGATTCGATGGCGCGGTCTACCAAATGCTGAATCATGGCGTCTCCACCGGCGCCCTTTTCTTGATCGTTGGTTTCTTGTACGACCGCCGCCACTCGCTCGAAATCAGCGCTTACGGTGGTGTCGCCACCCCCGCTCCCGCAATCGCCACCGTGTTCATGATCACCATGCTGGCCAGCATGGGCCTGCCGATGCTCAACGGCTTTGTGAGCGAGTTCCTGGTATTGCAGGGAACCGCCTTGGTGGATTTCCGCTGGGCCGTTTTCGCCGCGTTGGGATCCATCCTGGCAGCTTGTTATATGTTGTGGCTCTACCAACGCGTGTTCTTCGGCAAGGCTTCCGCTGAAGTGAGCGGATTGAAGGATTTGCTTCCGCGCGAGTATGTCATTAGCATTCCGTTGATCATCCTGATGGTGTGGATGGGCACCTTCCCCCAGAGCTTTATTCCTTCCATTTCCACGTCCACGGCCGTGATTCTGGGGCCGGTGGACGCCAAGCGCGACGTGCATGTCCGCAACGCTCTTCCAGTAAAGCCGGCCGCGCCTGGCGCTTCGCTCGCGAAGGAGATTGCGGATGCCCGTTAACTTCGCGCCGTCGGCCACGGACTATCTTCGCTTCCTGCCCGAAATCATCATGATCGTGGTGGGAACGTTGATCATGGTCCTGGAGCCGTTGCTCGGATCGAACAAGCGAAGCGCTTTCAGTTCACTGACACTGCTCGGATTTATCGCCGCGCTGGTGGCCGCGGTGGCTGCCAACAACGATCCCGGCGCCTCGTTTTCGAACATGCTGATTGTGGATGGCTTCGCCACGTTCTTCCGCGTGTTGGTGATCGGGGTCGGCATTCTCACCGTTCTGTCCTCTTCCCAATACTTGCGGCGCGAGCATGCCGATGCGGCCGAATACTACGCCCTGCTTTTGTTTTCCGTCTCAGGCCAGTGCGTGATGGCTACCGCCAATGAGCTGATCATGATCTTCATCGGCCTGGAAATCTCGTCCATCGCCACCTATATTCTGGCCGGATACTTGCGCGACGACAAACGCAACAACGAAGCCGCGCTCAAATATTTTCTGTTGGGCTCGTTCGCCACCGCATTTCTGTTGTACGGCATCGCTTGGATCTACGGAACCGCGGGCTCTACCAATCTCGAGGACATCCGGCATTTTCTCATCGCCGGCAGTGGCTCCGGACGCAGTCTGGTGCTGGCCGGTACGGCGGCCGCGCTCATGTTCGTTGGATTCGCCTTCAAGGTTTCCGCCGCGCCGTTCCAGATTTGGGCGCCGGATGTGTATCAAGGGGCGCCCGCTCCGGTGACGCTGTTCATGTCGGCGGGTCCCAAGGCCGCCGCGTTCGCCGTTTTCATCCGCGTGTTTACCACTGCGTTCGGATCCATCGAAACCCGCTGGGAGCCGTTTGTGTGGTCGTCGGCGCTGCTCACTATGGTGATCGGAAACTTCGCTGCCCTTACCCAGACCAACATCAAGCGGATGCTGGCCTATAGCTCCATCGCGCATGCCGGATATGTGATGGTGGCCGTTGCCGCGCATAGTCAGATCGGTGTCGCCGCAGCCATGTTTTATCTCGCCGCATACGCCTTTATGAATATCGGGGCGTTCGCGGTGGTCACGCATTTCTCGCGGCAGGGCGAGAAATTCGTCAACATCGAAGACCTGTCCGGCCTTGGCTGGAAGCAGCCGGGGACGGCCGCGTTGTTCTCCATCTTCCTGCTTTCGCTGGTCGGCATTCCGCTCACCGGCGGATTCTTCGGAAAGTTCTACATCTTCAAAGCCGCCCTCGACGCGAATTTGCGGTGGCTCTCCATCCTGGGTTTGTTGAACAGCGCCGTCGCGGCATACTATTACCTGCGCGTCATCGTCGTGATGTACATGCAGGAACCCACCGATTCCACCGTCACGCTGGAGCCCCTCAGCCCCGGCATCCGCACCACGCTATATGCCGCCGCGCTAGGCACTCTGATTCTGGGCATCTTCCCGTCTCTCCTGCTGAACTTCGCCACCCGCTCCAGCGTGCTGGTGAAGTAGCATCCCGTTGACATTCACCCATCTATGTTCTACTATGCAGAACATAGATGGCCTCCCGCGAGCATCTCGGCGAATTTGAGCAAATTGTGCTGCTCGCCGTTCTGCGCCTTGGCGAAAACGCCTACGGCGTGCCCGTTCGCCAGGAGATCGAAAAGCGCACCCGGCGCTCGTTGACCGTCGGCGCGCTCTACCGCACTCTCGATCGTCTGGAAGCCAAAGGCTATGTCGTTTCCTGGTTCAGCGACCCGGTGCCCGAGCGCGGCGGGCGCTCCAAACGCTATTTTCGCGTCCAGCCGCTGGGCATTCGTGCCCTGCGTCAAAGCCGTCAGGAGCTGGCCGCCATGTGGGACGGCGTGGAATTAGGGAAGGCGATGCATGGCCGCTAAATTCCCCCGTCTCATCGTATTACTCTTTCGTTTGCGATTCCTCCGTTCCGCCGATTTCGTCCTGGGCGACCTGATGGAGGAATACAACTCCGGAACCCGATCGCGTCTCTGGCTGTGGCGCCAGGCGTTCAGCATGCTTTTTCCGGGAACAGCGCCGCCTCCGCCGGCGTATCCACAGCGAGAAAACAAAATGAACTTTTTCACGTCCTATGGGAGCGACCTTCGCTATTCAGCGCGCACGTTGCGCAAGAATCCGGGTTTCACCGCCGTAGCTGTGATTGCCATTGCGCTCGGCATCGGCGTCAACACCGGCATCTTCACCGTGCTGAACGGCGTCGCGCTGCGCCCCCTCCCAGTGCCGGGCGCGAGCGGGATCGTCAGCATCTACCAAACCTTTCGCGCCGTTGGACGTCGCAATGTGCATGGCGCCGCGAGTTTCTTCTCCTGGCGGGAGTACCGGAATTACCGGGACAACAATCACGTGTTGTCGGGATTGGCGGCCTACTCGCCATTTCTTTCTGTCACGCTCGCCGGCGATCGGCCCCAGCAGCTTTTTGGACAATTCGCGTCCTGCAACTACTTCGATGTCTTGAACGAACCGCCGGCTCTGGGCCGCGCATTCTCCGCTGCCGATTGCGCGGTGATGCGCGAAGGTGCGGTGGTGGTGCTCAGCGATAATCTGTGGCGCTCCACGTTCGGAGCCGATCCCTCCATCCTCGGCCGTACCATGGTCTTGAATCGCGTGTCATTCACGGTGGTGGGTGTTGCCCCTCCCGGTTTTCAGGGAACTGAGCCGGTACCCGCTGCGTTCTGGGCGCCGGTTACCATGCAGCCTCAAGTGGAACGCGGGGTCGATTTGTTTGCACAAACTGAAACCAGTTGGTTGGTGTTTTTGGGCCGCATGAAGCCGGGCATTTCGCGCCCGCAGGTACGCGCCGATCTCGCGGTAATCGCAGGCCGGATCGATCGATTGACCCCGGGACGCAAAACCACGCTGCAGGTTGAGACCGCAACGTATCTTTCTCTGCCGGAAGCCCGCCCCTACATAGCGGGAATTGCCGTGGTGCTTCTGGCGGCGGTTGGAATGGTGCTGCTGATCGCTTGCGCGAATGTCGCGAATCTCCTGCTCTCGCGCGCGGCAGGACGCCAGAAAGAAATCGCCATCCGCTTGTCGGTGGGCGCAAATCGCGGCCGGATCGTCCGTCAGTTACTCACTGAAAGCATGCTGATTGCTCTCGCCGGTGGAGCGCTGGGATCTCTCGTCGCGGTCTGGTCGTTTGATGCCATGGTTGCGTTTCTCTTCTCCCATCTTCCGCACGGCACGCCTCCGCTATCCATCGGCTTCGGCCCGGATATTCGTGTCTTGAGCTATGCAGCCGCGCTGACCACGATCACGGGAATCGTTTTCGGATTAGTGCCGGCCCTGCAGGCGTCGCGGCCGAATGTGAGCGCCGCGCTGAAGCAGTCCGGAGGATTGAGTGGAAAAACGGCGGATGGTTTTCTGCGCCACGCCCTGGTTGGCACGCAGGTGGCCGTGTCCATGGTGCTCTTAATCGCGGCCGGCTTGTTGCTGCGCGGGTTGTATCTGGCGCAAACCATCGATCCCGGTTTCGAAATGAAAAATATCACGACCGTTTCCTTCGATCTCCGCGGGCAGGGCTACGACGCCGCACGCGCGGGAATCTTCCAGAACCAGCTCAAGGAACGCTTAGCCGCGCTTGCCGGTGTCGACTCCATAGCCCAAGCCTGGACCACGCCGCTCAGCGACAATCATCGCGGCACTGGGTTCACGATTCCCGGCCAGCCCGGGAGTTTTGCCATGGAAGATAACTACGTTTCACCGGAGTACTTCGCGCTCCTCGGCATCCCCATCGTGCGAGGGCGCAACTTCACCGCCACCGAAACGCGCGCGGGCGCTCCACTCGTCATCGTCACGGAGGCCACCGCGCGGCGGTTCTGGCCGAATCAGGACCCACTCGGAAAAATCGTCCACATGGATGGCGACAGCGATTTCCAGGTAATCGGGGTTGCGAAAGACGCGCAAGTTTCCCATTTGGCCCAATCCACCGACACCTACCTCTACCTGCCCGCCGGCCCGAAGGAACAATTACATATGGAATTGTTGGTACATTCCGCCGCTGGATTCCCGGCCACGGCTCAGGGCATTCGCGCCGCGATTCATGCTCTCGATCCAAACCTGGTCGTCGACGTGGCCAGGTTGGAAGATAATCTCGAATTCTGGCGCGGCCCGTCGCGCATCGTGGCTACCCTGGCCGGTTCGCTGGGCGCTCTGGGGATGCTGCTCGCCTGCGTTGGCGTGTACGGCGTGGTCTCCTACGCGGTCAGCCGCCGGATCCGTGAGATCGGCATACGCATGACGCTCGGCGCCAATGCACGCGAGCTAAAAAGCCTGATTCTCCGGCAGGCCATGCGGCCGGTGGTAATCGGCGGACTGATCGGAATTGCCGGCTGCGCCGCGGTATCGCAAATCCTGAAGAGCATGCTCTTCGGCTTGAGCGCGTACGACCCGATTGCATTCCTCGGCGTGCCGCTGGTTTTGTTATCGGTAGCTCTCGTTGCCAGCTACATCCCCGCGCGCCGCGCCACCAAAGTCGACCCCATGGTCGCCCTCCGCCACGAGTGAGCCAGCTAATCCAAGATTGGAACGTGATTCAAATGCTCGGTCCGATGCGCGGCATAAGCCGTCGGACTCAGCCCGGAAAAAGCGCGAAAGTCGTGGATGAA
>Ga0302180_10002334_pt1 | contig 14712 bp, 8 predicted proteins | sample I_Palsa_E3_2_FD_200575 | JGI IMG/M metagenome (GOLD analysis project Ga0302180, IMG submission 200575) | Peat permafrost microbial communities from Stordalen Mire near Abisko, Sweden - I_Palsa_E3_2 | ecosystem: Environmental > Terrestrial > Soil > Palsa > Peat permafrost | place: Sweden: Abisko... | reverse complement strand
CGCTACGCGCCGGTCGGGATGACAATTCTGTAGAGACCGGAATAGATGCGACGGAACAGTCGTGGACCCCGCAACAGAATTGTCATCCCGACCGGAGCGTAGCGAAGTGGAGGGACCTGCGGTTTCTCCCGCGGCCATAAGGCTTTCCTCGTCCTCTAAAAACCTAATTTGGACAAGACTGACTGAGAGTAGCCCAGGACACCAGTCCGGGACACCAGTCCTGGGTTAGGCAAGAGCCAGGAAGAGTCCCTTCGGGACGGCTGAGAATGTCCCAGGACTACTCTCAGCCGTCCCTTCGGGACTCAGTTTGTAAGTCGAGTTCTCACGCAGGCTCTAAAGGCCGTACCCTTCAACAACATGAGTTTTTCCGCAGCCTGTACAGGCGTTCAGAGTCGGTGTGAACGAAGGAGTGGATCGCTCGAAACGAGCGGAACCTAGCGGGACGTCTCATTCCTCCCTACTGCAAGCCTAAGGCTGGCTTGGGCGGGGCAGTCACTACCAGCGTAAAAATCACCGATGCTGTTTGACCCAATGTGCCCACGGTGATCTGCGGCCTGTAAGTGCCTGGCATGGTTGAGGCAATAGCGATCAGGGTGAGTAATCCTGAAGGATTGGATTCCGATTCCTTGTAGTTGAACGACATACCGGCAGGCAAGCCGGTGATGGTAAACGTTGCGGTTTCCGTGGGGGCGACAATCGTTACCGGGACATTGACCGCCATGTTATTCGGCGGCACGGTAATGGTAGCGTTATTGACCGAGACGGACAGATTGATCGGCGGAGAAAAGCTGGTCTTCCCACCTCCGCAACCTGTCACGGTGAGGAGGACCGCCGCGCCCAGCAGACTACTGAACCTCACCATTTTGCAGCACCTGTTTGGTCACTTCTCCCGGTGGGCTCGTCCCTTGCTGTAACGCCATCTGGGTCCGCACCCGTTGGAATTGTGCCAGCGCCTTTTGTTGCTCGTCCTTATTGCCGAGGGCTCGGTTTACCTGAGATAGGCGATACCAGGCTACCTCATCCTCTGCATCGAGCGTGACCGCCTTCTGCAAATGCGGAAGAGCCAAGTCTGGCTTTTGCTGCGCCATCAGGGTTGTTGCCAGACCTACCTGCGCTTCCTCAAAGTCCGGGTAGTATTTCAGCGCGGAGGAAAAGAATTGTTGCGCCTGGTCAAGCTCATTTTTTTGACGATGAATCTCAGCCAGCTCATACATCGCGTTGGCATTGCTCGGATCTACTTGCAATTCCTGCTCAAACTCGTGTACCGCCTGCTCTCTATCTTCCGCTGCATGATTAAGCTGCCAGCGCGCTAATAGGGTCCTGCCAATACGGTAGTGGATACTGACACGCTGAGGATCAAGCTTAAGTACTTCGCGGTATTCGCCGATAGCCTGGTTGGTGGAACCTTCGCTTTCGAAAGCTTCCGCAGCAGCCTGGTGCCGCCATAGTGACGTCGGCGCCACCACTTCCAACTTGTGCATGGTGAGAAAGGCGTAATTTCCGTAGACACGGCCGGTATGGTAGAGAATCTCCGGATCGTTAGGGTAAAGCTGGTTCAACTGCAGGGCTATACCTACGGCATCCTGATCACGCTGCAAACCGGTATAACTTCTCATTAACTGCAGACCACACATGCGCTTGGTCGCCGGGTCAGGCGGGTGCTGAAATCCCTTTTCCAATCCCGGAAGCGCTTCCTTGTATTCACCTGTCTCAGACAGTGACATTGCCAGCAGCGTACTTGCTCTTACCAGCGTCGGCTTGAGCTTGAGCGCGGTTCGCAGTTCTGGCACAGCCTGATCAAACTTCTTCTCCTGAAAGTAGACCAGGCCCAGCGTGGCGTGGATTTCGGCAATTTGCGGATCGAGTTGCGCCAGCTTCTTGAAATTGGTCTCTGCTTCGTCGTAGCGGCCTGCCGTGAGTGCCTGTTGCCCGGCTTCGGAATATTGTTGCTCCTCTTGCGTGCCCTGTGCTGACAACCTTGCGGCAGGGCAGAAAAGAACGAACACTAAACCGCAAGCAGCAGCATCCCGGATTCTAAAAATCATGCCTGAAGTGTATCTCTTACGCAGAAAGTTCCGCCACGCCGAGAAGGCGTGGCGGAGGTGGGTTGGCGATCAGGTTGTTTACGAGTCAGAATGTGACCTTGCCGCTGAATTGGAATTCGCGGGATTTCGAGGATTGAGTTATCAAGCCAAATTTGGAATCATTCACGTTATTGTCAATGGCCGCGTTGCCTCCCGATCCGGCGACGAGCAAGCCACCCACATCGCCCCCATACTGGTGATGGTTGAAGGTGTTGAAGGCATCCGCCTTGATCTGGAATCTGAGCCGCTCGGTAAAGGCGAACTGCTTGCCAAGACCCAAATCCCAGTTATTAATGCCCGGCTGGCGCAGGGTGTTCCGTCCGATGGTTCCGTAGGTCCCGAGCCCAGGTTGAGTGAAGCAGGACGTATTGATCCGCTGGAACCGCGCAGTCAGATTGCTTTTGATATTGCAGCCCGGCACAATATTCGCGTGCATAAACTGGCTGTCGTTCACGCTTTGAATATCGTTCCCCTGAATGGTGTACGGGAAGCCGGTCTGGAAGGTGGTAATGCCGGTTACCTGCCAGCCGCCAACTGCCAGGTCTTCCACCCGGTTGATTCCGCCTGCGAATTTCTTGCCGCGCCCAACCGGTAGTTGATACACGTAGCTGGCGACGAACCTCTTATCGACATCGAAGTCCGAAGGTCCGTAGTCCAGGTTAGGGTTATGGTTGTCCTCGAAGCCCTGATAGCCGGCTCCCGTGGCGCCCACCCCGGCTGCCGCCGACTTGATGTCCAGGCTCCTGGCCCAGGTAAAGACTGCTGTTGCGGCCAGATCGTGAGCGCGATGCTCGAATTTGATGTTGGTCGCGTTGTAGTTGGCATAGCCGTGGAAGTCGCTGTCAATGTAAAAGCCGTTGAAGTTTGGATAGGGCAAGCGGCTAACCGTGGTGCAGGGAGCTTGGCTGAGGTTGATGTAGCTGCCAGTGACTGGATCCGTCTCTTGGCAGAAGGCCTGGCTCGCTGCCGGGACTTGATACGGCTGCGCGATGTTGTGCCGATCGAGCAGATGAACTGATTTCGTGCCGATGTAGTTAATCTCCAGCGTCGTATTCTTCGCCAACTCGCGTTCGCCGGAGAGCGTCCAGGACTGGACATAGGGATCGAGCGGATTTTCCGACTGGATAACCGCGATGAACGACAGCGTGTCTTCCGGGAAGGGCCCGAGTGTGGTGTGAATCGGGAACATCTGGTTGGTTAACTTGGGAGTGCCGGCAACAGTCGTGGGGGTGAGATTGTTGCGGATGCTATAGGGAAAGATGTCGGCCGAGTCATCGATTTCGCGTCCTTCAAAGGAGTCGAAGAAGACGCCGTAGCCGCCGCGAACAACGGTCTTGTCATCCAACCGGTAGTTCAGACCGAAACGGGGGGCAAAGGGATATTTCTGGCCACCGCGGGGCGAATTGCCGCAGTAGCGGAGGATTGGGCCGCCATTGATGCCAACGCCAGGCGCCACCCCGTCGGTCGTCAGATTCGGATCGGCGTAGCAAAGACCGCCTTGTGGGTTGGTGGTGTCGAGCCAGAAGAAATGGTTCGAGACTTCATAGGGCGCCATCCGGAAGTCCCAACGAATGCCGTAGTTGATGGAGAGCTTCTGGCTTACCTTCCAGTCGTCTTCAAAGTACGGCCCCCAATAGTTGTAGACGTGGTCTTGTGGGTTACCAGCCTGTGTCTTCGGGCTTAAGGGACCGGGCACAAATCCACCTACGTTGTTGTAATAGCCGGTCAGCATGTCACCGATGGCGTTGCCGGTGCCGCAAAGTGGCTGGCCACCGTTGAGGGCTGAGGCGGGATTGGTGCAGGTCAGAAAGTTCTTTTGGGCCGTACTGGGGCTGAACCCCCAGTCACCGTAGAAATCATCGTCGAGGTTGCGAATCAGGTGCCAGCGACGATAGTCGAGGCCCAGGCCAAAGGTGTGCTTTCCATGAACCGTGGTGAACGAATCGGCATACTCCCAGTTCGGATTATCCGATCCGCTGTAAGAGTTTACGGGACCACCGCCGCTGGAGAATGAGCCAATGCCAACATTCGGCCATGTTTGCTGAAGAGCGGTGAAGGTCGTAAAGGCCCCCGAAAGGCCCAGCGCGCTGACCACGGAAGATGGCACAGGAGCCGAACCCTCCGGGGCTTGGGCCCGCAGCTTGCCGAAGCGGAAGTTGTTTACGTTCTTACCGCCGATGCTGATGGTATGTGATATCTCCCACGCGTCTTCGGTCTGGATATATTGCTCGATACCGTAGTCGATGGATCCGGAGTTGTACTGCGTGTGGTTGTTGTAATAGGCGTGAGTGTAGCGGCCGAAAACTGAGCCGTATCTACCGAGGCTCTGATCTCCTCTGTAGGTCTGCTGGTTCATGATCAGTGGACCGGGAATATTGGTGATGAAGTTTGTGGTCCCCTCGGGTGTGTTGGGCACATTCGGTGCCGACCAGAAATGATTGGCAATCGCCACCAGCCCTATCCGAGCGGTTTGAAATGCCGCCGGAACCTGGGTTCCCCAGTCGTTCAGCCCGGTGTACGGGTCCACCGGCAGGCAGTCGTAGCCCGCGTTTTGCACTGCAGTGCAGGTGGGTGTTCCATACGCAGGCAGCAGGCCTCCGGGGGCGCCAGTCACGGCGGGATAGGTGGTGGCGGAAAAATCGCCCCCCAATTCCGCTGCCGTGGGTACAACGTTTTCCACTCGGGCGCCGTTATTCATGCGCCAGCCTTCGTAATTGGCCATCCAGAAGGTCTTGTTGCGTCCGTTGTAGATTTTGGGAATATAGACCGGGCCGGAGGCGACAAACCCAAACTGGTTAAGCTTGAGAACCGGATTTGAGGTTGGTACGCCGGAAATGATATCGGTCGCGGTAGGGAACGGCGAGCTATCGAAGGCATTGTTGCGGTTCGACTCGTAAACAGCCCCGTGGAGGGAATTTGTTCCGCCCTTGCTGACGATGTTGACCTGGCTTGCGCCGAATCCATTCTCAGCAGGGTATATGCCGCTCTGTACCTTGAATTCCCCAATGGCGTCCTGGGAAAGAATTACAGCCGGAGTCATCATCGCCTGATCCGTATTTACCAGCCCGTCCAGGGTATAGTTGTTTCCCTCGGGACGGCCGCCATTGATACTCACGGCGTTGCCTTCACCCTGGCGCATGGTGCCCTGCTCACCGCCCACGGTAACGGCGCCTGCACCGACCAAAAGTAGTTGCATGAAGTTGCGCCCGTTCAGGGGAAGGTTAGCCACCTCCTCCCCGCTTATTTCCTGGGACAAGGCGGCATCGTCCGTGTTCAGGTTGATGGCCTGCGCAGCCACTTCCAGCGTTTCCGTCACCGCTCCCGGCTTCAAACTAAGTGGGATGCGGATCTTCGAGTCAACCTGGAGGGTGAACGGGTCGGTCACGGATTTTTCAAAGCCTGCGATCTCCGCTGAAACCGTGTACGTGCCGGGATGCAACGAGGGCGCGTTGAAATCTCCTGCAGAATTGCTCTCTGTGGTGAAGGCGGCGTTGGTTCCCGTGTTGGTGACGGTGATCTTGACGTTAGGAAGGACGGCGCCGGTACTGTCGGTGACCGTGCCGAGGATGGTGCCGGTAGCTCCCACCTGCCCGAAAGCCGGGTTGACCGCGACGATGTTCACCGCAACTAGGGCGATAAATCCGAAGAGACAAATCCGCCTCAACGACATACGACCTCCTGAAATAGACGACTGCGGCCGCGGTGGGCTGTCCTCCACCTTCTGGCGGTTGATTCGGTGTCGGTGTTTAAGAACCGAAGCAAAATGCACTCCGGTCTCAACAGAGACGCAAAAGAACTGTTCCTAATTACGCGCCCGAAAATATAGGGTGCAAAATACTAATGTCAAGGGAAAAGAAGTTTCTCATTCGAATTTGGGTCAATTTGCTAACGTGGCCGAGCGTCGACGGCTGAAACTGCGCAAGTTCAGAACGAAGCGGTTATTCTCGGACCTGACCCAGCTAGGTGGAGAGATACCGGAGGCAGCCCACCGCGTAGGGTAGAAGCTCAATGGATTCAGCGCTCCTCCACGCGCGCCATGGTTCCGCGCCGCTTTCGCTTAAGCTAACTTCGTCCAGCAGGTGCGCAGAGAGTGTCTGGCCGCTCCACTCCACGACTGCCTTCTGCCTTTGACCGGTCACGTTTGCCAGAAAGACAACACGTCTGCCCTCGCGATCGGTACCGGCGGCCGCAGTTACGCAGCCAGGACGGCTGGAGCGGCAGTGGTACCGCTCATTACCACCCAGCTCGGCCAGCCCGCGCGCCGCATAAAACGCAGGGTGGAGCAGCAGTTCTCCCTCAACCTTCGCGCTGGCCAATCCCAGCCGATCGGTCAAACTACTAACCGTTAGCGATTGCAGGCGTGCCTCAGCCGTGGCCGCGACATAGCCGATCATCCATGCGGCTGCGAATAAGCTGGTTTGCCGCGGATCGCGATCGGTCATTGCGATGCGCTGGTTCGCCGGGTTATTCATCACCCGCGCGCCATAGGGATTGTGCCGCATCCCTATAGTGGAAGGGCCGATCCGGTAAGCCTTATCCTGCCCGATGAACGCGCGGGTCGAGCGCACGATGTGCGGCAATGCTTCCAGGGTTTCCATGACGCTCAAATCGTCTGCCGCGTGCACGATGGGACAGGTGCAATGGGAAACGAAGTCGAGCAGTTCGACCGGCGGGCGCTTGCGGTTGAGTTCCGTGAAGAAGCTGAGCGAGCCGCCACCAATGGTTAACCCCGGAAACGCCTCTCGGGCCGCCTGGTAAATCTCGCTCAGTGGCGGGCAAGCCGGCCAGGGGGAGCCGGGCAAGGTCGATTGACGGTCGACGGCAGGCGAAACCAGGATGCCCGATAGACGCAGGCCGCTGGCGGCCACCATTTCCGCCACGCCGAACAGTTCATCACGCACCGTTTGTTGCGCCGGCAGCACCAATTCAAGGACGGAGTCCGTCTTTTCGCTTGCCGGCATGTGCTTGGCAATGTCAGAAAAACCGGAAAGCTCGCTGTGCCCATGGCCCTTGGTCGGGTCGAAGTGAAACAACAAAAGTTGCGGTCGCAAGCTGGTCAGCAGGTCGGGGTGAGCCAAGGCCTGGGGGATCAGGTCAGGGTGGATAGAGACGCCGATGCCAGGAAACGTACCGTCGGGGCCGCCGACGGCGACGCGCACCGCTCCCTTCTCGTTCCGCGCCGGGCCGCGATGCGAGCCCGGGCTTCGCTTGATAGTCAGTTCCACTGACTGCCGGTTGGTGACTCCCTGCTCCATGACGTAGGGCCAGGGCAGCGAGAGCGGGCGAACGTAGGTCTTATAGGAAGCATCCGACCAGTTGCGCTGGTCTTCCATTTCGAACACGTCCCCGTTCAGAACGCAGCGTGCTGTGATGCCGGTAGTGACCCGATGCTGAATGGCGCGAATATCTTTGAACGGCTGCGCGGGCGAAATGAGTTCAGGGAACGCTGCTTGTTCCTGCGCGCCGTCCACGTGCTCGACGATTGCCTCCTGGCCGGCGACGCCGTTGATGGGGTGGAGCACAGCGAAGCCACAGCGTGCCGTCAGAAACGGGGTCAGCGGTTCGGCGGCCACATCGAAGACGAGATGGCCTTGACTATTCCCGGTAATGCGCGCCTGGTAGCGAAGAGTCTGGCTTGGATCGGCAGAAGCGCAGATTGCTTGATAAGTAATTGTGAATGCATTCTTGATTTTTTCGACGACGCATTCGCTGATTTCCGGATGGTAGGTACCCCAATTCTGATCGCGAACGACATACGCGATGGCTCGCAGAACTTCGTGGCCCTCATAGCGGATGGTGCGCAGACCTCCGGCGACGAAGTCCACGGTGAGAGCGCCGGTTTTGAGAGACATGGCCTTGGGAGTCTTTTGCCGGGTACCGACTCGCAACTCGATCAAGCTACTTTTCATCGTTTCTCAAACCCCAATCATCCTAGCCTGAGTTTCGTAAATGGGACGAGATTTCCAAGAAGAAGTATCCAGTCAGAGATCTCTCCACTGCGCTACGCTCTGTCGAAAAACATTCCCACGAAGGGACCGCTGAGCCGCAGGTCCCTCCACTGCGCTGCGCTCCGGTCGGGATGACAATGGGAGAGATGGCGCTTCCAGGGAGAGTAGTTGCTGAACAGGCGCTGTTTTTCATTACCTTGAGTGGGCCCGCTGGCCCATGACTTCTCCGGTCGAGATGACAAAGGGTAGGGTGGTTATGGTCCGGAGCAATTGTCAGGTGGGTGTTCCGGCGTGACTAGTTACCCGGAGAAACCCAGGTCTCAAAATCGAGACCTGGGCCACCCACTTAATATTCGTTTGCGCCATTTTCATCCTTAGGTGGGTCATTTGTTGTCTCGCCTGCTTGACACATACCCCGCAGCTAAACCATTATTTGGTGGCTCCGCATACTAGGTCTTTTTATGTTGGATGGAATGTCGAGGAGATCGTTTGTGAAGGCGCTGGCTGCGAGCGCGATGTCCAGCTCGACGATCAAGTCGGGCCTCGGGCAAGCTCGAGTGGCCACAACCGGCGAGCCAACGGAGTGGTCTTACACCAGTGGAAAGCAGTATACCGATCCGTTCAATCAAGTAGAGCTGGATGCCCTGGTGACTCTTCCCAATGGTCAACAGGAGCGCTTTCCGGCATTCTGGGCCGGCGGTTCAACGTGGCGCGTGCGCTACGCACCGCCCGTCCCTGGGACTTATCACATTAGAACGGCCTGTAGCGACACCCAAAACAAAGACCTTCACGATCGTGTGTCAGACCTGAACGTGCTCCCCTACAGCGGTACGAACAGCCATTACAAGCATGGCGCGCTGAAAGTCGCCGACGACAAAAGTCACTTTCAGTATGCCGACGGTACCCCTTTCTTTTGGCTGGGCGACACCTGGTGGATGGGCTTATGCAAGCGGCTCAGTTGGCCAGACGGTTTCGAAACGCTGACCGCCGATCGAGTGCAAAAAGGTTTCACCATCGTCCAGATCGTGGCCGGTCTCTACCCGGACATGGAGCCCTTCGATCCTCGTGGGGCGAACGAAGCAGGCTTCCCCTGGGAACAGGATTTCTCTCGCATCAACCCCGCGTACTTCGATATGGCGGACGTCCGCATTCAGCACCTGGCGGACCACGGCCTCGCCGCCTGCGTGGTCGGCTTTTGGGGATACTTCATCCCTCGCATGGGCCTGGCCAAAACGAAACAGCATTGGCGTTATCTCATCGCACGCTGGGGCGCGTATCCGGTGGTCTGGTGCCTTGCCGGTGAGGGCACCATGCCCTACTACCTTTCCAAGACCAAGGAGCAGGATGCAGAAACACAAAAAAACGGCCTGACAGAATTAGCGCGTTATGTGCGCGCCACTGATCCTCGCCATCATCCCATCACCATTCACCCATCGCGCAGTGCGCGGCTCTGTGTCGATGATCCCGCGGTGCTCGATTTCGACATGCTGCAAACCGGCCACAACGATCGCCAGAGCATACCCAACACTATCGAGACTGTGAATCACTCGCTGGCCGCGACTCCCAAAATGCCGGTGCTGATTGGAGAGGTCTGCTACGAAGGGATCGCTGAGGCCAGCCGCCAGGAAGTGCAGCGCTTCATGTTCTGGTCAGCGCTGTTGAGTGGAACCGGCGGCCATACCTACGGAGCCAACGGCATTTGGCAAGTAAACACACGGCAGCAACCCTACGGACTTTCTCCGCATGGCCACTCCTGGGGCGGGCCTGCGTGGGACATAGCCGCTCAACTTCCCGGCTCCGCGCAACTCGGACTGGCCAAGGGTCTTCTCACTCGTTACTCCTGGTGGAAGCTTGAACCCAAGCCAGATCTCATCGAACCGCGTTGGAGCACAACCGACTACTGGCAACCCTTCGCCGGGCAAATTCCTGGTGAGGCTATCTTCGTTTATTCTCCGTCCGCGTTTAAACCAGTCACCTTCAAGAACCTGGACGCCGCAAGCTACTCTGGTTTCTTCTTCAATCCCAGCGACGGCACAGAGATTCCCATCGAATCTGTCCACCCGGATAGCAGCATGTCATGGAAGCCCCCCGAATTTCCTATCTTCCGTGACTGGGTGATCGTTCTTGAGCGCAAAGCATGAGTGAATTTCGCGTTGGCTTCTCCGCGGATTTTCGCGATGCACAGGGGCAGCTGGCCTTCCCGGACATTGGTTTGTCGCTGTTAGAAGGGATTCCCGGGCTCTCACACGATTTCGTTCGTGAATATCGAGCAGAATATTCTCCCGATCAATTGTCACAGTATGACGTGCTGATCACGTTAAAGCCGAAAATCACAGCCCATTCCCTGCTGGGAGTAACTCGCCTGTGTGCGATCGGCCGTTGCGGCGTCGGCTACGACAATGTCGATCTGGAGGCGTGCACGCAACATGGAATCGCCGTGTATATCACGCCAGCCGGAGTCGTGCGTCCGGTTGCCGAAGCCATCGTGCTGTTCGTCCTGGCTCTTTCCCACCACTTGGTTCGCAAAGATCGCCAGATTCGCCAGGGACTCTGGGCGGAAAGTACTCGCCTCCTCGGCCGCGAGCCACGGCAACGCATTGTCGGCACCGTTGGTCTGGGAAACATCGCGTCCGAAGCGGTGCGTCTGCTGCGAGTCCTGGACGTAGGAAAATTTCTCGCCTTTGATCCTTACGCTTCGGCCCAACACGCTACCGCGCTTGGGGTGGAGCTGGTCTCGCTGGAAGACCTGCTGCGGAACTCGGACTACGTTCTGGTCAATTGCCCGCTCACTCCGCAGACGCGTGGCCTGCTGGGCAAGCCCCAGTTCGCTCTCATGAAATCGGATGCAGTGCTCATCAACACTGCGCGCGGGCCAATCGTAGATGAAGCCGCACTCATCGATGCTCTACAGAGCGGCAGGATCGCAGGGGCCGCACTCGATGTGTTTGAAAAAGAACCGCTCAGCGCAAGCTCTCCCCTGGTAGCCATGGAGAATGTCATCCTCACTTCCCATTCCATCGCCTGGACCGAGGAGTTGTTCCGCGACATGGGTCGCATCGATTGCCGGGGCGCGTTGGCGATCCATCGCGGAGAAGTGCCCGAGCACGTCGTCAATCCTCAGGTGCTGAGTAGTCCCGCCTTTCTGCAAAAACTATCAAGCTACAAAACTGCCTTTGCAGCAGCGGATAAAAGACCATGAGTTTTCGCCAGCGCCTCCGCCAGGGCGACCTGCTTTTGGGCCAGATGGTGCTCGAACTTTTTACCCCTGGCATTGGGCCGATGCTCGCGTCCTGCGGACTCGATTTCGTCATCTTCGACATGGAGCACGGCCGCTGCGATCTTGCGCTGCTTGCGGAAATGGTCGCATCTTGTCGCGGCAGTGACATCGTTCCCATCGCCCGTGTGCCTGACGTTGCCTATGCGCCACTGTCGCGTCCGCTGGACATCGGCGCAAGGGGCGTTATGGTGCCCAGAGTGGAAACCAGGCAGCAGGCTGAAGACATCGTGAGCCAGCTCAGGTATGCACCGCAAGGCCGCAGAGGCGTGGCGCTGGGCATTGCCCACGATCTCTATCGCGCCGGTGATGCGGGCTTTTTTGCCCGGGCGAATGACGACATTGCTGTGCTGCTGTTATTGGAAACGGAGAAAGCTTTTCAAAATCTGGAGGAGATTATTTCCGTCCCTGGCGTGGACGTTGCCTGGATGGGACACTACGATCTGACCGTCTCCATGGGGATCCCGGCGCAGTTTGATCATCCACGGTTTCTCGCTGCGATGGATGAATTAGTGGCTGTCTGCCGCCGTCACGGCGTTGCTCCTGGATTTTTGCCGGCAACACCCGAGTCGGCCGCGCATTGGATCGACAAAGGTTTTCGCGCCATTAGCTTGGGCAGTGATATTGGAGTCTTCCTGGACGGTGTGCGCAAATTTCGAGCGCAGCTGCGCTCTTGAACAACCGCTGATTTCGGGTGGAAAGGCTGCGGATGAGGTTTTTGGCGTTTGTCTCGTTGATTGCGATGGTAATCGGCTCTGCCGGCGCGGAGACACTCCAACAAGGAGTCTTTGAGCGGACCTTTACCTCGCAAAAGTCCTACACCGATCCCTTCAACGATGTTGATGTGGACGTCATCTTCTCCCGGGGACAGGAAAACTGGCGTGTGCCCACTTTTTGGCGTGGAGCAAACCAGTGGACAGTGCGGTTCGCGCCTCCCAGCAGTGGCGAGTACACCTACCGCCTGGAAAGCACAGACAAAAATAATCCGGATTTGAACGGCCACGAAGCGCGGGCAAATATCACCGCACGCCCGCGCGGCATGATACGTGTGGCCGCGAGCAAACGCTATTTCGAGCACGAGGACGGAACTCCCTTCTACTGGCTGGGAGATACATGGTGGACCGGCTTGTCCGATCGCCTGAGCTGGGATGGTTTTCAGAAACTTACCGCCAACCGAAAGACCAAAGGGTTCACCGTGGTTCAGATCGTCGCCGGCCTGGTTCCCTCCAACGAAGAGCAGGCGCCCGTCGACCCCGGTTTTCACAACGAAGGCGGCGCAGTATGGGACCCTGACTTCAAAGACATCAACCCGAAATATTTCGATTTCGCTGACCGAAGAATTCAATTGCTGGTGGACGCGGGAATTGCTCCCGCGATTGTCGGCGCGTGGCATCAGGCCCTGGGCCAGATGGGCGTCGCCAAAATGGAAAAGCACTGGCGATACATCATCGCTCGCTATGGAGCCTATCCCGTGTTTTGGGTCGTCGGCGGAGAGGTCTTCGATCCGCCCGAAGAGATAGGGAAAAAATTGCCGGGCATCGTTCTCTACGGCAAACTGACAGATTTAAGATCGCCCGGTTGGACTGAGGTGACACGGTATGTCCGCGCCACGGATCCCTATCATCATCCGGTCACCGTACATGAGATTCCGCCTCCCTTCGACATCCCACTGAAAGACGATTCGCTGACAGACTTCGACCTCTTCCAGCCCAGCCACATGGGCTGGCCCAGCATCGCGGTGGAGGTCGCGCTCTTGAATATTTGCCGCGGGCGGCCATTGGTGAAGCCGGAGGTCGTAGGCGAGATTGGCTACGAAGGAATTGGCGGAACCAACCTGGAGGATTTCCAGCGTGTCTCTTTCTGGGAGGCCATGCTGAACGGAGCTGCCGGGTACACCTATGGCGCCAACCCGGTCTTTGAGGCATACACGGCGGACAAGCCGTTCCAGCGCACCAAGTACACGCTCCTCACCTGGGAGGAAGGCATGGACCTCCCCGGCGCCTACCAGATCAGCCTGGGGGCCAGGCTGCTTCAGCAACACCCATGGTGGCAATTTGCGCCGCATCCGGAGTGGGTCGGCCCCCGCGGCACCACTTTGTTGGAGCCTCGGAGCGAAAGAACCGGATCCGAGCTGGGATCGTTCGATTCCATCCTCACCGATCCAAGCCCTCAACCCTCGGGCAGTGTCTGGTCTTACCCGGTAGGTGAGTGGAAAGCCAAAGGCGGGAATATCTTCCAACCGTATGCAGCGGGTATCCCCGGCAAGGTACGGGTCATTTACATCCCCTGTCTAAGCCTTTTTTGCCACGCGCCCCCGACCGTGCTCGGCCTGGAGACGGGTATTCAATACCACGCTTACTACTGGGAGCCGACATTAGGAGTCAAATTCGATTTGGGATCTATCGCACGTCCATCGCCCGGTGAAAAAATTGAGACCGGCGAAAATCCGCTCGCGCAGGTAAGGGAAAAGGATCTTCAGGCAAGCGTTGAACTTCAAAGCGATCAGGCCGCTGCTCTGCTTTTTCGTTATCACGATGCGGATAACTATTTGGCGGCGGTTTATTCGCCGGCGGATAAAGCGGTGTACCTGCTCGATCGCGAAAAGGGGGAGGATGGCGGTCCGCTGGGGAGTATGCCTGCGGCTGCTCTCGGGCCCAACGCCGTCCTGAGTTCCGAAGCGAGAGGGCCGTGGGCGGTGGTGTCGGTCACCGACGGAACGCACACCTATACGTCGCAGATCGTGACCGTTAACAATGTTACGGCCGGCGGCGCTGGAGTCCGTCCTGGTTCGTCTCAACCGTTCAAGAATTTCGCATTGCGAAGAAGCCCGACACTCATCGCGGATGAGCACCTGGACAAGAAGCTCTACGACGCGCGTGGAATCTATCGCGGCACACTGGCAGGGAAGGGCTGGGATGACTTTGGCAAGGAGAAGGCCATTCTGCTCGACGCCTATCAGCCAGCGCCGCTGCCGATGCCGCAAGATTGGGTCCTGGTTCTTGAAACCGGCAAGTAAGCCTCGTTTGAGAGGGTGTGTGAGTACGGAGGTACCCCCGGTGGAGGGGATAGAACTTAAAAGCGTGGAGTCCGGAATGAAAGGCTGTCGAAGGGCTTCGCCCATCGTTTTCGGCCCACGTACGCTGGTGCGAACATGGGGCACCCGTGTAGATCTGTGGGACCCGTCACAGGCTTGAGGGGGAGGTCTGCGGTATCCCACATCTCGCGAAAAACGAGCGAGATGCCCCGAATTTCCTGTACGCAGCTCTGGACAGGACTGCGTGTGCGGCTCTCTTTAAGGAGAGCCGCATGGAGTTCAGGGAACCCACGAAACTGCACAGGAAATCGGGGATGTGGGGCACCCGGCGATTGGTGCGGGGATAGAGCCAAAAGCGCGTCCATTCCACAC
>Ga0302180_10002333_pt1 | contig 14713 bp, 14 predicted proteins | sample I_Palsa_E3_2_FD_200575 | JGI IMG/M metagenome (GOLD analysis project Ga0302180, IMG submission 200575) | Peat permafrost microbial communities from Stordalen Mire near Abisko, Sweden - I_Palsa_E3_2 | ecosystem: Environmental > Terrestrial > Soil > Palsa > Peat permafrost | place: Sweden... | reverse complement strand
GCAGGTTCGCAAGCCGGGAGACTGGAAGATTAAGAATCCAGACGGCGAGCCCGGCGGGTGGTACTTCGAGTTCAACAATGAGTTCTATCCGGACGTGGATGATACGGCGATGGTTTGCCTCGGGCTGAGTCGCGTTGAGCATCCAAACGGCCGATATCAGCGAGAGTCTGTACAGCGCGCCATTGATTGGGTTTTGTCGATGCAATGCAAAAACGGAGGCTGGGCCTCGTTCGACAAAGATAATGACCGCATGGTGTTTCAGTACGTTCCGTTTGCCGATCACAACGCCATGCTCGACCCGGCCACCGTCGACATCACGGGACGCATTCTCGAGTGTCTCGCCACCTACGGATACGACCAGAGCCATCCCGCGGTAAAGGGCGCGCTCAAGTTCATCCGCAAAGGGCAGGAGCCGGATGGAAGCTGGTTCGGCCGATGGGGCGTGAATTACATCTACGGCACGATGCAGGTGTTGCGCGGCCTGGAAGCGATGGCCGTGGATCGCAACGATCCCATGGTGCAGCAGGCCGCGGAGTGGATGCGCTCGGTGCAGAATGCCGATGGCGGGTGGGGCGAGACGGTGGGGTCGTATGACGATCCGAATCTGCGCGGCCAAGGCGAGAGCACAGCTTCGCAGACGGCGTGGGCGATCATGGGACTTCTGGCTGTAGGCGACACGCGCAGCGAATGCGTGACCCGCGGCATGGCGTACCTGTTGCGCACGCAGAAAAAAGATGGCTCGTGGGATGAACCTTTCTTCACCGGGACCGGTTTCCCGCGCGTGTTCTATCTGAAGTACCACCTGTACCGCGAGTATTTCCCGCTCCTCGCGCTGACGAGCTATGCGAAGGTGATGGCGGAGAAGAGTGCAAGCTAGTTCTCAGTTCCCAGTTCTCAGAAAAGTCACCTTGATTTGGTTTTTCTGGGTTCTCACTGAGAACTGAGAACCGAGAACTGGCTTTGAAAGCTTTCGTCACCGGCGCCACGGGATTTCTGGGCAGTCATGTTGCGCGGGTTCTGGCCGAAGAGGGAGCCGACCTGCGGCTGCTGGTGCGGCCCACGAGCGACCTCCGCAACCTTGACGGACTGAAGGCGGATCGCGTCACGGGTGATCTGCGTGATCCGGCCTCGATTGAAAAAGCGCTGGCCGGATGCGACGTTGTATTTCACGTGGCAGCCGATTACCGGCTCTGGGTGCGGGACCCGGCGGAAATGTACCGCTCCAACGTTGAAGGAACGCGCGCTGTGCTCGAAGCGGCGCGGAAACAAGGTGTGCGCCGCGTCGTCTACACGTCGAGTGTGGCAACGATGGGTTTCAGCTCAATCCGCGGGAACGTGGCGGACGACGTGACGAACAACGTGGCGGATGAAAATAGCCCCGTTTCTCTGGCGGACATGATCGGGCACTACAAGCGGTCGAAGTTTATGGCCGAGCAAGCGGCGTTCGAGGCGGCAAAGTCTGGAGTCGATGTAGTAGTTGTGAATCCCTCGACGCCGATCGGCGAGCGCGATATCAAGCCGACTCCGACGGGACGGATCGTGGTGGATTTTCTAAAGCGGAAATTCCCGGCGTATGTGGAAACGGGGTTGAATCTGGTGGATGCTACGGAATGTGCCCGGGGACATGTGCGGGCGCTGGAAAAGGGAAGACGCGGCGAACGCTACATTCTGGGCGGAGAAAATCTGACGCTCAAGCAGATTCTGGACCGGCTGGGCGCGATTACAGGTTTGAAGTCACCGACAGTGAAACTGCCGTACGGTTTTGCGCTGGCGACAGCGGTCGTCGATGAGATGGTGACGGGCCGGATACTGGGGCGCGAGCCACGCGCCACGATTGACGCGGTGCGCATGGGACGCAAGATGATGTTTGTCAGTTCCGCGAAAGCGGAGCGCGAACTGGGATGGCGGACGACTTCGGTCGATGGGGCTTTGCAACGCTCCGTAAATTGGTTTCAGGCGAATGGGTATGCCTAGATTGTCAGAATGGATGTCAGGATGACGATCGCAATTGTTGCGGCGATGGAGCGAGAAGTTCGACCGCTGATCGGAGGGTGGAGAATCCGAACCATCGAACATGCCGGACGCCAATACCGTCTTTTTGAGAACGGGCAAGCCGCTTTGATCTGCGGTGGGATTGGATCGGAAGCTGCGCGGCGGGCGACCGAAGCGATTATTCAGGCTGTGAATCCGGCGCTCGTGCTCTCGGTTGGCTTCGCCGGGGCGCTGGATGGTTCCTTGCAGGTCGGCGCTGTTATCGAACCGCGAACCGTGATCAACGCCGCCGATGGCGTGCGCACAGAAATCGGTTTGAGCGAAGGAGTGTTGGTCAGTTCGAGCACCGTAGCGGGCAAGGAGCAGAAAGCCAGACTGCGTAAAGCTTATGGCGCGTTGGCAGTTGACATGGAAGCCGGAGCCGTCGCCCAGGGAGCGCAGGCGCGCGGTATTGAGTTTGCCACTTTAAAGGCCATCTCGGACGATGCCGACTTCGAGTTACCGGCGCTAGATCACTTCCTGGCAAGCGACGGGAGATTCCGTTCTGCCGGCTTTGCAGTTCACGTGGCGCTGCGCCCGTGGTTGTGGGGAACGACGATTGCCTTGGCGAGGAACAGTTCCAGGGCGAGCAAGGCGCTTTGCGACGCGCTGGAGAATTATCTTGCGCGTGAGGGCCCCAGCCGCGGTGAATCCTATGCTGGAGCAACCGACGTCTCGCCGGTTCAGGCTGGTCGGGAACGCCCGGCGCTCCACTAATAAGAAAGTTTTATGGCGATTACTCGATCATCTACATCAACACTGATATCGACATTGACGATTGAAAACGAAAGAGGCGCGATTCCTTCCACCATGCTGGCTGCCGTGTACCGAGGTGTGGACGATGTGCGCATGGAAGAAGTGCCGGTGCCGGAAATTGGCGCGGGAGAAATCCTGCTACGAGTGCATACCTGTGGAATCTGCGGCACTGATCTCAAGAAGATTTCGACCGGCTCACACTCCGCTCCGCGAATTTTTGGCCACGAAACTTCGGGCGTCGTCGCGCGAGTCGGCGAGGGCGTGCGGAAGTTCGGCGTGGGCGATCGGGTGGTGGTGTTTCACCACATCCCATGCGGAGAATGTTATTACTGCCAGCACAAGACGTTCGCGCAGTGCTCCACTTACAAAAAGGTTGGCTGCACGGCGGGATTCGAGCCGTCGGGTGGAGGGTTTGCGGAATATGTCCGGGTGATGGATTGGATTGTCGAAAAGGGAACCGTCCGGATTCCCGACGGCATCAGCTTTGAGCAGGCATCGTTTGTCGAGCCGGTGAATACGTGCATCAAAGGTATAGAGACGCTTCGCCTGCAAGCGGGAGAAACCGTACTGGTGACGGGACAGGGCCCGATTGGCCTGATTTTGGCCAATTTGGCGAAGCGGGCGGGGGCACGGGTGATTACTTCCGATTTGCATCCGGCGAGGCTTACAATAGCTCATGGCTTCGGCCTCAATCTAACAATTGATGCTTCCAAGTCCGATGCCGCCGAAACCGTGCGTGGAATGACGCAAGGGCGCGGCGCCGATGCTGTGATTCTGGCGGTCGGCGGAAGCGGGTTGATTCGCCCAGCCATGGATGCGGCGCGTCCGGGAGGCCGTGTGTTGCTGTTTGCGCAGACGGTGCGGGGCGAAGCGACGATCGATCCGGCGGCGGTGTGCGTGGACGAAAAGGCTTTGCTTGGTTCTTACAGTGCTTCGGTCGATTTGCAGGAGGAGTCGGTGCGGTTCGTTATGAATCGTGAAATGGATTTGGAACGGCTTATCAGCCACCGTTTCCCACTGCATGACAGTGTGGAAGCGCTGAAACTGGCTGCCCATCCACGACCGGATTCGATGAAGATCGTCATCCAGCCGGGCAGCGCCATGCCCTCCGGAACGGGGCGCAACGCGCAGGAAGGAATTCAACTGTGAATGGCAAGATGACGGCCGCCGTCCTCTACGGCAAAGAAGACATCAAGATTGAGAAAGTACCCATCCCGCGAGTTGGCGAAGGGGAAGTTCTGGTTAAGGTCCACGTGGCGCTAACCTGCGGCACCGATCTGAAGGTGTACCAGCGCGGCTATCACGCGCGGATGATCGTTCCTCCAGCATTATTTGGGCACGAATTGGCAGGAACGATTGAGGAAGTTGGCGAGGGCGTCCGCGGATTCAAGAAGGGCATGCGGGTGGTTGCGCTTAACTCGGCGCCTTGCGGCATGTGCTTCTATTGCTCGAAGCATCAGCTGAACCTCTGCGAAGATCTACTGTTCAACAACGGCGCTTACGCCGAGTACATACGGATTCCGCGGCGCATCGTGGAAACGAACATGCTTGTGGTGCCGCCGAATGTGACGTTCGAAGATGCGGCGATGACCGAACCACTGGCGTGCGTTCTGCGCGGGCTCCACGAAACCGGAGTCGAAATCGGCGATACGGTGGCGGTGATTGGTGGAGGGCCGATCGGATTGATGTTTGTGCAGGTGGCAAAAGCGATTGGCTGCAATGTGATTGCGGTGGTCAAACGCGATTCGCAGGTTGCGCTCGCGCGCAAAAAAGGTGCGCATGAAGTGGTACAGATCACCAAGGTGAAAGATCCGATCGAGGCAGTGCGAGAGTTGAGCCCGGAGAGACGCGGCGCCGACGTGGCCGTCGAGGCTGTGGGTCGTCCCGAAGCCTGGGAATGGGCCGTGCAGATGGTCCGCAAAGGGGGCACCGTAAATTTCTTTGGCGGGTGTTCGGCGGGATCGAAAGTGCAACTCGACACCAACCGGCTGCATTATTCGGAGATTACGCTAAAGGCGACGTTCCATCACACTCCGGAAACGGTGCGCCGGGCCTTCAATTTGATCGTTGAAAAGAAAGTTTGCGGCAATGACTACATTACCGGTGAGGCGCCGCTTTCGCGTTTGCAGGATGTGCTGCGCCACATGCTGAACCGCAACGGGGATATCAAGACAGCGATCATCCCGGGTCACTGACGCCGGGCCACTAAGGCTTGGAGCGATACGGTAAAGGATCGGCGCTCGACCAAGCACCAACTTTTTGATGACAACTGCGACCAGCCATCCCCCGACTGCGCCGCTCTCCTCGGCATGGAGCGCTCTGCCGCCGGAGTACGCTTTTCCCGAACATGCGCCTTCGGAGGAGGAAGCGCGCGCGTATTGCCAGCGGCTGGCGCGTTCGCACTACGAGAATTTTTCGGTTGCGTCCTGGTTTCTTCCCTCAGGGTTGCGCCAGCACTTCTTCAATGTTTACGCATACTGCCGTATCTCGGACGATTTAGGCGATGAAGTGGGCGATGCCGGAGCGTCGCTGCAGTTGCTTGACGAGTGGGAGGCGGAACTGGGTGCGTGTTACGCGGGACGCGCGCGCCATCCCGTATTTGTCGCGCTGGCAGAAACGGTACACAAATTCGAAATTCCCAAGCACGAGTTTGCGGATTTGCTGACGGCGTTTCGGCAGGACCAAACCGTCGGCCGGTACGAAACGTTTGACGATCTACTGGGCTATTGCCGGAATTCGGCGAATCCAGTAGGACACCTCGTGCTGTACCTCTGCGGATATCGCGATGCTGAGCGGCAGTTGCTTTCCGATTACACCTGCACCGCACTACAGCTTGCGAACTTCTGGCAAGACGTAAGCTCGGACTATGCGAGAGTACGAATTTACCTTCCGCTTGAGGATCTACGCCGCTTCGGCGTGACCGAGGAATCCATCCGCGACGGGGAGAACACGTCCGCCTTCCGCGCGATGATGCAGTTTGAAGTCGAGCGCGCGCGCGAGTGGTTTGAGCAGGGCCTGCCGCTGATCGCCAAGGTCGATCGTAAATTGGCAACGGACATCGAACTATTCAGCCGTGGCGGGCAGGAGATCCTGAATGCCATCGAGCGCCAGGACTATGCCGTGTTAGGTCGGCGTCCGGTGATCCCAAAAAGTAGAAAGCTGGCGTTGGTCGCGGGAGCGGCTCTGGGCAGGCTTTTCGGGCGTCCGGGCCGGAAAGCCAGGCGGGGCAGCAAGCGATGAGCACCGCTGTGGGAAATGCGCCCGTCCAATTTGCGCCAACGGCTTCCCAGCTCCACATGGCGTATTCCGTTTGCCGGAGTATCGCGCGCTCGGCAGCCAAGAATTTCTACTACGGGTTTGCGGTATTGCCTCGCCGCAAGCGTAACGCGTTGAGCGCGGTGTATGCGTTCATGCGGCGGTGCGACGACATCGCCGATGACAATGCGCTCACCTATGAAGATCGTCACAATAAGCTGGCGGAGTGGCTGGACAAGGTGCATCGCGCGCTAGCTGCGCAACCTACGGACGATCCGGTGCTGCTGGCGCTGACCGACGCGCAGCGTGTTTACCAGATTCCGATTGGGCTGCTCGACCAGCTCGCGTTCGGGACCGCCGCGGACCTTGATTACGGTCAGCTGGAATCCTCTAACAGCGCAGTGCCTGTTCCGCGTTACCAAACGTTTGAAGAGTTACAAAAATACTGCTACGGAGTTGCTTCTGTAGTCGGCCTGGTTTGCATCAAGATATTCGGGTATCGCGATCCTTCTGCTGAAGTGTTGGCCGAGCGCTGTGGCCTGGCGTTTCAACTGACGAATATTATTCGCGATGTGAAAGAAGATGCGGCCGTGGGACGGATTTATTTTCCGCAAGAGGACTTGACGCAATTCGGACTTTCAGCCGCCGATCTGGCCGGACCGAATGTCGATGTTGCCCGCTTGCGCCCGATGCTGGCTCTGGAAGCCGATCGCGCCCGCGATTGCTATCGTGCCGGGGAAGAGCTGATCCCGCTGGTGAATGAAGATAGCCAACCCGCGCTGTGGGTGCTGATTACTATCTATCGCCGGTTGCTCGAAAAGATTGCGGCGAAGCAGTACGACGTGTTCAGCGAGCGTGTTCGATTGAGCGTTCCCGAGAAACTTACTGTCCTGGGAAAGGGAATGCTGAAGCGTCTGGTTTGATGCCTTCCTCAACACATCCCTCCACATCTCCTTCGGCACCTGTTACAGTGGCGATCGCCGGAGGCGGATTGGCCGGCCTTGCGGCAGGATGCGCCTTGTCCGAAGCCGGATTTCGCGTGACGCTGTTTGAGCGCCGTCCTTATCTGGGCGGGCGCGCTTCTTCGTATCAGCATCCTGGGACCAACGAGGTCGTCGACAATTGTCAGCATGTATTGCTCGGATGCTGCACCAACCTGCTCGATTTCTACCGGCGCGCGGGAGTCCAAGGCAAGATTCGCTGGTACGAAAAACTGAACTTTCTCGAGCCGGGCGGCCGTGCTTCCGAGATTGCGCCTTCATGGTTGCCCGCACCGCTGCATACGGCACCTGCGTTTTTGCGCGCGAACTGTCTGAACCTTGGCGATAAGTTGAGGATCGGCCGCGCCATGGCCGCGCTCGCTCCCAGGCTTTCGGAAGATCGAGGCGAGTCGTTTCTCGAATGGCTTAAGCGCCACGGACAGACGGCGCAAGCAATCGACCGTTTCTGGAAAACAATTCTGGTGAGCGCGTTGAACGAAGATCTCGATCGCGTGTCCGTCCCCTACGCGGCGCAGGTGGTGCGCGAATCGTTTCTCAAATCGCCTGCCGCCGGCCGCATGGGAATTCCAACCGTGCCACTCACCGATCTGTATAGTACCGCTGGAGAATACATCCGCAACCGCGGTGGCGAAATCCAGTTTCGCGCGGGGGTCGAGTCGTTTCGAGGAGAAGATTTCGGCGTCAGTGTGACGACTAACGGACAGGAGCAGAAATTTGACTATCTAGTTCTCGCCGTTCCGTTTGATGGTCTCGGCCGCATTCTGCCGGATAGTCCGAAGGCCGCGCCGCTGATCGCTGCTCTCGCCCAGTTTTCACCTTCGCCCATCACCGGCATTCATCTCTGGTTCGATCGCCAGATCAGTGATCTCGACCATGCTGTTTTGCTCGACCGGACGGTGCAGTGGATGTTTCATAAGTCGCGGATCAACGAAGGTCGGACCGACGAACATCGAGAAAACAACGGCGGCAGCTACGTTGAGCTGGTTGTCAGCTGCTCGCGGAGCCTGGTGGAAAAATCGAAAGCGGAGATTGTCGACCTGGCTGCGAACGAAGCGCGCGAGTTTTTCCCAGGAGCGCGCGAAGCGAAACTAGTGAAATCGACAGTGATCAAGGAAGTTCATGCGACATACTCGCCGCGGCCGGGGATCGATCAGTACCGTCCACAGCCGGAAACGGCGTGGCCACGGGTGTTTCTGGCCGGCGACTGGATCGCAACTGGCTGGCCCGCCACTATGGAAGGCGCCGTCCGCAGCGGCTATCTCGCTGCGGAAGCGCTGACCCGGTTCGCTACGGGCAAGCGTGAAAGCTTTCTGGTGCCTGATCTCCCCGCAAGCGGCCTGATGCGGTTGTTGGGCTGAGATTTCCGGTCCTGACTTCAGCCCTCGACCTGCGATTACTTCAGTTCTCAACCTGGTTGGCAAAGGCTAGTTTCCCCGGATTCGTTACGCTGATTTCCGGGATTATCGCCTAAAGAAACTCCGGGTGCCAAACGATCTTATCTATATGCCGGAGCCCAATCCCGCGAAGCCAGAGGATCTGGAGGCTGCTCGTACGGGGCCGACCCGTGACGATGGACGTCCCAAAGAAGAGCGCCCGGCAGAAGACCGCCGCCGCAGTACACGTTTCAGCGTTGGCGGCTATGCCACGATCCATTGCCTGCCATCGGAAGGCGTTTCGATCGCAGGCACGATCCGCGACCTGAGTCTCCACGGATGCTGCATCGATACTCCTCTTCCGCTCGATAGCGGAGTGAGGGCCGAGATTCTGGTTCGAGTGAATGCGAGTTCATTCCGGGCGCTGGGCGAAGTGCGCGTGATCCGCGGTCTTTCTGGAGCAGGCGTGGAGTTCGTGCAATTGAGCGCCGGCGGAAGAGATCTGCTCGCAAACACCTGGGCGCAACTGGCCCGAGTGCAGGCAGCCATGAGCCGGCTCCGGGCTTCTCGTCGCGAGATGGATGCTGAGTTGCTCAGAAAGCATCTGGAAGCGGGACAACTTCAGGCGGCGTTGCAAAGATTGGGCTCGCGATTTGCTTTTGAGGATACGAAGGTGGCAAGCCTGAGCGGAGCACAAGGAGATAGAGTGAAAGTGGAAGAAGAGCCGCTGGTGATTCCCGTCAACCTGTTCGGCTAGCGGAACACATAATTCATAGCGCCATCAGAATGACTCCGGCCCCTACGAGAAGCGCTGCAATCCACCGGCGCCGGCTCACGCGTTCGTGGAGAAAGATGCGCGCGGCGACCGCGTTGGCGACGAAGGTAAGCGAAGTGGACGCGGGAACGACCAGACTGAGGTTTCCCCAGGAAAGGCCGAACAGCAGGCTGTAGAACGCAATCGCCATCGCGGCCAGCCCCAGAGCGAACGTGGGCGTTGCCAGCACGCGGCCAAGCACGGCGAGCGCTCCACGCTGCTTCCAGAGTTCGCCCACATCGCCGACGCGTTTCATGGAGTACGCCAGCAGCACATCCCCGGCGGTCGAAGCCAGGATGATGAGTCCGATCGCCGCCCAGGCATAGAGTTCGATCACGACTTCACCTCGTGGGAAAGCGGATCGCGAGAATCTATGCGCGGCACGGGCGTGAGCGAGGGACCTGCGGCTACGAAGCCCACACCGGCGGTAATCAGCGCAATACCAAGCCAGCGGGTGGGCGAGATGACTTCATGAAAAGCAAAGTGAGCCGTCAAGGCGACGAACACATATCCCGACGAGGTGGCGGGCAACACATAGGTGAGGTCAGCCCAGGAAAGTGCGGACACGTAGCAGGCAAAAAACGCGATCAGCAGAAGAATTCCTCCGGCGACCGAAGGATTCAGAATGGCCAGGAGCAGTCCGGAGAGATGATGCAGGGAAACGCCGCCGAGTTCCTTCATGCCGCGAGCCAGTAGCGCATCACCTGCGGTAGCGAAGACGGTGATTCCCGCCAGGACGAGGTATTTTTGAAACGTCACTTAGCGACCCAACTCTGAAAGCATTGACACTTGCCTGCTATGCCTTAGCCGGCTCCGGGGCGGGTGTTTCTTCTTTGCGGTTTTGCTTGACCCACTTGTGGCGCTGCGCGCGCAGTTTCAGGAAGGTCCGCGCTTCTTTATACAAACGTTTGCGCTCGGAGTTGTCGAATACGGCTTTCCGCAAAATACGATACGCGGCCTTGGGACGGAAGTAATATGCGTCGTAAAAATCGTGAACGGCTTCAAGAATTTCCGCGGCGGGCAGATCCGGATACTCGATCTGCACCATCTGGTGTCCAAGGTCGTCGACCATTTTTGTATCGGTGGTCATGAAGCCATTCTTGATCGCCGATTCATGCAGTTCGGTCCCAGGGTAGGCATGCGCCACCGAAACCTGGATCGTTTCCACGTCGAGTTCCTTGGCGAACTTGATGGTGTTCTTGATGGTCTCGCGAGATTCTCCCGGCAGGCCGAGGATGAAGTCTCCATGGACTACGAGGCCGAGCTTGTGGCAATCCTTGGTGAACTGGCGGGCGCGCTCGATGGTCGCGCCTTTCTTGATGTTCTTCAGAATCTGCTGATCGCCCGATTCATAGCCGACGATCAGAAGCCGGCATCCGGCTTCTTTCATTGCCTTGAGCGTTTCGTAATCGGTGGTGACTCGCGAGGTGCACGACCAGGTCAGGCCCAGCGGTTTGAGCTTGGCGCACAATTCGACGGTGCGCGCTTTCTGCAGATTGAAAGTGTCGTCGTCGAAGAAAAATTCTTTTACGTACGGCCAGTAATCTTTTGCCTTGGCCATTTCCCGCGCCACATCGTCGGTGGAACGCTTCCGCCATGGATGTCCGCTGAGCGTCTGCGGCCAGAGGCAGAAAGTGCACTGGGCGGGGCATCCGCGGGTGGTGTACAGAGAAACAAACGGATTCAGCAGAAACGGAACATTGTATCGGCGGACATCCAGGTCGCGCCGGTAGACGTCGGTAACGTGGGGCAGGGAATCGAGATCCTGAATGGTTGGACGATCGGGATTGTGCACGACTGCGCCATTCTTACGATAGGAAATGCCAAGAATATCTTCGATCGGCTTGCCCTGCGCGTATTCGACGATGGAGTAGTCGAACTCTTTGCGGCAAACGACGTCGATGACCTTGGCTTCCATCAAAGACTTCTCGGGAAGCACACTGACGTGCGGTCCGACGAAGGCAATTTTGATGTGGGGATTACTGTCTTTGATGGCCTCGGCAATGCGGACATCGCCAACGAATCCCGGAGTGCTGGTGAAGAGCACGAGCAGTTCGTAATCTTTGCAGGTGCGAATGGTTTCTTCCGCGGTGATGTGGTGCGGCGGAGCGTCAAGCAACCGTGCGCCTTCGAGCATTCCGGTCGGATAAGCGAGCCAAACCGGGTACCAGTAGGATTCGATTTCACGTGTCGCGGGCCAGCGCGAACCTGCGCCCCCATCGAAATTTTCAAACGAAGGCGGATTCAAGAACAGTGTTTTTAAGGGCATAATGTGAGCCTCTATTTTAACATCCTGAGCCGTATGCGCAGGGGCGTGTCGGCTAACCATTCAGTTACCGGGCAGGTACGTGCCGCGAATGGCGAAAATGTGGAAACCTTTATCCAAGTATGCCTTAGCGGACTTCAAAGCCGCAAAACAAGCCGGTCGAACGTCGTTTCTGAGCATTAAGGAGCGAGAATCGGGTGGCGGCTGGCTCATCGATTCACTGGTTTGTTGGATGCGTCATTTCGACGGTGCGGCGTGCGCATTGGCGCTCGACGACTCGGAGCCGGGAAGCGCCCAGTTTTCCAAGTCTCCCGTCGCCCGCAACAAAGTCAGGCGGGCGCGCTGGTAGGCGAAATCGGCATCCTGAAAAAGAAGAAAACGTTCGGCAGCCTGGGTCCGGGCATCGGCCAACTCGTGCAGAGTGCCGGTTTGCGCGTCGATCTTGGTTTGAGCCGCTTCTAAGCCCGACTCCGCCAGTTGATACTCCAACTGCGCGACTTCACGGGCGGCTTCGAGTTGCTCGGCGGCGCGTTGCAGCTTAAGCGTCTCCTCACTCACCTGATCGCGAGTAGCCGCAGCCTGGTTCTTTGCCTTGAGGGCTTCAGCATCGGCGGCTTCGGCGCGGGCGCGCTGGCTCGCATTGAATAACGGGACGCGAATGCCTAAGCCAATTGTGGCATTGTCTTTCTGAAAACGGGGGAAGTACTCTTCGTAATTGTTGAAGGTTGAGAACCGTGCATACTGGGCCGAGAAATCGATCGATGGCAATAAAGCGCGGTGTTCGGCCGTTGCGCGGAGCGATTCCGCCAGCGAATGCTGCTCGGCAAACTTAACGGTGGGACTCGATGCTGCGGTTTTTTCCGGCAGATCTTCGTCGAATGCGACCGGCGGCAATACGGGAATGGTGGCAGGATCGATCTCGATTGAAGAAGCGGGCAATCCGGTCAGGGTCGAGAGGTGACGCCGCAGAACATCAGCGGAGCCGTGTGCCTCGGCGCGGTGAAGGCGCACGCGCGCGATGACGAGCTTGGCTTTATTCAAGTCCACGGCGCTGTCGACGCCCGCCTGCAAGCGCTCGGCAACCGCTCGCTCTAATTTTTGCGACTCGGCCTCGTCTTGCTGCAGGCGCACAAGTCGCGCTTCCCATTTCGCCAGTTCGGCGTAGGTCAGAACGACATCCTGGATGACGGCGTTGCGTTGGTCCTTGTTTTGAATCTCGGAAGCATGCCAGTCTGCCTTGGCCGCGTGCAGAAACTGGATCCCTGATGGGCTAAAGACGGTGCTTTGCGCAACCACATTCAGCAGCGATGGCGGACTGCCTTCGATCGAAAGCGGGTATCCGACGGTGTAGCCGAGTCCCGAGCCGCCGATCAGTTGCGGGAAGTAGTTGTTGCGGAGTTCGAGGTAGGAAGCGAAGCTTCGCTGCACGTCGGCAGCGGCAATCGCCGAGCTCGTGCCATGAGCGAGCGCCAGCCGGACGGCGCGGTCGAGAGGCAGAGTTTCAGCGTGGCTGAGCGTTGCGGGGATGAGGGTTGCGCCGCTCAATATTAATATCAATATCGATGCGGCGGTAAGGGAACCGGACAGAGTTGTCGAGTGCAACCACGGCGGCAATCGGAGCGTCATCTCGTCACCTTTGCTTCTTTGCTCTTTTTCTAATTACTCTTTTTCTGATTACTCTTTGTTTCTCATGAACCTCATGGTTCTCATATCAATGAATCGCAAATCAATGAATCGGAAAAACATGGGTCAAGTCACGCAGGCACGATGAACAAATTGTAGGCCGCTAGACCAGAGTCGGGCAGTAGCATGGGATGTTATTGGGGGCAGATCGTTGGATGTCAGATCGTTGAACGTCACAGCTCAGGGCGTGACCCGGTTAAGGGCTTGCTGAGCCAAGCCGAAGTTCCGGGCCAGGGACAACGAAGCGCGGTACTGGTCGGCGGCGCCCGCTTTGTCTCCTTGCTTTTCGAGCAGCAAGCCTAACAAGTAGCGGGCCTTGAAAGCAGGCGCCGCTTCCACCGTACCGGCGGCCAGATAGCGATGCAGAAGTTCTGCCGCGAAGGGATAGTTTCTGTCGGAGCGGTAAAGCATCTGGGCGGCTTCCACCAAAACCTTCGGGTCCTGCATCGGCGACTGGCTCAACTTGACGAGGGCCTGCTCCATTTCGTCGAAGCGCCGCTCGCGGCGAAGAAGATAGGCGAGGCTAAGCCATGAGTCCGAGGCGCCGTGGCTGAGACTGACGTATTGGCGATATTCCTGTTCGGCGCCGGCATAATCTTTCTTTTGTTCTGCAATGCGGCCGTAGACCCAGTGCTCGCGCGCTGGATTCATCGCCGCGATTGACTGCGCCTGCTCGCGGGCTTTCTGCTCTCCGCCGCCGAGCATGCTGGGAGCTTCGATATAGTATTCAGCCAGATCGATCCGCGCATCCACGTCGATGGGATCCAGTTGCACGGCACGTTCAAATTCCCCGCGAACCTTGCCCGCCAGACCGGCAGCAACGAGGAAATTTGCCCGGTCCGCTTTTTCGCCATACACGCGCCCCAGCCAAACATGAAAACTGCTGTTGTTAGGAGCGAGCGCGGCCGCTTTTTTACACGCGGGCTCGGCGCGGTTCCAGTCCTCAAGTGCAAAATACGCGCGGCAGAGTAGATTGGCGGATTCCGCATCCAACGGGGCGGATAAGAGGCGCCCGTTCAGCGCGGCGATCGCGTCGTCGACGCGACCCGCTGCGAGCATGTCGTGCGCAGAGTCGGCAAAGGCCGTGACTGCCGAGGCAATCAGCAGAAGCGAAACCGGTAATATTTTGAAGAAGCGAGTCATCATTTTGAAATTGATCCAAAGTTCAGCCAAGAGAGCTAGCTAATATCGGACGGTGGTTCCGTCGCCGATCGGCTTTCCGTTTAACGAATTGATGGCCACCACGTCTTTCGCGGAAAGCCCGGCTGTGATTTCGATCTGCGTGAGATTGGAGAGCGATGTCTCCACATTCCGGCGCTTAAGTTCGTGGCCCGCGACCTGCAAAACATAGGGCCGGGAGTCATCCATTCGCACTGCCTCGCGCGGTACCACCAGCACGTTATCGTGTTCCGCGATGACGATGGTTACGCCGACATTGATGTTCGGCAGCAGTTTTAAGTCCTTGTTATCCAGGATGCTGGTCGTCTCGCCGACGTTACGGGAAACCCGCAACTTCACCGTCGATGGGATGGCA
>Ga0302180_10002331_pt1 | contig 14719 bp, 9 predicted proteins | sample I_Palsa_E3_2_FD_200575 | JGI IMG/M metagenome (GOLD analysis project Ga0302180, IMG submission 200575) | Peat permafrost microbial communities from Stordalen Mire near Abisko, Sweden - I_Palsa_E3_2 | ecosystem: Environmental > Terrestrial > Soil > Palsa > Peat permafrost | place: Sweden: Abisko... | reverse complement strand
CAACTTCGCCTGCAGGAAGTTGCGGCCCATAGCGCCGAGTTAGATGATCGATCGCCGAAGCACCATGAGTTCTTGCTTCGGAAGCAGCGAAACGCCTCGGAAAACGCGCACGCGCAAGCGTGGTGACGCACGTCGTCGCCGCTAGCCGCCGTGGGAAGATACGCCTCTGAAATAGCAACTTATCCGCGGTGATAAGTCGGATTGTTAGACGCACGGCGCGGGTGCTGATCTTATTCCGATCGCTTTCAGCGAAACGGCTCGCCTCTACGGGTTGACGCGATTGAGGAGACGGCGAGGCATTGCTGATTCCGAATCACTGATCTCGACTTCGGCTTTTAAATAATTCTTGGGCGCGTTAAACCATCTTTCCATGCTGCGGTACTAACTGCAGAAAGCTCTTTTTGTATTATATTTTTTAAACACCGCAGGACATTATCAATGAAATCCCATCCAATTATTGCAGGTCGCGCGTCAACGGCGTTTGCCGTTAGCGTTCTTGCACTCTCGATCGCAGCGTGTGGCGGCGGTGGCAGCAGCAGTCAAATGACGCAGCAAACGACCACCGGATTCACCGATACGGCTTTGGTGTCTAACAAGGTCGGGGTCGTCGCTACGGCCACCACTATTGACGCTAACCTGTCGAATCCATGGGGTTTGGCAGCTGCACCCGGTTTGCCATTCTGGATTGCGGATAACAATAGCAATCTAACAACACTTTACACTGGCACGGGTACGATTCAGACGAATGAGGTCACCGGATCGAACACAGATGCAATCGCCATTCCAGCATCTGCAGCCGGCGTGCCAGCCAATCCCAACGGTGAAGTCTACAACGGCGCAGGCGGCTTCCTCATTCCTACGGGCAAAGGCCAGGAGACGGCATTGTTCATCTTTGACGGTGAGGGTGGAACGATTGCGGCGTGGGCGCAAGATAGCGGCGCAACAGCGGTCACGGCGTACGACGACGGACTGGTCAACGGTACCAATCACGCAGTGTACAAGGGGTTAGCGCTGGGCACCGTAAATGGCGCGAGTTTTCTTTATGCGACCGACCTGCATAACAACAAAATTGACGTATTCGATACCAAGTTCACCAAGCCAGCTGCTATGCAGGGAAAATTCCTTGATTCGACCATGCCGAGCGGCTTCGTGCCGTTTGGCATCGTGGCACTAGAAAATCAGCTGTACGTTACATACGCCATGCGAGATACGGCATTGCATGATGAAGTTTTGGGTGCGGCCTTGGGGTACGTTGACATATTTGATTTCAGCGGTAACTTTATGAGCCGTTTTGCATCAGCGGGAGTGCTCAATGCCCCGTGGGGGATCGCGGTTGCACCTGAGGGTTTCGGCTCGTTAGACGGCGATGTGCTCATCGGCAATTTTGGCGATGGGACAATCAACATCTTCGGACCCGATGGAACTTCGATGGGCCCGTTAACGGTCATCAATGGCGGGGCGCTGGCCATCCCAGGTCTGTGGTCCCTCGTATTTGGGGACGGCGACTCCGATAAGCCCCTCACCACGCTGTTCTACACTGCCGGGTTCGCCAATCAGACGGACGGGGTCTTTGGCAGCATAGCCGCGACGACCACGACCACCACGAGCAATCCTAACCCGTACTGACCAACCGGAAGGAGACCCAACCGAGCAGCGCTACGCCCCGAACATGCGCGGGGCGTAGCGTGATCTTGCGCGTTGTACGCTTGACAACTGCTCGGAGGGCACACCTGCTGTGTTGATATGCACACGCGCTCGCAACGACATACTCAGACTGCATCCACAAGAACCTGGTGCAAGGGGCTGAAACGCGATCCTCGACATCCAGCAGATGAAACGAAGCCCGCCCGCCTCGGATCGGAATAGCCCACTGCCTCGGGCTCTAAGCCAACCAACAACACTCGCGTCAATTCACTTTCTCCTCAGATGCGCAGCTTATGAATGCAGTCTTCATAGGCTCCATTCACTACCGTCCCTCTCCTATCGACCGTCGGCCTAGCCTTCTGCGAGGGGCGCGAACACCTGGCAACCGCTTTCACCTTATCCGAATTCCGTTGTATCCCTGCAAGGCTGCCGAACGGCAGCTTACGGCGACATCTCGACTGGTCGCCACACTTCGCCTGCTAACGGAATCCATTACCGCGTTGCGGGACCCCGTCCCGAGGATGCGCTACGCTGAATCGACGGCATTTCAAGAGGGGGATGAGCGCTGAGCGCCGCATACTTCACAGAATATGCCACGTCGCGCCTGCGCCCCGACGCTCAGCCTTCGGGCCTGTTATCGTATCTCGGGCATGCAAAGGGGCGCAAAGCAATGCAGGGCGCGGAGATCGACGAGCTGATCCGATTGTCCGAAAGCGGCGATCCGGTCGCGCGTCAAAAACTCTTTGCGGCGCTGTATCTTGAGCTGCACTCCATGGCTCAGCGCGAGCTACGGCGCAGCGGATCACTTACGCTGAGTCCCACGACCCTATTGCATGAAACGTATCTGAGCATGTCCGCGGCGTCCTCGGCTACTTTTCCCGACCGGGCCCGCTTCCTGGCGTACGCAGCCCGCGCCATGCGGGGACTGGTGATCGATCACATCAGGAGTCGCAAGGCGCAGAAGCGCGGCGGTGCGTTCGAGTTCACGGCATTGCCAACCGAGGGTCCCGAAATCGCGGGAGAGGAACTCGAACTGGAGCACCTGAGCGAAGCCGTCGACGCGCTTGCGGCGGTTGATTCCAGACTGGCGCGGGTGGTGGATCTTAAGTTCTTCTGCGGCTTCTCATTCGATGAGATCGCCGGGCTGCTTGGGACTTCCGGGAGAACCGTCCAGCGCGACTGGAACAAGGCCCGAATTTTTTTGCAGCATCATTTGCAGACATCCGACAGCGTGCTGCCCGACGGTAAATGACGTGGCACAGTGGACCGCGGAACAATGGGGAAGGATTTCGGCTGGATTGGATTCCGTTTTCGAGCTTTCGGGAGACGAGCGCGAGCGCTGGCTTGCGCAACTGGAAATCTCCGATCCAGATGTCGGCAGGCTACTGCGTGAGCTGGTCGCAACGCACGAGGCGATTGGTGCTTCGTCCTTCTTGGATCGCTCGCCGCTTGAGGGTTTGGATCGCGCATCAGACCTGACCGGGGCGAGCACTGCTCCCGGATCCCCGTTGATAGGCAAGCAGTTCGGCCCTTATCGCGTGCTGTCGCTACTGGGCTACGGTGGGATGGGAAGCGTTTGGCTAGCTGAACGCGTCGATGGCTTGTTCGCGCGGCAGGTGGCCCTGAAGCTCGTCCACGCGGGGCTCATTGGTGCGGAAATATCGGAGCGATTTGCCCGGGAGCGGGAGATTCTCGCGAGCCTGAATCATCCCAATATCGCGCGGCTATTGGATGCGGGGTTGTCGGAAGATGGTCAACCGTATATCGCGATCGAGTACATAGCAGGGACACCGTTAACCCAGTACTGCGACGACCGCTGCCTCTCGTTGAGCGAGCGTCTTGAGCTTTTTGGTCAGGTTTTACGTGCAGTCCAATATGCGCACACTCATCTCGTCATTCACCGCGATTTGAAACCCTCGAATATTCTCATTACCAACGACGGTCAAGCCCAGCTGTTGGATTTTGGAATTGCGAAGCTTCTGACGGACGGTGTAGCGAAAGAGACGGAGTTGACCCAGCTCGGCGGTCGTGCGTTGACCCCTGACTACGCCGCGCCCGAACAACTGACGGGCGCGCCCATGACGACTGTGACCGATATATACGCGCTCGGCGTCATGCTCTATGAGCTGATGACGGGACAGCGTCCGTACAAGCTCAAGCGCACTTCGCGGGCTGCGCTGGAAGAGGCAATCCTCCAATCCGAGCCAGTACCCCCGAGTCGTGTCGCGTTCACAGAAGCGGCGGCGCAGGCTCGCGCCGCGACGGCAAAGAAGCTGCCACGATTACTCAGGGGCGACCTTGACACCATCATCATCAAGGCGCTGAAGAAATCGCCGACCGAGCGCTATGCGACCGCCAATGAATTCAACGAGGATATCAGGCACTTTCTGGTCGGCGAAGTGGTGCTCGCTCAACGCGACAGGGTCGCGTACCGCGCCATCAAATTTGCACGCCGCAACTGGATTGCACTCGCCGTTGCCGGCGTCCTCTTCCTGAGCCTTGCCGCTGGGCTAGCCGCTACGACTTACGAGGCAAAGGTCGCGTCGATGCAGCGGGATGCAGCCCGTGCGGCGCAGATGCGCTCGCTAACTCAAACAGCCGCCGGGCGTTTGAAGGAAGCGGACATTACGGGGGCCCAAGGTATTATTCTCGAGGTGCTGTCCAATCGGCGAAAGCAAAGCCCCTATACCCCGGAAGCACTCAACGTATTCCAAGAAGCGCGCGCGGCGGATGCGCAGATTCTTGCCCTTACAGGGCACACGGACCGGGTTTGGGCTGCTGCCTACTCGCCGGATGGACGGCGCATCGTAACGGCGTCTTGGGACAACACTGCGCGCATCTGGGACGCTGCAACCGGTCGGGAAATGCTGCGCCTTCGCGGACATACGGACCACGTCAACTCCGCAGCATTCTCGCGCGATGGCTTGCGCATCGTCACAGGCTCGGCCGACAAGACCGCGCGTATCTGGGACGCCGCAACCGGTCGACAGATGCTACTGCTCGGGGGGCACACGGACCTCGTGAGCTTCGCCGAATTCTCACCGGACGGCCGGCGCGTGCTCACGGCATCGAGTGACAAAACGGCGCGGATCTGGGACGCCGAATCGGGACGAGAATTGCTGCAGCTGAGCGGGCACACGGACATATTGGAGTCAGCCGCGTTCTCGCCGGATGGCCGGCGAGTTGTCACCGCATCGGACGACAAGACTGCGCGCATCTGGGATGCCGTGACGGGCCGGCAAATAATGCTGCTGGGGGGCCATTCCGATCTGGTAGAAGCGGCCGCATTCTCCCCGGACGGTCAGCGCGTCGTCACGGCATCGGATGACAGGACGGTGCGCATCTGGGATGTCGCGTCGGCTCGACAGATCATGCTGCTCGCCGGCCACGCAGATTGGGTGGTGTCGGCCGCGTTCTCGCCGGACGGTCAGCGCGTCGTTACGGCGTCGGTCGACCGAACTGCACGCGTCTGGGATGCCGCAAGCGGCAGAGAACTCAAGCAGCTCAATGGGCACACCGATCGGGTGACCTTTGCCGCGTTCTCGCCGGACGGTGAGCGCGTCGTCACCAGTTCCGTCGATGGGACAGCTCGCGTCTGGGATGCCTCCAACGGTCAACAGCGACTGATCGGACACACGGGGCGAGTGTGGTCCGCTGCTTTCTCGCCGGACGGAAAACGCGTAGTCACCGCATCGTATGACAAAACCGCACGTATTTGGGACACCGCAACGGGCCGACAGATTGGGCTCTTGGAGGGGCATGCGGACCGGGTGATCTCGGCCGCCTTCTCGCCCGATGGCAAACATGTGGTCACGGGGTCTTACGATCGGAGTGCGCGCATTTGGGAAGCCCAGACGGGTCAAGAGCTTTTGCAATTAAGCGGACATGGGGATCTGGTCAGCACTGCCGCCTTCTCTCCGGACGGCCACTGGATCGTCACGGCGTCAGGCGACAAAAGCGCGCGGATCTGGGATGCCGCGACCGGTAAGCAAGTGAGCTTACTGAGCGGGCATACGGAGCTGGTGGAGACGGCCGCATTTTCGCCGGACGGCCGGCGGGTCGTCACAGCCTCGGATGACAGGACAGTGCGTATCTGGGATGCCGTCACAGCTCGTCAAATAATGCTGCTCAGCGGGCACACCGACCATGTCATCTCGGCTGCGTTCTCACCCGATGGGCGACGCGTCATTACCGCTTCGAGCGACGCGACCGCGCGTATCTGGGATGCCGCAACCGGTCGCGAGCTGATGCGGCTCGACGGTCCCGACCGGATGGTCGGCGCCGCCTTCTCGCCCGACGGCCGCCGCATCGTCGCGGCGTTGGGGGACAAGACCGCTCGCGTTTGGGATAGCACTACGGGCCAGCAGCTCATGGTCTTGAGCGGGCATTCCGACTTGGTAGAAGCGGCGGCGTTCTCTCCTGATAGCGAGCAAATTGTCACAGCATCGGACGACACCACGGCACGCATCTGGGACGCGCGCACTCCTGCCCTCGACGATCAGGTCCTTTGGACCGAGGCGGCGCAGTTTGATCCGCTGCCAAGTCCCGAAAGATTTCGGCTCGGGCTGCCCACGCCAGCCGATGTGCGTCAATGGGAACCTAACCCGTCGCAATGTGATCAATCGGCGGGCGCACCGTATGATCCTGACGGTCGAGCGCCCGGCGCCATGCTCGATCGCATCGTCCCCGAAATTGCCGTTGGCGCGTGTTCACGCGAGACAAATAACGCCGACGCGCGCTCGCTGTATCAAAAGGGCCGGGCGCTCATGGCGAACGGGCAGTCCTCCGAAGCCAGGCGGGATTTGGAAGATGCTCTGGCTCGAGGTTATCGGGCGGCGCGCATCGATCTGGGAATACTGCTCTTGCAACCGTCCGCGGCCATGGTAGATGTTCCAAGGGCAGTCTCACTATTCGAGCAAGCGTGGACGGACGGCTTGACGATTGCAGGGTTTGAGCTGGGCTCGCTCTACGAACATGGGGTGAACCGCACCGGCGCCAATATCGAATATTTGTTTGCGCCCGATGCTGCTCGGGCGTCGTCCTGGTACCAGCGGGCTGCCGAAGCAGGAGATCCGAGCGCGCTAGCCCATTTTGCCGAGAAGGCAGGTGAGACGGCCTCCTCGGAGCGGGCGGCCGTAAATAAGAATGCTTATCTGCTGGAATCATTCAAACATTACGCCGCCGCCGCCGAGACGGCCCGTCAGGCGAACTGGCCGGACGATGCGTGGAGGTCTTGGCGCTACCATCGAGCGTCACTTGCACGTCTACTTGCTCGTGAAGGAATGGTGGAGAACGTCGCACACGCCTACGACGATGTGAGAAAACATGCTGTCCGCCCTCGCACTATGTGGCACCGCATAGTTTCGTTTGACCCGCTGGATGATTGACATCCAGGTTCGTCATTGGGGATGAGTCTTCTCTACTCGTCCGCGCTTTGGGCGAAGCATGGAATTTCACCACTCTGGCTGTGGGCGCAGGATGCAAGAGTGAAAGGATGGGTCCCTTTGCGCGGTGCCGCAGATTTGCTGAAACCTTTTTATTCTGATTTCGCGGCGCGGATAGTCGAGCAGCACGCCGACGTTATTTCGGCGATACGAGACCAAGTCCTAGCCACTTGCAATGAGCTCGCGAAGCTGGTGCCGGAGGAGCCTCCGTCAAGGCGGCTCGGTCCCGACTAGACTCGGTGTACCGACTCGGTCAAGGCGATTGGATCTGACATCCGGCCAACAATCGACGGTCGCTGCGCGCTGCTGATTCCCATAGCCTGAGGTAAAGTGATTCCACGGTCTAGCCGCTCCGGTCCAGCGATAGCTTTACCGATACCTCAGAGGAGCGATGAGCATCATGAAGTTTTATCGCGCCGTGGCGCCAGCGGCATTCCTTCTCGCGTCGGTCTGTTGGGGTGTCCCTCCAGGCACGGAGCGGGCCGGTTGGCAGCCATCGCCAGGTCATACGCAAATTGCGATCTGGCCGGGCCTAGTCCCCGATGTGCAATCCGTCCCGGGGCCGGAAGCCGACACTCAGGGGGCGGTGACCAACGTGACCCGTCCTACGATGACGGTCTATGCTCCGGACGCGAAGAAAACCAGCGCCGCGGTCGTTGTGTTCCCGGGTGGCGGTTTCCAGATGCTTGCAATGGGTCTCGAAGGCACGGAGGTTTGCGATTGGCTGACGGCCAAAGGCATCACCTGCGTACTGCTGAAGTATCGTGTTCCGAGCGCTCCTTATGTATGGCAATGCGATTGCCGTCCTCACAACAGGTCAATATCTACTCCTTCGGTGCAGGACGCCCAGAGAACCTTGAAGCTGATCCGCTATCATGCTACGGATTGGCACATCGACCCACACAAGGTTGGAGTACTCGGATTTTCGGCGGGCGGATATCTGGTGGCGGAGGTAAGTACGTTCTTCAAGGCTCACCTATATGCCGCTGTAGACGCCGCTGACCAGGAAAGCAGTCGGCCGGATTTCGCCATTGCTATTTATCCGGGACACCTGGCTATGGCCGAGAACACCATCGCGCTAAACCCCAATATCAAGAGCCACATTACCACCCAGACGCCGCCTACATTCCTACTGCAGAATGAAGACGATGATGTGGACAGCATCGAGGGCGCGCTGAGCTATTACATGGGACTGAAAGCGGCCAAAGTACCCGTGGAATTGCACGCCTACGCGCAAGGCGGTCATGCCTTTGGCCTAAGGCCGTCGAAACTGCCCGTGTCTGAGTGGCCTCAATTGGTGGAGAAATGGTTGGGGACGATTGGAATCATTGCGCAGTAGACTTTCACGCGCCTTTCGAGCTCGCTCATAAATCTGACGGATGATGAGAAAGCGCGGCAAGCGCTGGCGGCTTGCGATCAGCCCCATAACTTTTTCGACGCTAGTCGGGCGCCCTCGACCAGCGCCGCGAGCTTCAGGCAGGCGATGTCCGGCTCGACCGGACCAAACCTCCGAGTAGACGAGGACCTCGCGGCCCTCGTCCCTCACAGACCCGAACGAGCGCAATTCACGCATTCGGTTCTTCGTAGCACCGCTTCGCCCACGATCAGGTGTAGCGATGGACGATCCGGGGGGAAGGCAGCGGATAGCGGTCGACCAACCGCAAGAACTTCTCCCAGGTGACGTAGCTCGTCCACGACCGCCGCGACAACCATTTCCGCCAGATCCGCCGCGTCAATTGGACCACGATGGCCACGCGTGGATAGTTGCCCGTGATACCGAAGTAGGCGAAGTGCCCCTCCAGCATTCGGCAGAGTCGACGTTGTTGCTCAGCGAGCGGCCACGGCCGCATGAAGCGGCACTGGACGTTGATCGCCTTGAGCGTGCGCACCAAACGATCTTGGGCGGTCCGCTGCCACACCGTCGCCTTCCCTTTGCGCGTCTTGCTCCAGTTATGGAGAAAGCCCAGGAACGTAAAGGTCGTGGGCAACGTAGTCTCTGCATCCGCGCGCTCGGCCGGCGGCCTGAAGTCAACCAGCCGGGTCTTGTCGGGGTGGAGTTCCAACCCGAACTTCGCCAGCCGTTTGCCCAGCACCGCCTGCACCCGCTCGGCGTCTTCTTTGCTTGCAAAGAGCATCACAAAGTCGTCGCAGTAACGGACCAGCATGCTGCCGTTGCGCAGGCGCGGTTGCACCTGCCCGGCAAACCACTCATCGAGCACGTAATGTAAAAACACGTTGGAAAGCACAGGCGAGATGACCCCGCCCTGGGGCGTGCCGACGCCGGGAAAAGATATCTGCCCCCGCTCCAGCACGCCTGCTTTCAGCCACTTGTCGATCATCCTTCTCACCACACCATCCGTGACCCGTCTGGCCAGCAGTTCCCGCAGCTTGGCGTGATCGATGCTGTCGAAGTATTTCCGAACGTCCACTTCTAACACCCATCGAGCTCCCTGAGCCACAATCCCGTGACGTATGACTCGCAGCGCTTGGTGAGCATTGCGACCGGAGCGAAAGCCAAACGAGCACTGACGAAAGTCCTGCTCATAAATCGGCTCCAGCAACATCACAATGGCCCGCTGCGCCACTTTGTCCTCGAAAGACGGAATGCCCAGCGCACGCTTGCCACCATCCGATTTGTCGATGTAGTGACGCCGGACTGGCGGCGCGCGATAACGGCCCGATTTCAGTCGATCCATCAGACTTTGCAGGTTCTGCTCCAGTTTGGTCGCATACCCCTGCGCTGTCTGACCATCAACACCCACCGCTCCGTCTTTGCGCGTGCACTCATAGGCATACCTCAACCACTCGGCGTCGAGGTAATGGTTCAGAGACGTGAACGCCATTGCTGGATTCTCTGCCGCCAGCTTGGCTATCCGCTCCTGTTTCGTTGACACGCTTTCAGGCTTCAATGCGCCCTCCGTGTTTCTCAAAAGCGATTCTGTACTACGGTGCTCCGCTTCCCTCATCCGGGTCCGCGCGAGCCGCGTTCCCCAGCCTCATCGGTACTGTCAGAGCACTAAGACTTCCTGCGTCAAATACGGAGTTGCTTATGTTGTTCGCTTCCCCGCTCCAACCGATCCTCTCCGCGTTCGCTCCCGAGCGGTGGAGAACTCCGCTCAGGCCTGGTCCCGCTCAAGCCCGGTACCACTGGCTTATCTTCGGCTGGTCAACTGCAGGATCTCCCAGGTTCCTGGAGAATCCATCCCGCACCTCTGCCCCGCTCTAGGATCCCGGCCAGTTCGTCGGCCCTCGCCTTGTCGGCGCCGACGATGCCGTCCCCATCTTGCGTACAATGAAGACACCGGCACTCCGGACATATCGAGACTCAATCACGCGGCTTCAGTACCCGCTGCCTACGCTTCAAGCAGTGCGTTACCGCACCGCCTGCAAAGCTCGCTTCCGGCTGGTGGCTAGCCGTTGCCGGGAGGGAGTCGAACCCTCTGGATTCCATCGAAAAGTTTCCGTCCTCTACATAAGACTTCCTCCTTTCCCAGATTTATCCTGGCGCGAACGCGAAAGTCCCGAAGCCGCAATCGGTGCCGGCCATGACGCGCTCGCGTCCGACGATGTTCGCAAAGCGTTCGATCCGTTCCGCAACCAGCAGCGGAGCTCGATATAGTTGGTCGTGGTCGCATGTACACCGGGGATCAGGATCTTGTCGTCGGGAATGTGCTGGTCCCGAAACACCGTCCATTCGTGCGCATGACGTGGATTGGCGGCCTCGAAAAGCAGTGCCTGCGGTTTCGCCTTGAGCACGATCGGCAGCAGCCGCTGCATCGGCACGTCGTGATGGCGCGGGCCTTCGTAATTTCCCCAGCATACGTGCATGCGAACGCGGTCCGCCGGCACGTTTCTGAGCGCATGGTTCAGCACCTCGATATGGCGCGCCGCCAGCTGCTCGAACTCCTCCATCGATCGATTGCGATACATCGTGTGACGCCCCATCGCCAGATCGGGAGCGTCGATCTGCAGCACGATTCCGGACTCCACGATCGCCTCGTAATTGGTGCGCAGGCCTCGGCGAGCGCGATCAGGTAGTCGTCCTGTGTGGGGTAATAGTCGTTCGGTTGAAACAGGGCAATGACGCCGGGGGAGGCCGCATTCATGAACGCCTCGGCCGGAGGCGCGGCCTTGACTGCGGAGCGCATGTTCTGCAGATCCGTCAATAGCGGCTCGGTGTGTTCCACCGTGACTGGACCGATGCAGCGCGGCCGCCGATATTTGGCGGTCGAGCCGCGCTCGGCGAGCTTGGTGAGCAGCCCCGGAAACTCGACCAGGTCCCACCCGGGCTCGCGCGGCGTATCACCTCCGAAGCTGGCTGCAGTTTCGTGCTGCCAGGTAACCATGCTGAAAACCTTGCATTTCGTGCGGATCAGTCTTAGGAATTCCCGACCATGCGGGAGCTTCATCGGGCAGTCCTATTCGGAATCTGGTCCCCGATCCAGCTATCTATGCGTGCTTCCAGCATGTCAAGCGGCAGACTTCCTCCACTGAGGATCTCATCGTGGAAGGTCCTGATATCGAAGCGGGGGCCGAGCTGCTGCTTTGCCCGATTACGCAGGTCGAGAATCTTCAGTTGACCGATCTTGTAGCTGAGGCTCTGAGCCGGCCATGCAATATACCGGTCAATTTCAGCTTGGATCGTAGGCTCGTCTGCGCTGCCGCTTTCGCGAAAGTAGGCCACTCCCTGGTCACGAGTCCAACCCTCGGAGTGAATGCCGGTGTCGACAACCAGGCGCACCGCACGCATCAACTCCAAATTAAGTCGTCCATAATCTGAGGCGGCATCCTGGAAAAAGCCAATCTCCTTACCGAGCGCCTCCGCATAGACCGCCCAGCCCTCGGCGTATGCATTATTGATGGCATGAAGACGAAACTCCGGTAGGCCCGTGAGCCGTTGCTGGATGGAAATCTGCATATGATGACCCGGAATACCCTCGTGATAGGCCTGCGTCTCGTCTGGTAGCAATTTCCGATGGGCATAGTTGGAAGTCGCGACCACGACGCGCGCTGGCCTGGTTCCATCCGCTGTGCCGAAAACATAGTGAGTGGGATTGTTAGGCTGGGAAGCAGGCGCGGGTTCCACGGTCAGCGGAGTCTGCGGAAATACCCCAAAGAGTTCGGGCAGACGCGGCTGCATTTGGCCTACGTAGCGGCGGAAATCCTCCACGATCTGATCAGGAGATTTCGGTATGTATTTGGGATCATTATTGAGCGCAGCGCGAAAGCTTCTCAGCTCTTTGTAGCCCGCTTTGACAGCCAGATTGGTGAGCAGGCCATTAATTCGTTCGACCTCTTGAAGCCCGAGTGCATGAATCTCAGCCGGGGACATATCTGTGGTGGTTTGCTCTCGGATGGCTTGTTGGTATCGGCGAGCACCGTCCGGCAACATATTCAACCCGATTGTGGTGCGGGCATGTGGAGCGTAGTCCTTTGCGATGAAATCCACGAAGCGATGATAAGCGGGCAGCACCTCCAAGTTCACTGCCCGCTCGATCTCTTGCGTCAATCGCTTCTGGTTCTCCGCAGAGATTGAAGCGGGAAACTTCTTCGTTGGGGCCAAGAATGGAATTTCGGCAATAGTGCCTTTGCATTGAGCCGGTATCTGCTCGACCAGAATCCGAACTGGCATCAATCCATCTCGTTCTCCTTGGCGGAGCACTTCGATCGTTTGCTCGAAAGCACGGGGGATTTGGTGTAGTCGTGCGATGTAATCTTCGTAATGCTTAACGGTATCAAGGGGGACAGAGTTTGGAAGATCCGCAAGACTGTTGTGAATGCCCTGCATTTGCGAGATGGGCATCTCATAACCCTTCAGCGCGTAATCCGCAATACGATTATTCAGAACGCGAAGCAGGAGATCGTGTGAGATACGATCCTGCTCGGAAAATCCCTCTGTCGAAATGGCTTTGAGCTTCGTACGATACGCGCGATCAACTGTGTTTTGCTTCATGCTGGACGCCAGAGAGTAGTCATCGAGCAGTGCGTTATCCCGGTAGTCTCCCCTGCCCGTCTCGCTTTCGGGAGAAGCCCTCATGTCATTCTCGAATTGGTTCTTAAACAGATCGTTTTGAGCGGCGAGACGATCTGCAACTGACTTGGTCGCTTGCGATGAAATATGAATATCTGGAAAGGGCGTGTTCTTGCCTTGTGCTACCGCCGTATCAAATACACCCTGTAGGCACAGGCAGGCTAGGCTGAAGCCCGAAAGCGATTTCGCCCTACGGCGAGCCGAACCGTTGTGATTATCGGCGATTGATTGAGAGAGGAGCATCTGTTTCTTTCATGTGTATAACGAGCGAAGGTTAAGGGTGGGTTCTCGCGTGCTCGTCAATAATGCCCGAAAAAACGCCGGCCCCGGGGAGTAAGGCTCTGGTTTCATCGACCTGCGCTTTACTGCCCGGAGAATAGTCAAAATAGAAAATGGGGCCAAGCGGAAGATGCAGTCGGTCCCCTGATTTAGATGGGTTTTTCACTCTAGAATTGTGGGATATTCCCCTCAGATTGACCGAGATAAGGCTATTGAATTGCCGAGTACTGGCTAGCTGATATTCCACACTTGGTGAACGCGTCAGGCTTCAGCGCATAGCTTCATGGCGCCCCTAGGTTGGACGACTGCTCCAAGGTCACGTCGAGAAACTTCGGTTATTATAAGGAAGGTTTGTTTTTCCGTGATATCTCGATCACATTGCCGGCGTCAGGCGTGACGAGCGTGCGGGGCGCCGCGCGCTGCAGCAACTGCGGTGCCACATTCCAGCGGTGTCCATCGTCTGTGACGATGCCGACGGTTTTCTTGTTGTAGCGCGAGATCATACCAGTTACCGGCGGGCGTCCATCCGGATGAAACGTAACCCGCTCGCCGATACGAAACTCGAGCATCGTCGCGTGCGCATCCACGTGCGCCAGGAAGCGCAGTCGCGCCACGACGCGATGATTGAGATCGATCAGCTCGGATTCCGTTAGCGCATCGATATCGATTGGCATTGCCACGCTCTCGCTATTTGAGTGACTCCAACATCTTACGCCGCAGAATGGCGTTGATGCGGGACTGGTAACCCTTACCCTGGGCCCGGAGCCAGGCGAGCACATCGGAATCGATCCGCACGGTCGTCGACGTCTTGATAGGCTTGTAGTACTGGCCGCGAACCGCATTCTTCCAGAACTCCTCGGTCAAAAGAAGGGATGTCGCTATAATCGATCTCAGTGTCTGGCCGCGCAGCTAGCGCCGCGAGCTCCGCCTTCTGCTACTTAGTCAGGGCAGGCGGTTTAGCAAGATTGACAGTGAGTTCGGGCGACTTGAACGCCGGCCTGATTGATGGTTTCCTAGTCAATAGATTCGGCATTGTGTGCCGAGCTACTAAAACCAATCACTGGGAGCAAGAGCATGCTGCAGCGCGTCTTCTGCGGCCGAAGGGTCGCAATCCTCCTAGCGGCGCTCACCGGCGTGGCGATATTCGTGCCACCTTCGTCGGTCGCGTTCGCCGCTGGGCTGGCCGAAAAGCTCGTCGGCACATGGCGAATCGTTCGCTTCATAGACACGGACGCGCGCGGGAAGGAGACCTACCTCTTCGGAGAGAATCCTAGAGGCTACATCGTCTATGACCCCACCGGTCATCTCAGCGTCCAAATCA
>Ga0302180_10002330_pt1 | contig 14731 bp, 11 predicted proteins | sample I_Palsa_E3_2_FD_200575 | JGI IMG/M metagenome (GOLD analysis project Ga0302180, IMG submission 200575) | Peat permafrost microbial communities from Stordalen Mire near Abisko, Sweden - I_Palsa_E3_2 | ecosystem: Environmental > Terrestrial > Soil > Palsa > Peat permafrost | place: Sweden... | reverse complement strand
TTTGAGCGTCACGATCTTGCCGAACAACGGTGCAGTGTCCATAAGAAATGTTTCGGCGCCAATGGCTTTGACGTCCTCCGGCAAGGGGAAGACCTGCTCCAGAAAATGCCGCGACCAGGCATTCCCTGAATTGGGCGGCGACACGTAAGCGCCCGGCCCTCGCTCCAAGGTTAACTGTCGGAGATCGCCTTCAGCCGCAGGCTTTGCAGGTATCCTTTCTGTCGATGATGCCTGCGTGCCATGGACCACCCTCAAATAGGTCTGAGATCGAACCACATCGCAGTCACGTAATGCCTGGGCATGAACCGACACGGCTCCCGGAAGCAGGTAATCGTCGGCATCGAGAAAAATTACGATCACGCCGCGGCTTATGCCGAAACCATGATTCATGGCCGAAACCATGCCACCATTCTGCCTGCACGAGACGATAATGCGGTCCCCGAAGGAAGCGAGGACTGATTCCGAGTCGTCAGTGGATCCATCGTCCACCACGATGACCTCCAGTGGCTGGTAACCTTGAGATAGGGCGCTCTCGATGCACTGCCGCAAGTAATCGCCATAGTTGTAATTGAGGATGACGATGCTGGCCAGCGGATGCTCACGCGGACTGCCGTGCTTTGGGCGGCTAAAGTCCGGCTTCGCATTCGAAGTTTCCGGCATGATTCCCTTCATCATTGCTGCCTCCTATCTGGGGCGAAAGTTTTCTGCGCAAAGCATCCGGGCGGAAGGCACAGCGGGTAATCAATCCCAGACCCCGCAAGACATCCAGGGTATCGAAGCCCTCCCAACAGGAACCGATCATGCGCGCGGCCACAAATGGGGAAAGCAGCGTTCGCCAACAGCTGACCATAGCCCACAGAAGCCCATCCATGGTGTGGACGGCAGCGCCCAGTTGGGCTGCGGTACGCATGGTGGCCGGCGAGCTGCGCGCCCGAACGCGGGTACAGCAAGCTTCCATGCGAGCCAACGGCGCTTCAAGTTCTGCCAGAGTCGATTCCCAGGACAGGCGCGGGTGGACGGCAGCGCGCCCCGCCAATCCCATCCGGCGGCGCAATCCCCTGGACTGGGAAAGTTGCCGGAGCCGAGCAACCATGCTTGCGACATCTTTTATCGGGGCGGAAAAACCATTCTCTCCATCCACAATGGTGGTGGGCACCAAGCCCACGCGCGTAGCCAGCACCGGAGTTTCGCAGGCCATGGCTTCGAGAACCGTGACCGGTCCGCCTTCGATACGCGACGTAACCAGATGGACATCGATGGAAGAATAGAATGGGGGCAAGTAACTCTGTGGAATGAATCCGGTGTAGTTGGCGGATATTCCCTGACGCCGAAACCGGCGGACTTCCTCGCCCCAGCCGAGGCCGAGAAAACACACGTGCAGGTTGCGAATCGCAGCCCGCGCCTCCCGGACAACCGTTTCCAGCGTGTCCAGGCCTTTGCGGCCTTGATCGTCGTTGCTGGTTTTGTTGCCAATAAAGCCTACGGCAAAGGCAGTTTCTGGAATCCCGAAGCAGGCCCGTTCGGGTTCTACGCGATGGAAGAAGTTCGCATCCACGCCGTGGGGAACTACGGTGATGGAGTGTTCGGGAAATTGTTCTTCGATCCTGGATTTCCACTCTGAGGTGCAAGCGATCAACTCTTTTGCACTGCCCGCCGCCGCGCACATGGATGGATTCCAACTGGTGACGTGATGGAGCCAAAATATCGAGGGAGGCAAGGGCTGCGGGTGAACGGCAGCGCATAGAAGTTGGAAGCTCTTGTCGGTGAGGGGAAATATGAAGTCGACCGACTGGACCAGGATCCGAACCAAATCAGGCCGCAGGCGGATCATTTTGTCGGTGAGTATCCAGAATTCGTATTGATCCTGAAAACGTCGCATGACATGCTGTGCCATCTGACCCACGATCCAAGAGGAAACATTCGGCACGATAAGCACACGCGGCTTTCCGCCGAGCGGTTCTCCGCGCAGAAGATCGACAGGATGCGGGAGCGCAAACTGGCTCGATAGATTTGCGGAGCTTGAATTTGCGATATTAATCTTCACGGAATTCATGGGCGATTCTCCAGCAGAACCGATCGCAGAACTTCTCCGTCAGCATAGGGCAGCTCCAAGACGGTTTGAGTAGTGAGGCCGAATGGGGGCCGATTTAGAAATACCCCCGAGCGGTCATAAACGCGCGTGTCTGGTCCGTGCGGTTTGTCCAGGTTGGGACGAGAATTTTTTCCTACGTAGAGATGTTCTGTGATGAGAACGTAAGGATATGCTGAACACTTTCTTAAAACGGCCTGAATCTCGCGATTCGACAGGTGCTGAAGAACTTGGCGAATGAGACACAGTTGGCCATTCGGGAGTTCGTCTTCGATGATGTTCAAGCAGGCAAAGCGGACCTTGGAATCGCCGAACCGCGTGCTGTAGTGGGCGATCAGGGCGGGTACGATATCGACCCCGACGTAGTCGAAATTTCCACCTGCAACCAAGCGCTGACCGACCCTGAAGTCTCCACAGCCCAAATCCACCAGGCGCGTGATCTTATTTTCGCGGCCGAAGGCCGACACCCATTCGCAATAGGGCTGGGCATAGGCAATGCCTGAACCAGGCCCGGAGGAAAACGCTTGCTGGCGGTCGTTGGTCGTCCACTGGCGACGGCTGTAAGCATCAGCAAAAACTTCGGCTACCGGCCGGGTCCTACTCGTTCGACGAGTCCTGGAGACGAGCCAGCGCAGGCGATACTCACGCACAACGGCGAGAGTCATGGCTTTGATCAGCCGACGCACAGTCATGAGGCACTCCTTGTGAGGTGGGGACTTTCCCCACCTTGAATTTGAATCCGACTTTGAACTTGATCTCGATCTGGAGGTGGATCGTTGCGTCGATCTTGCTGCAACACGTGCTCGTAAATTTTTTCCAGCTCGACGGCGACTTGAGGCCAAGCAAACATCTCCTCCACTCGGTTCCGGTTGGCTTTTCCCATGGCCGCTTGCAACTCTGGGTTGCTGGCCACTTCGATCAGAGCCTGCGCCAGTGCCGGAGCGTCTCCCACGGGAACCAGGCGGGCGCCGTCCTCGGGAAGCAGATAAGGTACTCCTCCGGCATTCGACGCCACTACGGGCCGTCCACAGCTCATGGCTTCCAAGATGGTCATCCCATAAGGCTCGCCAAATGAGGGCAGGCAATACACATCGTGCTGGCGCAGAAGTTCGGGAGCACGTGAGTGATCCACGAAACCGAGAAAGTCAATGCGGGAGCCGGCGCTCATGTTCTCGGCGTCCCGCTTCACCCGCCACAAATCGGGACCACTTCCGGCAATCACCAGCCGGCATCGGGGTAAAGCTCGCGCCAGTTGGCCAAAGGCGCGGAGCAACACAAACACCCCTTTGCGGGCCAGCACGTTGGCATAGAAAAGTATGGTGGGAGATTGGGCGCGGACCGGCCCGGGCGCGCGGTCGGGGTCCGGCGAAAACAGGTCGGTGTCGATGCCATGCTGCAAAGAAAAAAGCTTGGCTGTCATCTCCTCGCGGTGCGCAATGCGATCCAATGCGGCGGGTGAAGTCAGCATCAACGCAGAGGCCATCCGCTGCTGGAACCGACAGATCAATTTCTTTGCCGTCGCCCGCACCTGCACGGTTCCAGGCAGCCTACGGCTCCGGACCTCGATGGCCTCAGGCCATTGCGGAACGAATGTGCCCAAGACTAGTGGCAGGCCGGAAAACGCCATGCTAAGGCTGATTCCGGTGAATACCGGATTCATCTGGTGAATTACATCGATAGAATGGGACCGCCTGAGTTGTTCGAATAGCAGCCGTACTCGAACCATATATTCGACCCGGTCCCACGGAGCAACACCCACTTTGCCGGGAAGCTGAAACACGGTCACGTTGGAGGGCAGCGGCCCACGCAACTCGGTCCGGCGTGTGGCCACCAGCAATCGGTGCCCGCGAGCTGCCAGATGCTTGATGAAACCGAAGGCCACCAAGCCATCCCCGTGAGAACGATAGTCGGTGAGAAAATCGGAAGCGTGTACAACGAAGATGGTTCTCTTCCTTTCCGCCAGACCGCTGGAGCGATTCGTTCGAACCGCCGGTCCGGAAGAAAGAGTTGCCCACCTCGGATGCTGTTGAAAATCATCCTTCTTTAACGCAATCATTCGGTTAACCTCAATTCCCTCAGTGGTTTCAATATCTCTCAATTGTTGTCGGCATTCCGGCAGCATGATACTTGCGTCCGGCCAGCACGAGTCCGGCGAAACCCCAGAGAACGATTCCTGTCGCCCCCAGCATGGTGCTTCCCAGCGCGAATTGCGCCACCATGCCGACCAGGCAGGCGGAGCAGGCGACGGCAAAAGTATCCGATCCCACCCCGCGCACCACAGAGAGCAGCAGCAACATGATCGCGGCGCTATACAGTGCGGCCCCGAACCAGCCCAATGAAACCAACATGTCGATGAAGGCGCTGTCCCGGGCTCCTAGTAAATTGCTGGGAGCGGTGCGTTCGGCCGCGTCCAGGGCTCCGATGCCTCCGCCAAAGGGCTCGACGGTAGCTTCCGCAAGACGCTGCCGATATCCCTGGACCCGCGACATGAAGCTGACGTCTTCCTGGAGTTCGCCGAAAGTCTGCATCCGCCCGAAGACTATTTCCTGGAAAGTCGGAATCGTAAACAGCGGGACTGCCAGCAGGGCCAGGATAAGCAGTACCCATACCAGGCGTAGCCTTTGCCGCAGGGTGAAGTGGAAAAAAAGAACGAAATATCCCAGCACCCAGCCCATCCAAGCGGATCGCACTGAAGTCAGAAGAAAAGCCGTCACCGCCACTAAAGCAACCGGGAATCTCCTCCACCCTCGAGAGCTGAAAAGTAAGAGGATTCCAGCCATGAGAACCGGGGCGAAAACTCCGGGTGAATTCATGGTGCTGAACACACGAAAAGCATTCGGCTCGGCCGATCCGAAGGAAATTCCGCTGCCGTCGGCGATGACCTGTCGCAGCCACTCGCGATCCCACGGCGGCAGCATCCAGAACTGGACAATGCCGTAGCATCCCATGACCAGGGATCCATAAAGGAACTGATGAAGTGTGACGTCGCGCAATGCGGGGTAATTTCGCCAGTGCATGAAGAGGTGGAATCCAAACAGAACGGGCGCCACCCAGTTCAGGATGCCGATAAACCAGTCTTGCGGCGGCACGCGGAGCACGCCTGTGCCCGCACCATAAACAATGGCGACCAACGCCATCAGGAAGAAAATGCCTGGACGCCGGGTCAGGTCGGGGGTATGCCGCGACAACGTTATGACTGCGATCAGAGTTATCGCAGGCGGCGCCAGCAGCAAAGGATTAGGGCTGACATACCCGCTGCGATAGTCCACTAAACGGCGCAGCAGCGGAACCAGAAACCAAAGCCAGAAGACAAACGCGACATAGAAGCCGGGATAGAGCAGGAATAGAAACCCGCCAACCGCCAGAGCTGCCAAGGGGAAAATATAGAGTAACGGGCCGGCTGCGCCACTCACCAAGCAGGCGCCAACCAATAAAACCAGGGAACCGCAGACCGCGAACGCTGGGAGGTTGCCCCGGGGCGTGGCTGCAAATCGCGGAATGGTGAAGGCAATGCTCATGATGGCAGTTCCCCCGACGGTACCAAGGCCGCAGGCACCGGCTTGGTGATGGTTTCCCACAACGTGCGCACGTCCTCGGCGCGTGGCAGCAGCGAGAGTCTGCCCCGGTCAAACATTACTTTCAGAGCCGTCGTTACGAGCAGCAGACGGGCCGCGGTGGAACACAGCAAGGCCAGCGCGGCTCCCGCAATACCGAAGCGGGGAATCCACCACAGCATGAGGGGAATGCTGATTGCCAATCCGGCCGCTTGTAAAAGAGTGACCACGCCGGGGCGTCCCAACGCCATGAAGGCCTGGGCCAAAACATATGTCAGTCCGGCCAGCACTACTTCCAGGACCAGAATGCGCAGGGCCGAAACCGCAGCATCGTAAGCTGGGCCGTAAACTAGACGAATTAGCATGGGGCCAAGCGCAACCAGAAGGAGCGCGCAGGCAGCGGCGACGATGGTGCTCAGCCGTGCCGCCCGACCGGTCATGGCGATGACTGCCTCTGTGGAAGCCCCCGCAGCCTTCGGGAACAGCACCATTACCGCGGACTGCTGGAACACGTTGAGTACGCGGGACAGGCTGAGGGCGACCACGTAAGTCCCCATATCCGCCGGGGCCAGCAGGCCAATCACAAGGAGTTGATCGACCTGGAGCGCGAGCGTTCCCAAAAGATCGATTCCGTAGGAGCGCGCGCCATAGTGCAACAGTTTTCTAAGGCTGTGCAGCTTCGCACCGAACCGCAATTGCCCAGTTCCACATGGCAAACTACTACTGAGACGCCGCATCATCCAAACGAACACGGGTATACCTCCCAGCACATATGCCAAGCCGGCAGTGAATGGTGTCATCCCGTGACAGAACCAGAGTCCGACGAGAGCCAGAAGACTGGGCACCGGAATAAGAAGCTGCACTAGATTCGAGGCGTAATAGTCTCCGCGGCCCTCAAACACGGACCGTCCAATGATCATCAGCGAGCAGAGAGGCGTGCTCAGCAGAAACAATCGCGCCACCGTTACGATTTGCGGCGGGTACTGGCGCAGCCACAAAGGAATAAATATGGCGCCGAGCAGAGCCGCCAGGCTGCCGGAGAAAAATCCAGCCCACAGGGCGGTGGAAACCAGAGGGACCTGCTCCTCCGGCCGTTTCCGCAGATGGAAAACCAGGGAGGTCTGCAAGCCGAAACTAAATAGACTGGCGAGAAAAACAGGCCACAAGATAATGGCGGTTAATTCTCCGCGAGCGGCGGGCCGCAGGATGCGCGCAGTGAGAATTCCGGTGGCGGCATTGAGCGCTAAAATGGAGACCTTGGCTATCAACGTCTGCAACACGGCGTGCGGACCCTGGCTAGGACGCAGGATTGCCGATCGCAAATTCGAGCTCAAGGCGGCACCGCGCGTGTACCCACTCCAGTTTAGGATTCTGTTTTTCAACAGGAGGCTCCGGGGAAGACGGGCGAAACGGTGACCTGATCGACGAACACTCGCACCCGCGCGGCGAAGACGCGCTCGTCAAAACGTAGGGCGTGGGCACGGATTGCCGCCGCGTCCCAAACCTGTTTCTCGCAGCGCAGGATCGCCCCCGCCAGTGACGCAGAAGCGGGCTCATCGAAAAAAAATCCGCTGACACCTTCGACCACCGTTTCCAGCGCGCCTCCGGCGCGAAAGGCAATGACTGGGCGTCCCGCGGCGTTAATCTCCAGGGGAGCAATGCCAAAATCTTCTTCTCCGGGAAACAGGAGTGCCTTGCACCGGCGGGCATAGTCCGACACCACGGCATCGGGCTGCCGTCCCAGAAATTTTACGTTAGGGCCGGCCATCGCGCGAAGCCGCTCTAATTCCGGCCCCTCGCCAATGACAATCAACCGTCTTCCCAACTCGGTGCAGGCCGCCACCGCCAAGTCAATTTGCTTGTAGGCGATCAAGCGGGAGAGCACCAGATAGAAGTCTTCGGTATCTGTGGACGGGGCAAAGCGATTTACATTCACCGGGGGCGGAATGACTTCAGCGTGCCGGTGATAGATGTCTTTAATGCGGTCGGCAACGCTGCGCGAGTTGGTCAGGTAGTAATCGGGCCGTTGCGCGGCCTGGCTGTCCCAGTTTCGCAGGTGGCTTAACGCCGTGGAAATCACTGCCTTAGCGATCGGCCCGCGACGCTGCAGATAGCTGGCGCTACTCCACGCCCAGCGCATAGGCGTGTGACAGTAACAGATATGCACGGCATGGCGGCCGCGCCTAACTCCTTTCGCATATCCGGAGGAGCTGCTGATAATCACGTCATAGTTCTCCAGCTTCAGGGACTCCACAGCCGAGGGATAGAAAAGAAAGTAGTGGCGATAGAAGCGCAGCATCCCAGGCAACCTCTGCATCCAAGAAGTGTGCACGCGGGCCTCCCGCAGTTCAGGCGTGAGCCGATCCGGCAAAGCGACAGTGGCAAACACGGCGGCCTCGGGATAGACGGCACACAGCGCCTCGGCGACCCGCTCGGCTCCGCCCGACTGGATGAAGTAATCGTGCACAATGGCGATCCTTGGTTTAGACACAATGAATTTAGAGATCTTGGGTTTGGAAATGTTGGGTTCGGTCATAGTGGGCGCTGCTTCCAAGTTCACTGTGCTCCCGTTCCTCGCGCAACGACAGGCAAGGTCTTTAGCAGGATTTCGAGGTCCAACCGCAGAGACCAGCGGTCGATATACTTCAGATCCAGTTCCATCCACCTGTCGAAGCTGACGTTGCTCCGGCCGCTGATCTGCCACAGGCCCGTAATTCCCGGCTTCACGCTGAAACGCCGCATCAGCCAGGCTTCCGAAAACCGCGCCACATCGCGAATCGACATCGGCCTGGGGCCGACCAAAGACATCTCGCCGCGTAACACGTTATACAGCTGAGGCAATTCGTCCAAGGATGTCTTGCGCAGCAGCTTGCCTAACACAGTGACGCGAGGATCGTTGCGGATTTTGAAGAGGGGACCAGAAGCCTCGTTCATGTGCTCTACACTGCTCTGAAGTTTCTCGGCATTACTGCACATGGTGCGGAACTTGAGCATCCGAAAGCGGCGTTTATTGAGCCCATACCGCTCTTGTGCGAACAGAATCGGCCCCGGGCTGGTCAGAGTAATGGTCATGGCCACAAGGGCAAAGAGCGGGGAGAGCACGAGCAAGCCGGCGGCCGCTCCCGCGATGTCGATCGTCCGCTTCAACAACTTGCAGCCGGCATGATGATCCACCATCTTCAGCACAACGGCTGGAGTCTTGGGGTTGTGGTCATATTGCCGCGTGGCAACACGCGACTTGAACACATGGGGAAAATAGCGGACTTCAACCCCCACTTTTTCACAAACCGTGATCACATCCTGGATCTGTTGGTAGCAGGAGAGTATGGGCAGTGCGATCAGGACTTCATCCACTACCTGTCGCATCAGGATTCGCTCCAGTTTCTCCAGCGGGCCCAGGAACATGCTTTCTATGTCTGGCGGGCAACAATATCCGCCCACCGCATCCACAAATCCCAACACGCTCCAACTGCGTTGGTTCGCCGCTTCCTGATAGAGTTGTTGCGCTCGCGGGCCGGTGCCAACGATCAGTATGTTACGCGGCTTTATAAAACGCGGGGAAATCTTCATGTCATACAAGCGCAGCGAATAACGCACCGCCACAGCAGCCACGATCGTGCAGCACCATACGATCGGGATAGATTTGACAATGGGGTGACGGGAAAGCGCCATCGGCCAAAAAGCGAGCGATAGGACGCTGCACACCGAGCACGCCATAGTTACCGTAACCGTTTCATAACCCCACTCCCGAATCCGCGCGTAGTTGTAAAGACCGAATGCGTGGAACACCCCCCACCAGGAAACAATGGTGACCACCAGTCGGAGCAGATTCCGTAAGGTCAGGCTGAGTTCGAGAAATGAGCCCAGTCCGGTGGCAAACAATCGAGAGTGGTGGATTAGATAGCCGCCACTCAGTAGCAGGATGGGTACAACGGCGTCGGCCACCATGAATCGCCGGCGGGTGGCAACCGGTGCGGCGAATGGAGAAAGAACATCCCCAGTTGCTGGCGGTGCGTATGCGGATCGAGAATGCGCCGAAGCTGACATTGCGAACGATGCTCCCGGTGGTGCGAATCTGTGTTCTTCGCCGGCTGAAAGTCGGGCCGGTCGCGCTAATAAGCGAACGGATTTATATAAGCTCCGACGTTGGCCAGCTTCATAAAGCGTGAAATCTTGGAGAGACGAGTTTCGGGCACCAGCAGCATATCGCCCGACTGCAGTACGATGTCTTGTTCCAACTGACCGGTACGCTTGATATTGTTGAGGTTGATCAGCTTTACTTCCGCAGTGTCGCTGTTGATCTTGCGGAACACCACGATCTGCGATGGCCGAGCGTTTTCTTTAAACCCTCCCGCCAGCAGCACGGCTTGCATCGCTGTAGTGTCTTCCCGCATTTCGAAAGTACCCGGATGCTCGACCAGTCCGGCGACGGCGAAGTAGGGACGATGGAAGTCCTTGAGAACCAGCGTAACCTCCGGTTGATTCAATCGCTCTCCGGCCTTGATGAGCACCGCTTGGCGCGTTTCTTCCACCGTGTTTCCCTTGACAAAGATCTCGCCGACGACGTCGAGATAGATATTGCCATCGGGCTGCACGGTGACTGTCTGGTCGAACTCCGGCGTGTACCGGAAACGGACTTCGATCACGTCGCTGGGCAGGATGTGGTACTTGGGGCGCGTTTGCAGTTGTTGCCCCGCCAGCGACACGGCCAGAGAGATGATCAGCGGCAGCAAAGCTTTCGGACGGAGGCTCGTCGTCGCATTCATCGTTCTTGCTCCAACTTTCTTCTTCCTGACTCTCGCGTTTTCGCGATTCCTACAATCTCGCGTGCAGCCATTCGGGAATCGGATACTCCCGTTTGTTCAGCACATAACCGAGAAACTTGGCATTGGCCAGATGTAGAAACTCCTGGGCAAAATGAATCTGGCCGCGCTTCGTGCGCCCGGCTTGCACTACCAGCACTACCCCGTCTACCAGCGAGGCCAGACTGACGACTGTCGCGGAGGTCGAAATGGCCGCACAGTCTACAAGGATGTAGTCGAAAAACTTGCCCAGGATTTGCAGGCAGTCTTCACGAAACTGAGGGTCGGCCAGCCAATCTGAACTGGCGCCGTCTTGCCGGTCCCTCCCGGTCCGGGTGATCATCCACAGCCGGTGGCGGCTGGTATGCCGGGCGGCTTCCTCGATGAAATCCAGATCTCCGGTGCCAAGGCTTTCGAGATGCTGCGAGTCGGCAATCAGAGTCCGCTTGTTCTGGTGTTTGGCCAGTTGCAAGCCGATCTCACGCACCACGTGTGAAACTCCTTCCCCAGGCAAGGCGGAAGTGAAAGCTACACAGGTGGATTGCTTTTTTCCGTCAGGCCGAGCTTGGAACAAGGTGTAGATCAGACGCTGGAGCTCGCTGCGGTGGCCGCCGGGATGAGTTATCTGTGGCATTATTCGATCTCTCTACTCCGGCAACTGAACATCCCGCCGGATCAGTGCTGTGCCCCCGTCCGAAAATCGCGGCAGGCGGCAACGATGACGATGCGCGTCCTCTCCATCCAGCAGAGAGTAGACCCGCTCCGAAGAAACGTCTTCATGCTCGCGTAACGGTGTGGTCGCCAGCACGGCATATCCTCCCCAAGCTTGCAGCTCCCCCGGAGTACAAACGTTTTGCCGCGACACTTCGGCGAGAAATACCGTGGAGCACGCCAGGAAAAATGCGGTAAATAATCCCAAGGCGAGGTTCACCAGTCGCCGCGGTCGAACCGAGATACCCGACGAAGTTGGAGGCTCGGCGATGGCCACGTTCAGCAGTTTTTGCCGATCCATGGCATCGGCGATTTGCGCCTCATCCCGTTTCTCCGAGAACGCCTTGTAGTTGGAGTCACACTCCTGCACTCTTCTCGAAAGCTCGTTATACTGCACCGTCAGCGTTTGCAGGTCCGCCAACTCCGCTTGGCTGGCCTGCATCTGCGCGGCAAGGGCGCTATGCCTCGCTGTTTGCCCGTTGCGAATAATCTCGTCTTTTGCATGGACCGAGTTGAGTTCCTGCCACACCGTATTCACATCCGAAGTGGCCTCCGTGGCGCTGCTTTGGGTCATCGTCCCCAGGGCCTCTGTGGTCTGCGCGATCTGCTGATCCAACTCTTTGATCAGACGGTCTTCCGGTCGGAACTTCGTGAGCATCGCCGTGCGCCGGTTTTTCAAATCCACAAGGATCGTGCTCAGAGTCTGAGCGGCGTACTGGTTGGGCATCACCCTGGTCTGCGTTGGCATTCGCGGGGAAATCTTGCCGGTCAAGGACTTATTGGTCTTCAATCGTTGATCGATCTCTTCGACAGTCGCGTCGGCGGCACGAATATCGTCGTCCGCCTGGTTGATCTGCTTCATCAGGGCAGCTTTTTTCTCCTCCAACCCGACAATGTTCTTGGATTTCTCGAATTCCGCCAATTGGGCTTCCGCTTCTTCGAGTTGCTGCTGGTACCGATTCGCCTCGTCGCGGAAAAAATCGTAGCCGCCCGCGGGGCGCTGCAAGCGCAAGTGCTTGTCCAGATATTCCGCGGATATCAGCTGCAGTACGTGGGCGGCCCGTTCCGGAGAACGGTCCCAATACTCCACTTCGATGACGTTGGACTTGCGAATCGGATTGATCTTGAGATTCTTCTCCAGATTGCGGACCGCATTTTCGTGCTGATCCGTCGCCATTGGTCTCGATTCGAGCTGCCTGCTCACCGCTTGCAACAAATCGTTGCTGTCAATGATTTCTACTTCGGAATTGATCTCTTCTTCCGTGACCGGGTCATTGGTGATCGCTCGCTCAGCTTTTTCCGGGCTGATCGAGACGTTCCGCCGTCCATTCTGGACCAGAATCTTCATGCGCGATTCGTAAGCCTTGGGGGTTAAGAGCGTGACCAGAATGGTGGCTGCAATCACTCCGGAGAAGACCACAATGAATCTCCGCTGTTGCCGGAATAATGCGTCGATCAATCCGCGCAGCGACACGCTTGCGTCGTTCGTAGATTCCGTAGCCAAATCAGAGCGGCTCATGAATAGCAGGGATCGGCGGCTAATTAGTCCGGTCGCTTTATCCGGCAGTTCCGGGGCGCTGTAATCACTTTCGGTCATACCATCCTCGATCTTCCTGCCTCTCCAAGCCACCTCTGAACACGTGCCTCAAAGTTCCGATAGATCAACGCTAAGAAATCTCGTCAAGAACCTGATCGGCTCTTATCGCTACCTCTTTAATGGAAAGTTCGACGGGTCGTCTGGACGACGTAGCTGCTCTTCCCAAGAACGATTTCTTTCCCTACTGGTAGCAAAAACAACTTAGCGTCTACCAGGAGCAGCGCTGATGCGAGATGCGCATCCCTGCAGTGGTTCTAAAGTGCGACGAGCAGTAGAGTGTCGTTGCGTTAGGTACTGACTCTGCCACCCGTCGACAGGTGCACCCTTTCTGGTATCTAAGGCTTCGCTTCGTCGCTCCGAAGGGCTACGGCCATTCGTGACTAGCCGCACTGCCGAGCGTCGTATCGAGGAAAGCAACTATGCCGGCTGGCACGCCTTGGCAGAACGCTGCGATTGGCGCGGTTAGACTGGGCGGTCGAGGTAACGGTCTAGTCTGTTCGGACAGATGAACGGATGTCCAGAGTGGGCTCGGTACCAATCGCGTTAACAGCGCCGCCCCAGATCCTCGCGGACAATGGTGGGAAGGCGACGCAGATTTTATTAATCCTAACTGTAATAGAACTTCTTGATTAGCGAAGCAAGGTGCTGGAAGCTTGGGATCGATCTTGCTGGGCCACTTCCTCGAGGATACGTAACGTTCGGAGCGCATAATTGAGCGAACGACGTTCCTTGTCTGACGAATCAGTGAGGATTTCTTCGGCGCGATCGTAAATCGCGCGACGGGCTTCAGAAATCCGCTCCATCAGTTTATTGTTATCGACTTCCAGAATTGCACACGAGTACAGTTTCTGCCATTCGGTGCTAAAGGAGTCATCACTCGAAGTGCGAGGCGTAGGCATAGATGGGCCTCTTTTGGGAATGGAATTAGCGAAACGTCATACACTATCAGCTTTCGTGATGTACTCGGTCAGTGACAATTGAACATGTGATTACTGTGGAAAACTTTCAGCGATTTCAAGCTAGGCGTAACGCGAAGGGCACTTAGTTCTCGGTAGGGGAACTTGGAAACCACCTTATGGAGAATTTGCAGGACGTATCCCCTCACTAGATACAAACAGCACAGTCTGGGTGAAGGAGTGCAACGTCTAAAGTGCGGAAGAGAATTTCTCCTTGCTGGTAGAAAGTTGTGCAGGCTGTGCAAAAAACACTGGCCCGATGCTGTTGCGACCAATTCTTGGGGGTGTTCTTAGATTGGCAAAAACCTGCAGTGAAGGCTATTTGGGGCAACCTGGAAAAGAAAAAATGACAAGTGCGCCCTGCCGGGGGCTCGACTTCCATACCCTACCGCGAATGCTGGGCAACCCTCACGGACTCCAACTCCGGGATACGGCGGGAGTTTTGCAGGCGTATCTGGGCATTGCACTTTGCGCACCAAGGTATCCCTCTGACGCTTTGATCTTTGGCAAACATAAAACGGGAGCAGGACGTTTAAACGTCTCGCCCCCGGCAGCCGACATTCCAAGTTCTTACTCTCTCGGGCAGCCCATATTCTCATTAGAGTGGGTAGGGTGTTCAAGACAAAGTGAAGTCAAACGAGGATTTTTGCTTTAATAGCGAAACCCCCGCCGTCAGATTCCCGGCTGGGCTGTCGCTTTTTCGGTCGAGGCTGCCGTGGGCAGAACCACCACCGTAAACCAATATTCAGTGATGGCCCGAACGACCTTAAGGAACTGTTCGAAATCAACTGGTTTGACGATGTAAGAGCTACACCGCATCTTGTACATTTTCAGGACCTCTTCTGCCTGTTCCGAAGTGGTCAAGATAACGACCGGCAGGCCCTTCAGGTTCTCGTCTTTCAGCATCTCAGCCAATACGTGCTCCCCGTTCATCTTGGGCATATTTAAGTCGAGAAGGATCAGATCTGGCGTGGGCGCATCGGCGTACTTACCCTGCTTGCGCAAGAACGCCATGCATTCCT
>Ga0302180_10002329_pt1 | contig 14735 bp, 15 predicted proteins | sample I_Palsa_E3_2_FD_200575 | JGI IMG/M metagenome (GOLD analysis project Ga0302180, IMG submission 200575) | Peat permafrost microbial communities from Stordalen Mire near Abisko, Sweden - I_Palsa_E3_2 | ecosystem: Environmental > Terrestrial > Soil > Palsa > Peat permafrost | place: Sweden... | reverse complement strand
TGCTCATGGCGGTTTCTCCTTTTGGGAAGGCGTCTCACTAACCGCCTTCACCTACTAAGGCGGAACCGCTCCCAGAAAAGGGCCACAATTTCGAAAGTTATTTTTTTCCGGCCGTAACTCGCGAAACAACCAGATTCTCGCCGGCGCCCAGTCCCGTTTGACCGATCGTGGGGCGATCTCCAGCAAGGCTCCGATCTGCTCTACCGGCAGGCCGCCAAAATACCGCAGCTCAATCACCCGGGCCTGGCGCGGGTTCTCCATTTCCAGCTTTTTGAGCGCCACATCCAGTTCTTCGACCTCATCCAGCTTTTCTCGCGAGGTGGCTGCCAGGCCGATAAAGTGTGCGCGGTTATTCCAATCGGACGCTGTCCAAATTACCGGATGGGTCGACCGGGCAGCGCTGATTTTATTGGCCAAACGAGTGCGGTGACCGGCCACAAGCGAAATCACGTTGCAGGGTGCTTGATTTAGAGGAGATGGTTCATCCTGGAGCGCTTCCGAGGAAGGATTTGAGAGAGCCGCAGGGCGCACTGCAGATCCCTCCGCTTCGCTTCGCTCCGGTCGGGATGACAAGGGGAGAGGGGTGGCTAAGGTTACATGGTTTGCGGGATGGCGAGAAACCGCAGGTCCCTCCACTGCGCTCCTGCGGCTATAAGACCTTCCTCGCCCTCTAAAAACCTAATTTTGACAAGACTGATTCCAATCGGACGCTTGCAGCACTGCGGCCAAGCATTACGTCAGCGCTAGAAAAGTCGGAGTACATCGTTTTGCTGGCTTCCCCTGCAGCGGCTCATTCAACCTGGGTAAACAATAAAATTCATTACTGGCTCGGGCACCGGCGTGAAACGGAAGTCCTCATAGCTCTGACAGATGGCCAACTCGTTTGGAATGGGAGTGGCGGCGATTTTGACTGGAACCTAACAGTCACACTGCCTCCTTCACTCCGCGGCACCTTCAGGAAGGAGCCTCTGTATTAGACCTGACGTGATGTCTTTCGCGAATGGACTGCGAGACGAGATCAGTCCTGTCATAATGCTCTCTGTGGTTTTGGGCGTCTCAGGGTTCGTCATGCGTAATTCCTCAATGGCGCGACACACAGAATATGTTCCAACAGAAGGAGTGAATGATAAAGGACGTTATCATCAACAACCCCAGCTTTGAAGGGACAGCGGAGTAATCACCACTCCAGGTCTGAAAGCCTAATTGCCCTGACGCAATGGTGGTTGTTCCGTCCGTCCCTCCAGGCTCGGAAGGCATCCAGGCTGTTCTCGGCCAGGGGACGTAGCTTGGGATCGATGGACTGTGGGGAACCTGGGGGCAGGTGCGCCCGTCTACCTATAGGACCTACATACGGATGTCCTACTTATCCTTCTATTCTTCCGCCGAGATGGGAGCATGTCGGGGGCGGGACAGACGGGGCGGGACCAGACCCTCCGCTGCCTGTCCCTCCGCCGCCCGAACATGTGATCGGCCTCGTCCCCAAGAATCAAACCGGTTCGAGCTGGTTTCTCAAAATACAACGAGAATGAGCCGTTCAGGGTTGCTCAGATCAATCTGACGTTTCGTTCGATTGTCTTGATCACCGTGTCCATCTTGCCGCTCCATACCTGTTTAGCAACACTAAGAGTGAAGCCTTTGGCGGTGTGAAAAGGAACATGTGACGGTAGCGAAAGTGCAAGTGGATCGACGACGACATCCACGACAACGGGACCACCCTTGTGGGCAAGCGCCTCCGTGAGTCCCTCCCGAACGTCACCGGGTTCTTCGATGCGGATGCCCTTCGCACCCATGGCCTCGGCAACCTTGGCGAAATTAGGATTTTTAAATTCCACGCCGAACGGGATGATGCCGGCCTCTTGCTGCTCGATATTGACGAAGTCCAGGGATTCGTTATTGAGGATGATCTGAACCACCGGAGTCTTTCGTTGCACTTGGGTGGACAGGTCGCCCAGCGCGAGCATAGTGAAGCCCCCATCGCCGCACAGGGCGATGGTTTGCCGGCCCGGGTACGCCAACTGCGCGCCAAACGCATTGGGCGCCGCATTGCCCATCGACCCCCATGAGAACGACCCGAAGAGCCTGCGATTCATTCCGCCCTTAAGGTGCCTCGCCAGCCAGATGCAAGCCGTGCCCATATCGGCGAAAAACATGGCGTCGTCTGAAGCAAGTTCGCTGAGCGTGGCCGCCAGGTATTCCGGCCGGATCGGTTTGATGCCCGGTCCCTTCTCAACATAATGATTCAGCAAGTCGTTGAACCTCCGCGTTTCGCCGAGGTGCATATCAAGAAAAAGTGTGTCGCTGCGTTCGCTCACCTTCGGCAGCAAGTACTCGAGTGTCGCCCTTACATCGCCCACAAGCCCTAAATCGAGACACGCTTGGCTTTAGCACTTTGGACTCATTACTTCTGTATCTTTCCTGGTTGGGGGAAATACGTGGACGCTGGCGGGGCGTTTCGTGCGCTAAGATACTCGAAAACGAGACCTTATCTCGCGAGCGGATAGTCGCAAAGGTTTTCTTCGGTTATCACGATGGTCTTTTCTCCGGCAAAGGTGTACATCTTTGTCTCTTACGCTCGCAGGGATGGAGCTGAGCTCGCAGTACGTCTCCAGAAAGATCTAACCATAGCCGGTTTCGTCACCTGGCTAGATAAGCAGCGTATCGACGGAGGGGCCAGTTGGACGGCTGAAATCGAAGAGGCAATCGACCGCGCCCAGGTGGTCCTCGCACTTCTCACCTCGGGTTCGTACGCTTCTGAGATTTGTCGAGCGGAGCAACTTCGTTCGCTGCGAAAAGGCAAGTGCGTCGTGCCCCTGCTCGCCGCAACGGGAACGGATATCCCATTGCATTTGGAGGCCAAAAACTATCGCGACTTCACGGGGAAAGCGGACTACGCGGCAAGCTTCCAGTCTCTGCTTGCCGATATTGAGGCCCGTAACGGAGTCGTTCTTTCACCACACTATCGCACCACACCAGCCGCTTACATCACCGCTCCTCCCAACGTCGCAAACTATATCGATCGCCCCCAGGCCCTGCGCGCGGTGCGCGATATGATGTTCGAGCAAGGCGGCTCTCGCGCCATCGCCCTGACGGCGATCGTAGGCATGGGGGGCATCGGCAAGACAGTTCTGGCGCAAGCTCTGTTCAAAGACGAGGTGGTGCGGCAAGCCTTTCCTGACGGGCTTATTTGGATCACCGTAGGCCGCGAAGCAAATTATGATCTGACCGCGCGCATGCGCGAGATAACCAGGGAGCTCGGGGTAGCAACGGACGATGCCATCTCACCCGAGACTCAGTACAAAACCGCCATAGCACAAAAGGCCGTTTTGCTTGTGCTTGACGACATCTGGAGCAAGGCCGACCTCGACCCATATCTCGCCGAGTCCCCCCGCTCGCGGTTTCTATTCACCACCCGAGACGCCTCCATCGGGCGATTCAGCAGCGCCCGGGAACAACAGATTGATGTGTTGGATGCACAGCAATCGCGCGAGCTGCTGGCGCTCTGGGCAGGCCTGGACGTCACCCAGCTCCCGGCCGCGGCCGAGGACGTTCTTCGCGAATGCGGAAGTCTGCCACTGGCCTTATCCACGGTGGGCGCGCTGCTGCGCGGAGCGACCCCGGCCGACTGGACCGACACCGCCGAACTTCTACGCGATGCGAATCTGAGCGCCATCGAGCAACAGCTTCCAGTAGGACAGATGAGCTTCTTCCGCGCCATTGACGTGAGCGTGAAGGCTTTGCCGGCAAGCTTGCAGCGGCAGTACGAACGTCTGGCGGTTTTGCCCCGCGACATGCCTGCTCCGCTTGTGGTTTTGCAAACTCTCTGGAACCTAGACGAGGGCGAAGCGCGGCGCGCCGGCCGTCAGCTCGCTGACCGGTCCCTGGCATATCGCGATGAGAGCGGCGGCATCCGGTTGCACGACCTGCAACTGGATTACGTGCGTGCGCGTCACGCACGACCCGATGTATTGGCGTTGATTCATGGAGCCCTGCGGCTTTCCTTCCACGTGATCGAGACCGAGCCCCGCGAGTTCGCTTCGCAGGTAATCGGCCGGCTGCTGTCCCACCGGGATTCTCCCGCAATTCAGCAATTCATCGATGAGATAGCCGCCGGCGCACCGGAGCCATGGTTACGCCCACTGCAGCCCGCCCTGCACCCTCCGGGTACGGCCCTGTTGCTCACCCTCGAAGGCCACACCGCTGCTGTTACCAGCGTTGCGGTGGCGGCAGACGGAAAGCGTGCGGTATCCGCATCTCAGGACCAGACGTTGCGCGTGTGGGATCTCGAAACCGGTCGCGTTCAGCACACGCTGGAAGGTCACTCCGATGCGGTCTGCAGCGTAGCCATGACGACGGATGGAAAGCGTGCGTTGTCCGCGTCATGGGATGACACCTTGAAGCTCTGGGATCTTGACACTGGCCTTCTGTTGCGCACCATCAAACGCGATGCGGATGCCGACTGCGTGGCGATTTCGGGAGACGGAAAGCGGGCTGTCTCTGCGTCCTGGGACAAAGTGCTTAGGGTCTGGGAACCGGAGACCGGCCGCGTCCTGGGCGTGTTGAAAGGGCATACTCGCCGTGTCTACGGTGTTGCGATAGCAGCAGACGGAACCTGCGCCGCGTCCGTGTCCTGGGACGGTACTCTGAGGGTCTGGAATCTGGAGAGCGGCAAGGTTCTGCGCAAGCTGAAAGGTCAGCACTTGCCTGCCAGGGATGTGTCCACGAGGGGTATTATTCCCGGCTGCGTGGCGGTAACGGCGGATGGCAAGCGAGCGGTTTTCACCTCCAGCGACAAAGAGCTGAAAGTTTGCGACCTGGCAACCGGCCGGGTACTGCACACACTGCGGGGGCATTCCGATATTCCCGGCTGCGCCGCGGTGACGGAGGATGGAAAGCGAATTGTTTCCGGGTCCCGGGACTGGACGCTCAAGGTGTGGGACTCGCAGACCGGTCGTCTTCTTGGCACGCTGGACGGCCACTCTGGCCGGGTCTTTAGCGTGGCGGTGACGGCCAACGGTAAGCGGGCCGTTTCTGCTTCTTTGGACCGGACGGTCAAGGTCTGGAGCCTCGACATCGCGCCAACACTACGCTCGATCGAAGGACACCCGGATCATGTCTCCGACATAGCGCTCACTCCCGAGGGCAGGTGGGCTGTCTCCGCATCCGAAGACGGCACCCTGAAGCTGTGGGACCTGGATACATGCAGTGTTGTACGCACCATGAAGCCAGACGCGCTGCAGGGCCACTCTGGCAAGGTGATGGGCTTGGCAGTAACGCCGGACGGTAAGCAGGCACTCACTGCGTCCTGGGACAATACGGTCAAAGTGTGGGACCTGGAGACCGGCCGGCTGCTGCGAACGCTCAAAGGCCACAGCGGTGGAGTCCACGGCGTGGCGGTGACCGGCGACGGGAAATGGGTGGTTTCAACCGCCGGAGACAATACGCTCAAGGTATGGAACCTCACCAATGGCCGAGTTCTGCGCACGCTGCAAGGGCACTCTGCCCCGGTCTTTCGGGTTACGCTCTCGCAAGATGGCAGCCAGGCGATTTCCGCGTCATGGGATCACACTTTGAAGGTGTGGGATCTGCATACTGGCCGGGTACTGCGTACCCTGAAAGGCCACTCCTCCTGGGTCTTTGATGTGGCAGCGACAGTGGACTGGAAGCGGGCGGTCTCCGTATCCCAGGACAAAACCCTGAAGGTGTGGAACCTCAAGAACGGGAAAGTTGTGTGGACTCTGAAAGGCCACTCGGAAGATATCTACTGCGTGGCGCTGACGCCGGACGGGAGCAAAGCAGTTTCTGTCTCCAAGGACCGTACCCTCAAAGCGTGGGATCTAAACGCTGGACTCCTCATCGCCACATTCCACTGCGATGCAGCGATGTCTTGCTGTGCGTTTATCGATGAGCGGCGTATTATCGCCTGCGCTGCGGGCGGCCGCGTGTATTTCCTCGCCCTGGAGGACTCCCGTTCCTTACACTTCGGTCATGGTGACATGTAGCATTCAAAGTTGCGCGAGCGTTGGGAGCAACTCTTACTGAGCTGTTTTCTTATGAGTTGAGGCGCTGATTACCTGGGCTCCGTACAACGGACGGGTCCCGCGTCCACTACACGATAGTACGTGGGTATCACTGTCGAGGTAGGAGTTGTACCATGGTACAGTTCTAAGAATGCCTGCTCCCAAACAAGTAGAAGTCGAACGGGTTCAGACCGGCATTCGCATTGAGCGCCGGATTCTGAAAGTCTTGAAAGCAACGGCAGAACTCAAGGACATGTCTCTAGGAGATCTGTTGGAAGGCATCGTCCTTCATGCATTCGAGGGAAAACAACCCTTCAGTCCTGAAACGTTGAAACAGATCAACGAGTTCAGAACCATCTACGGGCTGACAATCCACGCAGGCGATAGCCATAACCTGAAGGAAGGCAAGAAGCGTTCGCCCGCGAACTAGGCGACACCGATGATTTTCTTGCCTTGAGCCGACGGCAGCCGCCAATGTTGGCCCGTCCCTGCAGGCATAGCCCGCAACGCACACCATTCTCCTTCAATACCCAGTGTCCTGGCGCTGCGGTTCGGGGTCATTCAGAGCCGCCACAGGGTGGCACGAATCTGCCTTCAAGTGTTCGTGACATCGGACTGTGTGGACTGAGTGCCTGAAGAGGTGGACCGCCCCTATACAGAGAAAGCGTGGAATGGCCAAGACCTCGGGTTGCAGTGTCGGGATCATCGGAATCGTTCGCGTATCGCCACTGACCAGCCCTTGCCGACTTTCCCATAGTGTGTGTACATTAGTATCTGTGTACCTAAATACTGAAAACTTCTACTCGCTAGGCTATGAGCGGGTACAGACGGGAGTGCGCATAGAGAAGCGTTCGCTCAAGGTGATGAAAGCGCCGGCGGAGTATCACGATCTGACGCTGGGCGATTTGATTGAGGAGTCGTCTTGCACTCTTTGACGGCACATGCCCGTTTGGGTCGGAAAGCCCGAAGCGGATTTTCGAATTCAAACAGATTTACCACCTCAACCCTGATCCGAAGGCGCGCCACACGCTGGTGGAGCGAAATCCCGCCCACACCTTAGCGGAAAAACCGGGACGCGCCGGGGATGCCGGGATACGGAGGAAATCATGAATACAAAGAGGTCACTGCGCATTTTGCAAATTTTGCTGGGAGTGGTGCTGTTCCTCTACAGCGCGGAGTTAGTGATCGAGCAACTGCATGCCGACCATCATAGTCCGGCCTTCTTCGCTCTTCTCATTTTGGGAAGCGTCGAGGCAGTAGCCGCGGTGGTGTTCCTGTTTGCGACCCCGATAGGAGGGCCCGCGCTGCTGGTGACTTTTGCAGGGGCGGCGATTTTTCACATGTTGCACGGACAGCCGGGGGAGGTTGGAGTACTGCTCATTTACGCGGCGGCGGTGTTAGCAGTAATGAGCGGCAGGCGAGTGGAATGGGAGGCAGCCGATGGCCAATGATGCGACGTACGGGAGCTGTCTGTTGGCCGAAGATGAATTTGTCGCGGTGGTGGAGGGGTGCCGCTATACAAATGCGGAGTTCCGACACGCAGACCACATTCGCTTAGCGTGGATCTATGTGCGGCGCTACGGAGCGCGTCAGGCCGAGGAGCGCATTGCCGCTACCATCAGGCGATTTGCCATTAGCCATGGTCACGAAACGAAGTACCACGAAACGCAGACGCGAGCCTGGCTGCGGCTGGTGGCGACGGCCCAACATCTGACGCCTACAGTGACAGCATTCGATGACTTTCTCACCAAACATGGATGGCTGCTCGATCGCAGCGCACTGTCGGCGTTCTATTCGCGCGCCCATCTTTCGAGCGAGGCGGCGCGGCGTGGGTGGGCCGACCCCGACCAAATGCCTTTCCCTGCCTGAGCCCAGGGGTGCGGATTACGTCATCTGTCCCCGCAACTCAGTCCTAGATTGTGGCTCTGTCATCGATTGACGTTTCAGACAATCGAACCGTACCCGTCGCCCATGATTGAAATGGAAGCATACAGTTTGCTCTGTTGCGAATTACCGCCAGGCCATCGAGCATTCATCAATGCCGCGTGCCCTGGATATCCACTCGCGGGAACGACGCCCAGGTTCCGTTCCTCGCTCCGCCCAGACCGCTGATTTGCGCTTCAACAAACGATAAGCTATTCTCCCCGTCATGCAAATTACCTGGCATCCTGCATTGCTCTTATTGGGCGCTGTTCTGGCCACTATCCCAACGGCTCCTTCGGCGCCGCTGTTCGAGAACAATGAAGTCAAGGTGGTCCGTGCGTTCGAGAAATATCAAGTGGTGGGAAAATTCCACCAGCACGATATGAACCGGGTAATGGTCTACCTCCAATCGGGCCGGCAACGATTCGAATATCAAGACGGCAGGGCGCCTGCCGTATTCGATTGGAAGGCGGGTCAGGTGGTGTGGAGCCCGCCGAGCGGGATGCACTCGCCGCAGGTCCTCGATCATGATTTCGACATCATCGAGATCGAATTGAAGACATCAGGGATAGGCAAGGCGATCACTGGGAATCTCGATCCACTCAGAGTAGATCCCAGCCACTACAAGCTGGAATTCGAAAACCCCCAGGTGCGGGTTCTGAGGGTCAGGATCGAGCCACACGGAGTGGCTCCCATGCACGCGCATCCGACGGATCGCGTAACTGTCTTTCTCACCGATCAGAACTTCCGGACCACCGACTCTACAGGCAAGGTCGAGACCGTAGAACACAAAGCCGGTGACGTCGCGTGGGGGACGCCCATCGAGCACACCGAACAGAACCTCAGCAACGAGCCTTTCGAAGCCGTGACCGTCGAAGTTAAGAAATAGCAACCTGGGGAACCTGGAGACAGTCCGCCCGTTTACCAAGAGGGCCTTCCTGAATTTCGTCTCGCGCTCAGACAACGATTCACAAGGGGGCGAACAAAACGGCTAGCGGCAAACTGCCCGTCGGAGGCATGAAGGGCACTTTTGACTGTCGCGATTGCTACTGACCAGGCTCCCATTCCGAAGCCATTTGCGAAGAAGGTTAACGTCGTAAAAGCGCGGGTTGTAGCGAGTGGCCTCATTGGCGTCGTCCCGGTACGGTAGTTTTCTTCAACCAGAGCTTCGTCCTTGTATGTCAGCGCGGTGGTTATCTTTGACTCGCGCGAAAAACCTGCACCCCTGCCTCGATTAGTTCATTCACGGGCAATGGTGGTGCATCTTGTTCAACAACGAGATAAGTCAATTGGGTGGTGGAGGCGACGCAATGGGGCGCTCGGGTTCCAAGCTTGTTGTTCATCACTGCAATCGCCAGGGATGAACTCGAACGAACAAATGCGCGCTTCACATCAGCCTCATCCGGATCAAACACGTATAATAGCGTAACAATATGGATGAGGTTCCGGGTCAAGACGTCGCCGTCTCTGGGCAGACTCACTTCACATAACCCTCGGATTTTGGACAAATTGCCGATAATCGATAATTTTCCGAGGGCCGCAGTGCTTCTCTTTGACATGGACGGGAGTGCTCGTCGACTCTGCAATCGCGCATAAACGAGCAAAAGGAACAGGCATTTCGGCGATTCGGAATCGAACTGTCATTCGATGACGGTGACGCATACAGGGTAGCTTCGACATGTACTAGGCCCTTGTCCGGCTAACAGCCACGTTATATGCTGAGCGTTTTACAAGGAGTCGGGTGGGCATATCAAACAACCATGCCGGGGCTTACGTTAAATGCTTTCCTTATCTTTGCTTATGTTCATGCCGTGACCGGTGGTCAACAGCAGACGGTCAGCGTACCTTCGGCCGCCGCAGCACTGCGAGGACTGGAGATGTGAGCACTCCAGCGACGCCGAAGGAACGAATGGAGCTGGGGCGAAAGGTAAACGGTCTGCAAGCGAACTTGGGGACGGGACAGGAAGTTTACCTCGAAGTACGGCGTCAGGTCGGCGCGGTTCAGTAGACTTCCTGTCCGTCCCCAGGTTCCCCGGCGTCACAACTGCCGCATCATCGCCGAGTCACTCATGGGCCTAGTCTCTAGAGGGCTTCTCGATGTGATCAATTAGGATGAACTCGCTGGTTCCGTCGGTTGGCTCAAGGTTTAGCCCAAGTGTTTTCATCGACATCTTTACGTCGTTAAAGGGAAGAGACGGGGGCGCGGGCACCGTAGGATCACTTGATGCAGGCAGTGACCGAGGACCGGTTAGAAGCTCGTGGTCTTCCGGAGGCAGCTTCAAAGTAATGTTAAACCTGCCCGTAATCCGGGTTTCGTCCACGACGTGCCGGTCCAGAAATACGGATAAAGGAACGCAAAGATCTGCCAGTGTCGCAGCCTTCATGTCGAATTCGTCACCCCATGATCGACCCGTTCCGCAGTCCGCTTTCGACGGTGGCTTGTCAAAGTCCCTGGGAGTGCAACTCCCTTGGAACGGCTCAAGTTTAAGGCCGCCCTCGGCTACCGTCAGCGCATAGACCGGGACCTTTCTAATCTCCTGGTGGACCTTTAGCTTAAACCGGTCTTCGAGGAGAGCTTGAAGCAGGGGTCCATTCATCATTGCCTGGCTTTCAGTCCCGTTCGCTTTTGCGTGGATCTCATAGAGATCAGACCTGGTCCAGGGGGGGCCGCCGGCGACCGCAACAAACGACCCCGGCGCACGGCCATTTGAGAGACCGTAGGCTTGCTGGATCAGACGCTCAGTAGTTGTGCATTGCGACTCGAACGTCCCCTGGAACTCGCGGCGACCCATGTCGCGGGAAACCTGCAATTCCGGGTTAGGTCTGTGGAAGAAATCGCACGATTTGATGGATGCCGTTTCGAATCTGGGAGCTGCTGGCCGCGCTTGAGCCGAAATGCCGGTCGAGCTCATGATGCCGACTGCGATGGGACTCGCTACAGTCGCGATCGCTGCCGCTGCCAGGGCGAGTTTTTTCGCAAAGTTGAGGTCGGCAGCAATGCGTCCGGTTAGGATAGCGTGGATTCTCTTCTTTAGATTTGCCCCTGTCACTCCGGATACCAAAGACAACGGCGACTCCACGAAGCTCCTGCAAACAGTGAGAATTCCTTCGGCGTAATCGAGCGGCTCACTCCCGAGGCTCAGCACGGCTTCGTCGCAGGCCCGCTCGCGCTCTTCAATTAGCCGCGCGCCGATCCACCACACCAGCGGATGAAACCAAAAGACTGTCTCCACGATCATGTGGACCGCGGACGTTAAATTGTCACGTCGCCGGGCATGGCACAGTTCGTGGGCGAGCACCGCTTTCAATTGAGGCGGCTGCAGAAGCTCCGCGATGCCGGTGGGTAGGAGGAGGATCGGGCGGAACAGCCCCACGACTCCGGGTTCAAGCAGCCCGGGCGAAGAGCGAACCTGCATTGTTCCCAAAACATCGATCGGTCTGCTGGAACGCACCGCCGCCCGGATACGGCGCCAGCCTCGAAGGCGCAACACGGTAAGCGCGGCGAATCCACATGCCCACAAGCCGAACATGGCGATAGTGGTCCAATCGTGAACGGCTCGCGTGGAGGGAGCCTGCGGCAGCGTTTCTGGAAATGGCTGGGTCAATTGCACCACTGCAAGCCTGACGGCTGGCGCCGGCGCGATGCTGTGGGTGCCCGAGGCCCGCTCCAGCCGATGGCCGAAGGTCATTAATAACGAGAACGGGAGGAGGAATTTCAACGACGCGCTTAGCCACAACCAATAGCGGACCTGAGCCCGGTTTCGGTGGAAAGCCAGAGTGATCAGCCCGGCCAGAATCGCGAAGACCGTCGATTGCCAGAGGTGATTGGTTAGCTCAGCGATCATTTCGATTCACGCGTCCTTTCCGCTTTTGTTCTAACTCAATCTTTTTGAGGGTTTTCTCCAACTCACGAACGTCGTCCAGGCTAAGCTTTCCCGCTTCGGCTAACTGCGCCATCATGGGTTGAGCTTGTCCTCCAAAGAAGCTCAGAATCTCATCGAGTAGGCGGTGCCGGGTCACGTCCCGCGCGAGCATCGGCTCAAAGATATGGGCATTGCTGATTTTACGGACACGACGGACTACGTTCTTTCCTTCCAGCCGGTACACGGTCGTTTGGATGGTTGTGTAAGCGGGACGGGGTTCCGGAAAGAACTCCTGGATCTCGCGAATGGATGCTTTCCCATTTGCCCAGAGAGCCTCCAGAATTTGAAGTTCGAGTTTACTTAACTTGGGTTGGCGCATATTGCTCTACTACTCCCGATGCGAGTCTACTACAATATAGTAGATGTAGTTGGAAATTTCATGCTTACTGAAGACGAAGTGCATTCCACATGGACGAAAAGTCGGCTTTCCGGGCAAGCGGCTTTTCGCCGTTAACGATCGATCGAGACTGTGAGTTCATTGAGGAACTCGGGCACCTGGACCACTGCCTGAATGCTGTTAGTGGACAGTGTTAATCGAAAATGGACAGTGCGGCATAGAGTCCAGAGCCCTCGCCATCTTGTTATCTGCTGACTACAAAGAGGTAGCACTCCGCGCGCCAATTGGAACCTTGCGTGCAAACCTTGCTAGGCATGAGGACTGTCGAATGCGATACTTCCCGAAAAATCTCTTCTGCACGATTTGTAACTTAATCGAGATGCTTATCAGGCTGATTCCTTCTCAGTCTACAAGAGTTGGCACTTGGCGCATTGTCCTTGCTGTTGTAGCACTCAACCTAACCTTGGCGTCCTTGGCCAACGCCCAAGGCATCTCGCCCAGCCTGCCCAATCCGATCAGGGCCCCGAATCCGCTGACGACGACGATATCCATTTTTCGTAGCAATATGCAGGACAAGATCATGAAGTCGGCAGAGGAGATGCCAGAGTCCAAGTACAGCTACCAGCCGACGAAGGACGTTCGCTCGTTTGCCGAGATACTGAATCATGTGGCGGATATATCCTACATTTTGTGTTCAAACGCCAAGGGTGAAGCGCTCCCCGCCACGGCTACCGTGAAGGGTTCGAAGACCGAGATCATGGCCCACCTCAAAGGTGCGTTCGACTACTGCGATGGTGTGTACGCCGGGTTCAGCGATGCGCACCTCAATGACCCGGCGGACTTCTGGGGCGCCAAAACGAACAAGATGTTCATCTTGACGCAAGTCGCAAATCATGACGCCTTGCACTACGGCAATCTCGTCACGTATCTGCGCCTCAATGGCCTCGCGCCGTCCGGGGGCTGGTTTTGATCGCGCAGCGGCGAGTCTTCTTTCAAAATCGGGAAGGCAATCCAGGACATAGTTGTAGATCGTCCCGGGGAGCAAGATGCGCGCGCCGTAGTCCTTGGCTGCGGCTATCGTGTCTTCGATTAACCTGGATGACGACACCTACGGCAAAAAACCATTGGAAAACATGACGCGGGACGATCCTACTGGCTACGATTCGGCAGTCCAAAGTGTCGCTTCCGTCTGTTTGTCACCGAAACTGTTTGAAACTGTCCGCATCTACTTGTCGCTCAAAATATCAACGCGGACCGCACCTTCAGGGAATACCGCCTGAATTTCAAGGCTCCCTCCCATTGCCTCGACGTAGCTTCGCAGCGTGCTCAGATACATGTCGGTGCGCTTTTCGATCTTCGAAATGGCGCTCTGGTTGACGCCTAGTATCTGGGCCATGTTGGTCTGGGTGAGGCTGCGTGCAGAACGGAGCTGCTCGAGCGGCAGCTCCGCGAGCAGTTTTTTGCTCCGGGTTTTAATCTCTGCCCGGTCCTTCGCGCTCATCTTTTTGGTCAGGTCACTGAATTTACGAGTCATCATCGCATTCTCCTCTATCCCGCCTGGCCGCTCTCTTTGAGGTAAGCCGTTAAATTCTCCGCCTTCGGGACATGCGTGGTCATGCAAGAAGTATTCCATATTAAGACTATTCCGTCAGAGGACTATATCTAAGTTTAGCGACCCCGATAGACTGGGTGCTGGAGATGCGGCGATGATTCCTTTTAGAACAGATAACGGATGAGCAGTTCGATCGACACGCTCTGGCCATTCTTCCATCGCGACCTGGGCGTGTACGGTCTCGCACGCTTTCTGCGCGTTTACCGGGGCGGCACTGGCGACTACGCCCGCGACCGCCAGCAGCCCCCCGAAACTCCTCCGCAACGTGGTGAACGTCCCCAGGTTCCTTTTACTGTGGCCCACCGATGGGGATGACAACCATGTTCGACCCGCTGATTGCGAACGGAGCGCCGGTACTCAGTGCATTGGGGACGGTGCCCGGAAAACCCGAAGTGGAGTAGAACACAAAAAGCTGTTGACCATTAAAAGCATAAAGGTTGTTTAGATCCCAAGCCACTTGTGTGATAGGAGTCGAAAGCAGACTTGCTGATAAGACAGCAGGGCCTACCAGGATAATCTGGGTGTTACCTTCCAAAAGCGTTTCTACGTAGACTTGTAACCCGCCTGTACCCCCAACGGCTAGGGGTACGGTGGCGTTGCCGTATAAGGAAAAGGCCATCGAACTAGGAGAGCCTGTCAATGTCGGCATGTTCTCATAGGTCTGTACCGGAACATCGGGGAAAAGAGGGGGGCCCAGGCCAGGTATCGTAGAAATGAGGTTTCCTGCATTGTCTAGGGTGAAGATGGCAAGCTGTGCGGGCTGTACCGCACCGCACGGCCCGTTTTCCTGGTACATGGGGAGTGCCACTAGCCCACCACTTGTGGCACCTGTCGCGGCAATCGGCCCGTTCGCGACATAAGTCCATCCTTGTTGTGATGTCGGACTCGATGTTATGGCATTGTTTCCAAAAGTCAAAGTACCG
>Ga0302180_10002322_pt1 | contig 14753 bp, 14 predicted proteins | sample I_Palsa_E3_2_FD_200575 | JGI IMG/M metagenome (GOLD analysis project Ga0302180, IMG submission 200575) | Peat permafrost microbial communities from Stordalen Mire near Abisko, Sweden - I_Palsa_E3_2 | ecosystem: Environmental > Terrestrial > Soil > Palsa > Peat permafrost | place: Sweden... | reverse complement strand
CAGTCGTATCCCACCCTTCGCAAAGAGCGCGAAGGATGGGGCACCCGGCCACTCGAGGGCGCCACCACCACCCTGGGCCGCGGCGGATCGGACTATACCACTCGTAGTTGGGGCTGGCAAAAACAGGGGCCCGGTCAACGAGCAGCCGGGCCCTACTGAACGTCGTTTTGAATTTACCGGCGTCCCCAGTCGTGGTGGTCGCCGTGATCTTCATGATCCCAATGGCCCTCGTGGTAGGCCCATCCACGGTCATAGTGGTCGTAGTGGGCGTGGGTCCAATAGGCGCCGGCATAGGGCGGTCTGCGCCACACTCCGGGGGCCCACACATATCTGCCTCCGTACCAGTTCCAATATCCATCGACCCACGCGTAACCAGGCCCTGGCATCGCCGGCCGCACCTCGTAACGAAGCGGTGGCGGCTCATGCCGAATGTAGATACCAACCTGGGCGAAGGCTGGAGCGGAAACTGCTGCAGCGAGGACGAGACTTGCAAGCCATTTCGTTTTCATCTTTCTCTCCTTACAACAACCACACATACGATGCGAACCCCAGTGTGGGCGAGAGGTTTCGGCAATTCTTTGGTAAATGAATGATGTCAAGCCATCCGCTGCATTCTCTTGGTTTTGAAGCCTTGTCCTCGCTGGCTGATTTGGGATTCGAGCCCCAGTTAGCGGTGGGGATGAGGGAACCCAGGTCTGGCCGCAAGATCGTGCAGCCAACGCAAAATCCTGCGATCAACCAGGTTCTGGCAACCGAAGCCATGGCCGCCTACAAGGCGCGGTTGGCGGAGGTGATCCGGCAGATTCCCGGAGCCACGCTGGCGGCGAGCCGCGATGCGAAGAATCCGCACCGCCTCAGGGAAAAAATCACCCAGGAGGGCCAGCCGGCGGAGACCGTCAGCGACTACGGAGCGGCTCAGATTGCGGTCGATTCATTACAAGCAAAGAACGCGGTCGTAGCCGCGGTGAGCCGCCACTTCACGGTGTTACGGGAGCAGGACAACTTCGCCCTGGGCGATCCGGAATATCGCTACCGCAGCGATACGCTGCAGTTGCAAATGCCCAACGGAGCGTCGGAGGAGTTGCAGATTGTTCCTCGCCCGGTGTTTGAGGCGAACCGGCAGGAGCACCACGACTACAAGAAGGCGCGCAATGCGGAGCTTGTGGGGCGAAGCGCTCCCGCGGCGGTGACTGCTGCGAGAGCGATCAACGACGCTGCGATGGAGCGGTTTAACTCCAAAAATGGAATCGTAAAAGGGATGGTGATGAAGGGTTCGCTGGTGCGGCTGGCGGATGGTACGGTCGCCAGGGTGCTTTACGCGGATCCGAACATGCGAATCGTGCGGGTCCGCACCCAGGACGGACGCAAAATCACTGTACGCAACAAAGATCTGAAGAGGGGCTCCTGATCTAGATCTTCGGCGGTCCTCCCAGGCGGCTATCTTCTCCGCGTTTGCGGCCCGGTTCTACTTTGGGCTTGGGTTTAGGTGCCTTCTTGGTCTCTTTTTTGCCTTTATCTTTGCTTCCCATGAAGCCAGATAATACACGAACTCACAACGAAATGAGGTGCATTGTATGAAGTTTGATCGCGATCAAATACTGAACAGGTACTGGGCCCTGGCCAACCTGACCCCCGAGGAGACCAAAGGAAACATCACCGGGCAGCTGAAAGCGCTCGAATCGCTGCTCGAAGCCCTGGCTGCGAAGCCCGCCGCCACGGCCGCCAAGGTAGTGCCCTTCTACCGGGCTGCCTGGATGGATCTACCCACGCCGGATCAAGAGATGTAGGTCTCGACGTGAGATTTGCTGGTGGTTCGGCGGCCGCACGGGCTTTTTAGATTCTGCGTGAGAACGTACTTACGAACTAAGTCCCGAAGGGACGGCTGAGAGTAGCCCAGGACGTTAGTCCTGGGTAGAGATGACAACCAGGAACAGTCCCGCCAGGGACGGCTGAGAATATCCCAGGACGCCAGTCCAGGACGCCAGTCCTGGGTTTGCTAAGGAGCTGACGAGTCCACGCGAGAACGCCACTTACGAACTGAGTCCCGCCAGCGACGGCTGCATTCCTATTCAACTGTACCCAGGACTGGAGTCCTGGGACATTCTCAGCCGTCCCTGCGGGACTGTTCGTGGCTCTCGTTGCCTAACCCAGGACTAGCGTCCTGGGCTATTTTCAGCCGTCCCTTCGGGACTGGACTAGCCCCCAACTCACCCGGCCTATGCTGGGCTACCAGAGATGTTTCCAAGAAGAAGTGGAAAGCGTTCAAGGCGGCTTAAAGCCGCTCTTTCTACTCGCAACAGCAACAACTTCCCCATGACCCAAGACCCCGCCAACCCCTGGATGCCCGCCACTGCCGCGCAGCAAGCCGCGCTTGATTCTCAAGCCGACATCCTGCTGTTCGGCGGCTCTGCCGGCTCCCTCAAAACCGAAACCATGTTGATGGATGCCGTGCAGGAATACCTGAACCCCAACCTGCGCGCCATCGTCTTTCGCTCCTCCTTTGTCGAGATGACCGACCTCATCGACAAAACCCGCCGCCTCTACGCCCCCCTCGGCGGAGTCTTCGTCGGTCCCCCGAGATACACCTGGAGCTTTCCCTCCGGTGCAACCATCCGCTTCGCGTACATGAAGACCGATGACGATGTGTGGAAATACCTGGGCCCACGCTACTCCTTCATCGGCTTCGATGAATCCACCCTGCACACAGAAAAACAAGTGCGCAATATCCTCGGCCGTTTGAGCTCCACCGATCCCAGCCTCAGACTGCGCATGCGCCTCACCTCCAACCCCGGCAACGTCGGCGCGGCCTGGCACCAGTCGCTGTTTCTCCGCGGACACTGCCCGGTGCACAACAGCCGGCAAGCAGCCCAGGCCGGCCAGCTCTATCGCGATCGCTCCTGGCCCTCCGACGGCGAGGCCATTCCCTTCTCCGTAGCCTTCATCCCGGGCAAACTTTCCGACCACAAATTACTAGACGCGCATTACGCCCGGCGCTTACACATGATGTCCGGCGGCGCCGCGGCCGCCATGGAGCAAGGCTGCTGGTGCACGCTCGAGGGAGCCTACTTCCCTTTCATCAACGCCGGCATGATCCGTCCCCTCGCCGAGGCAGGCGTGGAGTGGTGGCACAACCACTTCCTGTCGATCGACTACGGCTACGGCAAGTCGTCCTCCTCCGTTGGCCTCTACGTGCGCGGCCCGGCAGAGGTTCATCGTCCAGTAGAAATTCAGGGCCTCGAATCCCAGCGCCTGCAACCGACCCCGGAATTCCCCCAGGGACGCATTCGCAAGATTGGTGAACTAGTGCTTCCGCACGTGCCCGCCTACGAGCTGGCAGAAATGATTGTCGACGCCTTTATCAAGCCCGACGAAAACGGACAGCGAAGACGAATCGTGGCCGCCTATCTCGACCCGTCTAACTTCAAAGAAATCGGCGACGGGCACACCATCGCCGATCAAATCAACCAGGTGCTCGACCCGTGGGAGATCACCTGCGAGCGAGCATCGAACGACCGCCTTGGTGGATGGCAGCTGCTGTACCGCATGCTGCGCACCGGGGAATTTGAAATGACCGACGTGTGCCCAAGAACCTACGAAGCCCTGCGTACCCGCATGCATGACGACGCGCGGCCGGGAGATATCCGCAAGATTCCCGGCGATCCGCTGGACGACGTAGCCGATGAGACCCGCTACGCGGTCTACACCTTCGTCCAGCAGGCAACGCAACCGCGGCAGTTACTGCTGCGGGAAGCCGTACGCGGCCTCGACGCGGGCTCGGCGATCATTCGCTGGCAGCAAAAATCCGAAGAGCTTGACCAGGAGGAAGCCCCCATCAATACCACCCAGCGCCGCCTGGGCCTGGGCCTGGGAATGGGTAGAAGAAATCGGCGGCAGTAACTCAGGCTTCACCGGAAAACCGGCAGGTGCGCGCGTCGTAGTGCAGGTGCACCGTCCCCAGCGGACCATTGCGGGCCTTGGCGATAATCAATTCGCCCTTCCCCGTCAACGACGCGTCCTTGCGATCGTAGTATTCCTCGCGATGCAGAAACAACACCACATCCGCATCCTGTTCAATCGCGCCCGACTCCCGCAAGTCAGAAAGGATGGGCCGCTTGTCCGCGCGCTTATAAAGTTCGCGGTTCAATTGCGAAAGCAGAATCACCGGCACGTTGAGACGCTTGGCCAGCCCCTTCATCGCGCGGCTGATGGCGGCCACCACCTGTTCGCGGTTCTCCATTCCCTTACGCTCCGCGGCCATCAATCCCAGGTAGTCCACCACCACCAGATCGAGACCCGTACTGGCCTGCAAGCGCGCCGCCTTGGCCTCAATCGAGCTCGCGCTCTGTCCTGGTTGGTCGTCAATGTACAGCGGCATCTCGATGATCTCGCCGAGCGCCCGCAGATAGTGTTCCTTCTGTATCTCACTTAACCTCCCGTGACGATGGGCCTGTAAATCGACCTGGCCACGCGCACAGCACATACGATCGATCAGCGCCTTACTGGGCATTTCCAGGCTGAAGAATGCGACGGTCTTTCCTGACATGGCAACATGCACGGCAATGTTGCCCGCCACCGCCGTCTTGCCAATCGAGGGCCTGGCGCCCAGGATAGTCAACTCCTTAGGCTGAAACCCCGCGGTGAGATCATCCAGACCGCAAAAGCCGGAAGAAATGCCGCTCCGCCGCGCGCTCTGTTCGAACATCCGGTCAACGGATGGATAATATTCAGAAACATACTCGGCTACCGAAATAAGTCCGCTGGTGATGGCCTTACCGGCAATGCGGCGGAAGGCAAACTCCGCCTCGGCCAGAACCTCTTCGGCGGTGCCGGACTGATCGCCCGCCAATGTCCCTACCCGACCGCTCTCCGCAATCGCCTGCCGCAGCAGCGACTTGTCTTTCACGATGCGGACATAGTCTTCAATCGACAGCCGCCGCGGAAGGCCCTCGGTAAGCCTGGCCAGCCAGGCGACTCCGCCCACCGTCGACAGCTGCTTGTGGCGCTGTAACTGCTCCGCCAGGGTTACGATATCGACCTGGGTCCCCTCGCTGATCAACTCGCCCATACGGGCAAAGACACGGCGATGCGAGTCCAGCGAAAAGTCAAACGCTTCGATGCGGCCGGCGGCCTCCTGGTAATGCCCATTGTTCAGCAGGATGGCGCCCAGGATCGCCATCTCCGCAGCCACGTTGGCGGGCGGAGGAGAGTGGTCTTTCATCTGCGCACGCCACTTAGCCGGAAACAGACAGGATGAACAGCCTGTCCCTTCGCCCAGTCGGCGATCTCCGGCGCACCGGGGCCGAGGAAGCTGATGATTTCCTTGGTAGCGTTGCTGTAAAGAAAGGCCCACTCGCCGCCCTCGTGATCAAGCACAATCACGGTGCGTGAGTTGGTCAGCTTACGGGCGTACTTAACGTCACCCTTGCGGACGCGGCGAATCATGCTTTGCCGCGCTTGTCTGCCGACGTCCAGTCCCAGGCGCGAGAAGGCGCACTCCTTCACCAGTCGCCGTCGCGCCGGCCACTGGATGGTGTAATCCCGGCTCACGCGCGGCCTGCTGGGATCCGGCTGCGCATGCCCAGGGCCCGCATACCGCCGCTGTATTTCCCCTGGGCAGGGGCACGGCAGCGCTGCGCTGCAGCCTGCCGCAGGCTTTCGTTCACCATGATGACCATCAGGTCATCGCTAAGTTTTAGCATGACCAAACGGCGGGCCGCTTTTTCTGAAATACCCCAACACTCTGCAAGATCCAGGATGGAATGGGCGGAGCGAGGACGTCCGCCGCCATGTCTCCGTAAAGGACTCATAGCATTTCTCCGGTCTTCTTCGGGGGAGGAACCAACGGCATAAAGAAGGGCAGGGCCGGGGAGGTGGGCACCCTTCAAAACATAACTAAATACAGCAATAGTTACGACTGACTAATTAAAAGTATGACCCAGTTTTAGCGATTGATCAACCGGGTTAAGCACTATTTTTGTTACATGGTAAGTAACATAATTTAGGCAATTTTAATTACGTAACCTTGTCTGTTATTGATTGAGAAACCCACGCCAAAAGACGCCATGTTGTTTGTGTGCCCACGCAGCATTGTTGCGGATCCGGGGAAACCCCCGGCGAAGTCCATCCTGCAGAGGCACTTGACGGCGTTACCCCGCGCCCGGGAGAGATTTCGTCACTGTTGCGGATCCGCAACAAAGCCCAGCAGGGGTTGATCCGGCGGCTCATTCGATGCCTCCTCCGCAGGAGTTTCCAGCAAATGCGCGGCATCATTGCGCACATTGCCTACCGACTTATCTACCTTCCAGGCGGTCATCTTTTCGGCGGGAAAAGGCCGCAGCAGATCGAGCGGCGGCTGAGCCGGATCGTCGCCACCCAGCCAGCGGGCATAGTCCTTGCGCTCGATAATCACCGGCATCCGGTTGTGCAGCGGGGCCACCACCTGGTTGGCATCGGTGGTGATGATGGTAAAGGTTTCCAGGAACTCAGCGGCCTTAGCATCCTTCCACCGCTCCCACAATCCGGCCAGCCCGTAGGGTTCGCGGCTGGCCAGAGCGATGGCGAACGGCTGCTTGTGTTTGGGGTCCAGCTTCTGCCACTCATAGAATGCATCCGCCGGCACCAGGCATCGCCGGCGCCGAACCGCCTCGCGAAAAGCCGGCGCGGTGGCTACCGTTTCGGCCTTGGCATTGATGGTGGAGTAGCCGATCTTCGAGTCTTTTGACCAGTAAGGAATCAGGCCCCAGCGCATGAGCACTATTTCGCGCTGCCCGGTATCGCGATTAAGGCGCACGACCGGTTGAAAGGTCTGCGGCGCGACGTTGTAGCTGGGGCCCCATTCCACTCCTTCCGGATCCGCAGCCGCAAACCAGTTAGCGATTTCTCTTCGGGTTGACTTACGCACATAACGTCCGCACATATCTAAAGATAACTCTTAGGGGAAGGCCTCGGCCAGCGACTGCCCCACTTCCGGCAACGGTCCTTTGCTCAGGATCAACAGCCGAAGCGGAGTCGCATTCTTCTTGACCTCGCGGCATTTCACCACCCGCGTAGAAAACTGCTGCAGCCGGGGAAAGGTATGAAAATTCTTGTTCAGGGTACAAATGAATATTGTCTTTGGGTGCAACAAGGGTTCCAGATCGTCCAGGTAGTATTCGAGCGACCAATGAAAGCCGATGCTGTAAAAGCCGTAGATCAAGTCAAAGGGTCCGGGTAAAGCAACCAGTGGCATTTGCTGCGCATCAAAAATCCGGAATTGCTGTACCTGGTTATAGCTCAGCATGGTCTCTAACAGGGACAGATTGCCGCAGAAGGAAGATGTGTCGGGCCAGCGGGGAGGCTGGTCATAGTACTTCTGCTTATACCGGGTGCTGGTTCCGTTGGCGTCGTAGAGACTTATTTCGCTTTCTGCGAACAGCCCTTTCTTTTTGAAGAAGACGACCGAGCGTCCAAAGCCCGGACCAATTTCGAGCACCCGGCCTGGGTTTTCAATCTTGTTAAAAAGTGGCCGCAAGGCTTCGTATTCGGCTGCGCTGGCGGCATTACTTTCATTTTGCCATAGCAGCCGTGAGGTTTCATCGGCCTTGAGCGGCAGGCGGGTGGAGATAAGACGGATAGCCGCCACTACGTCTTGGCTGAAGGGCGGCGCGAGAAATAACTGTTCTGCCGAGGCTGCGCTGGGGTCGAGGATCGACCTGCCACGTAGCCGATTGAGTGACGTTTTCAGGAACAAGCAGCGACCCCAGTTCCACTTAGGCACTTCGGTGTGGGCTCGATAACCATTTCTTGTAGCACTGCGGTATCTGCCATGAGTGAGATTTGCTATTCTATCTGAGACGACTTTATGCGTCCGGAGATGAGCGTTTTGAACACTAAAGAGATCTTAGAACACATCAATGATGAAATTTCCCGGTTAGAGCAAGTGAAGGCATTGTTGCAGGGCTCGAGCAATGGTTATAGCCGGAGGGCAGGTTCGGTGAATGGTTCCGCAGCACCCAAGGTCAAAGGCAAGCGCGTGTTGAGTGTGGAAGCGCGCAAGAAGATTGCCGCCGCGCAGCGTAAGCGTTGGGCCAAAGCAAGAAAAGCGGCGGTCTAACCAGACCGCCGGTTCCTTCATCGCTTTGTAATCATTCTTCAGATGTTCCATCCGCCATCGATGACGTGCGTTTGCCCGGTGGTGAAGCTGGACTCGTCCGATGCCAAATAGACCGCCAGGGCGGCAACCTCGTCCGGGCGGCCTAATCTTCCCAGGGGCTGGCGCGCCACAAATTCGCGCCGCACCTGCTCCACATCACCCTGCGCCGCGATGCGGCTCTCCAGCGATGGCGACTCCACCGTCCCCGGACAAATCGCGTTGCAGCGAATCCCCTGCTTCACAAAATCAATGGCAATGGCCTTCGTCAATCCCACCACCGCGGCCTTCGAGCTCATGTAGACGAAGCGATTCGCCGCGCCGCGAACACTGGACGCAATCGACGACATATTGACGATGCTGCCGTGCCCGGCGCGCAGCATGCCGGGCAGAAATGCGCGGCACGTGCGATACATGGAGCGGACGTTCAGGTCGAAAGAAAAGTCCCAATCCTTTTCACTGCAATCGAGGATAGTGCCGTGGTGTACGAAGCCTACGCAGTTGAATAGAATATCCGGCTCTGGCAGCTCGTTGGCGAGCTTGGTTATCTCCTCAGGACTGCGTACATCGAGGGTTCGGCACACCATCTTTGGATATTCCTGACCCAGCGTGTGCAGCGCTTCCTGATTGATGTCGGTGGCCCATACCATGGCGCCTTCGTTCGCAAATGCAGTTGCGGTTGCTCGTCCGATGCCCTGTCCTGCAGCCGTAACTACCGCTGTTTTCCCCGCTAATCGTCCACTCATCCGTCGATTCTAATCCCGTGGCGCTGCTCCGAACCGGACTGAGCAACGCTGTACGCGTCGATTGTTTTCAGCCGCGTGAATAACGAACCGGGATGAACAACGCTGTCGGACGATTGCTTCGGCCGCGGGACAAAGCAACGGACTCAGCAACTCTGTACGGACGATTGCTTCGGCCGTGGGACAAAGCACCGGACTGAGCAACTCTGTACGGGTGCCCTACGTTCGCACCAGCGTACGTGGGCCGAAGACGACTTTTTTCGAATGCTTTCAGCCGCGGGCACAACGCATTCGTAGGGCTCCGCCCATCTTTTTCGGCCCACGTACGCTGGTGCGAACGTAGGGCACCCGTACAGAGCGGTGATGGACGTAGCTTAGGTTTGCCAGGTGACGGTTGAAATATCGCCATCCGAGAAACAACTCTAAAGGTAAGCAGCCCCTCTCCCCTTTGTCATCTCGACCGGAGCGCAGCGTAGTGGAGAGATCTCTGTGTGGATGCTCTTTCTTGGAAAGTTTTTCTAGCAGGGGATCTGCAGTTTCACTTGCCCGTTAACCCCTGCCCTCTTCCTTCCAGTCCCATGGCCACACACATCGCCGCAACGTCGCCAATCTTTTCTCCCAACGCTGCGGGAACAACCTCGCACGCGCGCAGTGTCTGCGGCAACGCCTCGCGCTCCATCACCCTGCGCATCGGCGCCATGAACGGCTCGCCCATCCTCCACGCTAAACCTCCAAGCACAATACGCTGCGGATTCAGCACATCCATGAGCATGGCCAGCGTTTGTCCCAACCGCTCTCCGGAGCGACGCAGAATACTGCGGGCCACCGCATCTCCCGCCTGCGCAGCCAGGCCCACATCGCGCGCCGTCACATTTTCTACTGCATGCAAAGCACTCCGCCGCCCCGGCCGCGCTAACACCTGTGCCGCGAGCTGTGCGATGCCGCCGCCGCTGGACCATCCTTCAATCGAGCCCGCCTTGTGGTAACCCACCGGCCCGGTCGGGGAAAGCCGCACGTGACCTATCTCCCCCGCGTCTCCTTGAGCTCCCAGGTACAAACTACCGTTGGCAATGATGCCCGCACCCAGCCCAGTGCCCAGAGTAAGAAACACCATATGGTCCGCGCCCACGCCGGCGCCGAATCGATGTTCCGCCACCGCGCCCGCATTGGCATCATTCTCCACTTGGCACGGCGCATCAAAAGCTTCTTCCAGCAAACTGCGGATATCCACATCAACCCAGGTAGAAAGATTCGGCGGAGCCTGGATAATTCCCTTCACCCGATCGAGCGGGCTGCCGCAGCTCACGCCGACGGCCTGCACTCCCAAGCCATGCTGCTCGAGCAGACTCCGCCCCGATTCCACGATCAACCGCAAAGCCCGCGCCGGGCCCATTTCCGGCGACGTCGCAAACTCGATTCGTCCCAGAGCCTCTGGCGGACGCGCGGAAAGAATCACCGCCGTCTTGGTGCCACCCACGTCCACGCCAAGATAAACCCTCTCCATCACGAGACCGCCGGCGCCCCGTCATGAATCTCATGCGCGCGCACCAGAGCCGCAGTCACATGAGGGCAAATATTCTCCGCACCCACATGCCGCGCGAACGAAACCTGCGCCATCAAGCGCGCTGGCTGTTCCCGCGCTCCACACAGCAACAACGTTCTCCCCGAAGCGCGCACTTCGAGCGCCAACCTCTCCAACGCCTGCAGGCCGGTGGAGTCGAGCGCCGTCATATTACGCAAGCGCAGCACCACAATCGGCGGCAGCGAAGGCAATTCACGTCGAATCTCGTCTACCTTCTCCGAAGCCCCAAACAGGAACGGCCCGTGAATGCGAAAAATAGCCAGGTACGAAGGGATATCTTTCCCCTGCAACACGTGCACACGTCCATCCTCCACATCGTCTTCGGTCACCCGGGTCACCGTGGTGGTCAGGGTAACCTTACGGATGAAGACCAGCGCCGCCAAAATCATTCCACCTTCGACCGCGACCGTCAGATCGGCAAAGACGGTAAGCAGCAGAGTGGCGAGCCATACGCCAATTTCCAACTTGGACAACCGCAGAATCTGCGGGATCTCCGCCCACTCACCCATGTTGTAGCAAACCACCGCCAGGATAGCGGCCAGCACCGCCAGCGGAATGAACCTGGCCAGCGGGGCGGCAAACAGCAACACCGCAAGCACGGTCAGAGCATGCACCATGCCGGCGACGGGAGACACCGCTCCGCAGCGAATACTGGTCGCAGTGCGGGCGATCGCGCCGGTAGCGGGCAATCCGCCAAAGAGCGGAGACAGGATATTGGCGAAGCCCTGCGCCACCAGTTCCAAGTTCGGATTGTGCTGGTCGCCGCTCATGCGGTCCGCCACCACCGCCGACATGAGCGATTCAATCGCGCCCAGCAGAGCCACTGTGATCGCAGGCGAGATCAAAGTCCTCATGGTGGAGTAATGGAACACCGGCACATGGAAGCGGGGAAAGCCCGAGGGAATCCCGCCAAACCGCGTGCCGATGGTCTCAACCGGCAGGTGCGCGAAGTACACCACCAGGGTCGCCCCAACCAGGGCAACGATGTAGCCGGGGATGCGCGGCAGAAAATGGCGAATGAGCAGGATCACCAACAGCGCGGAGCAGGAAAGCACCGTCGTGGTGAGAGAAGCCGTGCGCACATGCGCCAGCACCACCCGCATGCGCCCCACAAAATCTCCGGGAACCGGCCCCGTCTGCAGTCCGAAGAAATCTTTGATCTGGGTGCTGGCGATGAGGATGGCGATGCCGTTGGTGAAACCCACGATCACTGGGCGGGGGATGAACTTGACCGCAGCTCCCAGGCCGGTGGCTCCCAGCGCAATCAGCAGGCAGCCGGCCATGATGGTGCACACCAGCAGGCCATCGAACCCATAGCGCGCCAGGATGCCGGCAACAATAACGACAAAGGCGCCCGTCGGGCCGGCAACCTGGGTACGCGAACCACCCAGCGCGGAGACCGCGAATCCCGCCACCACCGCGGTGTAGAGACCAGCCTCCGGCGGCGCACCAGAAGCGATGGCAAACGCCATGGAAAGCGGCAGCGCCACCAGGCCCACGGTGATCCCAGCCGTAACGTCAGCGCCGAGTTTTCTCCCGCTGTAGTGGGCCAGGGCAGGTATTGACTTTGGTGTCCACGCGGTAAGGTTCAAGCCGTTCTCTCTTACTGCGTCTTGATTCGGTCACTGACCCGCTTGGCCAGCTTCCCAATCTCGTCTACGTCCTTGATCGCGTCCATTGAGACCTTATCGCCCTTTTGCACTTGTTGCTTGAGGGCGGTGGCCAACTGCACCAGGCGGGCGGCGTCGCTGTAGACCTGTTTCTGGTGTTCTTCCCGCAGCCGCTTCAGTTGCCGCGCCTGCAACTCCCGGGGCACATAAGACGGGTCATCGGGCATGCGGCGGTCCGGTTGATCAATGGGCAGAGCCGACGTTGGAGCAGCCGTAGTGAACTGCGGTGCAGCAAAGCCCAGGCCGGCGGCGATCGCTACGAAAGCAACGACGAACAAAACCAGTCCCACGGTCCGCGAACCGGTGCTTGAAAAGTCCCTCACTTCAACCTCACATCTCATTGGCATCGTGCACTTACGGTTTGCTTTGCATCACTTGCCCCCGGTCTTTCATCCTTTCCTTGAGCGCTTTGGCTAGTTTTAGCACCTCATCGGCCTTACGCACGGCGGTCAACGATAAGGTGTTGCTGCCGGCTTTATCGAGCTCCGTTTTTAGCTCCTCCGTCAACTGCAGCAAATGAGACGTGTCGATCTGGAGCTGCCGTTCTTCCGGGTCGGAGGAGAGCGGAGGTTCCGGCTGCTTAACTTGAATCGGCTGGCTGGCTGGAGCGGGCGATTCGACCTGAGCCGGCGGACGAGGCTCGAGCGGAGGAGCCGGCGCCGGCGCCGGATGGGACTCGACCGCCGGACTGGGCGCTGCCGGTTGCCCGATCTCCGCCGGAGGGTGGAATTCCGCCGGCTCAGCATCGTCCGTGTCCTGATTATTTTGCTGGGTGTTTTGGCTATTCGGCGGTGCCTGCGATTGGCCTGGGGCGCCGGCCGTTAGGGCCAAACACATCCCCAGCGCCACCGCAACTGCCCATCGCTCGCGTAGCATCATAGGGTGCCAGTGTACGCCACCCTTTTGCCAATTGCCTCCCTCCTTCGACACGCCGAGCCCACCTCTTCGTTTGTCCGCAGCCTCAACCAGGAGTGGCTCTCCGACGTGCAGGAATTTCTCCACGTAGGTCTGCCCAAACTGCTGTTCATTGCCCTCTACGCCTGGGTGCTGATCCTGATCGTCAACTTCATCACCAGCCGGGTGATCAAGGTGGCCGAGCGCCGCGACAGCGTGGGAGCGGCGCGCGGGGCCCAGGTGCGGACCCTGGCCTCGGTCATCCGCGCCACCGGCATCGGCATTGTCGCCTTCCTCGCCTTTTTGCAGATTATGGAGAATGTTCTCCACTTCAACCTGGGTCCGTTGCTGGCCAGCGCGGGAGTCGCCGGCGTAGCCATCGGTCTGGCCGCTCAGACCATCGTGAAGGACGTGCTGAACGGCATCCTGATCCTGATTGAGGACCAGTACAACGTGGGCGACGTGGTAACGCTGGCGGGGATGACCGGCACAGTCGATTCCATGACCCTGCGCAAGACCCAGGTGCGCGGCTTTGACGGCACCCTTTACATCATTCCCAACAGCCAGATCACCAATGTAGCCAACCAGAGCCGCGACTACTCGGTGAGCACTCTGAATGTGTCGGTTGATTTTTCCGCCAATCCCGACCAGGTGATCCCGTTATTGAAGAAGATCGCGTTGGAAGTGCGCAACGAGCCGGCGTTCCGGGATGCATTCGTCGCCGATCCGCAGGTATTCGGGGTGGATTCGATTAAGGGAACCGAGGTGATTTACCCCATCCAGATCAGGACACTGCCGCGCAAGCAATTCGACGCCATGCGTGAGATGCAGCGCCGCATCCGCCTGGCGCTGGAGGAGCACAACCTGCTACCGGGAAGTCCCTACCGCATTACCAGTGGCGCGGGACAACTGGGAACCGCGGCGCGCGAGGCGGACGCAGCAAAAGCTCCCGATCCCACCACGGCCAAGCCCAACGAGACCAATCCGTTTACCGGCGAGTAATTAAGAAATCAACAATTCAAGCAACTCCTGGGGCCCCGAAACCGGCGCCAGGCAGGACGCTCCCTTGCACACCACCGCCACACTCCGATCCAGCTTCAGATGAGGCAATGTTTCCGCCAGCAGTGGCGGCAACCCCTCCGCAACCTGGGCCCCGCTCAGGCGGATCACGCTCTTGTTCACCGCGTACCCTACCGTCGCCGCGGCCTCCAATTCATCCGCGACCGCATCTTCGCCCATCACCACCACCTGCACCGGCGGCAGCAACAGCCGTTCCAGCGCCAGCCCATAGGTCCCGGCGTACAGCCCGAAGTGGCTCACCACGCCGGCGAACGCCTGCAACGTGTCCGCGGCCTTCTCCCGCAAATCCGCGCGGCCGTTCAGCGCTTCCAACCGCAGCAACGCGGCGGCAGCGGAAGGATTCCCCGCCGGCACCGGCGAATCCTGCAACGGCTTTCGCCGTGCCGTCAATACCCCCAGCAACTCCCTGCCATGCGATGGATTGACCGCGGCATCGAAAAATCCCCCTCCGCTGGTGTCATAAAACTCGCGCGTCATGCGCTCGGCCAGATCGAGAGCCGCCTGGTAATACTTCATCGCACCTGTGGCCAACCAGCCATCCAGGCAGGCATGGGTCAGAAAGGCGTAATCGTCGAGCATCCCCGCCACCCATTTTGTTTCGCCGCTGCCGCTATAAGAAATCACGTGCGCCAGGCCGCGCTCGCCGCGCTCCGGAT
>Ga0302180_10002320_pt1 | contig 14757 bp, 11 predicted proteins | sample I_Palsa_E3_2_FD_200575 | JGI IMG/M metagenome (GOLD analysis project Ga0302180, IMG submission 200575) | Peat permafrost microbial communities from Stordalen Mire near Abisko, Sweden - I_Palsa_E3_2 | ecosystem: Environmental > Terrestrial > Soil > Palsa > Peat permafrost | place: Sweden... | reverse complement strand
CCAGAAGCTCGCTCTGTCGCGCGGGCGGCTCGATGCCGTCAATGGCGCCGGCGGCGTAGAAAATAGCCTCGAGCGGTCGCTGCGCACTCACCTGCGGATCAAGCTGGCGCAGCGCACCGGCTGCGGCATTTCTCGGGTTGACGAACAGCTTCTCGCCGCGCTCCCGCGCGGCCTCGTTCATGGCGCGAAAGCCTGCGAGCGGCATGAATACTTCGCCGCGCGCCTCAAAAAGCTTGGGCGCGCGAGCCTGCAGCAGGAGCGGCACCGATCGAATGGTGCGCACGTTTGCCGTGACGTCCTCACCGGTTGCGCCATCACCGCGCGTCGCCGCGCGCACCAGGCGGCCGTGCTCATAGGAGAGCGTGACCGCAAGCCCGTCGAGCTTGGGTTCAGCCATGTAATCGATGTCGGAGCTCACCCCGAGGCGCTCGCGCACGCGCCGGTCAAAGTCGCCCACCTCCTCGGCCGAGAATGCATTGCGCAGCGACAGCATCGGCACGCGATGCGTGACGGGGTGAAACTGCGCGGCGGCGGTTCCGCCCACGCGCTGCGTCGGCGAGTCGGGCGTTACGATCTCGGGATGTTTGGCCTCGAGCGCAAGGAGTTCGCGCATCAGCCGGTCGTAATCCGCATCCGGTACCTGCGGATCATCGAGTACGTAGTAACTGTGATTGAGAGCTGCGAGCTGCCGGCGCAGCTCGTCGGCCCGCTTCACGGCGGGGTATCCGCAGGTGGCGCGCCCTCACCGGCAAGCTCGGCACGCATGATGGCGATGCGCGCCGCGGTGAGCGCATCGCCGCGCTCGTCCTGCAGCGTACCTTGCAGGCGCTCGTTCAGCTGCCGGGCGGTCGCGAGCAGCTCCTCGAAGGCCTCCGGCGCGGGCAGCGGCCCCGGCAGTACGGCAAAAAGATTGATGCCGCCGTAGCGCTGCGTGTCCATGGTCGCAAGCTCGAAGCTGCCGGGCTGCGTCAAACTCGCCGCCGACAGCACCGCGCGCGAGTCGCTGCCGGCTTTATGGAAGATCGCGAGCCGCCCGTGCATGAAGCCTTCCGCCGCCAATGCCTGGCGCAGGGTGCGGCCGGCGAAGCGCTCGCGCGCGGCGAGGATGCGCACGGTGAGAATCCGCCGCGACTCCTCCGGCGGCCACTCGACGATGGGCTCGACCACCTGCGGTGTCGGGATGATGGTGGCGCTCGTGCCTTCCACCGCCGCCGCTGCCGCGGCTTCGACGCTGTCGCGGACCTGCAGGGTCGGAAGCTCGCGCACCGGCTCGCGCGCGCGCATCTGCGGCAGCGCAAGCGGCGGATCGCGATGCTCGGGGCCATCGCGCGGCGCCTGGCGCGGCCGGCGCAGTTCCCACCACGCAAGGCCGGCAATGAACAACGCCCCCAGCGTCAGGAGTATCCAGCGCAATTCTGACATGCCGGCTTGCCGTCACACCGCGGCGAGACGCAGCGCCGCATCGATATCCACGCTCACCAGGCGCGAGACCCCCGGCTCGCTCATGGTCACCCCGATGAGCTGCGAGGCAAGTTCCATCGTCGCCTTGTTGTGCGTGATGATGATGAACTGGATGCGCGCGGACATGTCGCGGACGATTTCGCAGAAGCGCCCGACATTGTGCTCATCGAGCGGTGCGTCCACCTCATCGAGGAGACAGAAGGGCGCCGGATTCAGATCAAAGATGGAGAACACCAGCGCCACCGCCGTCAGCGCCTTCTCGCCGCCCGAGAGCAGATGAATCGTGCTGTTGCGCTTGCCCGGCGGGCGCGCCATGACCGCAACGCCGGCCGACAGCGCATCCTCGCCGAAGAGCTGCGGAAATTTCTCTTTCAGGCCGGCGTTGATGCGCTCGAAGGTCTCCTCGAAGCGGCTGCGCGTCTCCCGGTCGATCCGGCGCATGGCCTGCTCGAGGGTTGCGAGCGCATCGCTCAAGTCAGCGAACTGGCGGTCGAGGTATTCCTTGCGCTCCGTCTGCTCCTGCAATTCATCGATCGCGGCGAGGTTCACCTGCCCGAGCTTCTCCACATCGGCGCGCGCGCCGGCAAGCGAGTCTTCCCAAACGCTGATGCTCGCCTCGGGATTCAGACCCGCCTGGATCTCGGCGAGCGCAAACTGCGTGGCCGCGAACTGCTCGGCAATCGACTCGCGCCGCACGCGCGTCTCGGAGGCGGCGAGCCGCGCTTCTTCCATCGCCGTGCGCGCATCGAGCACGCGCTGCTCGGCGGCGGCGCGCCGCTCATCGAGCGTGCGCAACTCGCCTTCCGCTTCCTCGAGTGCGCCGCGCGCGCCCTTCAACTCAGCCTCGACGTCGAGGCGGCGCGCAAGCGCCTCGGCGAGGCGCCCCTCGAGCTCAAGGATCGGTGCATCGCCGCCTGCAAGTTCGCGCTCGAGGTCCGTGCAGCGCGCCGCCACCTGCGCGCGCTGCTCCGTCATGCGGCCTAAGCCCACGGCGAGCGAATTCTCGGCGCTGCGCACCGCTTCGCTGCGGATGAGAAGATCACGCGCTTCAAGCTGCGCCGCCTGCGCCGCGGCGCGCGCAGCGCTCAGGCCTTCGCGCGTCTCGTCGCGATCGCTGTGCATCTGCGGCTGCTGCGCATCAAGCTCCCCGAGGGCGAGCACGCCGCGCGCAAGCTCCCGCGCAGCGCGCGCCAGCACCTCCTGGGTGAGCGCAATCTCATCGGCGACGCCCGCGGCCTCCTCCTCGAGCCGCGCGCGGCGCAGGCCGACTTCCTGCGAGCGTGCGCGCATCGCCTCCAACTGTCCGAGCAGATCCGCGTGCGCGCGATGCGCGCCCTGGATTCCCGACTGCGCGGCGTTGCGCGCGCTCTCTGCCTCCGCGAGCGACTCGCGCACCGCGGCAAGATGCGCCTCGATGGCACGCGCGCGCTCCGCCGCTGCCGCAGATTGCGTGCGCAGATCCTGCAGGCGGTGCTCGCGCTCGATGACGCCGGCGTGGGCAGCTTCCCCGCGCGTCACGCGCAGCCAATCCCTGCCCACCCACTCGCCGCGCTGCGTCATGAGCGACCAGCCCGGCTTGAGTGCACGGCGGCGCGCGAGCGCATCGGCAAGGGACTCGGCCGTGAGAATGCGCTCGAGCTGCTCGCTCACCGCCGCGGGCCCGGCGAGCTTCGCGGCGAGGGTGTCCGCGCCGGCGGCAGGCGCAGCGCGCGCGCCCGCTTCGATCAGCGCCAGGCGCCCGGCGGCAAATCCCTCGAGCGCCGCGCCCATCTCATCGAGGCGATCGACGCACACAGCCTCGAGGTAATCCCCGAGCGCCGTCTCCACGGCCCGCTCCCACCCGGCCGCCACCTCGAGCGCCGCTGCGGCGCGCGGCCGGGAGCTAAGTCCCGCCGCCCCGAGCCACTGCGCGACGCCGTCGGCGCCATGATTGAACGCTGCCTGCTGCAGCGCCTCGAGCGAGACGAGCTCTGCGTGCAGCTTTTCGCGCTCCGCCCGCGCGCCTTCAAGCCGCGCCTCCACCGCCAGCTGCTCGGCGCGCAGCGCCTGGGTGCGATCGAGCGCCGCGCCTAAGGCCTGCGCGAGCTGCTCGCCGCCTAAACGCGCGAGCGCCTCCTGATCCGCAAGCGCCGCGAGTTGCGCATCCTGGTCCTGCTGTGCGAGTGCGTCGCGCTCGACGCAAAGCCGGTCGGCATGGGTTGCCAGACGCCGCTGTTGGTTCTCCAGCTGCTCGATGCGCGCGCGCTCGACCTGCGTCGTCTGGTGCGCGGCGCCCAATGAACGGTTGAACTCCTCCCAGCGCGCCTGCCACAGCGCGAGCGCCTGTTCGGCCGCGGCAAGGCGCGCCGCCTCTTGCGCTTCGGCCTTGGCGGCCAGCTCAAGCTTCGGCGCAAGCGCGGTAACTTCCGCGCGCAGCACGGCAAGCTCGCGCTCATCGCGCTCCATGTGCAGCGCGAGGTCATTCAACGTGCCGCGCGCCTGCGCCAGATCCGCAACCTGCCGTTCGCGCAGCTCGCGCGTGTGCTGAATGCTCTGCTCGGTGCGCGAGATCTGTGCGCCGATCTCGTAGTAGCGCCCCTGCACCGCCGAGACGCATTCGCTCTGCTCGGCGTGGAAGACGCGCTGCTTTTCAAGCGCCGCCTCGGCGGCACGCTGCGCGGCAAGCTCGGCCTGCATCGCAAGCTCGCGCGCGCGCACGGCGCTATCGTGCACGTGCGCGCCGCTGTCGAGCTCGCGCAGCCGCAGCGCCAGAAGCTGCGCCGTCAGGAGCCGCTCCTGCTCCTTCAGCGCCCGGTAGCGGCGCGCGGCGGCCGCCTGGCGCTGCAAATGCCGTATCTGCTTGTCGATCTCGTCGCGCACGTCCTGCAGGCGCTCGAGGTTCTCGCGCGTCTCGCCGATGCGGCTCTCGGTCTCGCGGCGGCGCTCCTTGTAGCGGGAAATCCCGGCGGCCTCCTCGACGAACGAGCGCATGTCCTCCGGCTTTGACTCGATGATGCGCGAGATCATGCCCTGCTCGATGATCGCGTAGCTGCGCGAGCCCAGACCTGTGCCGAGGAAGAGCTGCGTGATGTCCTTCCTGCGGCAGCGCACGCCGTTGATGAAATAGTTCGAGGTGCCATCGCGCGCCACCTGGCGGCGCAGCGAAACCTCGTTGTAGCTTGCGTACGGCCCGCCGATCTTGCCGTCGGTATTGTCAAAGATGAGCTCCACCGAAGCGCTGCCGACGGGCTTGCGGGCGCTTGAGCCGTTGAAGACCACATCCGCCATGGAATCCCCGCGCAGATGACGCGCGGAAAGCTCTCCCATCACCCAGCGCACGGCATCAATGACGTTGGATTTGCCGCAGCCGTTGGGCCCGACGATGCCGGTGAGATTGCTGGGGAAGCTGACGAGCGTGGGATCGACGAAGGACTTGAAGCCGGAGAGCTTGATCTTGGTCAGCCGCATCTCAAAGATCTCATGGCCATGGCTTCTCGCGTGGCGGCGTTGAGCGCATGAGGTAGTGTAAAGTAAACGCGCATGAGTGCACACCCCGCAGAACGCATTGAGACCTTCGCAAATCCCGCCCCCGAGCGCGACTACACGATCCGCATGCGCATTCCCGAGTTCACCTGCGTGTGTCCGAAGACCGGGCAGCCGGACTTCGCCACGCTCTTCCTCGAGTACATCCCGGATCGGCTGTGCGTGGAGCTGAAGTCGCTGAAGCTCTACATCGTCTCGTTTCGCACGCGCGGCGCCTTCCACGAAGCGATCACCAACGAGATCGTCGATGCGCTCGCCGCAACGCTTGCGCCGCGCTTCCTGCGCCTGACCGCAAGGTTCAACGTCCGCGGGGGCATCTACACCAGCGTCAGCGTCGAGTACCCCAAAAGCGGCGCTAGCGCACCTTCTGCATAGCGCCCTGTACATAGGAGAGTCGGCCGGTATAATCCCGCGTCCTTTACAGGGCCCATGCTTTTGAGGAGTGCCCGATGTCGGCCAAGAAACCCGCGCCGAAACCCACGAAGGTGAGGAAAACGGTGAGCCGGCCCGCAGCCCGCAAGGAAGTTGCGAGCAAGTCCGTGGACAAAGCAAAGAGCGTCGTCGCGCTGCGCCGGGCCGCGCCGCAGGCGAAAAAGCCCGCCGCCGCCGAGCCCGTGGGCGGCCGCAAATCTGCGCATGAAGCGCCTCCCACGCACGCAAGCCGCGCAAGCGCGCCGCGCGGCGCAGGCCCGCAAGCCGCCCCCGCGCCGGTGATTCCGCTGCGCGTGACCCCGGTGCCCGTGGCGCCGCCGGAAGCGGAGGAAACCGACAGCGGCGAGCCCGGAAGCCTCCTCGCAGGCCCACGCAACGTCCAGCCGTACATCTCGAAGCGCGGCGAAGCGTACATGAGCAAGGAGCAGCTCGAGCACTTCCGGCAGATTCTCTTGAGCTGGAAACGCGACCTCATGGAGGAGGTGGATCGCACCGTTTCACATATGAAGGATGAGGCCGCGAACTTCCCGGATCCCAACGACCGGGCGACTCAGGAGGAGGAGTTCAGCCTCGAGCTTAGGACGCGCGACCGGGAGCGCAAGCTTATCCGCAAGATCGATGAAGCCCTGAAGCGGGTCGAGGACGGCAGCTACGGCTACTGCCTGGAGACCGGCGAAGAGATCGGCATCAAGCGTCTGGAAGCGCGTCCCGTGGCCACTCTCACCATCGAGGCGCAGGAGCGCCGCGAGCGGCGCGAGCGGCAGTACGGCGACCGCGACGACCGCTACCGCTAGGTACTGAAGTCACGCGACACGGCGCGGCATGGGCTACGTCGGCCGTTTTGCGCCCTCCCCGACAGGTCCACTGCATCTGGGTTCTCTGGTAGCGGCGCTCGGCAGCTACCTCGACGCCCGCCATCACAATGGCCGCTGGCTCCTGCGCATCGAGGACCTCGATGGCGCACGCGTTGAGGCCGGCCGCGCCGGGCAGATTCAGCGTACGCTTGAGGATCTGGGGCTCCTCTGGGACGGCGCGGTCGAATATCAAAGCGCCGGCCGCGCCGCCCTGCGCTTTCGGGTGGATGAGACTCAAAGAGTGGATTTCAGCGATCGCTTTCAGGGTGCGTCTTCGTTCGCGCTCGCTGCGCTTGGCGACGTCGTCATCCGGCGCCGCGATGACGTCGTCGCCTATCAGCTGGCGGTGGTGGTCGACGACGCCGAGCAGGGCGTCACCGACGTGGTGCGCGGCGCGGATCTCCTGCCAAGCACTGGCTGGCAGATCCTGCTGCAGCGGGCGCTCGAGCTGCCGACGCCCCGTTACGGCCACCTGCCGATCGTGGTCGAGCCCGACGGCAGCAAACTTGCCAAATCACGCCGTTCGCTACCCATAGACCCGCGCCGCGCAAGCGGTGCGCTCATTGAGGCTCTAAAGCTCCTGCGTCAGGCGCCGCCTCCGTCCCTTGCGGCCGAAAAGCCCGCGGACGTCGTTGCCTGGGCGCTCAAACATTGGAATCCAGCCAATTTGGAACGGGTCCAAAAGGCGCTCGCGCCCCTGCCAGCGCCTTAATTTGGTCCTACCCTGCCGTTGTACTAAGGTATGCATTCGAGCCGACCCTGACGCCATGGGACATGGAGAAGCCGAAGGAATAAGAGCCGATAACACCAAAGGGGGCGTGCAATGAATGAACCGCGGGTCATAAAAAAATATCCCAACCGGCGGCTGTATGACACGGTGGAGAGCCGTTACATCACGCTGGCGGATGTTCGCAAGCTGGTCGTTGAACAAATCGATTTCGTTGTAATGGACAAGAAATCACAGGAGGACATCACACGCTGCATTCTGTTGCAGGTCATCGCCGAGTTGGAACAGGCGGACGAGCCGCTCATGAGCCGCGACTTTCTCTCGCAGGTCATTCGCTCGCACGACACGCACTATCACGACATGATCGGCAGCTATCTGGAGCAGAGCTTCAAATTGTTCGCCTCTCATCAGCGTGACGCGCGCGAGCGCGCCAAGAGTGACGGCGATGCGCTGCAGGCGACGGCGGGCCTTGCGCAAAAGAACTATCAGCGCTGGCGCTCGGTGCAGGAGGAGATCTACCGCACGCTCGTCAATGCCGCGAACGGCGCCCGGCGCGACGCACCCGGCGACGACGGTGCGGGGGGAGCGCGGCCGCCTTAGATTTTTCCGCTAACTTTGCGGGCAGGCGCTGCGGCTAGGCCGCATCGACGCTGCGCATGGTGAGTCGCACGCGCCCCTGGCGGTCGACCTCGAGCACTTTCACGCGCACGACATCGCCTTCCTTCAACTTGTCGCTGACGCGCTCGACGCGTTCGTCCGATATCTGCGAGATGTGCACCAGGCCATCGCGCCCGGGCAGGATGGTGACGAAGGCGCCGAAATCCATCAGGCGCGCGACCTTGCCCTCGTAGATGCGGCCGACTTCCACATCAGCAGTGATGAGTTCAATGCGCCGTTGCGCCTCGCGCCCGGCGGCGCCGCTCACCGAGGCGATCTTCACCGTGCCGTCGTTCTCGATGTCGATGGTGGTGCCGGTCTCTTCAGTGATCTGCCGAATGACCGCGCCGCCCTTGCCGATGACGTCGCGAATCTTCTCCTGGTCGATCTTGAGCGTGATGATCGAGGGAGCCCAGTCGGACATCTTCGCGCGCGTGCTGCCGAGGACCTTGTTCATCTCGCCCAGGATGTGCAGCCGCCCGTCGCGCGCCTGGCTGAGCGCAACGCGCATGATCTCAGGCGTGACGCCCTCGACCTTGATGTCCATCTGCAGCGCGGTGACGCCATCCTTGGTGCCGGCGACCTTGAAATCCATGTCGCCCAGGTGATCCTCGTCGCCGAGGATGTCCGTCAAAACCTTGAAGCGGCCGCCCTCGAGCACGAGTCCCATGGCAACTCCTGCGACCGGGCCTGCGAGCGGCACGCCCGCGTCCATGAGCGCAAGGCTCGTCCCGCACACGCTCGCCATCGAGCTTGAGCCGTTGGATTCGAGGATCTCCGACACCACGCGAATCACGTACGGAAACGTCGTCATGTCGGGCATCACCGCCTTGACGCCGCGGCGCGCGAGATTGCCGTGGCCGATCTCGCGGCGCTTCGGCGATCCCATCATGCCGGTCTCGCCCACCGAGAACGGCGGGAAATTGTAGTGCAGCATGAAGGACTCGCGGCGCTCGCCGTCCAGGCCGTCGATGATCTGCGAATCGCGCCCGGTGCCGAGCGTCGTCACGACGAGCGCCTGCGTCTCGCCGCGGGTGAATAGCGCCGAGCCATGCGTGCGCGGCAATACGCCCACCTTCACCGTGATCGGCCGCACCGTCACCGCATCGCGGCCGTCGATGCGCGGCTCGCCATTCAGGATCCGCTGCCGCACGATGTTGCTCTCGAGCTTGAAGAGATGGCCCTCAACCTGCTCGGCACTCCACTTGGCGGCGTCGCCCGCGCTCAGCGCCGCCTGCGTCTGCGTCTTCACCTCGGCGAGCCGGTTGCGGCGCTGCATTTTTTCCGTGATGGCGTAGGCCTGCGTGACTGCGGCCTGCGCGTGCAGCGCGACTGCGTTCGTAAGCTCGGCATTGTGCGGGTCGGGCTGCCAGTTCCAGCGCGGCTTCCCCGCCTGCGCGGCAAGCTCGCGGATGGCGCTGATCGCGACCTGCATCTGCTCATGTCCGAAGACGACCGCTCCCAGCATGACATCCTCAGATAAGCCGCGCGCTTCGGATTCGACCATGAGCACGGCGGCTTGCGTACCGGCAACCACGAGGTTGAGCGCGGAATCGACGAGCTCCTTCGCCGGCGGGTTGAGCAGGTATTTTCCGTCCTTGTAGCCGACGCGGGCAGCGCCGATCGGACCATTGAAAGGAATGCCCGAGAGCGCGAGCGCCGCGGATGCGCCGAGGAGCGCCGGCACGTCCGAATCGATCTCCGGGTCCACCGACAGCACGGTCGCAACCACCTGCACTTCATTCAGGAAGCCGTCCGGAAAGAGCGGGCGGATCGGCCTGTCGATGAGGCGCGAGGTGAGCGTTTCCTTCTCCGTCGGCCGGCCCTCGCGTTTGAAGAACCCGCCCGGAATGCGTCCCGCCGCATACGTTTTCTCCACGTAGTTGACGGTGAGCGGAAAGAAGTCGCGCCCGGGCTTCGCCGTTTGCTGCGCGCAGACCGTGACGAGCACGATGGTGTCGCCCATCGCAACGCGCACGGCGGCATCCGCCTGGCGGGCGAGTTCGCCGGTGTCGATGGTGACGCTATGGGGCCCGTAGGCGAAAGATTTGCTGGCAGCGCTCACGCTTCAATCCTCGGAGGTGAATACGATGTTGGAGAAAGCACGGGAACGCGCCGTCAAAGGCTGCGCGGCCCGGATGTGGATCAGCGGCGAAGCCCCAGGCGCTCGACGAGCTCCTGGTACTTCTGAGGGTGCGTGGCTTTCAGATAGTCGAGGTGTTTGCGGCGTTGGTTCACGAGCTTCACCAGGCCGCGGCGCGAAGAATGATCGGCCTTGTGCGCCGTGAAATGATCGCTCAAACCATTGATGCGCTCGGAGAGCAGCGCAACTTGAACTTCGGGCGATCCGGTATCGCGCGGACCGCGGCGGAACTGCTCGAGGATCCCATCCTTCTTCTCACTCGTTAACGTCATTAACTAATCCCGGGACTTGATCTTTAGGGCCATTGCAACCGCGGAATTCTACCTGTGGTGGTGGTCCGGCTACAAGACAAACAGCCGCCGCGGACGCACTTGGCCCTCGCCATCGGCCTCGCCCATGCCAAAAAACCGTCCGGACTCGTCGTAGAGGCGCACACGAGCGGCCGCTACCGCGTCGGTAGCGACCGCCTGGCCCTGACGCAGGCGCTGCGCGCGCCCTGCATCCAGATGCACCGCCGGCAGGTGACCGACGGCAAGATCCGCCGCCAGGAGCGCCGGATAGTCTCCGCATGCGCGCGCCAGTGCGATGGACTCCAGGGTGTGCATGGACTCGGACATGAATGGCTCGACGTAGGCGCGGTGCAGACGGGTCACATAGCCGCAGGTGCCCAAAGCCCCTGCGACATCCTCCGCCAGAGTGCGCACATAAGTGCCCTTCGAGCACACCACCTCAAGCTCGAGGACGGCGCCGTCAAAGGACAGGAACTCGAAAGAGCTGATCTCGATGGCGCGCGCCGCGCGCTCCACCACCTGCCCGGCGCGCGCCAGGCGGTAAAGCGGCTCACCGTCGCGCTTCAACGCGGAGTACATGGGCGGCACCTGCGCCTGGCGCCCGAGAAACGCCTCGAGCACGCGGCGGATGTCCGCGACCTCAAAGGATGGCACCGGCAGGCTTTCGATGACTGCGCCCTCGGCATCGCCGGTGGCGGTGCGCGTTCCCAAGCCGATGCTGAAGCGATAGCACTTGCGCCCCGCGAGGATGTCGCCGGCGATCTTGGTCGCCTCTTCCAGGCAGATCGGCAGCATGCCGGTTGCGAGCGGATCAAGGCTTCCGACGTGCCCGGCCTTGGCGGCGCCCAGGAGGCGCCGCACCCGCTGCAGCGCGGCGTTCGAGGACAGTCCCAGCGGCTTGTCGAGGAGGAGGATGCCCGTGCGCACGGGGCCCCTTTCAGGACTCGCCGTCACCGCGATCGCGGGCCACCGCCTGATTGATGAGACCCGTGAGTTCGGCCGCCTTGTCGAAGGCGTCGTCGAACACGAACTGCAGGCGCGGCGCATAGCGCAGACCCAGGCGCCGGCTCACCGCCCCGCGCAGGAAACCGGCCGCGCGCGTCAGGCCCGCGCGCACCTCCTCGACGGGGTGGGCCGAGGCAAACGGGGTGAAAAATACCCGCGCCATGCGCTTGTCGGGCGCGAGGTCAACCGCCGAGATCGTGACATTGCCGACGCGCGGATCCTTCAGTTCGCGCGCGATGATATCCGCGAGCGCGCGCTGCAATTCGGCCTCGATCTTGCGGTTGCGCGGGCGCGGAGCGTCGAAAGAATGATCCCGCGGCATAGCACACACTACTGCAGCGTTCGAGCGACCTCGACGCGCGCAAAGCACTCGATCTGATCGCCCACGCGCACGTCCTGATAGTTCTTGACGCCGATGCCGCACTCGGTGCCGGCGCGCACTTCGTTGACGTCATCCTTGAAGCGGCGCAGCGACTCGAGCGCGCCTTCAAAGATGACGACGTTGTCGCGCAGCACGCGGATCGGGTTGTTGCGCCTGACCGTGCCCTCGGTCACGAGACAGCCGGCAACGACGCCGAACTTGCTCGAGCGGAACACGTCGCGCACCTGCGCAATGCCGAGGATCGTCTCCTTGATCTCCGGCTGCAGCATGCCGCTCATCATCTGTTTCACATCATCGATGGCCTCGTAGATGATGCTGTAGTAGCGCAGCTCGACGCCCGTCTCCTTCAACGCCTCGCGCGCGCCGGCATCGGCGCGCACGTTGAAGCCGATGATGCGCGCCTTGGAGGCGGATGCGAGCTGCACGTCCGAGACGGTGATGCCGCCGACGCCGCTTGCGATCACCTTCACCTGGATCTCATCGATCGAGAGGTTCGTGAGCGCATCGCGCAGCGCCTCGGCGCTTCCCTGCACGTCGGCCTTGAGCACGATGGAGATGAGGCTGGTCTTGTCGCCGTCGATCTGCGAGAACACATCCTCGCTGCGGGTCGTCTGGCGCGCGAGCTTCACGTCGCGGAACTTGCTCTGCCGATAGACCGCGACCTCGCGCGCCTTGCGCTCGTTTTCCACGACGAGGAGGTCGTCCCCGGCGTTCGGCGCTCCGGAGAGCCCGAGCACCACGACCGGCATCGACGGCAGGGCCTCCTGCAGCGGCTGGCCGTTCTCATCAAACATCGCGCGCACCCGTCCCTGCTCGGAGCCGGCGAGGATGACGTCGCCCATGCGCAGCGTGCCGCGCTTCACGAGCACGGTCACGACCGCCCCGCGCCCTTTCTCCATGCTCGATTCGATGACGACGCCGGATGCAAGCCCGGCGCGCGGCGCCTGCAGCTCCAGCACCTCGGCCTGCAGCAGGATCGCCTCGAGCAGCTGATCGATGCCCTCGCCGGTGCGCGCCGAAACCTTGACGAAAATGTTCTGCCCGCCCCACTCCTCCGGGATGACCTCGTGCTTGGCAAGCTCCGTGCGCACGCGATCCGGATCCGCATCGCTCTTGTCGATCTTGTTGACGGCGACGACGATCGGCACGCCCGCGGCGCGCGCGTGCTGGATGGCCTCGATGGTCTGCGGCATCACCCCGTCGTCCGCCGCCACCACCAGCACCACGACGTCCGTCGCCTTGGCGCCGCGGGCGCGCATGGCGGTGAAGGCCGCATGCCCCGGAGTATCGAGAAAGGTGATGACGCCCTTGGGAGTCTCCACATGATAGGCGCCGATGTGCTGGGTGATGCCGCCCGCCTCGCCCGCGGCAACCTTCGTCGTGCGGATGAAATCCAGGAGCGAGGTCTTGCCGTGATCGACGTGGCCCATCACGGTGACGACCGGCGGCCGCGGCTCCTCCTCGCCCGCCGCGCTCGGCACGCCCTGCAGTTCGTGCTCGATCTGGTTCTCGCGCATGACCTTGGCGGTGTGGCCCATCTCCTCGGCGACGAGCACCGCCGTCTCCGGCTCGATCGGCTGATTGATGGTGGCCATCACCCCGAGGTTCATCAGCACCTTGATGACTTCGGTCGCCTTCACCGCCATCTTCTGCGCAAGCTCGGCGACGGTGATCGTCTCCCCGATCGCCACTTCCCGGCGCACCGGGGCGGTCGGCATCTCAAATCCATGCGGGGCATCGGTACCGACTCCCACCGTGCGCGCCTTCAAGCGACGCTTCTTCTTGTAGCGCGAGCTGACGTCGCCGGCGACGTGCAGCTCCTGACGCCCATAGCGCGTTTGCTTGTCGTCGACCTCTTCGGCGACCACCGCTTCGACCACGCGCGGCCGCGCCGGCTCGGGCGGCGCGCGGCGCTGCTCGCGTTCGCGCCGTTCGGCCTCTTCGCGGGTGCGCACTTCGGCGAGCCGGCGCGCCTCGTCCTGTGACTTCTTGCGCGTCAGCTCCTCTTCGGCGCGGCGGCGGTTCTCCATGTCGAGGCGTTCGCGCTCGCGGCGCTCGTTCTCGAGGCGATCGTTTTCGCGCTGTTCGGCTTCGAGCGCCTCGCGGCGCTTTACGTCGATCTCTTCCTGCTGATGGCGCGCCTGCTCTTCGAGCACGTCGCGCTTGATGTAGGTGCGCTTGCGGCGCACTTCGACATTGACGGTGCGCGCACGTCCCTGCACGCTTGCAAGCTTCAACTCGCTCTGCGTCTTTCTCTTCAGGGTGATCTTGCGCGGCGCGCCGCCGTCCTCCTCGCTGCCATGGCTGCGGCGCAGATGCGTGAGGAGCTCAAGCTTCGCATCGTCGCTGATGCGATCGTCCGGGCCGCCGACCTTGATGCCCGCCTGATCGAGCTGCACCAGCAGCCGGTCCACGGGCACCTTCAGCACTTCGGCAAATTGCGAAACTGTTACTTCGGCCATGAACTCAAACCCTCAGCACGGTCAATGGCTCGCTTCGAACCAGGGTGCGCGTGCTGTCATGATAAGTTTGCCGGCTTCTTCGGCTGCCAGCCCGTCGATATCCGCCAGATCGTCCACCGACTGGTCCGCGAGATCCTCGCGCGTGCGCACCCCGCGGCGCGCAAGAGCCAGCGCCAGATCCGGGCTCATGCCCTCGAGCAGCAATAGATCGTCAGCCGGCATCGACTGATCGAGGCTCTCTTCGCTCGCGATCGCCTGCGTCAAGAGCACATCGCGCGCGCGATTGCGCAGCTCCTTCACGATGTTGGCGTCGAACTCCTGGATGGCGATGAGCTCGGCCTGGGGGACATAGGCCACCTCTTCGATGGTGGAGAAGCCCTCCTGCGCAAGGATCGTCGCCACGTCCTCATCGACGTCGAGCTGCTTCATGAAGAGCTCGACGAGGCCGCGCGCCTCGCTCTCGCTCTTCGCCTCCGCGTCCGACTCGGTCATGATGTTGAGATCCCAGCCGGAGAGCTGGCTTGCCAGGCGGATGTTCTGCCCGCCGCGGCCAATGGCCTGGGAGAGCTTCTCCTCGGCGACCGCGATGTCCATGCTGTGCGACTCCTCGTCCACCACGATCGAGAGCACCTCCGCAGGCGACATTGCATTGATGACGAACTGCGCCGCATTCGCGTCGTACGGAATGATGTCGACGCGCTCGCCGGCGATCTCATTCGACACCGCCTGCACGCGCGAGCCGCGCATGCCGACGCAGGCTCCCACCGGATCGATGCGCGGATCGTTGCTGCGCACGGCAATCTTGGCGCGCACGCCCGGGTC
>Ga0302180_10002319_pt1 | contig 14758 bp, 12 predicted proteins | sample I_Palsa_E3_2_FD_200575 | JGI IMG/M metagenome (GOLD analysis project Ga0302180, IMG submission 200575) | Peat permafrost microbial communities from Stordalen Mire near Abisko, Sweden - I_Palsa_E3_2 | ecosystem: Environmental > Terrestrial > Soil > Palsa > Peat permafrost | place: Sweden... | reverse complement strand
TCCGGCAAGCAGAAATTCAGCGAACATGAAAAAGAACACCTGAAGAATAGTTTTCTTCGTAAGAATTCTCATAAGATCTTCCTCAAGAACGGCTTGGCAACGGGCCGCGATTCACTGGGGCTCAACCACACCCCATTTAACGCTAGCAGCGGGTTCGGAAATGAAACAATACAGCGCATCACGTAGGGCGTCCGATTGACAGTCGAGAAAGTATCGACAGCCAGGCCAGATTTTGCAACTGGAGATCCTGGCAACCGATATCCGAGGACTTGATCTCTGCTGGTTGGTGCTTCCGTATCTTGATCTTTTCCAAGCCTTCCCTCGAGCTTTCTCTGTCCTATAATTCCTTGCATCGTGCAAGCCCTGTTTCGCAACCTCCGCTTCGGCGTCCGCATGCTGGCTAAGAATCCAGGGTTCACGCTTGCAACCGTCATCACTCTCGCCGTTGGAATCGGCGCGAACACCGCCATTTTTACCGTAACCAGCGCCCTACTACTGCGGCCATTTCCCTACCGCGACCCCGAACAGCTCGTAAGTCTGACCGCGGAGGATAAGACTGGAGAGCGTCCTGGCAATTTGCTCCGTTACGAGTTGCTACGCGACTTCAATCGCTCCTTCCAGTCGATAGCGGTATGGACAAATGACAACCTGAATCTCACCGGTTCCGGCGAACCAGTCCAGGTTCCGATCGCACGCGTCTCGCCGAGCTTTTTCTCCACGCTCGGAGTGCAGACCGAGCTCGGGCGAATCTTTACCGAAGATGAAGGTCGTCCGGAGGGCAAGCCCGTGGTTGTGCTGAGCGATTCCATGTGGCGCAGCCATTTTCGCGGTGACCCTGGCGTCATCGGTCAGACCGTTACGCTTGATTCCACTCCCCACACCATCGTCGGCGTACTGCCTGCCAACATTCAGTTTCCCTTCGTCGGGCCCGCCGATATCTGGACGCCGCGTTACTTCGAGTTTTCGCTGATGACCCCGCAACGCCTGCGGACAGGTGTCGGCTATCTGCAGATGGTGGCGCGACTGCGCCCGGGAGCTACCCTGGCGGCGGCCAACGCCGAGCTTGCTCTTCTCGACCAACGCTATCGGGAGCAAAACCCGACTGCCCCCGACGCCGATCCGGCAATCTCCGTCACCGCGAAAAGCCTGCGCGATTCCGTTGTGTCCGATCTGCGAGGCAAGGTGTTTGTGCTTTCTGCGGCCGTGGCTGTCGTCCTGCTGATTGCTTGTGCCAATGTGGCAAGCCTGCTGCTTTCGCGCGCGCTCGCTCGAAAAAAAGAAATTGCGGTCCGGACGGCGCTGGGCGCGAGCCGTGGCATGCTGGTTCGCCAGCTTCTCACGGAAAGCATGCTTCTCGCGCTCTTTGCCGGTGTCCTTGGCGTCGGATTGAGCTCGGCTGCGACCCGGGCAATGGTGACATGGGGAGCAAGCCAGATTCCGCCCGGAGTCCCAATCGGCATTGATCTCCGCGTGTTGCTGTTCCTGCTGATGATTTCGATTTTCTCTGGAATCCTGTTTGGCACCGTCCCTGCTCTGCAACTGGCGCGAGCCGACCCCAACCGGACGCTACGCGATGAAGGCCGAGGGATTTCGACTGGCCGCACCCGCGCACACATGAAGAACCTTCTGGTGGTGAGCCAGGTGGCCCTGTCCCTGCTGCTCATCATCGGCGCAGGACTACTCTTGCGCAGCTTCGTACGACTGCTCCATGTTGATCCCGGCTTTGATGCCGAGAACGTACTCACCATGAATCTGTCGCTGCCTACAGTGAAGTACGCAAGGCCGGAACAGCAAATTGCGTTCTTTGACGAGGTGTTGCGCCGCGTCTCTGCCTTGCCCGGTGTCCGCAACGCCGCGACCTCGGCCGCATTGCCGCTGAAATGGATCCGCCTCACTCCCGTGTTGCCCCAAGGCTCGCCCGACGTGCCTCTACCCAAGCGCCCCTTCATCGACATCGAGGCCATCAGCCCGCAATGGTTCCAGACCCTGCGGGTTCCACTGCGCGCGGGCCGCGATTTCACTGCCGCCGACAACGCTCAGGCGCCCAAGGTCGTGATCGTGAATGAAACCTTCGCCCGGCGCTTCTGGCCTGACGACAATCCGCTCGGCAAGCGCATCGTTGTAGGACGCAGTCCAGTTCCCGCCGAGGTAATCGGCATGGCTGCGGATATCAAGAACAAGGGCCTCGATCAGGACACGCAGCCGGAGCTTTATCTTCCCTTTGCGCAGTTGCCCTGGGGAGATATGAATCTGCTGGTGCGGACGGCTGTGGCGCCAGAGAGCCTAATCTCGGTCGTGCGGGCGCAGATCGCGGCAGTCGACCCGGATCAGCCCGTCACCAAAATTCAAACCGTCGAGGAAATCATGGACAGCTCGCGATCGCAGCCGCGCTTCACCATGCTCTTGCTTGGCGTCTTTTCCACCACGGCGCTGGCCCTCGCGGTGATCGGAATCTATGGAGTGCTGTCCTACTCGGTGGCGCAGCGGCGGCAGGAGTTCGGGATCCGTCTGGCTCTCGGCGCGGAACGCGCCGATATTTTGCATCTGGTCGTTCGCCAGGGTCTCCAGCTGGCGCTTGCCGGCATTGTCATTGGCCTGATGGCCGCGCTATTGTTCACACGCCTGATGTCCAGCATGCTCTACAAAGTCGGCGCGCTCGATTTGGCGACCTTCGTTCTGACACCGCTATTATTTTTCTGCATCGCCCTGCTCGCGAGCTACCTGCCCGCGCGACGTGCAACGAAAGTAAGTCCTATGGAAGCGTTGAAATGAAGCTCGAGAGTGAGAGCAACCGATGATCGAACTCGTGTCGACTTTCTCTGGTGCGCGATGCTGAATGTTAAAACGATCCTTCTCCCCGTTGATTTCCCGAATACCTCGCTCGGTGTAATTCATCAAGCCGCGACGCTGGCCCGCCATTTCCATTCGGAAATCGTGCTGCTGCATGTCGCCTCGGCGCGGAGCTATGCCGCCGGGGTGCCCCAGAGCCTCGGCAACATGGGCGACTGGGATCTGCTGGCCGCGATAACTCACGAGGCGGAGAAAAAACAGGACGGTTCCCTTAAATCCCAACTTGAAGGGCTCGCCATCCGCTGCGTTTTGCTCACGGGCGACCCGGACCGGGCAATTGTGCGAACGTCTCAAGCGGAGAAAGCCAACCTGATCATGATGCCATCTCACGGCTTTACCTTCGACCAGTTTCTTCAGGGCTCGCTCCAGGAGAGCATCGTAAACGGGAGCGAGTGCCCGGTGTGGACTGGCGCCCATGTCGAGGTATCGCCAGCGCCGGAGTTTGCCGTGCGCAATGTACTGTGCGCGGTCGATTTCGGTGCTCGCAGCCGCGCGGCTGCGTCCTTTGCCGCGCAAATCGCTGCCGAATTCTCCGCCGGACTTACGCTAATACACGTCACGCCGTTGTTGGAGGTGTGGGGGCCTGGTGGCAGCTACGTCAATCCCAGGAGGAAAAAGGAGCTGGTCGATGCCGCTTCCGAGCACCTTGCAAACCTCCAGCGAGAGATGGGCATAAAGGCGGAAACGTTCGTTGGCAGTGGCGATCGGCCGAAGGTTTTGGGCCAGGCGGCGGGGCAAACGAAGGCTGATTTGCTGGTTATAGCCTGCTACCCTTATGGCGGTAACCTGCGAATTAACGGTTACGGCGTGATTACCGCGGTACCGATCCCGGTCGTGAGCGTGTGAAGGCCTCGAAGATTGATAGGGCGAAGATTGATAGGCCAACGATGGCGGACAATCCGCGCAGCGGGGGCATTCGGCTGAATGCAACCGGCGATCCGGTGCCCCTAGTCGCCGCTCGCCTCGCTCTGATGAGGCACCAGCGCCCTCCGGAGATTCGATGGTTGAGAGGGGTTTATCGTGAACAGCACAGCGTGAACAGCGCAATATGCGCCAAAGATACCCAAAAATACGCTGAGAATTGCGGTGCTACTGAGCAGAAAACCAACAAAAAGTGCGTTCAAGACACGGCCTTTAGTCGCAGCCGCCTCGTGAACTGGCGCGGCCGCAAATGATTTACTCTATCCGCATTTGACCCCCGCCGTTGTTAACAACTAAGATACGGGAATCGGACTGCGTACCTCCACTCTCTAACATTTCCCTGGACCCGTCCACATTACGGAAGTCCAAAAAGTACTGTGTTAAATGGCCATCACTTCTATTTCGGTGCGCGGGGCGCGCCAGCACAACCTGAAAAATATTGACGTCGAAATTCCTCGCAACACCTTGACGGTCATTACGGGCCTGAGCGGCTCCGGGAAATCCTCGCTCGCCTTCGATACGATTTACGCCGAGGGCCAGCGCCGCTATGTGGAGACGCTTTCCGCATATGCGCGCCAGTTTCTGGATCAGATGGAGCGCCCTGACGTCGATTCAATCGACGGTCTCAGCCCGTCGATCTCGATCGAACAGAAAACAACCAACCGCAGCCCCCGCTCGACCGTCGGAACCATCACCGAAATCTACGATTATCTGCGCCTGCTCTACTCTTCGATCGGCGTTCCGCATTGCCCGAGTTGCGGCAAGCCGATCGCTCGCCAGTCCGCCGAGCAGATTGTGCAGCGCGTCATGTCGCTCACGCCCGATGACCGCGTGATGATTATGGCGCCCATCGTGCGCGGCCGCAAAGGCGAGTTCAAAAAAGAGATGGAGAAGCTCGTCCAGCATGGTTTTTCCCGAGCCCGCGTCGATGGCGAACTGGTGAATCTTGAAGACGATCTTGCGCTCGACAAACGCAAGAATCACACCATAGAAGTGGTCGTCGATCGATTACTGGTGAAGCCCGGAATTGAGCATCGCCTTGAACTTTCCGTTGGCTTGGCTATGAAACTGGGCGGCGGTCTCGTCCTGGTCGCTGTGGTAAACGGGGACGAGACCCTTTATTCCGAGCGTCTGGCGTGCCCCGACTGCGGTATCAGCGTTCCGCAACTCGAACCGCGGTCGTTCTCGTTCAACAGTTCCTACGGGGCCTGCCCCGAGTGCCACGGCCTCGGAAGTCGCTACGATCTCGATCCCGCCAAAGTGATCGTCGATTGGTCAAAGCCGATACTCGATGGCGGCCTGGGCCCCGGATCGTCGTCGCAGAATCTGGTTCGCAGCATTCAGTTATTGGTCCAGGCCTATGGTTTCAGCCTGGCGACCCCCTTCGAGAAATTTCCTGAAAAGATTCAGAACCTCCTGCTCTACGGGGAGCCGCAGCGGGGGGGCAAAACCGGATTCCTCGGGATTCTGGGCTACCTCAGGCAGAATCTCGAATCTTCAACCTCCGACACCTATCGCGAGTATCTCCTCGACTTCATGTCGGCCACCGAATGTCCGGTATGCCACGGCAAGCGCCTGCGTCCCGAAAGCCTGGCAGTCAAGGTGAATGGCATGTCGATAGCCGATTTCACTGATCTGCCGATTTCGCGCGCACTCGAAGCCGCTCGGAAAATCAGACTAACCGGCAGGGAACTGACGATTGCAGGACGCATCTTGCATGAGATCACCGAGCGCCTGGAATTTCTGGACAACGTCGGACTTGGCTACCTGTCGCTCGGGCGCTCCGCCGCGACACTTTCAGGCGGAGAAGGCCAGCGCATTCGTCTCGCCACGCAAATCGGTTCGAAACTTCGGGGCGTTCTGTACGTGCTCGATGAGCCGTCCATCGGTCTGCACCACCGCGATAACGGACGACTGCTCGCAGCCCTTGAAAACCTGCGCGATTTGGGCAACACCGTTCTCGTAGTCGAGCACGACGAGGAAACAATCCGGCGAGCAGATTATGTCATCGATCTTGGCCCCGGCGCCGGACGTCATGGCGGCGAGTTGGTAGCCAGCGGAACGCCAGCCGAAATCATGGAGTCACCCGCGTCGCTTACCGGCGCCTACATCTCCGGACGCGAACAGATAGCAATGCTCGCAGAGCGTCGCAGCCCGAACGGGAAAGCCGTAGCCGTGTTGGGCGCGCGCGAGAACAATCTCAAAAATCTGGATGTAGTCTTTCCGCTTGGCGTGATGACGGTTGTGACCGGCGTCTCCGGTTCCGGCAAATCCACTTTGATAAACGATATCCTCTATCGCGCGCTAGCCAAACAGCTCTACCGGTCGCGCGAAGAACCCGGCAGCCACAAGGCCATTACCGGAGCGGAGTTGATTGACAAGGTCATTCGCATCGATCAATCTCCCATCGGCCGCACGCCGCGCTCCAATCCCGCAACCTATACCGGCATCTTCGCTGCCGTCCGCGATCTCTATGCCATGCTGCCCGAATCTCGCGAGCGTGGATACAAGCCCGGACGCTTCTCTTTCAACGTCGCCGGCGGACGCTGCGAAGCCTGTCAGGGAGAAGGGCAGCGCCGAATCGAAATGAACTTCCTGCCCGATGTCTACGTGCAGTGCGACATATGCGGTGGGCGTCGCTATAACCATGAAACGCTGTCGGTTTGCTACAAGGGTTATTCGATAGCCGACCTGCTGGAAATGCCGGTTTCCGACGCGCTCCTGGTGCTGGAGAACATTCCGCAGGTAAAGCAAAAGTTGCAAACCCTGGTTGACGTCGGCTTGGGATATATTCACCTTGGTCAATCTGCCGTCACTCTTTCCGGAGGCGAAGCCCAGCGCATCAAACTCGCCCGCGAACTGAGCAAGCGTCAGACGGGAAAGACCCTCTATCTATTGGACGAGCCGACCACCGGACTGCACTTCGACGACGTGCGGAAACTTCTCGACGTTCTGCATCGTCTAACCGATCTCGGAAACACGGTTATCATAATCGAACACAATCTCGATGTAATCCGCAACGCCGACTGGGTCATCGATCTCGGTCCCGAGGGCGGAGAAGAAGGCGGTCGCCTGGTAGCCCAAGGCACACCCGAGCAAGTTGCGCGAGTGAAGAAGTCCTACACCGGCCAGGCCCTGACTGCGTATCTCAATGGATCGAAGGTCGAACCGGAGAAGAATGGTGCGGCGAAAAATGGGACAGCAAGGACTGAATCGACAGGAAGTGAATCGACAAGGAATGGGTCCGCAAAACTTGAATCGGCAAGAAATGAGTCGCCCAGCACGGCACTAGCGTCAACTGAGACAGAGGAACGCGTGTGAACCTCGCGCCTGACGATCTTCCAGAGAATCGAACGCTGGCCCCGACGCAACCGGACGCGGTGCCAGCGTGGCTGCGTGTGCCCGTCGAAACGGGACAGAGCTCGGCGGATCAAAGTGGTTTCGTCAGTCCGGAATCCGCCGCTGACGAGAATCATCCCTCAAATATCCAGCCAATCGCACTCGTTCCTCCGTGTTCGCCGGATCCAGCATGGAATGGCTGGGATGTGCTTCGGCTTTCAATATTCTCCCTCGTTGCGCTTTTCTCGTTAGTTTTCGGTGCGGCACCCCTCCTGGTTCGCTGGCTGCTTTACCCGCACACGGCTTTCGGACAGATCATTCAACTCCCGCTGGTCGTACTGGCTGGGCAGTCTGTTGCGTATCTCGTCGTCTTCGCTTACATGTATGTACTGGTGACGCGGGAGCGCGGGCGTCCCGATTTTCTCGCCGCTATCCACTGGAACTGGCCCTCGAATGTGGCGATGTACGTGCTCGTTGGGTTGTTGCTTTCGGTGGCATTGCAATTGCTGGCACGACTGTTGCCAATTCCGAAAGAGCTGCCCATTGATAACTTCTTCCGAACTCCCGCCGAAGCCTGGGCGGTCGGTCTTCTCGCCGTGCTATGCGCACCTCTGATGGAGGAGCTTTTCTTTCGCGGCTTTCTCTATCCGGTTCTGGCCCGCAGCACAGGCATGCCGATTGCGGTCCTCCTGACGGCAGTCGCCTTCGCGCTGCTTCATGGCGCGCAACTCGGCTTTTCATGGGGACCGGTGCTCGTGATTTTTCTGGTCGGCATCGTCCTGACCGTGGTGCGGGCAAGGAAAAATTCCGTCGCCGCCAGCGTCCTCATCCACATGGCCTACAACGGAACCATCACCGTAGCCATGTTCGCTGCCACCGACGGTTTTCGCCATCTGGAGAAACTCAATCAATAGACTTCTCAGTTCTCATACCCGGTTCCAGCGTGCCGGACATGCTTCTGCCGGGAACTGCGAACCGGAAACTGAGAACCACTTTTCTGCTATCGTAGAATTTCATGTCCGCCGCGCGACAAGAGCTCTTGAAACTGCTGGCCCGCAAATCATTTCGCCTAGGGGAGTTCAAATTGTCCTCGGTCGGCACAAGCGACTATTACATCGATTGCCGCACCACCACGCTCGACGCTCGTGGCGCACAGCTGGTAGGCGAAGTGTTTCTCGAGGAGATCGGCAAGCAAGGGTGGCATGCCGACGCCATCGGGGGGCTAACTATGGGTGCCGATCCGATAGTCGTGGCCGTTGCCGTCACCAGCGGAAAGATACACGGCTTCCTTGTTCGCAAGGCGGAAAAGCAGCACGGCACCGGCCAGCGCATCGAGGGCTTCCAGGAAAAAGGCGCCCGCGTAATCATCGTGGACGATGTTTGCACCACCGGATCTTCAACCGTCCAAGCCATCGAAGCCGCGCGCCAATTCGGCTTCGAAGTGGTAGGGGCAATATGTCTGGTAGAACGCAAAGAAGCAAATGGCCGTCCAAGTGTAGAAAAGGCTGCCGCGCCAGCGCCGTTCGTCGCAATCTTCACCGCATCCGATGTGAGAAGAGAGCATCTAACGTCTGCCGCTGACGGAGAGAAGCAAAATGCGACCGACGAAGTACGAATGAGCAACGCAGCGCGAACGACGAACGACCAGGCACCAACGACGCATTCATGATCCACACCCTCGAATGGACCGATCGCGGCGTCCGCTTCCTCGATCAGACGAAGCTTCCGACCGAAGAAGTCTATGTGATCTGCGGCACCTATCAACAGGTAGCCGCGGCCATCCGCAATATGGTTGTCCGCGGAGCCCCCGCCATCGGGGTAGCGGCCGCCATGGGTATCGCGCTCGGAGTGAAGAATTCGAAAGCCCAGAACGGCGCCGAGCTCAAGAAAGAGTTTGACGAGATCTGCGAAGCCATACGGGACACGCGGCCGACTGCGGTTAATTTATTCTGGGCCATCCGCCGCATGAGCGAGAAGTTCGATCTGCTTCGCATCCGCTCACTTGCCCAGATCCGGCAAGCTCTCATCGAAGAAGCCTTGCGCATGCACGCTGAGGATATCGCTGCCAACCAAGCCATGGGACGCCACGGCGCGACCTTGATGCCATCAAGCGGTGGCGTGCTCACCCATTGCAATGCCGGAGCCTTGGCCACCGCCGGTTACGGCACCGCGCTGGGTGTAATCCGTGCCGCCGTAGAACAAGGCAAGAAAATTCATGTCTATGCCGACGAAACAAGGCCGTTCCTGCAAGGTTCACGTCTGACCGCGTGGGAGCTGATGAAAGACGGCATCCCCACCACCGTAATCTCCGACAGCATGGCGGGAGTCATGATGCAGAAAGGCAAAATCGCTGCCGTCGTTGTGGGCGCCGACCGCATCGCCGCCAATGGAGACGTGGCTAACAAAGTCGGGACCTACACCGTAGCCGTCATGGCGAAAGAAAATGCCATCCCCTTCTACGTAGCCGCCCCACTTTCAACCGTCGATCTGGCGACTAGCGATGGCAGCAAAATTCCCATTGAGCAGCGCAATCCGGCAGAAGTGACGCACATCGGCGGCAAGCAGATGACTCCAAACGGCGTTGAAATCGAGAATCCCGCTTTCGACGTAACGCCTGCCAAGTATGTGACCGCAATAATCACGGAAAGAGGCATAGCACGTGCCCCCTACAAAGACTCTTTGCAGAAACTGATGGAAGAGGGCGTGACTGCAGGTATGTAAAAGAATCACGCAGTGATGGCCGCCATCGGCCGTCCAGCCGGACAAAGCCTCAGAACCCCTGGTGCAACCGATATCCCAACTCGAACTCACCTTCAAAAGTGGCGGCAAGCCTATCCGCCTGGATGCCTTCCTACCCGAAACCTCCGCCGGGACCCTCCCCGCCGTCATCGCCCTCTATGGCTCCGGAGGCAACGTTTCCGGTATGGAACGCTATGCCGGCACGCTCGCGGCGCAGGGATTCGCCGTCTACCTGCTCCACTATTTCGATCGCACCGCGACCACATACGCGGACAAGTCAACCATCCTGCGCAATTTTCCGCTCTGGATGAAAACCCTCTGGGACGCAATCAGCTTCATCGCAACCGAACCCCAAGTGGACGCAAAGCGCATCGCTCTACTGGGGTTTTCTCTAGGGGCCTATCTCTCGCTGGCGAACTCCGCCATCGATCATCGCGTGAAAGTCGTAGTCGACTTTTTCGGGGGCATGCCGAAGGAAATGAACTTCTTCATGAGACGGCTCTGCCCGGTGCTGATTCTGCATGGCGAATCCGATGCGATCGTTCCGGTCGCGGAAGCCTACCAACTGCAAAAGTTGCTGGAGAAAAAGAGAATCCCCTACGAGATCAAGATCTATCCCGGAATCGGCCACGGTTTCAAAGACGAAGTGACCTGGCGCGACGCCGGTCTCAGGAGTCTGCAATTTCTGCAGAAATATTTGTCCGAGCCGAGCGCTACCTAGCCGCGAATGCATGTTTCCACCCGAAATGCATCGCGCGCAGCGATTTGCGTCGCCCTCGAACTTTTTTCCTCTAGCCCGCGTATCATGTTCATGAGGAGGTTTCACCCATGGTCGCGTTCCTGCTCTGGTGCTTTCTCTTGATCGTTTGCTGGCCCCTTGCGCTCTTGGCGTTGATTTTGTACCCGTTCGTGTGGCTGTTATTGCTACCTTTTCGTCTCGTAGGCATTGCCGTCCACGGAGCTCTCGCTCTGGTTTGGGCCGTGGTCATGCTCCCCGCGCGCCTGCTGAGCGCCCCGTTTCGTCTCTCCCGCGTCTGAAGACCGCGAGGGGATCCCGCTAACTGAAAGTCTTCCACGGGCACGTCAAAGCGTCCCCGACGCACGGAGGGTCGCGATCAGGCCTGGATCCTCCGACCATCGATCCTCCAACCATGGATCCTGCAACGGCCGATTGCGATTGTTATGCGCCAGCAAGCGCAGAAGCAGGAACGACAGACAGCAGAACAAAGCTCTTTTTGGCCACATCTCTGCCTCCATTCTTCTCTTTCGTCTTTCGCCCGCAGGAGAAATCCAAGATTTCAGGCGAAGAAGAGATGAGGTAGGGTGCGAAATTGGTTGTCCGCTGCGGTGATGTTCTTTGTATGGAACGGCTCGGTACGGTGAAAGACCAAGCTCGGAATAACGAGGCGGGGTCTACATCGTCTTCAGAACGGGGCTGACCCGCAACTTCGCCGCCGTCGCTCGCTGAACGTCTTCAACCGACACTCCTGGAGCAATCTCTTCGAGCAGCAAGCCGTCGGGCGTAACTCTGATGTAGGCCATCTCGGTGACGATCGTGTCGACCACCCTAACGCCAGTCAAAGGCAGGGTGCATCTCTTGAGGATCTTCGGCTGCCCCTCTTTGGTCGCGTGTTCCATGGCAACGACCACTCGTCGCGCGCCCGCAACCAGATCCATGGCGCCACCCATACCTTTGACCATCTTGCCCGGGATCATCCAGTTTGCGAGGTTGCCTTGTTCGTCAACCTCCATAGCCCCCAGCACACTGAGATCAACGTGCCCTCCGCGAATCATGGCAAAAGAATCGGCGCTTGAAAAATATGCCGTGCCAGCCATCTCAGTGACGGTTTCCTTTCCCGCATTGATCAGGTCTGCGTCTTCCGACCCCTCAACCGGATACGGCCCGATGCCAAGCATGCCGTTCTCCGATTGCAGAATCACATCGATGCCCGGCGGAACATAATTTGCAATGAGCGTCGGTAATCCAATGCCAAGGTTGACGTAAAATCCGTCCCGCAATTCCCTCGCAATGCGCTTGACGATGCGCTCGCGTTTGTCGGTGTCTTTTGTGACTTTGGGCAAGGTTGACATGGGTTCCTTCGATGTTTCCTGCGATTGATCTCTTGCGCTTTCCGAACGACCAGCGACGAGCGACCGTCGCTACCCCGCTGCCGCCGGCTTCGTCACCGTCCGTTTCTCAATCCGCTTCTCAAACAGCTCGCCCTGGAAAATCCGTTTTACATACACACTCGGGGTATGAACCATTTCCGGATCGAGTTCTCCTGGTTCGACCAGATGTTCGACTTCAGCGATCGTAATCTTAGCCGCCGTAGCCATCATTGGATTGAAATTACGCGCCGTCTTGCGATAGATGAGATTGCCCCATCGGTCGCCCTTCCATGCCTTCACGAAGGCGAAATCGGCTTTCAGCGCCAGTTCCATAATGTACCTGCGGCCGTCGAACTCGCGCGCTTCTTTGCCCTCAGCGACCATCGTTCCGACGCCGGTGGGGGTGAAGAACGCAGGAATGCCGGCGCCGCCAGCGCGAATTCGTTCAGAAAAAGTTCCCTGCGGAACCAGGTCGAGTTGTACCGTGCCATCGAGAACCATCTTCTCAAGCAGCTTGTTCTCGCCCACGTAGGTTCCAATGTGCCGCCTGATCTGCCCATTCGCAAGCAGCAGTCCGATGCCGAGCCCGTCGACGCCCGCATTGTTGCTGATGGTGGTCAGATTCTTGACCCCCTTCCGAGCGAGAGCCCGAATCAGGTTCTCAGGATTGCCGCAGAGTCCAAAGCCGCCCACCATGATGGAGGCTCCGTCAAACACATCCTGAATCGCCTCTTCGGCGTTGGCGACGACTTTGTGCATAGCACGAGAATTCTATAGGAAACAGGGCCATCTGATCAGCCGCCACCGAGCGACTGGTTCGTCCAGGTTTCGATCAGCCGATCATTCGATTCTGCGCACGCTTTCGTGGTGGTTTTTTCCTCAGTTGGTGCGCCCGCTCGAATTCATCGGCCAACTGCTTGGTATCAAGATTTTCGCGTATATGTGCGAGCCGTTGTTCCAGCTTCATCAGCGCATCAGCAATATTCTTCTTGTTGGTAATGGCGATGTCCCGCCACATCGAATACGGACTGCCAGAAATCCGCGTCATCTCCCGCAGCGCCCGTCCTCCGATATCGAGCACGGGCGCGTCCGAACCAAATTCATCGACCAGCGCCGCCGCCAGGGCGGTCGAAATCATCTGCGGCAGATGGCTGATCCACGCGCAGAAGCGATCATGCTCCGCGGGGTCGGCAACCGCAATTTTCGCTCCCATCTTCTCCACACAATGAATAAATTCTCCGCAGAGTCCGGCGTGAACGTTCTGCCGCGGAAGCGGCGTGAAAAGCCAAGCGGCGCCTTCAAACAGATCAGCATCAGCAGACTCTACGCCGGCGTTTTCTTTTCCCGCCATAGGGTGCCCCGCCAGAAATCTTTGCCCCGCGCTACGCCCGAAACATGCGGCGGCGCGCCGAACAACGTCCACCTTGGTGCTGCCGACGTCGGTTACAAGAACCTTTCCAGGCAACGCCGGTCCAAGTCGACCGATCAGGTCAAGAATCGGAAGCACAGGTGTTGCCAGCACCACCACATCACTGGCCTGCACAGCATCGGCAGGATTTGTGATTCCGTCGTCAATGGCGCCACATTCCCGGGCCCGCTCCAAAACCGCAGGGCGATCGCAACCCACGATGCGCGAGGCGAGATGGCGCTTCTTGAGCGCAAGCCCGAGCGACCCTCCGATCAAGCCGGTTCCGACGATGGTGACTTGCCTGAAGGCCATGGGAAATTGGTGATTGATGATTGACGATCTGTGATTGTGCCTGAATTACAAATTACAAATCACAAATGACTTCTACGCGATCTCGCGCCCCACCGCCGGTGCAATCATGCGCAACTGCTCCATCAATTTGGAAAACTGGTCCGGATAGAGCGACTGGGCGCCATCGGACAGAGCCTTGTCAGGCTGATGATGAACCTCGATGAGCATCGCATCCGCGCCCGCCGCCGCCGCTGCCAGCGCCATCGGAGCTACCTTATCGCGGCGCCCGGTGCCATGCGACGGATCGGCCGTGATGGGCAGATGCGAAAGCTTGTGGATGATCGGCATCGCCGATATGTCCATCGTGTTGCGAGTATAGGTTTCAAAAGTACGGATGCCGCGCTCGCACAGAATAACTTCGTAGTTTCCCCCGGCCAGCACATATTCCGCCGAGCATAAAAGCTCCTCAAACGTGGCGGCGATACCACGTTTCAAGAGCACGGGCTTGCGCACCTTGCCCAGTTCGCGCAGCAGATTGAAATTCTGCATGTTGCGCGCGCCTACCTGCAGGATATCGACAAAAGGCAACATCACCTCGATCTGCGAGATCTCCATGACCTCGCTGATGACGAGCAGCTTGAAACGATCGCCCGCTTCGCGCAGCAACTTCAAAGCATCCAGGCCCATCCCCTGAAAAGAATAAGGAGAAGATCGCGGTTTAAACGCGCCTCCGCGCAGAACGCGCGCCCCCGCGTCCGCGACCAGTTGGCTGATGGTAAATAGTTGCTCGCGCGATTCGACCGAACAAGGCCCCGCCATGACGACGATCTTCTTTCCGCCAATTTCAATTCCATTCGAAAATTTGACCACCGTCCCCTCGGGACGGAAGCTGCGACCAGCCAGCTTGTATGGGGAGGTGATGCGATGAACTTCCTGCACCCCGGGCAGCATTTCGATTTCGCGAGTATCGAAATCGTGGGGGACCCCGACGCCGCCAAGAACGGTTTGCCGCGCTCCAGTGGAGCGATGGATCTCGAACCCGAAATGAACCAGTTGATCGATAACGCGCTGGATCTGTTCTTCGCTCGCGGAATCCTGCAT
>Ga0302180_10002318_pt1 | contig 14760 bp, 7 predicted proteins | sample I_Palsa_E3_2_FD_200575 | JGI IMG/M metagenome (GOLD analysis project Ga0302180, IMG submission 200575) | Peat permafrost microbial communities from Stordalen Mire near Abisko, Sweden - I_Palsa_E3_2 | ecosystem: Environmental > Terrestrial > Soil > Palsa > Peat permafrost | place: Sweden: Abisko... | reverse complement strand
AAAACTGGCTTTGCCGTCATTCTGGTAGAGAACACAGGTGTCTTCAGAAAAGTTGGTCTTGACCAAATCCAGGTGGCCATCAAGATTAAAGTCCCCGACGCCCACCCCCATCCCCGCCTGCTCCATACCATCGTCGTTAAACGCAACGCCGCGAAAGACCCCTTCTTCGCGGAAGGTTCCATCGTGGTTGTTCATAAAGAGCAGGCTCGGCGTGGAATCGCAGGCAACGTAGATGTCTGGCCAGCCATCCTCATCAAAATCGGCCGCGACCACCGTCATCCCATAGTTTTGCCGCGGTCCGCCAATCCCTGCCTTCGCGGTTACGTTGGTAAAGGTGCCATCACCGTTATTGTGGTAAAGCACATGCGAGCTTGGAAAACCGGGTGGAAGACCACGCGGCCCGCAATTGACCGGCAAACCTTTCCAGTTACAATTCACGTTTTCGCCGGGCTTCGATACGGTCTTGAGATCGAATTGAATGTAATTGGAAATAAAAAGGTCGAGATGTCCATCGCGGTCGTAATCGACGAAGGAGCATCCGGCGCCCCATCCACCCTTGTCCTCCGGCAAGACGAAGCCGGCTTTTTCCGTGACATCGGTGAACGTGCCATCACCATTGTTGCGATAGAGTTTATTTTGTCCGAAATAGGTGCAGAAAAGATCGTCAAAGCCGTCATTGTCGTAGTCGCCTATACAGACGGAGTTTGCCCATCCAACGTGATGCAAGCCGGCTTTTTCGGTGACATCGGTGAAGGTCCCATCGCGCTTGTTTTTATAGAGACGGTTGGTGGTACCAGGGGGAGCCCCGTCGAGCCGCTGGCCGGTCAGCAGAAAAATATCCAACCATCCGTCATTGTCGTAATCGATGAAGGCACAGCCGCAGCCGTCCGCCTCAAGGATGTAGTCTTTGTGATCTACCCCACCGTAGATGATGGGCGCCGTCAATCCCGCGCTTTTCGCCACATCGACAAAATGAGCATCGAAGGGCCGGCCCGAGGGGGCGGGGCGCGGCTGCTGCTTCAGCCCACGAGACGCCACGCCCGATTGCCCCAACATCCGAGTGCCCAATGCGCCACAGGACAGGTAGATCAATCTGCGACGTGTTATCTCCATACGTGACCATCATATCCAGAATCAGATTTGACTGGGCGGGTAGACAACGAACTCAAGACGTGCTGCGCTCGATCCAGAACCGGGTTATCTGTTCGAGGGATCGCCCCTTGGTTTCGGGCACAAATATCCAGAAACATATCATCGAGAAGAGCGCCGCCCCGGCGAAGCTCCAGAATGTACCGTCCGCTCCGAGACGTTTCATCATGACGGGGAACATCTGGTTGCCGAGGTAGCTGAAGATCCAAAGCGTGGTGGTGGCGATGGACATGGCTCGACCGCGAATTTTGGCGGGATAGATCTCCGAAATGATGACCCAACAAACGACCCCGTTCCCGAACGCGTGCCCGATCACAAAAGTCATCACGAAGAGAACCAGAAGGTGTCCATTTCCATGCACGTGAAACAGAAGGCCAACCATCGCGAAGGAGACGAACTGAAGAAAGCAGCCAGCGATGATCAGCGTCTTTCTGCCCGCAACATCCACCAGCCACAAGCCCATCAGCGTGAATACCAGGTTGACAATCCCGACCAGCACGGATTGTAGAAAGGCGTCGCCGGTAGCAGTGCCGGCCGCCTGAAAGACCTCGGGCAAAAACGAAAGGACGGCCGTAATCCCGCTGATTTGCGAAAAGCTGGCGAGCATGATGCCGACCAGAAGCGGACGGCGAAAGGTTGTGAGCAGCTCGGACAGATGACCTTCTTCCATCGACAGGGATGCCTGAATTTCCTGCGCTTCCCGGCTTGCAACCTCGGCACCATTGATCCTGTCTAGCACGGCGACGGCTTGCGAAATCCTCCCAACTTTCATCAGCCAGCGCGGGCTCTCCGGCGCAGGCAGGATCATCGCCCCGAAGATAATCGCCGGAAAGAGCCCCATGAGAAACATCCATCGCCAACCGACCGCAGTGTTCCACGCATCGTCTCCCATGCGCTGAATTTGCATATTCGTGAACACGGCCGCAAGAATACCAAGCACAATCCCCACCTGGTAGAGCGTGACCAGGCGTCCGCGCAGACGCGTGGGCGCGATTTCTGCGATATACATGGGAGCGATGATCGAAGCGGCGCCAATCCCGACCCCTCCAATCATCCGCCACACGACAAACTGGTTGAGTCCAACCGCGAACCAGATGCCGGCGGATGAGAGCGCAAAACAGGCGGCGCACAAAGCGAGTCCCTTTTTCTGCCCAAGGTAGTCCACGAACGTACCGGCGCTCATGGCCCCCGCTACACTACCAATGAGGGCGCACCCTGCCGCCCAACCAACTCCTGCCGCATCCAGGTGAAAGAGTTGCGTGAGGTAAGGAATCGCTCCGCTGATGACAATGCTGTCAAACCCGAAGAGCAGGCCGCCCAACGCCGACACAACTGCAGCTATGACTAGATATTTCCTCGAAACAGTAGATGACATTGGGTCCTTTGTGCGAAGAGAAATCGGCAACAACTGAGGATTGTTCAGTAGCCATAGCGCTTCAGTGAATGTTTGATCAAGCCGGGACCATTCTAGCCTAATCGTTTGCGGAGTGTGTGGACACAGTTCCGGCGAAGCGGCCTAGGGAAAGCGTGTGAATAACCGGGAAAGAAACCGCAGTGTTTTTCGACAGAGGAATCATGGGCCTTGCGGGCCCGCGAAGAAGATGAAAATCGCGCGGACGAATATTGAGTGGGTGGCCCAGGTCTCGCTTTTGAGACCTGGGTGTTTCGGCCCGGATCCATTTTTGAGGAGAAACCCAGGTCTCAAAAGAACAAGTCTGCTTTCCGTGGGAGGTCAGGGGGTGAGACCTGACTATCCCACCCTTCGCAAAGAACGCGAAGGATGGGGCACCCGTCGATTCCCCCGATTTCCTGTACGCAGCTCTGGACAGGACCACGTGTGCGCCTTTCTTTAAAGGAAAGGCGCATGAAGTGCAGGGAACCCACGAGACTCCACAGGAAATCGGGGTTCGTGGAGGGGATAGAGCCCAAAAGCGCGTTCCTTCCACCCTTCACTTGCCCCCGGCTAGTCGTTTGCTCAAAATCGAGACCTGAGCCACCCACTCAAAGTCTGGCGGTTGCAGTTTGATTTCCGAAAGAGCGGGACCCACATTTCCTACTTAGCACTGCTAGCTACGGGCACGTATGCGGCTCTCCGCAGAGAGAGCCGCATGTGGATCATCAAAGCCACGGGTGTCCACAGGAAATCCGGTGGAGCGCAGTGGAGGGACCTGCGGTTTCTTCCCCAGTACTCACACACTCTAGAGGCTTTGCTCCAGTAACCCTGCGTTGCGCAGGATACGGCGCACTTTTTTGGGTGAAATAGACAGGCGTTCGGCCACACGGGAGATTTTCTTGCCTTCTCTTGCCCACACTTTGGGTATCACAATCTCTGCAAACTCTTCCGCGACCTGTTGGAAGGTTTTATCTCCGATCAATCCTTCCGACCAGGCTCGCAGCGTCTCGTTGATGCCGGAGGCGCGCAAGATATGCGATTTTAAGGTAATGAGCTCTTCCCAGAGGTGGTCGCGATCATCAGAACGCAACAGAGCAGCGGCCCTGGACGCACATTGTTTGGCCTGATCCCATTCCTGAAAGAAGTCATTGGCCGCGGTCATTCCACGCACGATGTAGGCACCCGCCAGCAAGCGCCGATTTTGTGTGTGCTTAGCCAGCTCAACGGCTTCTTCGGCGTAGCGCTGGGCTGCATTAGCATAGACGGCAATGTCTCCATCTTCTCCGAGTTGTTCATCCACGCGCGCGTTCTCGGCGAACGCCTCGAGGATGCGCGAGCGTGCCATCAGGATCTGATCGTGTTTATCCCGCCCCAGCGTATAGGCCTTCAGCGCTTCCGCAAGCGCTCGATCGATTTCTCCCATATCCAGATGCAGCTGCCCGGCATTCACCAGCACCGAGCCTGTTCCTCCATGGTGCTCATGAAGACGGTAAATATCACCGGCCCGGTCGAGTTGCGCCAACGCGTCGCGACAAATTAATGCATAACGAGCGTGATAGTGGCTGCGGTCCACTCCCTTTGCAGCCATGCCCCCATGGGTGCGAGTTACCTTCGACTCAATCCGTTTGCGCAGGTGTAACGCTAACAAGCGCTTGACATAGGCGGCGTTTACCAACGTCCTGGCAAGATTGCGATGGGTGCTGTCGAGGCGAGCGTAGATGGCGATGGCACGCTCATAGTGTTCCAGGGCCACGCTGTATTCACCCGTTCTGCGGATGATGCGTCCACGCGCTGATTCAATATTGCCCAGTGAAATAGCGTCATCGGTGTCTGCCAGCTTCTGCTCCGCGTGGCTTAGCAGTTCCAGAGCCTTTTTGGCATCTCCTTTCTGGAAGATCAACCAGGCCTCCTGCACTTCGATGACCGCTGCCAGCTTCTGTGATCCCATGATTTCGGCTCGGCGACGCGCCTCCACGACGTGATCGAACGCCTTCTCATACTCGCCCTTTTTACGGTGGGCTCTACCCTTCCAAAAATTGGCCTGAATAATGAGGCTCTCATCCGCCAGTTCCCTCTCTGCCTTGAGAACGAATTCGAGCAACTCGATCGCCGTGTCGGCATCCTCGGTCATCAGGGCGCGGAGGGCCTCCGCCAGCCGAAGCTGTATGTAATCAAAAAAGGACATCCTGGCCCGCAGCGCAGGGGAGAAACGAGCGAGCAAGATTTCCAGGCTCCCGCGGTCGCGGTGGCCAACGTCTTGCCATTGCGCAGCCCTGAGAGCGATCGCAGCGCCGCCCCGCTCGACGTCAGGGTTGGTCCAGTCAGCGCCCACGTGCTCCAGCAGGTTGATGCCGTCGCCGATACGGCGTTCCTTGAGTGCGTCATCCAACTGCGACAGGAAATGCGAGGACAGAGGCATACTGTCGCATTCTAGGCGACCGATCCGAAACGGTCGAGCGTAATCTTCGCCGGGCGAACACAAGGGCAGTCAGCCGAAAAGGCAGCTCATTTCCTTCAATTCAGCGGGATCTCTGAACCGCAACCGATTGTCAGGTTGTAGGGACCAGGGGTCGATCGGACACTCGTCCGATTCGGACGGGCGTTGATTGCAATGGAGTGCCGATTGGCCTTAGTTTTGGGATTACCGGGCGGTTCAGGGCTTTAGAGGGCATTCTTAGTGCGTCATCACACAAAAACAGCTCGGCCGTGGACAGAAGAGAACATTCTGGCTCCGCAGGCTATTGAATTTCTTACTGCATTGCAGCGCAGATTTACCTTCGACTGTCGAGAGCTTCTGGCGGCTCGTGAGAGACGCCAGAAGCAGTTCGATTTGGGCCATATTCCCGAACCCGCGTTCAAGAAGGACCACCAGAGCGTGATGGCCCCTAAGGCAGGATCATCCTGTTCCGATTTCGGGTTGGGAAGGGTGATGCTAGCGGTTCCCCCGGAACGCGAGGCTCTATTGCGTGGTATGGCTTCGGGCGCCAGTGTCTTGGTTGCCGACTTTGAGGATTGCCTATCGCCGACGTGGAATAGCTGCCTTGAAAGCCACGCTAACTTGCGGGAAGCGTTAGACAATTCCGTCGCCTTCGGGCGAAAAAGTTTCGATCGCAATGGTGTTGTTATTTCTGTTCGACCGCGAAGCTGGAGCCTCGAAGAGAAACAGTTCCTGGTAGGGGGCGCACCGATCTCTGCATCGCTGTTTGATTTTGGATTAACCATTTTCTATCTTGCTTGTGGTATGCAACAGCGCCCGGCGCGGGCTCTTTTCTCACTCTCCAAACTTGAGAGCCACGGCGAGGCGCGCATTTGGGCTGAAGTCTTTCGCTTCACAGAGAAGTGTCTGAACATTCCTCATGGCTTCATTCGCGTCATCGTGGCGATCGATACGATTTCCGCGGCCTCGGAGATGGAAGAGATTCTGTCTGAGCTTCGAGATTACGCGATTGCCCTGGAATGTTCCCCACTCAACTACGTTTCGAGTTTCATCCGGAGCTTCCGGGTTCATGGCGGATATGTCCTCCCCCAACGCAGCGACATCACCCTCAATCAGCCCTTCCTGCAGGCTTATCGGGAATTACTGGTTCACACTTGCCGCAAACATGGCGTGTTCGCGATCGGCGGCTGTCTTGACAAACCCTGCAGTCAATACGAGACGAGCGGCAAATCGGAGCCGCGGTACACTGCGCTGGATCCGGAGAACGAGATCGCTCTGGGGTTTGACGGAATTTCTGTGTCCGAAGTGGAACTTGTGCCAACGCTACTTTCCGCGTTTAAGCGGCGCACGAAGCGGCAACCTTCCGTTGGAACAGGCGAATGTTTTATAACCACTCGTGACCTGGTCTCGCCGCCGTTCGGGAAGGTCACCATGACGGCCGTCAAGCAAAGCGTCGAAGTTGCGCTGGAGTATCTGGAAGCCGGACTGAGCGAGTGCCGGTCTGCGCGGCCAACGAACGGAATGACAAGTATGGCTTCGGCGGAGCTTTGCCGGGCTCAGCTTTGGCAATGGATTCGTCACTCGGCACGACTTACCTGTGGACGCCGGGTCAGCAAGTATGTGGTCGAATGTACGGTCCGCGATTGCTTGGCAAGTATTGAACGGCGGATCGGAGACGTCGAATTTGCTGCATCCGGTTTCGGCATCGCTGCCGACCTTCTTCTAAGGTCCTGTACGGATAGCCTCAATTCCTCTCTCGCGTATAACGCCTACTCTTACATCCGCTGATATTCCCGCCACGGTCCAATCGTCTTGCCACCACCTCAATGCGGATATCTCGCCTCGCGAGATATCCGCGTTTCTTGTGTCAGTTCTTGTAGGACCTATCGGACTACTGCCCACTTTGACCGCTGCGACTTGTGCCTGAGGTGGTTACATATTCTACTGGCTACATGACGGCCGCAGCCTACAGCCGATTCCAATAGTTCCAGGGAGAAAATGGGCATGGAGATCAAGCAATTCAAACCGCGTTACATCTATCGTTTTGGAAGAGCCCAGGCGGACGGCGATGGATCCATGGGGGAAGAGCTTGGGGGCAAAGGGGCCGCATTGGCCGAGATGACAAAAATGGGGCTGCCTGTTCCGCCTGGTTTCACCATCTCCTGCAATGCCTGCAGGTATTATCTAGAACATGGGGACATACCGGAGTCGCTTGACGCAGAACTCGAAGCTGCTCTCGGATGGCTGGAACTTGAGCAGGTACAGTGGCTTGGGAGTGAGAACGATCCCCTGCTGCTAAGTGTACGGTCTGGTGCAGCCGTCTCCATGCCCGGGATGATGGATACGATCCTCAATGTAGGCATCAACGACGCGAATGTGTCGGGATTGGCTGCCAAACATGGAAATGTACAGTTTGCGCTCGATTCCTATCGTCGCCTGCTGCAAATGTTCGGTTCCGTCGTTCTCGAGATACCTAAACAGGCCTTCGATCGCGCAGTGGAAGATGCGAGAGTTCTTCCAAAGCCCGCTGCCCATTTCGACGAGATGACCCTGAGGAAAATTATCGCTGCCTTCCAAAAAGTCATCGAGCAGACCACTGGTAGTCCATTTCCGATGAATCCCCGAGCGCAATTGCGTCAGGCGGTGGAAGCCGTATTCCAATCCTGGAACAATGAACGGGCCCGGCACTACCGGCGCATTCACGGGATCCCGGAGAATTCTGGAACGGCAGTGACAGTGCAAGCGATGGTCTTCGGAAACTACGGATTAAACAGCGGTACCGGTGTTGGCTTTACGCGCAATCCATCGACTGGTGAGAGGGAGATGTTTGCTGAATTCCTGCCGAATGCCCAGGGAGAAGACATCGTGGCCGGGATCCGCACGCCTATGCCCATCGCGGAGTTGGAGCGTACGATGAACCCGGTTTACCGGAGACTCCATTCCGTAACCTCCAAGCTCGAATGCCACTACCGTGATGTGCAGGATTTTGAGTTCACGGTACAGAACGGAGAACTATTCCTTCTGCAAACGAGATCCGCCAAACGTAGCGCATTGGCGAAGCTTCGCTGTGCGGTTGAGATGGTGGAGGAGGGCCTCATTTCGCGACGCGAAGCACTCGAGCGGGTTGCGCCGGCTGATATTGACGAAATACTCGCCCAGCAACTGGATCTAAGGGACGATAGCCTCAAGCCAATGGCCAAAGGGTTGGCGGCTTCTCCAGGTTCTGCTGTGGGTCAACTGGCCCTCACCGCGGACCGTGCAATTGAACTTGCAGGCAAACACAAACAGTCGCCCATCATTTTGGTGCGCCAGGAAACAGCGGCCGACGATATCCATGGCATGGATGCTGCCGTTGGATTTCTCACGGCACATGGCGGTGCTACCAGTCACGCCGCTGTGGTCGCTCGCGGCATGGGCAAGTGCTGCATCACGGGCGCAAGCGGGATCTTCGCGGACGAGGGTGCGGGAGTCTTGCGGATAGGTGAACACATATTGAAAGAAGGAGACTGGCTTTCTCTCGATGGTTCAACAGGGCGGGTCTTTCCAGGGCAGTTGCCCTTGCGCGGAAGCGAATCTTTCGACAATCCTCATTTGACGAAGCTGCTCTCCTGGGCGAGGGAATGCAGTACTACCAAGGTTCGCGCCAATGCGGACACTCCACAGGATGCAATGCGCGCTCGCGACGCGAGTGCAGTTGGAATCGGTCTATGCCGTACGGAGCACATGTTCTTCGCAAAAGAGCGGCTTGCTCACATCCGTTCCATGATTCTTGCGTCGACGCTGGCCGCTCGTGAAGAAGCGCTCGCTTTGCTCTTACCGGTGCAGCAGTCGGATTTCGAAGCTTTGTTCCACGCCATGCCCGGATTGCCGGTCACCATCAGGCTCATCGATCCACCACTTCATGAATTCCTGCCCTCGGAGATGGCGGTTCGGGACGAGTTGGCTCAAGCGCGACTGCGGGAGACCGGCTCCCAGGAGGTGGTGCAGCTGGAAGAGCTCCTGACTCGAGTGCAGCAATTGAGCGAATCGAACCCCATGCTGGGCCTACGCGGATGTCGCCTGGGCATTGTCCATCCGGAGATATTGGTGATGCAGATCAAGGCAATTCTGCAAGCCGCGCTGCGGGTCAAGGGTGGAGGCGTTGAGGTGCTGCCTGAGATCATGCTCCCGCTCGTTGCCTGCGTGGAAGAGGTTCGCCATCTGCGTAAACTCATCGAAGATACGGCCTCCGCCGTCTTTCATCAACAGGGCCGCAGGATCGACTATCGTATTGGGGTCATGATCGAGTTGCCGCGGGCAGCGGTCTGCGCCGAAGAGATCGCGCGCGAAGTCGACTTCATGTCATTCGGCACCAATGACCTCACGCAGTTGACTTTCGGGTTCTCCCGGGATGACGCTCACAAATACCTGGATGCCTACCTGGAGCTTGGGATCCTGAAACACAATCCTTTCCTTACTATTGATCGCGAAGGTGTCGGCTCACTGATCGAAATGGCAGTAGGTAGAGCCAGGGCAGCCAACCCGAAGATAAAGATCGGAATCTGTGGGGAACATGGGGGCGATCCAGCATCGATCGCGTTCTTTGAATCCGTTGGGGTGGATTACGTTTCCTGTTCCCCAGCGAGAATTCCAATCGCCCAGTTGAGCGCCGCACAAACGTCCCTCGCGCGCGAGCCGATCAAGCACAGAGACCAGGAGGGAGTGACCGGCATCGCAATCTCTGCTCCTGTTATCGCCACGGTAGATGACGATGAGCCATTCGAATTGCAATCTTACGGAACATAGAGTCGTCGCCGGGCTCTTAGCTTGGCGCCGACCTAGCCGGTGCTGATGGCGGCCAACATTATTCCCAATGGACGCTCGACGGCATCGCTCTGTCGAAAAACATTTCCAAGAAGGGACCGCTGAACCGCAGGTCCCTCCACTGCGCTGCGCTCCGGTCGGGATGACAAGGGGAGAGATGGCGCTCCCAGGGAGAGGTAGTTGCTGAACAGGAGCCGTTTTTCATTACCTTGGGTGGGCCCGCTGGCCCATGACTTCTCCGGTCGGGATGACAAGGGGAGAGATGGCGCTTCCAGGGAGAGCAGTTGCTGAACAGGAGCCGTTTTTTATTGCCTAGGGTGGGCCCGCTGGCCCATGACCTCTCCGGTCGAGATGACAAAGGGGAGGACCGTGTTTCCAGGGACAGTAGTCACTGAACAGAAGCCGTTTTTTCATCACCTTGGGTGGGCCGCTGGCCCATGATTCCTCTGTCGAAGCAACCTCCAGATATTGAGTGGGTGGCCCAGTTCTCGCTTTTGAGCAAACTCGCTTGCCGGTGGCAAGTGGAGGGTGCAAGGAACGCGCTTTTGGGCTCTATCCCCTCACCAATCGACGGGTGCCCCATCCTTCGCGTTCTTTGCGAAGGGTGGGATAGTCAGGTCTCACCCCCTGACCTCCCACGGAAAGCAAACTTGTTCATTGGGAGACCTGGGTGTCCGGCCAGGACTCATTTGCGAAGAGAAACCCAGGTCTCAAAAGCCAGACCTGGGCCACACACTCACCGTTCGTCAGAAGCATTTTCATTAAACAAATTGAGACGAATGGGTCTGGATGCTGAACATACTTCATGTATCATGGCTTGCTGTGAACAGAGATCACACGGCTTATCGCGCTGTCATGGCGTCTCGAGCCCGACATAGTGAGGCGACGCCGGCGGCGGTCGGATTGTTTACGGTAGAGGAACCATGATGCGTATTCGGATAGTCCTGCTGTTTCTGCTTTGCTCCGCGCCGGCTTTGAGAGTTTGCGCAGCATTCCAGTCGTCGGATGGGAAAGAATCGGCGGATGACCTTTGGGTGGTGCCCCACACCCACTGGGAGGGCGCCGTCTTCAAGACTCGTGAGGAATATCTTGAGGAAGGTCTACCTAATATTCTTCAGGCGCTCCATCTGCTGCGAACGTTTCCTGAATACCGCTTTGTGCTCGACCAGACGGCTTATGTGAAGCCTTTTCTGGAGAGATACCCAGAGGAAGCAGCAGAGTTTCGGAAACTGATTGCCCAAGGACAACTGCAGATTGTCGGAGGCAATGACGTGATGCTCGACGTAAATATCCCGAGCGGGGAGTCATGGATTCGGCAAGTGTTGTACGGGAAAGGCTACTACCGGCAGGCCCTCGGCGTCGATGTGACCACCGGCTGGGCGCTGGACACGTTCGGCCACCACGCTCAAATGCCTCAGCTGCTGAAACTGGCAGGCTACCAATCGTATTGGTTCCAACGAGGAGTGCGTGATAACAAAGTGCCGTCGGAGTTTCTCTGGGCCGGTATTGATGGCAGCCAAATCCCGGCATTTTGGCTACCGTTTGGGTACGGTTTGTTCTATCCAACGCCGAAAAGTCTCTATGAGTTTGATCGCTACACGAAGGATCTGTGGAACTCCCTGGGGGAGTATTCCCATTCCGCGAACCGTGTGGCCATGGCCGGCGCTGATGTCATTTCTCCGGAAGAAGCATTGCCCGTGATGGTGAAAGCCTTCGATGCCCAACGCGATAAGCCTTTCGCGTTGACCTTCGGGCTTCCCTCCGAGTTTGAGCGCGTAACAGCCGAGCGAACTGACCGTCCGGTGATCGGTGGCGAGTTGAACCCCGTATTCCAGGGCGTGTACAGCAGCCGCATTGAACTCAAGCAATGGATGCGCGAGGACGAAAGAGCTTTGGGTAACGCAGAGAAAATCGGGGCACTCGCCCAGGTGCTTGGCGCGTCGCCAGACGAAGAAAAGCGTTGGCGAGAGGGCCGCTGGCAGGCTTGGGAGCCGGTCCTTTTTAACCAGGCCCACGACCTGACTTCAGGGACCATGGTGGACAAGGTCTACCAGGATTCCATCCAGCATTACGCGTCCTCCAAAGAATTAGCCGATGGGTTGGTCGCGCATGGACTGGATGAAGTGACGGCGAAGATCGACACACGAAACGACCATGCCAACGCAATCCCCCTGCTGGTGTTCAACACGCTGGGATGGATACGCACAGATGTGGCCCAGGCGGACATAGGCTTTTCTGAAGGAGGCGTAGAAGAAGTCACGCTTCGAAGTGGGAAAGGGGTTGCTGAACCGGTGCAACTTCAGGATGTCACCCGGTACGAGGACGGTGGCATTCGACACGCCAAGGTGGTGTTCGTTGCTCACGATATTCCGGCAACGGGATGGGCAACATACTTCGTCGTGCCTGAACGCGAAACGGCCAACGCGAGGGTTTCTCCGCTGGGCAACGGACAAACGGGCGAAGAGAATCCTGTTGGTCGACTTGCCTCTGGGTCAACCATGCATGTCGATTCATCTTCGATCGAGAACGATTTCTATCGCGCAAGCTTCGACCTGTGGACAGGGGCCATGACTGGCCTCCAACTGAAATCTACTGAGGGCAATTGGGAGGCTTTAACCAGTCGACCAGGCAATATCGTGGCCTGTGAACAGGACGGCGGGGATTTCTGGGAACTCTATGGAAACCTCAACGGCGCCCGGCTGACCGCGATGACCCGGACCCAGCCCTTACCTGAAGCCGGCCGATCCCGCTTCAGCAACGAATGGGTAGGAGGATCGGGCAAGACGACCGCCGGCCCTGTGTACTCGGAGTTTCAGATTGAACATCCGTTTGGAAACAACAAATTTTCGACTCGAGCGCGCGTATATCGTGGGGTTCAACGGATAGATTTTGAAACCAGGATCCTCAATAACGATAGGTCTGTGCGTTATCGGGTCCTCTTTCCAACATCCATCCAGGCGGGGCAGCGATTCGACGAAATTCCTTTTGGTGCGATCGAGCGTAAGGGGCCGCAGGAGTTTCCCGCGCAGAACTGGTTCGACTATAGCGACGGCAAGCACGGCCTTGCTTTGCTCAACGTTGGACTGCCCGGTAGTAGCGTGACGGATAACACATTATCTCTCTCGCTGATGCGCTCGGCTCGTATCAACAGCTATGGCTTTATCGGCGGCTATGAGCCGGGCACCTCCTCAGATCTGGGATTAGAGTTGGGGCAGGAGCGCGTCTTTCAATATGCGCTGGTACCTCACACGGGAAACTGGCAGAACGCAAAGGTATTTCGAGCAGGGCTTGAATTCAACAACCCGCTGGTGGTGCGCCCGCTCGATCAACACCCTGGAAAACAGGCAAACAATTGGGGCTTTCTCGATGTCTCAAATGCGAATGTGGTCATGAGCGCCTTGATGCCTGCTGAGGACGGCGGAGATCTGATCCTGAGAGTGTATGAAGCGGCGGGCCAGGCAGCAGACGCGGTAAAAGTTCACTTCACGACCCCGGTTGCTTCCGCCTCTGAAGTCAACCTGATGGAGGATAAGGGGCGGCCGGTAACCATCGAGAGCAACGCCATTCAATTCGCCATGCGGCCTTTTGAGATAAAGACATTTCGCCTTCATCCAGCGCCGCAGGGGAAGTAACGAAATCACAGCAGCGGTCTAAGCACCGTAAAGGAATAGGTGTCCCATGAAAAACCAGGAAGCGGTCATGTCAAAGGATAAAAAGAAAGATCCTATGATCAGTTCTACAGAAAAATCCCAGGTAACGAATTTTCTTGGAGTCAAGTACTCCGTTTTGCTGCCCCGGGAAAAAAGTGAGTGTGTCGAGATTTTGTTGCAGCGTTTTCCAAAGGGTCTGTCCTTTCCCATCCACCAACACAAAGAGTGCGAGCAAACGTACATCGTGCTTGAGGGCGAGGGCGAAGTTACGGTAGCCGACCAGGTCAAGAAGATCACCAAGGATGACGTGGTCTATATCCCCCGTCTGACTGATCACCGCGTACGCAATGTGGGTGACGGCGATTTCGTTTATCTGACCGTCGAAACCTACCCGGACGGGTACCTTCCGAACGAGCCGACCTGGGATTCACATATCGCGGTACTCAATAAGCACTATGGCCTGACGAGCGAGGCATGATGACGGAGACCGAGCGACTCAATTTGAAAGGCAAGGTAGTTGTCGTCACTGGAGTGGGAGCCGGTATAGGCGCAGCCGTCGCAGATTCGTTTGCAGCCTGCGGCGCCACGGTCTTTGGCCTGGAACGGGAACCAGACTCCCTTGAGCGTACGGCGGCGAGGATTGCCAAGTCGGGGGGCACTTTCCACCCGATCCTGGCAGACGTGAGTTCAGAACCGGACGTGAGTAAAGCTTTCCGCGAAATTCACGACAAGTTTGAAGCTGTCGATATCTTGGTAAACAACGTAGGGGTCGAGTTCTACAGACAATTTGTAGACGTAGCTGTTGCGGATTGGGACAGTCAGATCGCAGTCAATTTGAGGAGCGTCTTCTTGTGCTGCTCAAATGTGGTTCCGGCAATGATCAAGCAAAGCCACGGTTGCATTATCAATACGGCCTCCGTCCAGGCATTTGCGACCACCGGCCAAACCGCGCCTTACGCGGCTGCCAAAGCCGGTGTTCTCGGTCTGACGCGGGATATGGCGCGTGACCTGGGCCCATACAATATTCGGGTCAACGGAATTTGTCCGGGCTGCATTGAGACACCGATGATGGATCGATCACTGGGGCGGGATCCGAACCCGACCTCCGCAAAAGGAAAGATGGAGTCTGCAATTCCCTTGCGCCGCTTAGGGAAACCGCAGGAGATTGCCAAGGTCGTCCTCTTTCTGGCCTCCGATCTGGCCTCTTACGTCTCTGGGATTGGGTTACTGGTTGACGGTGGCTTGTTGGCACAATTGCCTGTGGTTTAAGGCCTCGCCGCGGCTAGCTGCTGCACCCTCCAGACGCTACACCATCCAGACTATGTGGG
>Ga0302180_10002317_pt1 | contig 14775 bp, 13 predicted proteins | sample I_Palsa_E3_2_FD_200575 | JGI IMG/M metagenome (GOLD analysis project Ga0302180, IMG submission 200575) | Peat permafrost microbial communities from Stordalen Mire near Abisko, Sweden - I_Palsa_E3_2 | ecosystem: Environmental > Terrestrial > Soil > Palsa > Peat permafrost | place: Sweden... | reverse complement strand
TGGGGGGTCGGGGCCCCGCGGTCATCATGCTGCACGGCTTTGGCGACACCGGTGACATGTAGGCGCCAGCTGCTGCGGTATTGGTAAAAGATCACCTGGTCGTGATTCCTGATCTGCGTGGCATGGGCCTCTCGGCGCACCCCGACACGGGGTACACAAAGAAGAACCAGGCCGTGGATATCGCAGGGGTGATGGATGTCCTGAAAATCCAGCGCACCGATTTAGTAACCCACGACATCGGCAACATGGTGGGCTACGCGCTGGCCGCGCAATTTCCGACGCGCATCACCAAATGGGTGGTAATCGACGCGCCGCTGCCAGGAATCGGCAATTGGGACGAGATTAAGCAAAGTCCGCTCCTTTGGCACTTCAATTTCCGTGGTCCGGACGAGGAGCGACTAGTTGCCGGCCGCGAGCGTATCTATCTCGATCGCTTTTATGACGAACTGTCCGCCGATCCCAAAAGCATCGGCGATGCAACGCGACAGCACTACGCCGCGCTGTACGCGCGACCGCACGCGATGCACGACGCTTTCGAGCAGTTCGGTGCGTTCAATCAGGACGCCGTCGATAACAAAGCGCTGCTTGCAAAGGTTGGTCGGCTGACGATTCCGGTCCTGGCCTTGGGCGGGGAAAAATCGCTCGGCGCCGCAGAGGCGGATACCCTGCGCTTCGTAGCGGTGAACGTCACTATGGGTATCGTCCCCGGCTCTGGCCATTGGATTATGGACGAGAACCCTAAAGCCACGACCGCGTTGATCGTGGACTTTCTGTCTCATTGAAGCTCATTAGGCGGCGAGCTAAAGATTAAGGTGTTACGAAGACCGTTACCATCCGCTCGAAGGGAGCTGCAACTATCGTGCTTGGGATGAGCACTTTCACCGCGATACACGTCCTCTTGAGCCTCATCGGCATCGTGTCAGGGCTCGTAGTTTTGTTCGGGCTGATAACCGCAAATGGGATGAGCGGATGGACGCTGCTCTTCCTTGTGACGACAGTCGCGACCAGCGCTACGGGGTTCTTCTTTCCCTTCCACGGGTTCACGCCAGCCCTTGGCGTGGGCATCCTTTCGATGTTCATTCTCATCGCGGCGATTGCTGCGCGTTACCGCTTTCATCTGAGCGGCCCGTGGCGTTGGGTATACGTCGTCTGCGTCGTAATCGCACTCTATTTCAACTCGTTTGTACTAGTCGTACAGGCGTTCTTAAAGATCCCCGGGCTGCACGTGTCGGCGCCGACTGGATCGGAGCGGCCGTTTGCTCTTGCGCAGGGCCTTGTGTTGGCTTTTTACCTCCTCACTGGCGCACTGGCCATCAAAGGATTCCGCCGCGCCGTGCTCAGATAACCGCTGTCCTCGGCGCTGTGGTCGGGCGCCCCCGTGCTTTCTTGGTTCCGAGTCGAGTGCACTTCAGTCAACTCAAGGGACGCACATTAATGTTGCCGCCTGAGGTGCGCAGAAAGATTTGCTCGCCGCCCCCGTTGAGAGTGCCGCGTAGATGGGAGCGCTCGGCTAGTTCAGTGCCGCTGAGGGGAAGCTCCGATTGCGCTCGACCACCACTTGTTTGCGCGTCGATCGAAGCGGGCACGTTTTGCGGTAACAGCAACGTGATGGTGCCGCCAGAGGTTGTCAAGAACACCCCGCGATTTACGCGCACCGCGGCGTGTACGCTGCCTCCAGACGTGACGGCCTTTACTTTTCCTTCGACACTATTGAGGTCAATGCTACCGCCCGAAGTGCGCACATCGAGATCGCCAGTAGAATCCACAATCTCGATACTGCCGCCTGAAGTGCGCAACTCCGTGGGCCCGTTGATCCGTTCAGCACTGATGCTGCCACCGGATGTGTGAACGCTGATCGATCCGATCACATCCTGAAGCGTGATGGCGCCGCCGGATGTCCTTCCCGCCACGGAGGCGGTCAACTTGCGCACGTCAAGGCCGCCGCCCGATGTTTGGATTTGTACGGGATAGTCGCGGGGCACATCGATAGTGAATCGCACGTGCGTCGCCGTGAGATCGAGCCTGTCAAACCAGCTGCGCCCTTTGACGCGACCGATCACCGTGACCCCCAAGGAATTTTGCACAGCAGTGACGTCCAAGTGATCAGAGTCGCTCATATCCGCGTGAATCACTATTTCATGCGTGTCGTGACCGACGATGGCCACCGATCCCACGTCGGTGTCTAACGTCAGATGTCCACCTGGCGGGGCGTTAAAGCGCTGGTCGAACGATTTTGGCGCTGCGAATGCCGCGGATGCAGCAAACCAAACCGGGAGGATCACTAGAAATCTGAATGTCCGAGTAACCATCGTGGCTTCCTTTACTGGATTGCAACGAAATTAGAGATAGCCGCAGCCACCGATAGTCCAGGAGTCTGCATTTGACCATCGGCGTTAGCGTTCTGATACAGAACACCGATCTGTCCGGAAAGTTGCACTCACGCTAGCTGACAATCGCACCGGTGCGCTGGCGGCGCAGTACCGGAACCACCTCTACTATCAGGACCGCCAAAAGTATCATTCCGCAACCGACCATCGCGGTTCGGTGCAGCCGCTCACCCAGAAGAAGCGCCCCACCGACGAATGCGAACACACTTTCCAGCGACATGATTAGAGCCGCTTCCGCGGGCGGCGTATGCCGCTGTGCTATGACCTGCAGGGTAAAGCCGAGGCCGCCAGAAACGATTCCTGTGTACAACAGGGGAATAGTCACGGCCGACAACGAGTCTGCGTGCGGCGCTCTCATGAACAGGGTGACTATCCCTGAGATCACTGCAGCGATGGCGAATTGGAAAAAGCACAGGAAAAGCGGCCTGTGCATTGAGCCCATGAATCTGGAAATGAGGCAGATGTGCAGCGCCCAGATCAAATCGGAGAGCAGTAGAATCACATCGCCCCGATTCCAGCCGGCGTTGGCACTCCCATCTGCGAGGAGCCACGCACCCATGAGGCTCAGGACACAGGCGATGACCACCGATCTTTGCGGTGCCTTACGGAAGATCACCCAATTCACCAGCGGGACGAACACCGCGTAGATGGCGGTGAGGAAGCCGCCGTTGGTCGCCGTGGTCGAAGTCAGGGCCCACTGCTGCATCATGGCGCCCGCGCATAAGCACAACGCGATCAGCACCCCGACGCCCACAGAGCGCCGTGCGAGCGCGCGGGTCTCTCCAGCACGGACGTGCTCCATCAGCGCCAGAGGAGCAATGACAAGAGCCGACAGCGCGAAACGGGCCGCCACAAAGAGAATCGGATTGATGGCGGCAGCCTGTCTCTGCGCCACGAAAGCAGCGCCCCAGACGATTGCGCACAGCAGTAGCAGCGCATCAGCGAGAAGCCGGGTCATGAGATGTCTGCCAAGGGTCTGCGAGGTCCGCTAATGTAAGAGTTGCGGCCCCCAATTGCTGTAGCCATTAGGAAATGCCGTAATGCAGTGGAACACCTGTCCGAGATGGAAATATTCGCCATAGCGAACCAGATTGTGGACAACCTCATGGATGCATCGACTGCGATCGATCATGATCGCCACATTCGCGACCTCACTGACAGAATGAAGAGCATAGTGACGAAGGCGGGTCTGCAGAAAGTGTATGAGAAATATCAACGGGAAAACCACTCAGTAGATAACAGCCCCCGCCAGCCCTCGGGGCCGCTTTTTATCCTTTGTGGCGACAGCCAGCGCGCCATCAGATTGCGTCGCTCGATCCGGACAATGCGCCTATGTCCCTGATCACATTGCTCAATGCGCATATCGCCTTCGGCGAGCGGCCGCTCCTTGATGGAGCGCAACTTACCGTACAGGTCGGCGAGCGCCTCGGGCTGATCGGCCGCAACGGCACCGGTAAGTCGACACTGCTGGGTGTGCTTGCAGGCGAAATCCGGCTCGATGACGGTGAGCTGCAGCGACGCGAGGGCTTGCGGCTTGCACTCGTCGAACAAGAGCCGCAGCTCCCCCTCGGGGAAACTCTGCGAGACAGTCTGCTGCTGCGAGCCAAGGCATCCGCGGTCGGGAGCGACGAGGCGCCGGTCGATGAGCGCGAGCACTGGCGCCTGGAGTCGCGCCTTGAGGAATTCCTGCATCGCTTCGGGCTTACCGGCGTCACCTCACCGGCGAGTTGTTCGGGTGGAGAGCGCAAGCGAGCTGCGCTTGCTCTGGCGCTCGCTCTACAGCCCGAACTGCTGCTGCTCGATGAGCCCACCAATCATCTCGATATCGAAGGCATCGAGCGGCTCGAGGAGCTGCTGCTCAAGGTGAATTCTGTCATTGTCATCACCCACGATCGAGCCTTCCTGGATCGGGTCACGAGCCGCATCATCGAACTGGACCGAGGCGTATTGCGCTCCTACCCCGGCAGCTTCGCGGCCTATGAACAGCGCAAGGACGAGGAGCTCGCGGCAGAAGACACCGCGCGGCGCCATTTCGAGAAGTTCTGGCAGCAGGAAGAGGTCTGGATCCGCAAAGGCGTCGAGGCCCGCCGAACGCGCAACGAGGGGCGCGTGCGCCGGCTCGAGCAATTGCGCATCGAGCGCGCTAGGCGACGCGACCGGCTCGGAAACATCCGCTTCGGTCTCGATGCCGGTGAGCGCTCGGGCGATCTTGTGGTCGAGTTCGATAGTGTGAGCAAACGCTTTGCAGCCCGACCGCTTATCGAAGCTCTCTCGATGCGGATCATGCGTAGCGATCGCATCGGTCTTATCGGCCCGAACGGCGCGGGAAAGTCGACCCTGATCCGTCTGATTCTTGGCGAACTCGCGCCCGACGCCGGCACGGTCCGCCTCGGGACCCGCTTAAACATCGCTTACTTCGACCAGCTGCGAGCCCAACTCGATCCAAGCGCGACCCTCGCCGATACCATCAGTCCAGGTTCGGACTGGGTGCAGCTCGGCAGCGAACGTAAGCACATCGTGAGCTATCTGGGGGACTTCCTGTTTCCGGCGCAGCGCTTGAAGTCACCGATCAGCATGCTCTCCGGCGGCGAGAGAAACCGGCTGCTGCTCGCGCGCCTGTTCGCGCAACCCGCAAACCTTGTCATATTGGATGAGCCGACTAACGATCTCGACATCGAATCCCTAGAGCTACTCGAAGCACGACTGCAGGACTACCAGGGGACGCTGCTGCTGGTGAGTCACGACCGGCGCTTTCTCGACAATGTCGTCACCCAAACGTTGGCCGCCGAGGGAAACGGGGTATGGCGCGAGTACGCCGGCGGTTACAGTGACTACCTGCAGCAGCGGCCGCCGAGGCCGCTCGGCCGCGCAATTGAGGCCAGTCAGAAGCCCGCGCGGCATCCCTCGCGCGACCCCTCTGCGGGTGATAATCCCCTCAAGACCCGCACGCGCCTGAGCTATAAGGAAGAGCGCGAGCTGGCGGCGCTGCCCCAGGAGATCGAATCGCTGGAGCGCGAGCAATCCGAGCTCACCGCGCGCGTGAGCGAACCGGATTATCACCGACTCGGAGGCGAGCGGCTGCGAGGCGACCGCAAACGGCTCGCCGAGCTCGAAGAGCTGCTACTGGAGAGGTTCGCGCGCTGGGAATCGCTTGAGGAACAGCGCACACGGTCAGCACAGCCATAGCTGATCTGGGCTTCTTCCTCGAAACTCATCGATTAACTTCGGCGTCGATAACACAGCGAAATCCAAGCGTGCCCGCCCTGTCTTTGCTGGGAGCCATCAGCAGGAGCTTGCCGTGCTGATCGTTGCGGTAGGCTTGCGGGAAGTACCACATCGAGCCTTGTGGCTGATAATAGCTTCCGCCGCGCAGAATCGCAGCGCGCGTGTGCTCATCTACGTATTCGTCCGTCCACTGCCAGACATTCCCCACCATATCCATGACACCGAAAGGACTTGCTCCGAGTGGATGCGCGGCGCCGTCATCTGGAGCTCGTAGCGCGCGGCCCTTCTCCGGAACCGGAATGGCAGCCGCATTCCAGTCATTACCCCACGGATATAAGCGACTATCCGTTCCTTGGGCGGCGTACTGCCATTCCCATTCATGGGGCAGGCGCTTACCGGACCATGCCGCATAGGCCCGTGCGTCTTCCAGTGAAACCCAAGTCACTGGTTTATTGGCCCAACCTTCTGGGTACGTTCCATTCCGCCAGTCCTTCAGGAAATTTAAATCATCCTTTGGGTGGTACCCCGTGGCAGTCAGGAACGCCTTGAACTGGGCGTTGCTAACGGAATATTGATCGATATAAAACCGATTTATCTTGATCTCTTGATGATGAAACCGTCGGGCAGAATCCTCCCAGGGATAGGCGACGTCCACCCCTATTGCATCGCTCCCCTCGATTTCAATACCTTGCACCTCGAAATCGAAGTCAGCGGCTGGAATTTCCACCATACCAGGCGGTGCCGTTTTCGACGGCTTGGTCGACGCAATAGTGACCACGTGTTGAGGTAGCGCACGCCACTCATTCGACCAACTCGCGAGGGGCTGGGCGCTCATGGCTTTCATCTTGCTCATTAACGCGACGATCTGAGTCGCCGGCTGACCATGGGTCATTAGTACAGCGCCAAATCCATGGGCTTCCAACGGGAAGCTTAAAGCAACGGTGTCTCCCTCGCGTTGTCCCTGAAGTTCGACGCCGTGGTAAAGATCGTAGTAGTGCACGCCCTCCTGAATCGGCACGGATAGCTCGCGGCCGCTCACGTTGTATTCATTCCGATTAACAACGGTCCATACGGTTTGATCTTCGAGTGGCCAACGACTGGCGAAGACTCCAAAGGTCTTGGTCGGGTAGAACGGCTCCCATTCCGAGCTAACGAGAAAGGGCGCTACGGCCCGCTCGATCGTGGCGACACGTCGCGTAGCCTCGGCGTCTCTGGGGGTAATGCCATTCCAGATGCCCCAGACATTCTCCCAACTTTCCCAGCCAACGCCGTTGAAAAAAGCCACCTGAAGGTCGTCTGTCTTGGTACGGTTGAAGCGATCGCAGATATTCGCCATGTGCCGCGTTTCAAGCCACTTAAAGCGATAAATTTCCGGTACGAACTGCGCATATTTTGCCGAGTCCTGCTCCCACCAGGACATGACGTCCCAGGCCAAAGCTTCATCGCTTGGGGCTAACTCAGGTTGAAAGACGAGCGGATGGCCGATCCGCTCAGCCGCTTGCGCAAAAGCCAGCGGAACTCCATCTTGAGTGTCACCGTTGATTCCGTCGGCCCCAATCTCCGCCATCAGCTCGGCAATGGCTTGTGGCCACGGCTTATCAGGATCGTGGGTGCCCTGATCCCACATATTCATTGGAAATAAAACCCGAACGCCGTGCCGGTGAAAGTCCGCGATCATGTGCTTTACACCATCAACGCCACCCGGCATTGCGATAATCATATCGAGCTGATTGCGGTCATCGATCCCAAGATTTGGGTAGACGGGCCACAACAAAATGGAGTCAATACCGCCATAGCGCTGATCAACGTCAGCCAGATACCGGTCAACGGTATATTTCCCCGCCGCCGGATCGTACAGATAACGATCCTCCACCATCGCCTGTGGTTGAATAAAGCTCGACTGAGTCCACCGCAATGCCGGTGCGTCGTAACGTGAGCCGTCATAGCCGATATAAATTCGGCGCGCCTTGCGCCAGTAATAAAGAGCATCGAGAAAGCTCTGATGGACGTCTGGTTTACATCCTGAAGAGCTGCTGTTCTGCATGCTGTGGACACCCAGACATTTCGGCCCGTTTATCATGGGCACTTCGGAGCTGGGAAACCACGGGACATATTCTGATATTTGCGTCTCATCGGCGCCCGTAGCCGACATCGCATGAGTACACGCCAGCAGCACAACCAACGGCCAACCCGGCAAGCGGCTTCGCGCAGTCTCAGTTCTGCTCATTGAATGTCGTCCCTGGTTGCACGTATCGTAGATTTTAGGCAACGCGCTTAGCCGTGCAAGGGCGCTCGCGCAAGATGCGTCGCCCAACACGCATCGGGCTAATACTGAAAGATCTGTCCGACGTGAGGCGCGATAAAATTCGCTTCCGCAATCCCATGGACTTTTTGAGCAATGGCAAGGTCATCAACAGGGGCTTCATAGCCCTCCCCCGCGATGTCAATCAAACCGAAATGGATTGCAATAGAGTGTTCACTGTGTAGATCAATGTGCGCAAGGACAGCCTCATCGGGATTCATGTGCATGCGATACATGAACCACCGAGGCTCATAGGCCCCTATGGGTAACAGACTCAGTTTAGGTGCGCCATACTTCTCATATATGTGTTTGAAGTGTTCGCCGTACGCGGTGTCCCCTGCAAAGTAGATTCTGCCTTCAGGAGAATCGATAAGGAACGACCCCCATAATGTCTTGTTGGTGTCCCAGATACCTCTGCGGGAGGTATGGACTGCCTCAAGAAAGACAAACTTCGTGTCTTTCACAGTGACGGATTGATCCCAATCCAATTCTGAATACGATGAAATGCCTTCCCTCTTCAACAGATTACCAACTCCAAGCCCGACCAGCAGGGTTGGTGGACTGCCTTTTTGTCGATCAACGATCGCGTGTATTGATTTCAGATCCAAATGATCGTAGTGATTGTGACTGATCAGGATAACGTCAATCCGTGGAAGCCCGCCGAGGGTCACTCCTGGGTTGGTTACGGTCTTGGTAGGGAATAATTCGGGACCGATGGAATCGAACAAAATCGGGTCCGTAATGATATTCAAGCTTGGCGTTTGAATAAGCGCCGTAGCGTGACCCGCCCAAAGGACCCTGATCCCGCCGAGTACGGGATCCTTGGAGAGGTCTGCGGGGGCCGTCTGGAAATGATCAGGCCAATTCTTGGTTTTGGTTTTTAGCGCCCAGGCAATTTTTACCTCTTCCCAGAAAGTAGGATCGGGAAGATGTTCGCGGTTGTGGAAGCGCTGGCCGTCGAAATGATCCGACATCTGCGACGTCGCCGGCGTGCATCCCGCCAGGAGTATAGAAGTTGTCGTCAGACAGATTGCGATGACGATGCGCCGAATCGGTGTCCTCACGCTACTCTCATGTTGCCTCTCGCCTAAGCGGATGCAGAAGCATGGGCTAGGGCCTTGATATCACGATTCTCGAAAACGAGGTCTTGAGACTCGCCTGTTCTCTGAACGGCGACGTTGACTCGTTTGTCTGGTTTCCAAGGCGCGAAGCCCCCGCGCTGTACGACCGCCTGATGCACGAATGCTTTCGTGGTGGCCTGAAGTCCCCTCGCATCGTTCAGGAGGGACAAGACGAGGCGGCAATCCTCAGTCTGGTTGCGACTGGCCTGGGCGTAGGATGGGTCCTTGGAACCGCACGTTGGCGCTGTCCCAAAAGCGTCGTCATTCTGACGGTGGTCGATTTTGACGTGCCGCAGCCGCTGTCTCTCGCCTGGAGAAAGGACAATTACTCCCCTTTGCTCTCAAGTTTCGTGGCCGAGGTGCAGCAAGATCACTCCCGTTTGGCGCCCGTCGGAAACAGCATCGGGACTCGCGCACGATAGGCGCCGTACTCCACACCGTGGTACTTCATTAGGTCGCGCTCTTCGAAGAATATCCCGACCAAGATGTAGCCAGTCGTCGCGATCGAAAACACGAGATGCCCGACCGACATGTGCGGCGCTGCCCAGAAAGCGATTATAAAGCCGAGCATGATTGGGTGGCGCACGAAGTTGTAAAACGCCCGTTGCTTGAAACTCAATGGCGTGTAATCGACGCCGCGCATGCGCAAATACACCTGCCGCAAACCGAACAGATCGAAGTGATTGATCATGAACGTCGACAGCAGCAGGATCAGCCATCCAATTGCGAAAAACGCCCGCAGCAGCACGCTGATCACGGGCGATGTGACCTGCCAGACAACAGCCGGAATGGCTTGCCACTTCCAGCAGATCAGAGCGAGCAGCAGGCTCGAAACTAGAACGTAAGTGCTCCTCTCGACCGAGCGCGGGACGATGCAAGTCCAGACGGCCTTAAAGCCGGGCCGCGCCATGACGCTGTGCTGCACGGCGAAAATTCCGAGTAATACAATATCAACAGCAAGCGCCTCGGGGAACGGGCCGCTAGATCCTGAATCGATCGTCTTCGGGACCACGAGATCGCCGACGAAGCCAATCGCGTAGAGAAATGATCCTAGGAAAATGACGTAGCAGATGAGGCCGTACAAGCCCGCGATGAGACCCATGCTGATTCTCCCTCAATTGTTTGGGTGAAGGTTTTTTTTGGCTTACCGCTTTTCACTTTCTCACAAGCCGAGGTTACTCCCGCTCAGCCTGCGTTTCTAGGCAGAGGAGCGGGCCAGCTAGGCAGAACTTCTAGGGCCGCGGGCCAAATCTCAAGTGCTTGGGGGCCGCGTCTTCCCGCACGAGTTTCGGTGTAGGGGTTCCCGTCGAGGCTGGCGATAGCGGCGGTTATTGAACCACCGACACGCGGATTTTCAGCCCAAGGCTCAAAACGATCTATACCGCCCCCTCGCCTTACGCCGCCACCGCATAGCCGGAGCCCTCCGGTCCCGCTTCGTTTAGGTTTTGAAGCACGGCCGGCGGGGGAGACGGGGAAATCTAGACGTAATTCACACTGTGTGTCGCGCCCCTCGTCGCGCGCTGCATACCCGATCAAAGTAAGCCGCGTCGCTCTGCGTCACGATGAGTTCAGCTGAGTAGGAGGCAAAATGGCAGGTGAAGACGTCGACGCGGTGCGCCATGCAGTGTCAGCAACGCGCGCCGCCGACATAGCGTCGCGTTCGACGCCGCTCCGCTTCCTCGAGAAGATCCGTCTTCGAGCGCCGATCTTAGGAAAAACCAAGGGGGCTAGAATTGCCTCGGCGGCGCTCGCCGCGATTGCGATTGTAGGCATCGCTGTTTTCTTCCGACTCGGCACGCACCGAGACGTGATCCGTGCGCCTGAGTCACCGGCTGAAGCTTCGGCCATGTCCGCTGAGCTGGTGGCTACGGCTCATGCCCCATCCGAAGTAGTACCGGAAACAAGTCGTTTGCTTCACGATTCCGGTGTCATTTCATTCGAAGCGTCGACGGTCCACGCCAGCGCAGCGCAGTCGCTGGTCGCGATCTCTGTGAAGCGCCTGCCAGCGACAAGTCGCGGGGCATTCCTATGGCGAGTGGAACGCGGTACTGCGCGGCCTGGTGTCGACTATGAACGGATACAACCGCAGGTTGTCAGGTTTATTGAAGGACAAGCAGTCCGCACTCTGTTCATTCCGCTGATCAATAGTCCCGCGACATCAGTACAGCGTGGCCCTCTCACTTTTACCGTGGCATTGGAGCGGGTAGCAGGCGGCCCGGCGCTGGGTCGCTTCGCCCGCGTCACAGTAACAATCGATCCACCGCCGACCTCGAGCCCCATGTAGGCCTGGGGCTGTTCGGATTCGTACTTCTAGGCGGGGGGAACCTTGGTACCGTAGGAAAGGCTGGCATACCAATTACCCCGGCCTTGCGGGGTCAGGTCCATGAAGTGCCAGATCGGAGCGAGCAGGTCGATGCCACGCTGCTGAATGTCGGGGGCCATTCTTGGATGCGCTGTGTAAAAGTGGCGCAAGACACCCTTGGCGCCGCGCGTGAAAACGGAAACACTCGAGTCCTGGCCGCCTTCGCGATCTTCGCTGCCGAAGTCGTACTTGAAACTGCTGTTGCCAGCACTCAGGAGGCGCAGCTTATCCCAACCCCGCGCGCGGGCATGGGCGCGCAAAGTCGGGATATCGGCGGCCGCGACAACCGCGAAGTCAAGGTTTTGAGCGAGGTGATGTGCGATCCCATTAGCGCCGTCGAGCCAGGCGGTGCACATGGGACAAGGCTTGGTCTGTTTCTTTCCGAACATAAAGTGATAGATGACCAAGGAGCGATCGGGCGTCGTGAAGAGTTCGCTGAGGCTGACGTTGCGCACCGGCGCGTCACCGGCATTGAGGTCGCGCGGGCCCTCTTCGAACCGATAATCCTGAATAGCAGCACCCTCAGGAAGATTGCGGCGAAGTTCTGCTATGCGTTCGCGCTGGCGCATGAGCTCGACCTCGCCCAAGCGAAGCTCCTCACGTTTGGCAAGATACCCGGGGGATTCCGTTGTCAGATTGGTTAGCCGATACGTTCCATCAACGAATGTGTGAACCATGATAGTTACCTCCGCGTTGTCATTTTCTCGCCTGCAATAGCGATGCGCAATTCGGACGGCGGTACCTAGAGCTTCTGATGCAGTCCCACCGGCAGACATCCGTGACTGGCTCCTACTCGGAAGGCAAAATGCCTGCTGCGTTAGTTCAAGCCGAACGATGATGGATCTCGCATCCAAGGTTCGAGCAGTTCACGGGGACATTCCGACCTTAGCGGTCGATGCTATCGTAAACGCCGCAAATTCTTCTCTTTTATCCCAGGATGAAGTCGATGGCGCAATTCACAACGCCGCCGGGCCCGCGTTACTCGAAGCTTGTCGTCCAGACGCGGGGATTCGAATTGGCGCTGTGTGCAGGCATCACGGCATTTCTCGCTGGGAGCGCCCAGCTCGATGCCCAGGAGCTGTCATCCGCTCCGGTGCCGGCATCCCCGTCAAGCGTGTCAGCGACCCAAGCCGACTCTGCGACGCTGACTCCCATTTGTACCGACCGTCCCAGCAAATCGAACTACGCCTGCACGGTCGACGCGGGACACTTTCAATACGAATCTGACCTCGTCAACACCAGCTCGCTGCGGCAAGGCGATGAGACGACCACGATCTGGTTAATTCTCAATCCGACCCTCAAATATGGCCTAACTGACAACCTCGATGTCGAGGCGAATATGACGGCGCTTGAGATTCTGCGCACCCAAGACACGCCCGGTACGAGCGCTACGCTGATAGGAGTGAGTGACCTGTACCTGCGGGTAAAGTATGAATTCATAAATCTGCCGAAGGTGGTGCAAGCGGCAATCATTCCCTATCTGAAGGCACCGACAGGCCGCGCAGGCATTGGCGACGGCGCGGTCGATGGAGGCTTGCTATTACCGATCAACTATGAGCCGAATCCGCTGCTGACGCTAACCCTGATGCCGGAGGCCGACGCCTACCCGAATTCAGTGGGCGCTGGTCAACATCTCAATACCTCAGAGGTGTTCACGTTGGCGTTTAATTTGCCACGAAACCTCACGCTTTATACTGAGCTCTGGGCGGACTGGAATCTCGATCCGGCCAAAACGATTCGACAACGTTCCGCCGACTTGGCGCTGGCTTTCGGTCTGACCGATTACCTGCAGGTCGATGGCGGTGTGAACCGCGGGCTGAATGCAGCCACCCCGCAGGTGCAGGGGTATCTCGGTTTATCGCAGAAGTTTTGATGGGCCCGTTGCAGACGTTCGCGACCGTCGGGTATCGGGTGATCAAATCGAAGTTGAGAATGGCCAACGGCGTCCCCATCTCGCGTTCATGATTCCTTTTTCCGTCCTTGATCTCTCGCCCATCACGCAGGGAAGCGATGCGGCCCACTCCTTCAGGAACACGCTCGACCTGGCGCGTCATGCCGAGCGTTGGGGCTATAGGCGCTTTTGGTTGGCCGAGCATCACGGGATGCCGGGAATCGCGAGCGCGGCGACCGCGGTGCTGATCGGTCATGTGGCAGGTGGGACCTCCACGATTCGCGTCGGCGCCGGCGGCATCATGCTGCCCAACCATTCCCCGCTCATTATTGCCGAGCAGTTCGGCACGCTTGAATCGTTGTACCCGGGCCGCATCGATCTGGGCCTCGGTCGGGCACCCGGGTCCGACCAGCGGACGGCGCAGGCATTGCGCCGCAACTTGGCCTCGGACCCGGATGAGTTTCCGCGCGATGTACAGGAGCTCGCCGATTATTTCTCAGATTCGCCCCGCCAGGCGGTGCGCGCGGTGCCCGGGACTGGGCTCGGCGTGCCGTTGTGGATCTTGGGCTCGAGCCTGTTTGGCGCGCAGGTTGCTGCGGCGTTTGGACTACCGTACGCGTTTGCCTCACATTTTGCGCCGGGGCAAATGATGGCCGCGATCGAGTTGTACCGGAGCGAGTTTCGGCCCTCGCGAAATCTCGCCAAACCGTACGTCATGCTTGGCTTTAATGTGTTCGGCGCCGATTCTCTGGCGGAGGCAAAATTCCGGGCAACGTCGCTGCAGCAGGCTTTCGTGAATCTGCGCAGCGGCCGTCCTGCGCAGCTGCCGCCGCCCGTTGAGGGGTACACCGAGCGCCTGGGGCAGCACGAGCGCACGATCCTCGATCAGGGGCTCTCATGTACCGCAATCGGTACTCCCGAGATGGTGCGCACGCATCTGTGCAATTTCGTCGAGCAAACCGGCGCGGACGAGTTGATGATCACCTCTCAAATCTTCGATCACGCCGCGCGCCTGCGCTCCTTTGAGATCGCGGCCAAAGCGTTCACCGCTGTGCCGCCGGATCGGATTGGCTGAGGCGGTCAGGAATGGGAAATTGCCGGTCGCGCCTATCCATCGGCCGGTTGTGACTGCACGACCTCCTCGCCTCCCGGGCGTTTAACTTCAACCTGCTGCCAGCGACCGGCGGGTTCCGAGCTCCGCCGTCCGGAGGCTGGATTGTCGCCTTTGGGTGCGCGCTTTGTTTTTTTACGATAAGCGCCTTTTTTGCGTCCACCGCACGACCTCCATGCAATAGGCTAGCGTGTCCGTTTTATATGTGACTTCCCGAATGGAATTTGTCCGCAACACAACCTTACCTTCCTCGCAGCAGCTGACCGAAGCCGATCAGGAAATGTTCGGGATCAACGCGCCAGATCTTGTGCGGTCGTACCTTCTGCTCTGTCCGCGACACACAGCTACCCCGCTCTGCTCTCTCGGCAACCTCGCC
>Ga0302180_10002316_pt1 | contig 14777 bp, 9 predicted proteins | sample I_Palsa_E3_2_FD_200575 | JGI IMG/M metagenome (GOLD analysis project Ga0302180, IMG submission 200575) | Peat permafrost microbial communities from Stordalen Mire near Abisko, Sweden - I_Palsa_E3_2 | ecosystem: Environmental > Terrestrial > Soil > Palsa > Peat permafrost | place: Sweden: Abisko... | reverse complement strand
CGACAAGACGCTGCTCGATAACGACCGCATCGAGGCGGATATCGGCGCACATGTCGAAGGATTGTTCGGACGCGCGGCATGCGATCGCTTCTGGGCGATCTTCGAGGAGCTGCGCGGTGAATTCGGTTTCGCGAATTATCTGGGCACGCTGCAGCGCTTCCGCCTCGAGACGCTGACCGATTCGCGTGTCCTCGGACTGTCCTCATTCCTGCTCGACTATCCATTCCCACGGCGTCTGTATCCGCGCGCACTCGAGATGCTCGCGCATATCCGCCAGTTCGGTCGCACGGCCATTCTGTCAGACGGCGATGCGGTGTTTCAGCCGCACAAGATCCGTCGCGCAGGTTTGTGGGATGCCGTCGAGGGCCGGGTTTTGATCTACGTGCACAAGGAACGCATGCTCGAGGACGTAGAGCATCATTATCCCGCGCAGCGTTACGTCATGATCGATGACAAGCCGGGAATCCTTGCGGCTATGAAAGGGATTTGGGGCACGCGCCTGACGACGGTTTTCCCGCAACAGGGCCACTACGCGCGTGCCACCCAGAGCATGCCCACAATCCCGAAACCCGACATGACGCTCGAGCGCGTGGCCGAGCTCATCGAGCGCCGCTATCCGGATTTTTCGCTGTCCGCGTGAGGCGCGAGTGCCGCAGCGATCCGATCGGCGAGATCGGCGAGCGCTCGGCTCATTGCCGCAGCTAGCGCATCCGCGCTCGCATTACTTGCTTCTACCTTGATTTCTTCCGTGCCGCGCTCGCCTGGCGCGTTCGGCGTGTGGATAAGCCACGCAGCATGCAGCGTGACCGCGCCGTGCTCATCGCCTGAGAATTCCTGCACGTCAATGTACAGATGGCGCCGCGGCTCACCGGCCGCCGGCTCGTTGTCGCTCGCCATCGCTCCGGCAGCGAGCCGCGCCGCAAGATCAGCGGCGATGACGCGTCGGATCATGCCCTCGAGCGGCGCCGCCCAAAGATCAAATGTGGCGATCTGCAGCTGGTTCGAAGTGCTGCGGCGCACGAACTCCAGGCGATCGAGCTCACCCGGAATCGTGACGCGTTCGATGCGGATCGGGATCTGATCGGGCGAGCTCGCTCGCGGCGCAGTTGGGGCGATCTCGGTCATCGCAAAATAGTGCGTGGGAGGGCTCGACTGACACGCGGCAAGCACACACGCGCCGGCGAGAGTGACCAGCCAATCGGGCTTCGCGCTCATGGCTCTGGTTCCTTTTGCTTGCCGCGAATGAGCGCTTCGGGATGCCGGTCCAGATAATCCGCCAGTGCTTTCACCGACCGCGCCGCATCCGTGAGCTCCTGCATCATGCGCGGCAGATCAGTACCCTGCGCGGTATTGCTGCCGAGTACGCTGCTCGCCTGCTCGAGGGTGCGTTGTGCGGCCTCTGCGCTTTGACGCAGGCTGTTGATGAGCGGCTGGATCTGCGGCTCCACTGCACCGGTGATCGCATCGAGGTGAGTCAAGGTGCGATCGAGCTCCTTCATGGCGTGACTCAACTCGGGACCGGCGGTGGCGCGGTCGATGTGGCGCAGAATGCTGTGCACTGACTGCAGGATCTGCGTGACGTCCACCGAAGGCGCGGTCGGGATCTGCAGCTGCGAGTCGACGCGCTCGATTTGAGCCGGTGCGGCATCGGGCACCATATCCAAAGATACGATCTGCTGCCCCGTGAGAAAGCTTGCCGAGGTCAGGCGCGCGCGCAACCCGTGTTTCACCCAATCCTGCATGTGCTCCGTGAAGTCCTGCGCAAGCTCGGGGGCCGAGCGCGCAGCTCCGTTCACGACCTTGATGCGCGTCGGATCGATGGCGATCATCGCCGGGGTATGCAGGACGTGGCTGCGAGCATCGTACTGCAGCTCGACGTGCTGCACCTGTCCGATTTGGGTTCCTAGGAGCTCGACAGGTGATCCGTGCTCGATCCCCGCAACCGCGCCGGTAAAGTCGACGCGGTAGATGAGCGGCGTGCCGCGCGGATCCTTCTCAGCACTGTACTTGTCGTCATAGAGCCGGAACTGCGCGCCCGCGGGACTGGGCGCATTGTCCATGGCGCTCGATGGCGTCATGAACTCGACTCCACCGCTCAGCAACTGCTGCCAGGACGAGGCGACCATATGGACGCCTTGCGCGCCTATCGAAACGTCTACGCCGCTCACATTCCAGAAGCGTGATTCCGGATGGATGAGCTTGTCGTAGGGCGCGCGCACGAATGCGTAGATGTCGACCCGCTGCGTCTTCTGATTCAGGGCATAGCCGAGGATCTCCCCGACCACAAGTCCACGATAGTAGATTGACGAGCCTTGATTGAGAGAGGTCAGCTGCGATGCATGCAGCGTGAAGCTGTGTCCCGGCACATCCGGCTGCAGGACCGGTGGCTCCTCCGATCCGGTAAACTCACTTTGCGGAGTGCCGCGGCCGGGGTTCATTTCGATGTAGACGCCGGAGACCAGAGTCGCCAGGCCCGAGACGCCCTCGGCGCTGATGCGCGGCCGGACGATCCAGAACTGGGTGTGCGTGTTCAAATACGGTGCAGCGGAGCGCAGCATCCGCGCCCGCACGACGACGCGCGATAGGTCTGGAGTGAGGTGGATCGATTCAACCGTGCCGAGATCCACATCCTTGCGGCGGATTTTAGTTTGCCCCGATTGGATGCCCGCGCCGGCATTGAAGGTGATCGTAATTGTGGGCCCGCGTTGCGCGAGGGCGCGCCAGCCGATGCCGATGACAACCGCCACGGCGATGATAGGTATGACCCATACCAGGGAGAGTCGCCGCCCTTTTCTCACTCGTGCCTGGGGCTCCTCTGGTGGCGGTGGGCTCATTCGCTGCTCCTTGCCGCGTCCCACATCAGGCGCGAATCAAAGGCGCGCGAAGCGACCATGGTCACGATCACCACGGCGCCGAAGGCGACAGCACCGAACCCTGCACGTACCTGACTTAGTACCCCAAACTGGACGAGCGCCACGAGAATGGACAGCATGAATATGTCGATATTCGACCACCGCCCGATGAGATCGATGACGCGATACAGGCGCGTGCGGCCGACGAGGTAGCGACCGGAGCGCTGGTGCGTCAGGAGCAACATCCATGTGAGGCCAAAGAGCTTCATCAAGGGGACGATGACGCTGGCGACGAATACAATGGCGGCCAGCGGCCACAAATCGGCGCGGATCAATTCGCGGATACCGCCGAGAATCGTGTTCGGGTCGACACTGCCGAGCTGTTCGATGGTGAGTATCGGCAGCAGGTTGGCCGGGATCAGCAAGACAAAGCCTGCGATGACGAGTGCCGTTGTTCGATGTAGCGCAAAAGGCTTGCGGTCGTGCAGGACCGCCTCGCAGCGCGGGCAGCGCCCGCCCGCGCGCGCCTCGGGAACGGGTAGCTCGCAGGCGATACAGCTGATCGTCGACTTCCCGGGCGCGAACGGACGCGCGGCGAGCGCGTCCCAGACGCGCCGTTCGTCGAGTTTTGCGGTAAAGAGCAGCAACGCGAAGGCGGCGGCCATCAAACACCAGCCGCCCAGTCCGACATTTACAAACGCAATCTTCTGCAGGCGGCTGTACGCAACACAAGAGCCTACGAGATAGACCTCGATCATCATCCATGGCCGCAGGTGCTCGGTCCAGCGAAACACCCTTCCGAGACGGGACGGCCCGCCGAAGCGGATACTGCCCAGCACACCCACGAGGAGCGTGAGATAAAGGAATGGAATAACGATGGTGAATGCCGCCACCAATACGGCCAGGAACTCATAGCCCGAGCTCCAAAGAGTCGCGACTCCGGTTGAGAGCCAGTTCTGACGCTGTGCGCCGCGCTCGCTGACGCTCATCAACGGCGCAAGATTCGCCGGAATAAGAAGAGTGAGCGCCGTGGCAGCCAGGGTCAGCGGCACGTCGATGCCGCCGCGGGTGCGGCGCGTGAGCATTTTGGCGCATTGCACGCACTGCGCCACTTGGCCAGCCGTGATGGGCGGCAACCATTGGACAAGCCCGCAGTCGGGACACGCTATGCGTTCCGCGCGACTACGCTCGAACATGGGGCGTCACGCAGGTGGGACCTCGATGAGCTGACCGTCCAAAACAACGGCTTTGCAACGCCAGAGTTCCCGAACAAGCTTTCACTCGTGCCTTGACCATCCTGTGCTGCGTGCACCAGGAATCTTAGCAGAGTTTCACGCCTGCGACGATTGGACGGAGCGCTTCGCTGCGCCTTACAGGTCTAATAGCGGTAAGTCAGATCGACGCCTGCCGTGAGCGGCTGGTTGGTGACGACGCGAGTAAAATCAGGCTGGGGCTCATTTTCCGTGAACATGCTCTCGAGCTGGGCGTGCTTGTTAGTCAGGTTGTTGACAAACACCGTAGCGCTCCACGTTTCACGAAACTTAACGCCCGCGCGGATATTGATCAGGTCATACCCGGGCAATTGTCTGTACGTACCGGTGAACTCGTAAGGGTTCGAGAAGAAAATCGAATAGCGCGGGCCGGTGTATGAATTCTCTAATCGAGCCGTAAATGCGTACGAGCCGCCGATGGGCTTGAAATAGCTGAGAGCGACGGTGCCACTCTCGGGCGCGACCTCCGGCAGCTTGTGAATCGGCGCAATCACCCAGTGCGGGCCCCCTTCCAGCCATTCATACAGGTAGCCGGCGGCGACTTCGAGCTGCAATCCGGCCCCTAGATCGGCGCGCACGTCGATGTCGGCTCCGTAGATAGAGACATAGTTGCCGTTGATGTTGAGCGCCCAGTCGTTGGGATACGCCTCAAGCTGGACATGGCGCCAGTCCTCATAATAGATACTCGCGTTCACAGTCAGGCGGCGATCGAGCAGCCGCGCTTTCTCGCCAAGCTCGTAGCTCAAGACACGGTCCGGTTCATACGTGGAGGGCCACTTGCCGCTCGTATATCCCTGTTGCTGGAAAGCCGCTGCCCACGCCGCACCGGTGGTCGGATAGACAGCGTTGCCCCCACCAGGACGGAAGCCGCTCGCCACGGTTGCATACGTCATCAGGTCCGGGCTGAACGTGTAGGACAGATTGAATTTTGGGTCGAAGCTGGTCGACGAGAGTGGGATGAGACCGGAACACGAGGGCGTCGAGGCGCCGTTGCCTGATCCCCAGCCGCTGATGCAGGAAGAGAAGCGATAGTTGTAACGATTTACGCGCGCGCCGACGTCGACCTTAAGCTCATCGGTCAGCGCATAGGTGGTGTCGGCGAATACCGCATACTGCTTGAGCGTGGTAGGCGAGTAGGCATCGAACCAGTTAGGTGTGGTTGCCGGCGCGAGCGTGCCGAGATCCATATACGAAGAATAATTGGGCGTCGTTCCCTTAAACCCCCACAAAGAGTAGAAGTTGCTGTAATAGAGCCCGGCAGCCCAATCGGCTCTCCCTTTGCCGGTCGATGTCAATCGCAGCTCCTCGCTGAACTGATGGGAAGGATCATCTTCCATGCCGTGCTCCGGGCCGGAGCCTCCCGGGCCATAATATCCAGGGTTCGGAAGACCGTAGTTGGAGCTATAGGTAATTCCTTCGAGCGGATTATTGAAGGCCTCGCTGGCCTCCTCAACCTGAGTGGAATTGCGGGTCCATCGCGCGGTACTCGATGTCACGTCGAACGTAGGGAAACTGTAGTTCACATTGAGGCTATAGGCCGTCAACGAATCGGTCTGCGGTTCGGCGATATCGAAAGGTTGATAGTGCGCCTCGGTGCCGGGAACGCTGTCATAGGCGCTGATCCCGCTTTGATTGCTGCTCTCGTGGAAAAATGACGGCGTGACTGAAAGGCTTTCCGTCGGTTTCCACAGTAGAGTCACGCGCGCCGCATAAATTTGATAGGCATTCGAGCCCGGATATCGCTTCTCGATTGGGGCGTCCTGGACATCGCCGCGCACGGTGCCGACCGGATTTCCAGCCGCCAGCGGAAAAGGGTCAGCCACGATGCGGTCGATCCAACCGCTCGTATGATCTTCGGTTCCCACCACCCGTAATGCCAAGGTGTCTTCTATTAGGGGGAGGTTAACCATCAGGTTGTCCTTGTGATTGAACCCGCCGCCGTCGGTGCCAGATAGGGCGCTCTCTATAGTCGATTTAAACTGCGACAGGTTCGGCTGGTTAGTAATCAGTCTGACCGTGCCGCCCATCGAACCTGATCCGAAGAGCGTGCCTTGAGGACCGCGGAGAATTTCGATGCGATTAAGGTCATAAAGGTCGGGATCGATCACGACGTGACCATTTTGGGCGCTTGCTGGTCCAGTCAAGGGAATATCATCGAGATAGAAGCCGACCGTCGCGGAGTTGCCGCCGCTCGAGGTCATGCCACGCATCTCGATCTCCGTCTGACTCGGCCCTTCGCTCTTTAGCGAAACGCCGGGCGTGCCTTGGGCCAGAGCGGCCAAGGAGGGCGTGCCGCGCTCCTGCAGACTGTCACCGCTCATCGCAATGATGCTGACTGGCGTGTCCTGCAAAGTGGAGGCGCGCTTCTCTGCGGTTATGATCACCTCAGCAATGTTGCCCGAATTGGTCGCGACCTCTGCGTTTGGACCCAGTGCGTTCGCGTCCTCGCCTTGTGACGTCGAGTTCTCGTCAGCCCCGACCACTGGCAGAGCCCACGTGGCCGTCAAAATAGAGACAATCATCGTTCTAAAAAACATTGAGAGAATCTCGCCGCATTTGTTGAATAGATTCCGACTGATCGTACCGATGCGGGAGACGTCTGATAGACCAAGAGCTGTTAGGAATTTGACATTCTTCGCGCCACACGGCGTGCTCGCGCGCTTCGCGCTGCGTACGTTTATTGAATGCACTGTTTTGGCACAGTACGTAAATCCGCGCGCATCATGTGAGTGCCAAAATCGCTTCTTCGCTAATTAAACCGCGAGCGAGACGGCGCGGTGCGGGATTAATGACTAAACACCGACTTCTGCGTGTCGTGAATTGCGCGATCCGGGCAGAGAATGCACGACGCCAACGGAGAGATGTCGCACTAGAATTGTGCGGTTACGTTTGTTTGTTCTAGAACGGAGCGTTACGCGGCACGGGTTTTGGTTTACACGCGAATTCGAAACCCGCTAAGAGCGCGATCGTGTCAAGGGTCTCGACGGAGTACTTATATCGCCACGACCGGTCGGTAGGGATTCAAATGACGCAGCTGGCCTAAGAGCGAATCGACTCTTCAGTAACGGTGGCGCAAAGCGTCGCACAGTGACGCGCTCATCGGGGCGATACGCAGGTGCGGGTGATTAAATCCCCTGGAAAACAACAATCTAGCGTCGGCGCCAAATATAATTTTACTCTTTGTGCGAAACGGTTGGCCGCTTTCTTAACAGCTTCCTAACATCTCGTTCTATATCGTAGAGACCTCATTGGCGCTTATGCGCTACGCGCCAGGCATTTTGAGGCTGATCACAGTAAGCAAACGCGATTTCACGCAGTTGCGATTCGAGTAGGCACTACTTGCCTTCGGCCCGTTGTTCGCGCAGGCCGCACCACTATTCAGTGATGGCCTTTTCAAAGGGCTTATGGGGCTGACCTGCTCGTTTCTGGCGACAAACATGAACATTGGAAAATATCTCGGAAGTGTCCTCGCAGCGGCCATCATATCGATCGCGGTTGGCGCACCGATTGTTCGCGCCGAAGACTCCTCAACTCCACCAATTGCGGTGGCATATGGGACGATCGTAGGTATCGTGACGAATACGGCGAGGGTACCGATCGGCGGCGCGACCGTCACCGCTACTCGCGCGGGAGGCGGCGGCATTCGATCCACGGTATCGGGCAGCGATGGCATCTACTCGTTTGCGGATGTTGCTCCCGGTTCGTGGTCGCTGACGATAACCGTCGATGGCTCCCCAGATATTGTGGTCCCGACTCTCAATGTGAATGGCAGCAAGGCCACGCGTCATGATGTCGTAATGAACATCCCGGCTGCACCCAATGCAGCGGCACCAGCAGTCGCATTGGCACGAGCTACCGCTGTTCCCACGATACCCGAAGCACTGCAAGCACCCGCTCCCTCCCCGGAAGTCGACACCGAGACCCCATGGGCCGACGTGGGCTACGTTGGCTGGATGAACGGCACTTCGCGTGAGCACGATCCGATATTCGATACGAATTTTTTTACACCCGAGATCCGCTTGGACATGAATTATCTGCAAAGCGGCAACCATCCAATCGACCATACGATCGTCGGCTCCACTGAGGAATTTCGCTCGGGGGAATTCCAGATCGAACAGGTGAGTTTCGGCGGTGACTTCCACTGGCACAACGTAAGGGCGCGATTTCTCTCGATGTTCGGCGAGTTCGCTACGACTACGCCCCGCAACGATGCAAGTTCCGCCGTGGGCCAGTGGGATCTCGCTGATGCCTACCGGTACTTCTCGGAGGCAAATGCCGGGTACCACTTCGACCTGAACCACGGCCTCAATGTCGATCTGGGCGTATTTGTCTCGTATATCGGCTTGTTCAGCTATTACAACTATGACAACTGGACTTACCAGCCGTCGTTCGTGTCTTCCAACACGCCTTGGTTCTTTAACGGACTTCGAGTTCAGTGGTGGCCAACCCAAAACTTGAAAATCGAGCCATGGCTCATCAATGGCTGGCAGTCTTATGCCAAGTTCAATAGCAAGCCCGGATTCGGAGGGCAGATCCTCTGGATTCCGAATGACTCGCTTAAATTGGTCTTTAACAGCTATTCCATTGGCCAAGATAATTTGAGCTGCCAATCGAATAGCACGAGCGGATCGAACGGATCCATGGATAGCCTCTGCCAGCCCCAAAATGGCGGCAACCCTAATGCTTCCGTCGGATCATATGTTGCGGCGGGAGGGCCGGTTGATTGGTCGAGGGTGAAGCGTGTTCATGAAGACGATAGTGTCGAGGTCAAATACTACGACGCGCACGGCCAAGGGGGAAACGGCGTGTCCAGAATGGCTTTCAGCTATACGGTTGATCTCGGCTGCGAATACGGCGGCGGCGTGACGTGCTCGGGCGGAAAAAATAAGGAGAGTTTTTTCGGCATGATGCTTTATGACCGTACGTGGTTCCACAGCGATCTATATGCGGTCACGATTGGCGGCGGCTTCATGAACAATCCGGGTCGCTATCTGGCTCTGACGCCGCCTATTAACGGAGCGACTGCGGCCACTGGCTCGCCATACTTCACCCAGGCGCCTGGGCAAAAGCTTTTTCAATGGGACACTCAGCTCAATTTTCAATACATGCCCAAGGATTGGATTACCTGGTGGACGGAAGCGACGCTCCGGCATTCGAGCGCGCCGTATTGGTCCGGCTCTGGCGGCGTGACACCGCCGGGCGGCAATAACGGCTCGCCGGGGAGCTGTGTTGGAGGCGGCTCCAGCGCCACCACCGGCCAGTGCGAGGTAGGCGACTGGTTTCCAGATCTTCGCACCCGCGAAGTAGTGTACGGCGCTGGCGTTCTCGTCAAATTCTGAGGTTTGGCCTCATCATGGATGGCGCATTTGTACTCATCGGCCTTGCGCTGTATGCAGTCACGCACTGGCTGATCTCGGCGATTGCACGGCTCGGGGGCGGCGAATGACTGGCGTCTACGCTTTGAGCGCGCTACTTGCTTTTGCGCTCGGCGCGTACCTCCTGTACGCCCTCATCCGGCCGGAGAAATTCTGATGACATTCGCGTCTGTCACGCTGATTGTCATGCTTCTCCTGGTCGTGCTGCTCCTGACGCGGCCCGTTGGGCTCTATCTTGCGGATGTCATGCAGGGCAGACCGATCTGGGCGCTGCGCACGGGAGCGCGCACGGAAGCCTGCATCTATCGACTCGCGGGTGTCGACCCCGCCATCGAGATGAGCTGGAAAAAATACGCGATCGCATTGCTGACGTTCAACTCACTCGGTGCGATCTTTGTCTACCTCCTGCAGCGGCTGCAGGCTTGGCTGCCGCTCAATCCGCAGCATTTCGCGAATGTGGCGCCGGACTCGGCATTCAATACGGCGGTGAGTTTTATCACCAATACGAACTGGCAGGGCTATTCTGGCGAATCCACCATGAGCTATCTCACGCAGATGGCGGGCCTTGCCGTGCAGAACTTTTTGTCCGCAGCGACCGGCATCGTTGTAGCGATCGCGCTCATCCGCGCGTTTGCGCGTCACAGTACGGCGACGATCGGCAACTTCTGGGCGGACATCACGCGTTGTACGCTCTATGTTTTGCTGCCCATCTCCACACTCCTCGCGATCGCCTTCGTGTCCCAGGGTGTGGTGCAGAATTTCAGCGCGTACAAAGACGTGCCGACCGTTGAGGCGCTCACCTATCAGCAGCCCAAGACGGATGCTCAGGGCGCCCCCATCAACGATGCCGCCGGCAATCCCGTGCAGGAGACGCTGACGACCCACATGCAGACGCTGCCCATGGGTCCGATCGCCTCGCAGGAGAGCATCAAGGAACTCGGCACCAACGGCGGCGGTTTCGTCAACGCAAACTCCGCACATCCCTTTGAGAATCCCACGGCGTTGTCGAATTTTCTGCAGATGCTCGCCATTCTCCTCATTCCAGCGGCGCTGACGAATACCTTCGGCCGGCTCGTGGGCGATACGCGCCAAGGCTGGGCCGTCTTCGCGGCCATGCTGATTCTGTTCGTGCCGCTTGCGGCCATGGCGGTGTACAACGAACAGGGCGGCAATCCTCGCATTGCGGCGCTCGGCGTCGATCAGGCGGCGAGCGAGCTGCAAGCGGGCGGCAATATGGAGGGCAAGGAGGCGCGCTTCGGCATCGGTGCCTCGGCGTTGTTTGCCACGGTGACCACGGGTACCTCCTGCGGTGCGGTCAATTCGATGCATGACTCATTCACACCGCTCGGCGGCTTCGTGCCGCTCTTTCAGATGCAGCTCGGCGAGGTCGTGTTCGGAGGAGTCGGAACCGGGCTCTACTCGATGCTGATATTCGCCATCATCGGTGTCTTCATTGCCGGACTCATGATCGGCCGCACGCCGGAATATCTCGGCAAAAAAATCGAAGCGTTCGAGATGAAGATGAGCTCGGTCGCCATTCTGGTGATGCCCTTCATCGTGCTCGTGGGCACGGCCATCGCGGTCTCGATAGCCCCCGGCAAGGCGGGGGTGGCAAATCCCGGCGCGCACGGATTCTCGGAAATCCTGTACGCCTTCACATCCGCATCAAATAACAACGGCAGCGCGTTTGGCGGAATTTCGGCCAACACCGTGTTCTACAACACGGCACTCGCGCTTGTGATGTGGGTAGGACGCTATTGGCCGATTGTCGCGGTGCTCGCGATCGCAGGTTCACTCGCCGCTAAGAAACGCGTGCCCGTGACAGCCGGCACCATGCCCACGCACGGCCCGACTTTCGTCGTCTTGCTGATTGGCACGGTACTCCTCGTCGGTGCGCTCACCTTCGTGCCGGCTCTCGCGCTGGGCCCCATCGTCGAGCATCTGACGCTGTGGGCGCATTAGAAGCAGATTCAAGGCATCACCACGTGGCACGTCAGAAGCTCTCCATGTTCGACCGCGCACTCTTTGGGCTCGCGCTCGCGGATGCTTTTCGCAAGCTTGATCCGCGCGTGCAGTGGCGCAACCCCGTGATGTTCGTCGTCTACGTCGGGGCGATTCTGACCACGATGCTGTGGTTCCAGGCTCTCGCCGGCCGTGGCGAGGCGCCCGGCTGGTTCATCCTGAACGTGGCGATCTGGCTGTGGTTCACCCTGCTGTTTGCGAATCTGGCTGAGGCTCTAGCGGAGGGTCGCAGTAAAGCGCAGGCGGCGTCGCTGCGCGGACTCAAGCAGACGGTAATGGCGAAGAAGCTCGCGCATCCGCAGGATCGCACGCGCACGAGCGCCATGCGAGCGAGCGATCTGCGTCGCGGCGATGTAGTGCTGGTCGAGGCCGGCGACTACATACCGGCCGATGGTGAGGTACGCGAGGGCGCAGCATCGGTGGATGAGAGCGCGATCACCGGCGAGTCAGCGCCGGTCATCCGCGAATCGGGCGGCGACTTTTCTGCCGTCACCGGAGGCACGCGCGTCATATCCGATTGGATCGTCGTGACAGTGACGGCCAATCCGGGCGAGACATTCATCGATCGCATGATCGCCATGGTCGAGAGCGCCAAGCGGCAGAAGACACCGAACGAGATCGCACTCACGATCCTGCTGGTTGCGCTCACCCTCGTATTCCTGTTCGCGACCGCCACGTTGCTGCCGTATTCGCTCTACAGCGTCGCAGTCGCCAAGCTCGGCACGCCGGTCAGCATCACCGCACTCATCGCCCTGCTCGTGTGTCTCATCCCAACGACGATCGGTGCGTTGCTCTCTGCAATCGGCGTCGCGGGCATGAGCCGCATGATGCAGGCGAATGTCATCGCGACCTCGGGTCGAGCCGTCGAAGCGGCGGGCGACGTCGACGTCCTGCTGCTCGACAAAACGGGCACAATTACACTCGGCAACCGGCAGGCCGCGGCATTCATCCCGGCGCCCGGCGTGTCCGAGGAGGAGTTGGCGGGAGTCGCGCAGCTCGCCTCGCTCGCCGATGAGACACCGGAAGGCCGCAGTATCGTGGTGCTTGCCAAGCAGCGCTTCAATCTGCGTGAGCGCGATTTGCAATCGCTGGCGGCGACGTTCATTCCGTTCTCCGCTCTTACGCGCATGAGCGGAGTGAATATTGGCGCCCGTATGGTGCGCAAAGGCGCCGCGGATGCCATTCGCAAGCAGGTCGAAGCTTTAGGCCAGGTCTTTCCCAAGACAATCCAGGCAACCGTCGATGACGTGGCACGCCGCGGCAGTACGCCATTGCTCGTGTCGGACGATGCCCGGGTGCTTGGCGTCATCGAGCTTAAGGACATCGTGAAGGGCGGCATCAAGGAGCGCTTCGGCGAGCTGCGCCGCATGGGAATCAAGACGGTGATGATCACCGGTGACAACAAACTCACCGCCGCAGCGATCGCCGCGGAGGCGGGCGTCGATGATTTCCTGGCCGAAGCCACTCCGGAGGCAAAGCTGCGGCTGATTCGGGATCATCAGAGCGAGGGCCGGCTCGTGGCCATGACGGGAGATGGCACCAACGACGCGCCTGCGCTCGCTCAGGCGGATGTGGCCGTCGCCATGAATACCGGCACCCAGGCCGCCAAGGAAGCCGGCAACATGGTCGATCTTGACTCCAACCCCACGAAGCTCATCGAGGTCGTGGAGACCGGTAAGCAGATGCTGATGACGCGGGGCTCATTGACCACGTTTAGCATTGCCAACGATGTGGCCAAGTATTTCGCGATTATCCCTGCGGCATTTGCCACGACCTATCCGCAGCTTAATGCGCTCAATGTCATGCGGCTCGCAAGCCCTCTGTCGGCGATCCTTGCCGCCGTCATCTTCAATGCGGTCATCATCGTGTTTCTCATTCCACTGGCGTTGAAGGGCGTGAAGTACCGGGCACTCGGCGCAGCCGTGCTCCTGCGCCGCAATCTTCTCGTCTATGGCCTCGGGGGCATTTTGGTGCCCTTTGTCGGAATCAAGCTCATCGACCTGGGCCTGGTACTGGCTCGTCTCACCTGAGGAGCGCCTCGTGCTGCGCGCAGTCATTCGACCTGCCATCGTTCTGCTAGCCATCTTGACGGTTCTCACCGGCGTCATCTATCCCTTCCTCGTGACGGGCATCGCGGCCATTGCCTTCCCGGATCAGGCGCATGGCAGCCTGATTGCGCGCGACGGCAAACCCGTCGGTTCCCAATTGATTGGGCAGAGCTTCAGCGATCCGAAGTACTTCTGGAGTCGACCGTCCGCAACGTCTCCGCAACCGTACAACGCTGCGAGTTCAGGCGCCTCGAACTTTGGCCCGCTCAATCCGGCCCTCACCGATGCCATCAAGACGCGAATTCTTGCGCTCAAGGCGGCCGATCCGCTCAATAGGGCGCCCATTCCGGTGGACCTTGTCACCGCCTCGGGCAGCGGTCTTGATCCGCATATCAGTGTCGCCGCCGCGCAGTACCAAATAGCCCGCGTCGCGCGGGCGCGCAGCCTCGACGTGTGGGCAGTGCAAGCGCTCGTCGCGGCGCACGAGCAGCGCAGATTGTGGGGGCTCTTCGGCGAGCCACGCGTCAATGTACTCGAACTCAATCTGGCACTTGACGGCCACGGTACACGCGGTAGCGAGACCAGCGCGCCGTGATGGATGAGAATTTCGCGTTCCGGGTAGGCAGGCGAGCCGCGCGGCTGTAGCCTTCAGCCATGGCGGACGTGCGGCCCGATCCGGATCAACTCCTGCGGCACGTCGAGGAGGAGGAGAAGCGTGCGAAGCGTGGTCGACTGCGCATATTCTTCGGCTTCTCGGCGGGCGTCGGGAAAACCTACGCGATGCTTGAGGCCGCACGCGCGGCGCGCTCTTCTGCCACAGATATCGTCGTAGGCTATATTGAGCCGCACGGCCGGGTAGAGACCGAGCGCCTGCTTGACGGTCTCGAGCGGCTCTCCACTCTCTCAACACACTATCGCGGCATGGTGCGCGAGGAATTCGACCTCGACGCAGCTCTGCGCCGCATGCCGACCATTTTGCTCGTTGATGAGCTTGCCCATTCAAATCTCGTCGGCGGACAGCCCGCACCGCGTCACCCGAAGCGCTGGCAGGACGTCGAGGAGCTATTGGAGGCGGGCATCAGTGTGTGGACGACGGTCAACGTTCAGCACCTGGAGAGCTTGAATGACCTCATTACCCAGATCACGGGTGTGCGCCAGCGCGAAACTCTCCCCGACCACGTGTTTGATGAGGCCGATGAGCTTGAGCTG
>Ga0302180_10002314_pt1 | contig 14782 bp, 9 predicted proteins | sample I_Palsa_E3_2_FD_200575 | JGI IMG/M metagenome (GOLD analysis project Ga0302180, IMG submission 200575) | Peat permafrost microbial communities from Stordalen Mire near Abisko, Sweden - I_Palsa_E3_2 | ecosystem: Environmental > Terrestrial > Soil > Palsa > Peat permafrost | place: Sweden: Abisko... | reverse complement strand
GCGGGGCAAATCCGTATCGCCGAGCGCCAGCAGGACCTTTTCCACGGCGGGAATCGCACGCAGCTGAGACTGCTTCATGCAGAAACCCGTATGCGCGGTTTGCCGGAGCGCACGATGCGGCCGATCACCGCGGCGCAGAGCGTGTGCGCTTTCTCGAGGCGCTTCAAAACAGCTTTCTGATTCTTCTGCGGGACGCAAAGCAGCAGGCCGCCGCTGGTTTGCGCGTCCGTCAGCAGCGTCTTCTGAGAATCCGTTACGCCCTCCCAATCCGTGAACTCATTCGCATGGGTGAGATTGTCGCGGCTGCCGCCGGGAATGCAGTTGGCGGCAATCAAATCGAAAACTTCGCTGTTGATTGCGGGCACGCTCGCGGCGGAAATCTCTGCGCCCACTTTGCTGGACGCGCACATGGCGCCCAGATGGCTGAGGAGTCCAAATCCGGTTACGTCCACGGCGGCGCGCACGAGCCCGCGCTCGGCCACGTCTGCGCCAACGGTATTGAGGTGCGTCATCACCTCAATGGCCTTCCGTTCGAGCGCCGGTGGCGCCAGGCCCCGCTTGACGCCGGTGGTGATGATTCCCGTGCCGAGCGGCTTGGTCAGTATGAGCAGGTCGCCCGGACGCGCGTTGGCATTCGTCATCGTGCGGCGCGGCGACACCAGTCCTGTGATGGCGTACCCGAAAATTGGTTCGGGAATTTTAATCGTGTGGCCGCCGATCAGCACGCATTTCGCTTCCTGAATCTTCTCCGCGCCTCCGCGCACGATTTGATTCACTACGTCGAGCGGCACGAGATCGGCCGGAATTCCCACGATGTTGAGCGCCGTGAGCGGGCGTCCGCCCATGGCGTAAACGTCGGACAGCGCATTCGTCGCGGCGATTTGCCCGTACGAAAACGGATCGTCCACGATCGGCGTAAAAAAATCCGTGGTCTGCACCAGCGCCCGATCGCCGCTCAGGCGATATACGCCTGCATCGTCCCCGGTGGCTGTGCCGACAAGCACGTTGCGATCTTTCAGCGTCGGCACTTGACGCAAAACCTCCGTCAACTCCCGCCGGCTGAGCTTGGAAGCGCAGCCCGCGCAGGAAGACAGCGCCGTCAGTTTCAGAACCTCAGTTGCCATGCGCGATCACCATCTTTTGGAACCATCTATCTGAATGCAGGAAAAGTTGGTGGAGAGGGTAGGAATCGAACCTACCCCCCGACACGAAGTGTCGGGGCGACGGTTTTGAAGACCGTGACGACCACCAGGCACGCATCACTCTCCATTCGCGTCGCACTGCATTCTTGATTTCTCGACGGACCGATAATATACACCGCTGCGCGCCGCCACGGTATCCACCGGCTCCAGTTTAAAGTGTGGCGTTCGGCGCGGAGAACGAACCTGTAGCAGTCAGGCGAAAAGCGAGGTCCCGCTAGCGGCGTCCTGCGGAAGCCAAACGCGGCAGGCTGGCCGCGCGCGATTTAATACATTCTGATGGAAACGTGGAGGAGGGAGCGGGCTAACTCAAGGCTCGGCGCGGACTTCCATGGTCTGATCGACGGCGTAATTCGTGCAGCCCGCAATCGCGGCCGAGCAGCGCGCGATCACGCGAAAGCCCTCTCCGGAAGGTTCAACCTCGTATGTGTAACCGTCGCGCCCCGACTTTTTCATGCTCATTTCGCCGCTGGATACCAGTTCGTCGAGCGAGGCGACCGAACCGTGCTCAGCCTGGTAGGCGCGCTCGGATTGCGCGATGGACACCAGGTCGTTTTTTACGCCGACAATATTGATCGTTTGCGCCGGCGTCCCCGCGCCCGCGGCTTGGGATTGCGTAAGAGAAGTTCGGTAAACATAAAGCCCAACGACCGCCCCGACGAGCAGTGCAGCGATTCCAGCTATGCTTCGCATGAGCACCTCCTGTAGCAACTAGCGTCCCGGATAACCGCTATTTTCAATAGCACCACAGCGGCGTCCGTGCCCGCAACATTGTGTTGCTCGCGCGTGCGAATAGAGAAACAGCCGCACCGCGCCGCATCCTCGCCGAACACCGGTCGCGTGGTGCTACCTTTCACCGCTGGAATGCGTCCAAGTAACAGGGCCAAAAGAGGGGCGGCGGCCCGCTTATTCTCAGGTTTGTTTGACACGCGCGCAGGCTCTCGCAATACTGGAGCATTGACTTCCACCATTTGGGCGTTTCACGCACCTTCCCCGACCGATCGGAGCGATTCATGATGAGGGCGAACACGAGGAAATGGATTCCGGCGGCTGCGGCGATATTTCTCGCGATCGGCGTGTCCGCATCTCTCATGATGCCGCTTGCGGCGCAGGATCAGCCTTCCGCGGTTCGCCCGCCGAAACTTGATTTCACCACCCACACACTCTCGAACGGCCTCCAGGTGGTTTTGCTCGAAGACCACGAGGTTCCGGTGATTGACCTGCAGGTCTGGTATCACGTGGGCGGAAAAGACGAGCGCCCCGGCCATACCGGATTCGCGCATCTCTTCGAGCACCTGATGTTCAAAGGTTCGGCGCATGTGGGGCCGGACGAGCACTCGCGCATCATCGAAGCAGTCGGCGGGTTCGACAACGCCGAGACGGGCGACGACTCCACGAATTTCTTCGAGACGTTTCCGAGCCAATACCTCGAGCGCGTTCTCTGGCTCGAAGCCGATCGCATGGGCAGCCTCAACGTGGACGACGCGAACTTCAAATCGGAGCGCCAGGTCGTCGAGGAAGAGCGCCGCGTCCGCGTGGACAATCAGCCCTACGGCTCGATCGAAGAAGATCTTCGCGCCGCCGCGTTCACGGTCCATGGATATCACCACACTCCCATCGGCAGCATCGCCGATCTCGACAAGGCCACCCTCGAGGACGTCCGCGCTTTCTTCAACACCTATTACAAGCCGAACAACGCGACGCTGGTGATCGTCGGCGATTTCAAATCCGATCAGGCGCTGGCATGGACGCAAAAATATTTTGAGGGCATTCCCGCTTCCGCGGGACCCATTCCGCGGCCCAATACGCCCGAGCCTCCACAAACGGCTGAACGCGACGTCGCCAAGTCGTACACGAACACGCCGCTGCCCGCCGTGGTCATTGGCTACAAAATTCCCGCGCGGTACGCACCGGATTCATATCCGCTCGATCTCGCGTCCAACGTTCTCGCTGGAGGCGAAAGCAGCCGGCTCTATCAGGCCCTTGTGTACAAGGACCAGATCGCGGTGCAAGCGGCTGGGTCCGGCGATTTCAGCGAGGATCCCAATCTTTTCTGGGCGTACGCGATCATGAATCCAGGACACACGCCCGAGGACGGCGAAAAAGCAATTGTGACCATCCTCGATGGGCTGAAAACTCAGCCGGTAGGCGCGAACGAATTGCAGAAGGCCAAAAACCAGGAGATCTCGGGCTTCATCCTCGGCCGCGATACGGACGAGAATAAGGCTATCGCCCTCGCCAGCGCTACCCTGATTGGCAAGAATCCGGACCTGGTCAACACCGAGCTCGACCGCTATCTGAAAGTCACGCCGGAGGACATCGAGCGCGTGGCGAAGGAATATTTTGTTTCGCAGCGAGCCACGATTTTGACGATTAAGCCCGCGGCGCCGGCTCAATAGAGCTGAAAAGAAATTCAAGTCTCAGGAGCATTGATGAAGCGTGCAATCAAGCGATGGATTCTTTTTCCGGCGGCACTGATGCTTGTGGCAACAGCGGCGCTCGCTCAGCAGCCCCCGCAGCCTGCGAGCCCGCCGAGCGCCGCGCAGGATCAGAAAAATGGCACGGGAGTAGTCCCTTCAGGCGTGAAGCTCGTTCCGGCAATGCCCGCTGCCGGCGCGCCGACGCATTTCAGTTTTCCGCAGGCGGCCACTAAGACTCTCGCAAATGGACTGCGCGTATTCGTCGTAACCGATCATAGCGAGCCGGCCGTTGCCGCCCGGCTGGTGACATTATCCGCGGGCAGCGTCAAGGACCCCAGGGACATGCCAGGCGTGGCGCAAATGACCGCTAACCTGCTGACGCAAGGAACCGAAAAACGCTCGGCGAAGGACATCGCCGAGGCGATTGATTTCATCGGCGGCTCGCTGGAGGCTTCGGCGAGCAAGGATTCCACGGACGTCAGCCTCGATGTCGTGAAAAAAGACCTGGCCACGGGACTCGATCTGATGTCTGACATCGTGCTGCGCCCTGCATTTCGCGCGGAGGAACTGGACCGCCAGCGCCAGCAGCTTCTTTCAGGCCTCACGGTGCAGTATTCCGATCCAGACTTCCTCGCTTCGGCGGCCTTCAGCCGCATCGTCTATGGCAGCTCGCCCTACGGCTGGCCGGAAGAGGGAACTCCGGAAACCGTGCAGAAGCTCGATCCGGCGGTTCTCAAGAAATTTCACGACGCCAACTATGCTCCTAATCAATCCCTGCTGGCCTTTGCGGGCGATATCACGCCCGAGGAAGCATTCGCCGCCGCCGAAAAATATTTCGGGGCCTGGCCCAAGATCGAGGTGGCGGCCGCTATTCCACCGGCGCCCGAAACTTTTACAGGCATGCACATCTGGCTGATAGACAAGCCCGACGCCGTGCAAACGCAAATTCGCGCGGGCAAGCTCGGCATTCGCCGCGGCGACCCAAACTACATTCCCGTCTCGGTAATGAACCGCATTTTTGGCGGCGGCTACAACAGCCGCCTCAACACCGAGGTCCGCGTCAAGAAGGGGCTCACGTATAGCGCCTACTCTTCCTTCAATCCGCATCTGTCAGCCGGCTCGTTTGCGGTTGGGACGTACACGCGCACCGAAGCCACCGTCGAAGCGGCAAAATTGGTGGTTGATCTGATCGCCAAGATGTCCACGGGCGACGTGACGCCGCAGGAGATGGATTTCGCGCGGGACTATCTCGCCGGTGTCTATCCCATTCAATCCGAGACAGCTGAACAAGTGGCGAACCGCGTCCTGACCGCGGCCGCTTTCGATCTGCCCGCGGACTATAACAGCACGTATCCGGAGAAAATTCGCGCCGTCACTTCCGCGCAGGTGCGCGAGATGGCCATGCATTATCTCAGCGCCAAGGACCTCGACATGGTGTTCGCCGGAAACGTCAGTGCGTTTCGCGACTCCTTGAAGAAAGCATTTCCCGATGCGAAGTATGAGGAAATTCCCTTCGACCAGGTGGATTTGCTCGCTCCCGATCTGCGCAAAGCGAAGGTAGCGCCGGCCACGCACGCGTCGCTCGAGCAGGGTAAGCAGATTATCCTGGCCGCCGCGCAGGCCGCCGGCGGCGACGCGCTCACTTCTCTCGCGGCGCTGAAAATGACCGAGGACGGCAAAATCTTCCGCCCGGATGGCGATGTGCCGCGAAGCGTGAAATGGCTCGTTTCCTATCCGGATCGCGCCCGCGGCGAGTTCAACCTTTCCGGCAGAGATATTGTGCAGGTTTGCGACGGACATTCTGCCTGGGTGCAGATGGGAACCGATACGCGCGATGCCACGCCCATGGCGCGGGAATTTCTGCGTGCCATTTCTCTTTATGGCGGCGGATGGGGACTCTATCGGGAAGTGCTGGGCGGCAAGATTTCGGGACCCGCGATTTGGGCGATCGGCGACGAGGAAATCGACGGCAAGAAAACCACCGGGGTGGCTGTTGACGCTGCTTTCGGCACGATCAAATTGTATTTCGATCCCGCGACCCACCTGCTCGCCGCCGCGCGGTACCAATCGGCCGGCCCGCAGGGAGCTTCGGACAATGAGCAACGCTGGAGCGATTACCGCCCGGTCGAGGGCCGCCAGTTCGCTTTCTCGACCGTGGTCTATCGCGATGGCGTGAAATACATGGAGTCCACGATTCAGCAGCTAGACCTGAATCCGAAGGTAGATGACGCGCTTTTCGCCATGCCTGCCAGCCCGACCGCGGCCGCGCGCTAGCCTGTCGGACTCTATTTCACCGACAGGATTACTTTCCCGATGTTTTTTCGGTCGTGAATGTATTGGTGCGCGGCGGCGGCCTGATCGAGCGGAAACGTCTTGCCGATCTCGGGTTTGATTATCCCGGCGGTGTACATGCGGAATAGTTCGTCGAGCTCGCCGCGCAATAGGGCGCCGCGCCTTTGAATTTGCCCGAGGTTTACGCCAATCACGGAGACGCTTTGTCCCATCAGCTTCAGCGGACTAAATCGCGGCATCTGCGCAAACGCCTTCAGGCTGCGCCACCAGTGTCGCTTGCCGTCCGGCCCGGCCGCGACCGAAAAACCGTACACCACCAGCCGCCCGGTCGGTCCAAGGCACTTGTAGCTGTCGGCAAAGGATTTTCCGCCCACCGCGTCCATCACCATCTCGATGCCGTCGGGCGCGAATTTCAGCACCGCCTCCACGAAATCGGTTTTCTCGTGGTCAATCGGATGATGCACCCCGATCTTTCGCAGATATTCCTGCTTTGCCGGGCCCGCCGTGCCGAAAATCACCAATCCCTTCGCTCGCGCGAGCTGCACGGCGCCGATTCCCACGCCTCCCGCGGCGCCATGGATCAGAATGCGGTCGCCCGGCTGCAAATTGCCCATCGTGAACATCGCGTGATGCGCGGTCAGGTAGTTCGCGGGAATCGCTGCCCCATCGTCGAACGGCATCCCCGCAGGCAGCCGATAGACCACGCTCGCCGGGACCGCCGCCCATTCCGCATATGCGTTGAAATGGGGCAGCGCCACCACGGCATCGCCTGCCTTCAAGGCGCCGCCTTCGCCTCGCCTGGCGCCCTCGATGACTTTTTCCACCACTCCCGCGATCTCAAGGCCGGGGACAAACGGCGGCTTCGGCGTGTCGGGATAGAGCCCCATGCGCTGCAGGAGGTCCGCGAAATTCACGCCAATCGCCTTCACGCGGATCAGCACTTCACCAGGCTTCGGCTGCGGGTCTGGCACCTGGCGGGCCTCAAATACTTCGGGAGGGCCATACCGCCGTACGACCATCGCGCGCATCTAACTCTCCTCATGCCGGGAACCTGCCGGCCGGGCCCGCTCCCACCGTTCGCCGGGACCGGAACACCTGCACCGGCATTTCATTAGGAATCGATTGCATCCTATCTTAAACTATTGGACTTCGCGCAATGATCAAACTCAACCTGACATATAGAACTTTGTTGACCGGTACTGCGCTGCTCGCAGGCGCATGGGCTTGCGTGGCGGCGAATCGTCCCGCGCCCCCGGATACACCCGCGCCAGCCGTACTGACTGCCATGCAGGACGAGCTCAGCCGCTCGATGGAGGCGACCTCTGCCGCCGATCCCCCGGCCTACTTCATCAGCTACACCGTCTCCGACCGCCAACTCGCCGAGGTTTCCGGCTCCAATGGCGCGCTGCTTTCCAGCACCGCGGACCGTGCGCGCTGGCTCGAAGTGCAATCGCGCGTCGGAGGCTATCAGCTCGACGACACGCATAAACTCGGCGACCGTCCTCCCAGCTGGACGAGCCCCGGCACCAACGTTCCGCTGGACGACGACATTGCCATCCTCCGCCGCGAAATCTGGCGCGAGACCGACCGCCAATACCGCGCCGCCGCACAGGCCCTGATCAAGGTAAAGACCAGCGAGCAAGTGCAGGTGCAGACCGCCGAAGGCGGCGCTCCGGATTTCTCGCACGAGCCGCCGCATACGTCCGTCGGCCCGCACGTTGAAATTAGCGTGGACCGCAAGCCCTGGGAAGAGCGCGTGCGGAGATACACCGCCGAGTTCAGCAAGTCACCCTCGGTACTGAATTCCATCGCCACGTTCACCGCGCTCGCGACGAATCAATATCAGGTGAATACCGAGGGCACCAAGCTCGCTTTTGGGCAGATTCATTACCGTCTCGAACTTTTCGTGCAGAGCAAGGCGCCCGATGGAATGGACATCGAACGCTACGCGAATTTCGACTGGCTTGACCCCAAGGACACTCCGGACGAGAAAACCATCTTCGACAGCATTCATCAATTGGTCAAGGAAACGGAAGCCCTGGACAAAGCTCCGCTCGCGAATCCTTACGCCGGACCCGCGCTGCTCACCGGCCGCGCCGCCGCGGTATTCTTCCATGAAGTTTTTGGCCATCGCGCCGAAGGATTCCGCCAGAAGGACATCAGCGAAGGGCAGACATTTACGAGCAAGGTCGGTGAAAGAATTCTGCCCGATTTTATTTCGATCAAGGACGATCCCACCGAGGCATCTTTCGGCGGCCAGATGCTCCTCGGAAGTTATCCATTTGATGACGAAGGCGTGCCCTCCGTGAGTGTGCCGCTGGTGGATCACGGCGTGTTGAAAACTTTCCTGATGGGCCGGTCGCCGCTCGTGGACGTTCCGCACTCCAACGGCCACGGCCGCCGCCAGCTCGGCTTCGTGCCCATCGCCAGGCAGGGGAACCTGATCGTATCGAGCACGCAGACCGTGCCCTTCAGCGAGATGAGGCAGAAACTGATCGCGCTTGTGAAGCAGCAGGGCATGCCCTATGGCCTGCTGATTGACGATATCTCCGGAGGCTTCACGTTCACCGGCCGCGGACAGCCGCAAGCGTTCCAGGTCACTCCGCTCGTTGTCTACCGCGTGTTCGCCGATGGCCGCCCCGATCAGCTCGTGCGCGGCGTGGATATCGTCGGCACACCGCTCGTATCGCTCACGAAGATCGTGGCTGCCAGCGATAAGCAGGAAATCTTCAACGGCTACTGCGGCGCGGAATCCGGCTCCGTGCCGGTCTCGGCCGTCGCACCCGCGATCCTGATCTCCGAAATGGAATTCGCGAAGAAGGAAACGTCAACCGACCGGCCGCCCGTCCTGCCGCCGCCGGCGCACGATTCGGAAGCAAAGGTGGTCCAACAACAGTGAGAAAACTCGCCACACTTGCTTTGCTCACGGCGTTCGCCATGCCGCTGACCGTCGCTCGCGCCGCGGGAAACCGCGCGGCTATGCTCCCCGCCGCGCAGGCGCCCGTTCCGGCTGGCGAAACTGACCAGACTCTTCACGCCATGCACGACGAAATGGACCGCTCCCGCACGCGGCTTGCACTCGCCGGCGTCGGCAAACCCTTTTACTTCGAATACCGCCTGCTCGACCTTGATGTCCGCAGCGTCACGGCCTCCTTCGGCGCGCTCGTCTCCAGTTCGACCTCGCGCACTCGTTTCATGTCCGTGGACGTGCGCGTGGGCGACTACCACCTCGACAGCTCCAATTTCATCAGCGAGGACGGTTTCCAGGGTTTCCTCGGATCCACCGGAGAAGTCGGCATTGACCGCGACTACAACTCGCTCCGCCAGGATTTGTGGCTCGCCACCGATCAGGCCTACAAGGCCGCCGTCACGCAGATGGCGCTCAAGCAATCTTTTCTTCGCAGCCTCACGAAGCCGCCCGAAATAGACGATTTCTCTCAGGCGCAGCCGCTCGTGAAGGTTGATCCCCGCATCGATCCCGATTGGACTTCGCGTAATTGGGAAGAAGAAGCCCGCGAGGCCTCGGCGGTCCTCAAGAATTTCCCGCAACTCTACGGGAATCGCGTCAGTTATTACCTGGTTTACGCAACCTCCTATCGCATGACCAGCGAGGGCACCACCATCCGCTCGTCGCGCCATCTGGCCGCCGTGGAAGCGGCGATGGATACCCAGGCGGAAGACGGCATGTCGCTGCACAACTATTATTCGGTCTATACCCCGCTGCCCGCTGGCCTGCCCGACGCTGCAGCCGTCGCGAAGGCGCTCGCTAGCGCCAGCACCGATCTGATGGCGCTCCGCTCGAGCCCTCTCGTTCCGGATTATACTGGCCCGGTGCTGTTTGACGCGCCGGCCGCCGCTTCGACCCTGGCGCAGGTTCTCGAACCGTCCCTTTCCGGCGCGCGTCCCCCGCTTTCGATGACGCGCGATTTTGACGCGTTCCTCGAGCGCTTCGGCGGGCGCAGCGAGTGGTCGGGCCGCGTCGGCACTCGTGTGCTTCCGGCGAGCGTCACGCTGGTGGACGATCCCACGCTTCAGGAGTCTCAAGGCCAGCCGCTGCTCGGAAGTTACGACGTGGACGACGAAGGCGTGAATGCCCAGAAAGTTACGCTCGTGGAAAACGGCATCCTCAAGGAACTATTGATGTCGCGCCGCCCGGGCCCGGATTCCATTTATTCCAATGGGCACGCTCGCTCGGCGCTTCTTGCCGACCCGCATCCTCTGAGCAGCAATCTGATCTTGCAGGCAACCGATGCGCTCAAACCGGACGATATGCGTAAGAAATTTCTCGATTCCTGCCGCTCCGACGGGCATGAATGGTGTCTCGAAATAAAACGCATGGATAATCCCGCGCTTTCCGCGGTTCGCCAGGAGGATTTCTCGGAGTTTGTCGGCGAGCTGGGCGGAGGAATTTCGAACGGCGATCGCGTGCCGCTGCTGGTGTATCGCGTGTACGTGGCGGACGGCCACGAAGAACTGGCGCGCGGCGGAATCCTCGAAGGACTCACGTTGCGGTCACTGCGCAACATCCTCGCGATTGGCAGCGATCCGACGGTCCTCACCTACATGCAAAATTCGCAGGACGGCCTTGCTGGCACGGCCCTTGGCGCTTTTGGCTCGGCGCAGGACGGCATTCCGAGCACGGTCGCCGCTCCTTCGCTCTTGCTCGACGATGTCGAGATTCGCGGCTTCCACGGCGAACCCAGCCGCCTCCCGCTCGATTCTGCGCCTCCTATGAAGTGACGATCCGACCAGGATCGTCATCCTGAACCCGGCGCATTCGGTTTTTGGTCGGGCGAAGGATCTCTCTTCAATTCACCAAGCATCGTCATCCTGAACCCGACGCATTCGTCTTTTGGCCGGGCGAAGGATCTCTCTTCAATTCACCAAGCATCGTCATCCTGAACCGTGCGCCTTCATCTTCTGGCCTGGCGAAGGATCTCTCGTAGCGCCCTCCCCGCCCCTTAAATCGCCATCTCGCGGCGTATAATCCCCCGAATGCCCTTGGCGACCATCGAACAGGCCAGCCGCGAAAAGCGAATGGCGGCGCTCGGCTCGGTGGGTTCGGCCGTCGTGCTTGTGTCCCTGAAGGTGTTCCTCGCAGCGCTCACCGGCAGCCTCGGTATTCTCTCCGAGGCGTTGCATTCGATCCTCGACCTGGTAGCAGCCGTCATCACCTATCTTTCCGTGCGAGTGGCGGACAAACCCGCGGACGCGCAACACCTCTATGGCCACGGAAAGGTGGAGAGTTTTTCCGCGTTCGTCGAAACCGGCCTGCTACTGCTGACCGCGCTCTACATTATCTGGGAAGCTTTTCAACGGCTGCTCTTCCACGCGCCGCACGATGTGCACGCGAGCCTCGCGGCCATCCTTATTCTTGCGCTCACCATGGGAATCGATTTCGTCCGCGCCCGCGCCCTGGCCCGCGTCGCGAAAAAATATCCCAGCGAAGCGCTCGAAGCTGACGCCCTGCATTTTTCAACCGACGTGTGGAGCACATTCGTCGTGGTCCTCGGAATTTCGGGCGCCTGGCTGGGCGTGAGATTCAATATTCCCTGGCTCGGCTCGCTCGACGCCTTCGCCGCTCTCGGCGTGGCGGGCGTGATCATCTGGATCGGCTCACGGCTGGGCCGGCAGACCGTGGACGCGCTGCTCGACGTGGCCCCGCAAGGCTTGCGCGAACGAATTGCGAATGCCGTGGATGAGACCGAAGGCGTGTTGCAGACCGAACGCGTGCGCGTGCGCCGGGCTGGCCAGCGCTATTTCGTGGACGTGACCATCAGCGTGCCGCGCACCGCGAGCCTCGAGCAGGCGCATGCGGCGAGCGAGGCAGTCGAGCGCAACATCGAGAATATTGTCCCCGCGGACGTTGTCGTTCATGTTGAACCGCGCGCCCGGAACGACGAGCCCTTGTTTGAAACGATCCGCGCGATCGCTCAGCGCCGCGGACTCGCCGTTCACGAATTGTCCGCGCATCATTACGAGGGCCATCTTTTCATCGAGCTGCATCTCGAAGTGGACGAGGCCTCGAAACTCCGCGACGCCCACCGCCAAGCCACCGAACTCGAGGAAGAGATCCAGCGCGTCACCGATCCCGCAACGCGCGTCAATATTCACATCGAGCCGCTCGGCGCACGCATCGTCGGCGCGGAGGAAATGAAGGAACTTTCGCGCGCGGTCCAGAATTTCCTGAATTCACTTCCTTCCGAATATCACGAGCTGGTGGATTGCCACGAGGTTCACGTCCGCAGCGTCGAACGCCGAATTCTGGTCTCGTGCCATTGCGCGATGGATGGCGACCTGCCGATCACCGACGTCCACGATTTCACCGCGCTCCTCGAAAGCCGCGTCAAGGAGCGCTTCCCTCAAATCTACCGCCTGACGATTCACCCGGAGCCTGTCGAAGAAAGCTGACGCCTTCCGCCCCGAGACCCGGCAAAGACCTGCGCGGCAAGCGCCAGCACCGCCGGAAAACATTCGAGGACGTAGCGCGGCTCCGGCGTCTCGATAAAACTCGCGATGAAGAGTGTGCGCACCACAACGAACACGATCAGCAGAGCGACGCCCGGCCGCCCGCGCGCCATCCAGGCCCCGGCCAGCGCCAGAATGACGTACCCCGCATTCAGCAGCGCCATTCCCAGGGTCACCAGAAAATCCACGCGGTCATCTTCCCATTCGCTCCCCACCGGACGCAGAGGACTGCTGTTGGGCAGCAATTCCACGCGCGGCGTAAACCACATCGCCAGCGAGCGCAGCAGCGGAATCTTCACGTACGTCCGCAGAGGATGATTCGCCGTGCGCTCTCGCGCAATTTCGCCGAATGCGGCGTCTTGCTCCCGTGAAAGCGTCAGCGTGTAGTTGTACGAGTCGAGCATGTCCGCGACGCGTGAGCGTTCTTGCGGCGAATCAAACGCCTGCGCCGGGATGCTGCCGATCGGAATTTCCTCGGAGCCAAGCCTCCACAGAGTGGTGTACACATCGCGGAACCGCCAGAGCCACGTGCCCGTCCACGCATTGAATCCGATTGGCGCGAAGTCGTCGGGCATCTGGAGGTAGCGCGGCGACAGAAATTGGGTTTCGTGGAGCGTGCGCATATTCCGCGCCGCCCACGGCAGCAGCGGCAGCAGCAGCCCGACCCCCATCAGCACGCCCGCGCGCGCCAGCTTTATCCAGTTCACGGGCCGCCACCATTTCGCCGCCAGAACCAACCCCGTCGCAAGTAGAAGCAGCGGCGTTTCCGGGCGAACCAGCGCTCCGAATCCCGTCACCACGCCTCCCAGGAACCAGGGACTGAGCGCCCCCTTGCGCGCATCTCTGCCCGCACCCATGTCAAAGTCCGGCGCATTCGCTGTGTCTCGCGCCTCCGCTTCGACCAGCAGCAGAATCGCCAGCGCCGTCAGGAACGTGACCAGCGTCTCGGTCAGCACCACGGCGGTGTAGTTCGCCGTAAACGGGCAGAGCGCCGCGAGCCACAGCCCGGCGAGCGCGACCCGGCGTCGCGACATCTCGGGAGCCAGCCGCGCCGCGATCAGCGCCACTACAAAACACGTCGCAAGGTCCACGATCGCCTGGGTCAGCATCGCGGCCCGCGATGAATTCCCAGCCACGCTGAAAATCGCGGCCAGGAAGGCCGGGTAACCCGGAACTCGCGTGTCCAGCGGCATGAGCTGCCCTTCCACCACCGCTCCGTACACGCCCTTCTTCAGCCAATTCCAGGCCAGCTCGATGTAGAATGGCGCATCGCCCGAGTCCGTCACCGGCAGCTTCAGGACGAAAAAAAATCGCAGCCCCAGCCCGGCCATGGCGGCAAGCGCTACGTTTACGCGCATCATATATTTGGCGGTCATTGACAGCGTCCCGATGGACGGCTAGCTTGGAATGTCCCGATGTCTGAACGCAAGCCCATTTTCTACGACGAGGAGCGCCGCCGCTGGCGCCGAACCCGGCTCGCGCTGGAAATTGCCGGCGGTCTCTTCACGGTCGTTCTGGTCGTCTTCCTGCTTAACGTGGGCCGCAACCCGAACCTGCCCGATATCCTGCGCCCGGATACCCGCGCCGGTCTGCATGCCATCCGCACCAAGCTGAAGACCAAGCCGCAGCGGCTCGGCCGGAAGCGCAAGGTTGCCGCGCTCGGCAAGGTTCCCCAGAATTACGACCCGCTGCGCGCCGCCTTTTACGTGGGTGACGATTACACCAGCCTCGCTTCCCTCCAGTTGCACTATCACGATCTGGACTTGCTCATTCCCGAGGCCTTGCACGCCGTGTCGCTCGATGGAAAGCTGGACGCCGACCAGGACCCAAAACTCGCCGCGTTCCTGCAGTCGCTGCAATCGCGCACCCCCGCCGTGGACATGCAGGTCATGCCCATGGTGAACAACTACGACGCGAAGAGCGGCGTGTGGTGCCCTCCGGCAACGCTTAAAATGCTGGCCGACCCCGCGGCGCGGCAAAATCTTGCCAGACAGCTCGAGGAATTCGCGGATGCGGAGCATCAGGCCGGCATCGTCGTGGATTTCGAGTCGCTGCCAAAATCCAGCCAAGTGGATTTTCAGCGCTTCACTCACGATTTGGCGGCGGATTTGCACGCAAGAAATCTGAAGCTCATGGTGGCGCTCCCCGCGGCTGATTGGAGCTACGACTACAAGTACTTCGCGTCGCAGGCCGACGCCATCATTCTGATGAACTACGATTTCCATTGGTCAACATCGGATCCCGGTCCGATCGCGCCGCAGGATTGGTTCGTGCGCGACATTCAGAACATCGTGAAGATCGTTCCACCGGAAAAGCTGGTGATGGGCATCGCCAATTACGGCTACGATTGGCCCGCCAAATCGAAGCGCGTGCCGCACCCGGTTGCGCAGGCAGTGACGTTCC
>Ga0302180_10002310_pt1 | contig 14790 bp, 14 predicted proteins | sample I_Palsa_E3_2_FD_200575 | JGI IMG/M metagenome (GOLD analysis project Ga0302180, IMG submission 200575) | Peat permafrost microbial communities from Stordalen Mire near Abisko, Sweden - I_Palsa_E3_2 | ecosystem: Environmental > Terrestrial > Soil > Palsa > Peat permafrost | place: Sweden... | reverse complement strand
CTGCCCCAGGGCAAGCCCTGGTTCGTCGCTCCACTTGCATGTGTTAAGCACGCCGCCAGCGTTCGTCCTGAGCCAGGATCAAACTCTCCGTGAAGAACTTCACGAAAAGCTGTCATCGGTTTTCCGCTTGCTCGTTTTACGCGAACGCACAACGAGCTCACTTCCGCTGGGACCCATACACCGTGGTCCCAACCCATGACGGGGTACTACCAATCTACTTGACTCTTTGTACCGCCTCCGTGAACGCCGAAGCGCTCCCGTTGACGGGTCGAACCTGGACGCACACCACGATCACGAATGATCGTAGATGCGCATGCTGTTGAGTTTTCAAAGACCGCCGTGCCTCTTTGGGGAGGACATCCCCGGAGAAGACTGTCTCGCCCGGCGTCCGAAGACGTCATCAGGGCGAACGAAGGACTATAGCGCGAAGCGGCGGGGTTGGCAAGGCGGGCTATGCGAGGGGCGCGCCGGCCCTCCGTCCGCCGCCCACCCCTCGTCAGACGTCTTCGCCCGGATTGGAGAGCCAAACCCATCCGCCCTCCGTCGGGCACCCACCCCTTGTCAGACATCTTCGCCCGGATTGGAGGGCCAAACCCGGTCGAAGATGTCTGACGAGACGCGGGCGCCACCGAGGCCGCTCGCCACCGTGAGCGCATGTCTGTCCTCAGCCGGCGTGCAGAGCCCGTACGAGCCCGGGGAGCTCTGCGGCGGGGGCCGCGGCCAGGCGCTCGAGCCGGTGCTCCTCCTCCGGGAGGGCCGCAAGCGCGTCCTGGACGAGCCGGCGCAGCTCGGCGAGCTCCTGCTCGCCGCCAGGCTCCCCCCGCAGCGCCAGCACCCGCAACGTCGAGTCGATCCCGCCGAGCGTGTGCTGAAGATGCTCCTCGCTGCTCCACGGCGAAGAACTCGCAACCCCTGGCTCGCAGTGGTAGCAGCGCCACGTCTGCTGATCGGCGCGATACCACTCGTGAGCACCGCAGTCGCGAGCACCCTTGGGCACGAGATCGGCCAGCGCGACGGGCAGACGCCCACGCAGCCAGATCCTCAGTCGATACCGGCCAGCGTCCATGCCCACCATGATATGCGGGCCATCGATCAGGGACGGCTGAGCCTACCTTTGACGACTCCGACTCTCGGGGAGATGATCTGGTGACATCTGATGTCGGTTACAGCGCATGTCGGTTACACCGGGCGTCATGTTCGTGAATCGCTCGGCGCATTGTTGAGCGCAGCGACGGAGAATCGGGAGGCTTTCCGGTTCAGCGGGCCACCTGGGAGTCGCGATGGGATGGTCGCGTGGGTCGAGCTTGCTTTGTCCGAACAGGCAGCGGGCAACCTGGCTGTGTAGCGTCATGTGTCAGGGCCATAGGCTGTCTGTTTGCAGTGCCTCGAGCAGGGTGGCGATTGGCCAGAGCTCGATTCCGTCCTCGGTTCTGCCGGGCCGCTCGCCTTGGTGCACGAGCACTCGTCGTCTGAGTCCGGGTAGGTCGGCGATTGCGCGCAGCCCGGTGAGGTGCTGGGACTGGACGCGGGTTGCGGCCTTGATCTCCAGCGCGCAGTGCTCGCTGTTGCGGCTCAGTAGGAAGTCGACCTCGGTCTGACGCGAGCCGGCGGGGGACCAGTAGCTGATCTCCTCTGCCAGCTCGCGCTCGGCCATGTAGGTGAGGAGCAGGGTGTGGATGTAGCCCTCCAGCAGCGCTCCGCGCTCCTCGGGGACGAGCGGTCCGTGGGCCGCCTTCGTGGCGCGTGCGACGCCGGGGTCGACCCAGTAGAGCTTCGGGTGTTTGCGCTCGCGGACGCGCAGCCGGGCGGTGTACGCGGGCAGGCGTCGTGCGAGCAGCGTGTCTTCGAGGATCTGGATGTAACCCTCGACGGTGGTGCGGGCCACGCCGGCGTCGCGGGCGAGACCGGAGATGTTGATGCTCTGCGCGTGGCAGAGGGCGGCGACGGGCAAGAAGCGGGCGAAGCCGGGGAGGTTTCGCACGAGCGCCTCGCCCTTGATTTCCTCGCGCAGGTACAGCTGCACGTAGGTGCGCAGGGTTTCCTGCGGCTCCGGGGAGGCGAGCACCAGCGGCAGCGCGCCGATCTCGAGCGTGCGCTCCAGGTCGAGCTGCCCACCGAGCTCCTCCGGGGTGAGCGGGAACATCTCCCGCCACAGTGCGCGTCCCCCAAGCAGGTTGACACCGGCGGCGCGGAGCTTGCGTGCGCTGGAGCCGAGCAGCGCGAAGCGCAGCCGGCGCTCCTCAATGAAGCGGTGGACCTCGTTGAGCAGCCCGGGCAGGCGCTGTATCTCATCGACGATCACCCAGCTTCCGGGTGTCAGCGTGCGCAACTCGGCGGCGAACGGCGCGGGATCCGCGAGCAGCCCCTGATACAGCGTCTCGTCGAGCAGATCGAAACGCCGCGCGTCGGGCAGCTGCGAGCGGATCCACGTGCTCTTGCCAACGCCACGCAAGCCGAACAGGAAGAAGCTCGACTCCGGCAAGCGGTACAGGCGGGGAACGAACTGCAATGACATAGCGACGTCATTATACGACGCAAAATGACGCTACTCGATACGAAACGGCATAGGGCCTGGCGAGTCGGGTGGGCGGGATCCCAATTGCATATCCCAAATAAATCCTGATGACAACTGTTTGTCTCCAAAAACTCAACAAAGCACGGCTTATTTTTGACGCCGCGTGCGTCAGAGGGATCGCAAGAACTCCAGCAGCGGCCCGTTGACCTGCTCGGGGTGGGTGAGGTTGGAGACGTGGGTGCCACCCTCGACCGGAACCAGGCCCACGCAGCCGCTCAGTCCATCGCAGAGCGCCTGCGCCAGATTCATCTCGATCGAGGCATCGGCGGTGCCGTGAAAGACGATCGCGGGACAGGAGATCTCACCCAGGCGATCGGTGATGTCGTCCCGCCCGAAAAGGCAATTGGCTGGCTCCTCCATGCTCTCGCGCGGAAGCTCTCTCCACTTGGCAATCCATCGACGGCTCAACTCGGGATCGCCGATGATCAAGCTGGCCACCACGTTAGCCAGGTCATCGATCGGCCCGACCCGCAGCCACGTCTCCTGCATCTGACGGTAGGCCGGCATACGCTCAGGATCCTCCCCGCCCGCCTGCGTGTCGATCAAAACGAGCGCGCGCACCCGCGCGGGCGCCAACAGTGCGGCCCGCAACGACAGAAAGCCGCCCTGGGACATGCCGCCCAGCCCCGCCTCCTCAATTCCGAGGTGGTCGAGCAGACCCAGGCAATCCCTGGCCGAGTCCCAGTAGGTAAAGGGCTCCCCGTCGTACTCAGTTTCCCCGAAACCGCGCTCATCCCAGGTTATGACTCGAAACTCTCCGGATAGGGCATCGATCTGAGGCGCGAACATTTCGCGGTCCATCAAAAAGCCATGGGAGAGAATCACCGGAGGACCCTTTCCACCGCTGTCATCAAACCGGATGCGTTGACCGTTTACTTCTGCGAATGGCATAAGAACCCGACTCCCTTCAAGCTAAAGCGAGGACTTCCGCGCGCTGTGGCCAGAGATGCCATAGCGGAACTCTAACCGCAGGGCTCCCTTCGAGATCACCGTGAAGGCCGGTGAGATCTTCTTCAGCTTCTTCACGAGTGCTGGTTCTGTGGAGTTCGCTCGCGCAAACGTACCCGCAGCCCGTGTGGGACGAGCGCTAGACGCAGTTGCTCTGTGACCGGTCCGCTCGACGGGTCGGGGTCAATGCGGAAGTTACGAACGATCATCGCCAGCGCGCTCTTTGCCTCCAGGAACGCGAGGTTGCGTCCCGGACAGAAGCGTGGGCCGGCGCCGAACGCGAGAAACGACTTCTGGTCGGGTGCATCCTGCTCGCCCCCGTCGTCTCCGAGCCAGCGCTGCGGATCGAACTCGTTTGCACGCTCGACCTCGCTTGCCAGCAGACCCGCGTGGCGGGTGAGCATCCACAGCCGTGTGTCGGCAGGTATGCGAGTTCCGCAGAGCGTCGTGTCCTGCAGCGGTTCCGCGAGGTTGGCCACCGCCGCCGGCTTCAGCCGCATCGACTCCTTGAGCACCGCCTCGCCGTAGTGCATCACCCCGAGTTGCTCGTGCTCGGCGGGGAATCGCTGCTCGCCGAGAATTTCGCATGCCTCCTGGGCCAAACGGTCCTGCATCTCTGGCCTCGTGGATAGGTACCAGAGTGTCCAGCCCAGCGTGTGCGAGGTCGTGTCCTCGCCGGCCGTGAGCAGCGTGAGGGTGTTGCCGATGATTTCCTCATCGGTGAACGTCCCCTCCGCTTGTTGGGCGGCGAGCATCCCCTCGAGGAAGTTCTCCGGGCTCTCGACGAGCTCCGGTCTGCGCCTCATTCGCTCTCGTGCCTGCTCGATGAATCCCGCGACCGCACGGTGCAGCTCGGCAACCGAGCGATCCAGCCTGCGGTCAGCCGGCAGCTTGACCCAGCGCCAGTAGGGAAAAGGTGCACTGACGCGCCACATGATCATCGAGAAGACCCTCTGGATATGCTCCTGCAGCTCGTTGTCGCGGTGCTCGAGCGTGTTGAGGTCATACCCGAAAGCCAGTGCGGATGTCACGTCTACCGTGTAGCTGGAGAGCTCTTCGGCGATATCCACCTCTCGCCCGTCGCGGGTTGCGCCGGCCAGCTGTCGGTACAGCCTCTCAGTCGCGGTATGCACCACGTGGAAGTAGCGCTGCAGGTGGTTTGAGTTCAGCGCTCTGACGACGAGCGCGCGCTGGCGCTTCCAGTCTGCCCCCTCGGCGGAAAACACGCCATCGATCCCCATTTCGTGGAAGATTGCCTCCTGCTCAGACCAGCGCCGAAAACCGTCGGGACGATCACGCAAGATCGTGTTGATCGCATCCGCGTCAGAGATCGTGACCATCCGCCGAGAACCGACATCGAAGCGGAAGATCGGGCCATACCGTTCAGACCACCGCTCAGCGGTCAGATGCACCCGCCACGCGCGCGCTGGAAGAACCATCTGATGAATGTTGCCCAGCAACGGCAGCCGCGGCGGACCCGGCAAATCGTCGATCGAGCGCGTAGCAGCCATAGCCATCAGATCTCCTCCTCCTTCTGGGATTTGGGCCGACAGGATATTCCACTGCGCGGGCAATGCTGCTCGCCGCCTTCCTGCAGGGGGTGAGCGGGCATTACTGCACAGTCAGATCAATCTCATACCATCCGGCGTCTGGATACCAACCGACCGTTAGGAGACCGAGATGGCCAGTCCGTCCGGGCCGATCACCGGTGTCGATTTCGTCACCGTTCCCACCAATGACTTCGAGGCCGCCGTCGAGTTCTACGGGACGACGCTGGGCCTTCCCTGCTCGGTCAAGATGCCCGAGCGCCACTACGCGGAGTTCGAGGCCGGGCCGCTGACCCTCAGTGTGGTCGTGGCCGAGAACTTCCCCTTCGGCTACCACCCCAATGTCAACCCGATAGCCCTGCACGTCGAGGATATGCAGACCGCACGTGAACAGCTGACCGCACAGGGCATCGAGTTCCAAGGCGATATGTTCGACACCGGTGTCTGCCACATGTCGTTCTTTTCGGATCCCGATGGAAACGCACTGATGCTGCACCACCGCTACGCCCCAAGGGCTAACGAGGGCTGACGACTCTCATAGCGATCTATCCTTGGTAGATCTTCACGGGTGTGCCTGGGCCGATGCGGGCGGCCAGCCACTCGATGCTCGCGGTGGCCAGGCGGATGCAGCCGTGCGATTCGGCGGCGCCGAGCGTTCCTCCGAGGTTGTCTCTCCCGTGAATCGCGATCTGGCCCGGGCCGCCTTCGAATTCCTGCAACACGTTCGAGCGGGCGCTGAGCGCCAGGGCGAACGGGCCGCCGGCCTCGCCGGGTTCCATCTGCAGCGTCTCTTGCACGAAGAATTCGCCCGTCGGAGTCGGCGTCGAGGGCTTGCCGACCACCGCTTGAAATGTCCTCACCACGTGGCCAGCGCTGTAGACCCTGACCCGGCGAGCGGCCAAGTCGACGACGAGGTGCCAGTTCGTGGTCGTCTCGCGAGTGCCCTGCTCGGCGATCCAGCCGGTCGATCCATTGGGGCGACCCGGCAGCATCACCCGCAGCCACTGCGCCCCGTCTGAACCGGTCAGGGCTCCGATCACGGGCACCGTGGTCGGCTCGCCGGTGATCGGGCCGCGGGCGGGCAGGAGCCCGGTCTGCGGGGCGCCGGCTTCGGGCTCCTGACGTACGCCGTGCGCTGTGCTCAGGACGGCGAGCTGCTGAATGGCCCCGATGGGAGCCGGCAGTGCGCCGGCGGGTGCAGCGGCGGCCACTGCGCGACCGGCTCCGAGCGCGAGCAGGCATGCCGCCGCAAGCCCGGCAGCCAAGCAGCGCTGAAGCCGGGGGTGCGGGAACCGGTGGCGCAGCGAGCTCATCCGGTGAAGGAGCCCCGCTTGTGCGGGAGCGCCGGCCGTGCGAGCGGATGTTTGCGCGAGCTGTGGTGGCGATGCTTGAGCGAGCGGTGCTTACCCGGTTTGCCGATCGTTCGCGACCCAATCGGTGCCAGCGGGGTCGTGATGGCGGGGGTGCTACCCGAGCCGACGGCTTCCGCGTGCGTGTTCGCTTCCGCGAGCTTGGCCGCTTCCGCGGGCGTGGTCGTTTCCGTGCCACCGCCACTACTGCTACTTCCTCCGCCGCCACCGCTGCTCCCACCACCACTGGTGCTGGAGGCGCAGTTGGAAGTGGTGATCGTGTTGTCTTCGAGGGTCACCGCGGCGGTCTGCGCGAGCAGCCTGCCGTGGATCGTGGCGGCCGTATTCGCGGTGATGCTCGCCGTGGCCATAACGGTGCCGACGAAGCGCGTGCCCGTGCCCAGCGTCGCGGAGGAGCCGACCTGCCAGAAGACGTTGCAAGCCTGCGCGCCGTTGATCAGCGAGACACTGGTGTTCGAGCCCGTGATCAGCGTGGAGCCGATCTGGAAGATGAACACCGCGTTGGGGTTGCCTTCGGCGTTTAGCGTGACGCTCCCCGATGACAGCAGCAAGGAGCTCGAGGCGGTGCGCACGCCCGGCGAGAACGTCTGCCCGGCGAGGTCGGTCCCGGCCGAGCCGCTGCTCGGCCGCGAGGCGGCATTGTTGTAGGCCGTCGTCAGGTCGTTCTTTGCTTCGATCGCAACCGCGTCGTCGACGTGCGTCTGCCCCAGCACTCCTGGAGCGCCGGTGACCGACGAGCCGGGGCTCAACCCCAGGTCGCCAAACATCGTCGTCGGGCCTGTGTTCGTGACGGTCGAGCCTGCCAGCACCGAAAAGGGGGCGGCCGATCCCAAGCCCACGGTCGCGGTGGCGCCCAGGGCGCTGCTCGCGAACAGGAGGCTGGACAGCAGCCCGAGCACCAGGAGTCCTGCTCGAGACGTCTTGTGGGCGGCCCGTAGCAGGGGACGCCGGCAAGCTGGGAGGGAGTCGCTTGTGGGCGACTCGTACGTCGATGGGACGCCGACATTCATAGGCGTCTCCTCACTGCGGCGTCTGGCGCCGCGATAGAAGGGGAATGGCTCCCCGGCCTCTTCGGCCTGTTATGTCAACCGACAGTTCGCCTCTTCAGGATTAGCCTGGGGTGAGCCACTAGACAGATGATTTTCAACGCTGAGCCGACACTTCCAGATCAGCAAGGGTGAGCCCCGCCTAACCCTCTCTCTCCCCCACCACTACCCCCAAGATCACCCCACAGGAGGAAAGAACCATGCCCCTACTGTCCTCAGCATGTAAAGCATGGCTCGTCTGCTGCTCCCGGTCATCCTCGCGACGACGCTGCTCCTGCCCGCAACGGCTCGAGCTCACAAGTCGATAGGGCACCCAACCACGAATCCCGTGGCGCTGTCGTTGAGGCTCGCCGAGCGGTACTGGCATGGCGTCCCAGGATGCGGCGCACCGACGATTTTGACGAGTGCTCATCAACTTCCCAATTCCAACTACGAAACTGTGACGAGCCCTGAACCTAAAGATTCCGTTGTCGAGATGTGGACCGAAGTACAAAAGTGCACGATCACGATCAACGCCTCGCTGTGGCCAAGCTGGCATCTGGATGATGAAAACTTCCAATGGTTTTGTGACGCGATGACGCATGAGGTCGGACACCTCTTCGGTCATCTCGACAGCGGACAGACGAACCCCGCATCGATCACCTATCCGTTCCTGGACGGGACGAGTCCCAATTTCAACTCTGTCCCCGACTGCCGGGGAGTCACATTGCAGTACGGCTCAGAGAAAATTCGTGACGAAGAAACATTCCGCCGTCACTGATCGCCCCGATGGCGTCAGCCCAGCTGCTGGATCACGATCGAAGCAGCCGCGGGATGCGTGCCTCCGGCGATCGGCGTGATCGTGAGCGCCGTACTGTTCCCCGCCGGATTGCGAACCTCGACCCTCGAGCCCGGAGCCGTGGTCGTGACGAGCGCATCGCCGACGATCTGACTGGTACCGGTCGCCCGCCCATACACCGTATAAGGCAATTCGACCATCCCGCCCCCGGAATCGAGCGCGAGCACCAACTGCCCCGCCTCGTCCACAGACACCGAGAAATCCACGCTGTACGTGCCGACGCTCGGCAGCACGAACTCGGTCGCGCTGAGCCTGACGATACCGCCCGCCGCAGGACCGTTCTCGGGAAACTGAACCGGGATCCCAACTCCCACGGTTGCCGCATTGTCCGGCGGCATCAGAGCGTAGAACTCCGCGTATGCCGACGATCCAGCCGCGCCTTCAGGCCCTGTCGGACCCACGGCCCCGGTCGCTCCCGTCGGCCCAACCGAGCCCGACGGGCCCGCCGCGCCTGTTTCGCCCTTAGGGCCCGCGCTTCCCGCGACGCCAGCTTCGCCTTTGGGTCCAGCCGATCCCGCGATTCCGGTTGCGCCTGCTTCGCCTTTGGGTCCGATTGCTCCTGTGTTGCCGATTGTGCCTTTGGGACCTTCGGGCCCGAGTGCTCCTGTGGAGCCCGCCGTGCCTTTTGCTCCTTCGGGGCCGATCGGTCCGGTGAAACCTGTGTTGCCGGTAGTGCCTTTGGGTCCGATTGGTCCGGCAAAGCCCGTTTCACCCGTGGTTCCGGTTTCGCCTTTCGGCCCGGCTGGTCCTCCAGACCCGGGGGGGCCCGTGAGGCCGTTTGGTCCCACGGATCCCGTCATGCCCGTGGCCCCATTCAATCCGGTGGCCCCTGGCGCTCCGCTGGAGCCCGCCGTGCCGCTGAGTCCCGTGAGCCCGATCAGCCCCGCCGGTCCGGGCGCCCCTTCGTTGCCGGTCAACCCACTGGAGCCCGTGATGCCCTGAGCGCCTTCTTGGCCGGTCAGGCCCGTCGTGCCCACAGCGCCAGGTAGTCCCGGTAGTCCCGCAAATCCTGCGGCTCCCGTGGCACCCGTGGCGCCGGTGAGTCCGGTTGCTCCCGGAGCTCCGCCGGAGCCTGTCGCGCCCGACATACCCGTGGCGCCGGTGAGTCCCGTGAGTCCGGTCAGCCCAGCGAATCCTGTGGAGCCTTCTGCTCCGCCCGGGCCGGGTAGCCCCGCAAGACCCGCCGGGCCGCGAACACCTGCGTGTCCGCGCCGTCCGCGTGGTCCTGGGGTCGGCCGTGCTCGTCGTTGGCACAGTGATGGGCGTGCAGGACCGACCCGCCCTGTAAAAGCGGCCGGCGTACACGATCGAGCGGAGGTTGACTGGCCCAGCGCGATGCCAGGAGTCATGGCCACGTTTCCTGAAAGCCACCACGCACAGGCCGCCACCGCGAGCACGTCGCAAAGACGTCGCCGCGCCAGCCGACGTGGGTCGATTCGCCTGAAAATTGCCATTACTTCCCTCTCGACAAGCAGGGCCAGCCGCAATCGCGTAGTTGCCCACATTCGTGACTGTGGACTTTCCGCACCGGGGAGTCGGGGGGCTTGCCGTGCAGAAAGGCTCGGGCAGTCCGTCGGGCGCCTACCCGGACCCGCTCACGTTCTTCGTAGAAGTGATAGAGTCCCGATAGCCGATACCGTTGCAGATGATAAGCACGGGATTCACTGCGCAGGACCGATCGGCTGTCTGCCCGCCACAGCGAGCAGGCCGGTCCCGCGTCGGGCAAGGCGAGGTTCCGACTATGGATGGTTCAAGGGAGCGGCTCTCGGGTAGATGGGTCGTCCCTGCAATGCTCGCCACCTTACTGTTGGAGTGCTATCGCTGTGCAAGGAGTGAGATGCTGGCTGCCGAGGTGAAATGGCTCTCGCAGCAGGTACTCACCGATCCCTTGACCATGCTAGAGGTCGAGGATGAGCACCACCGCACCTTGGCCGGTGCGCTCGCGCTGGCGGTCGACGCGAAGGACGCCTCCACCCGCAGTCACTCTCAGACTGTCTCCATTCTGTGTGCAGTGATCGAGACCGAGCTCGGCTTCAAGCCCGAGGAGGTGAGCCGGATACGCCTCGCCGGGCTGCTGCACGACGTTGGCAAGATCGGCATACCCGACGCGATCCTGAAGAAGCCGGCCAAGCTCAACGTCGAGGAGTACGAAAAGATGAAGACCCATTCTGTCCTCGGCCACGACATCGTCCAAGCAGCCGACATGCCGATCGAGGCCGACTGGGTGCTTCACCATCACGAGCACATCGACGGCGGTGGCTATCCCGATGGCCTGGCCGGTGCAGACATTCCCCTGGAGTCGCGCATAATCCACGTCGCCGACGCATTCGAGGCGATGACCTCCGACCGCCCCTACCGGGTCGCACCCGGCGAGCAGTTCGCTGTCGGAGAGCTGCGAAGGAACGTCGACACCCAGTTCGACTCCGGCGTCGTTGCGGCACTCTTACGTGTACTCGACGATCGCCCGGAAGGCGTCTCGATCATCCTCCCGCAGCCGTCGCCTCGACCCTCTCCTCCTGCCGCGCCTCGCTATGTTGATGTGCACGCTCTCACGAGCTCCGGCGGTGAGCCAAGAGATCGGTATCCGCCCGGCGAATGAGGTCCTCGGCCGAGTCGTCCTCGCCGAGCGCCGTGAAGCCGACCGTGATCGAGCCCCTGATGGGACCCGCCGCCAGAGCATTGGACACGTCGGCAAAACGCATGCGAACATGCTCGACGTCGGTATTTGGCAGCACACACACGAACTCATCGCCACCGAAGCGCATGATCAGGTCATAGGAGCGCAAGCACGCCCGTAGGGAGTCGGCGACGGCGACGAGCAGAGAATCTCCAGCGAGATGACCGTCGTTGTCGTTGACTGCCTTCAGACCGTCGACATCGACGAAGACGACCACCAGATCTTCGAAACCACGACGTGCGCGATCCATCTCCCGCTGAAGCTGCTCCATCCCCGCGCCTCGCCGCCGGACGTGGGTCAGCTCATCGGTCTCAGACGCCTCCCGGTCCACCGCGGCCTGGGCACGATCGCGCGCCGCCAGGGTACGATCGCGCGCGGATGAAGCACGTTCCTCGGCCGCTCTGGTGCGCTCATCCGCCGCCCTGGCGCGATCATTCGCGGCGCTGGCACGATCATCCTCCGCCCGCTCACGATCTCGCGCCGCCCTTAGCGTCTGCTCCTCGCGCGTGTCCGGCCCGAGTGACTCGTCGATCGTCTGCACCCGCGCCTGGGCGTCGGTGTCCCTCGTATCGGCTGTCTGATCGCGCGCCTGCGCCACCTGGTCACGCTCATCCGCCGTGATCTCGCGCGTCCTCGCGGTCCGCAGACGAGCGCGAGACTGGCCATCTCGGAGATTCGTCGCATGCTCACGATGCACACTGCTTACGTCACGAACCCGTTGATCAGCCCCCACAGCGGATTCCTGGTCGCTGGCGGCCTGGTCCTCGTCGGAAGCGCTCTGATCGCCGTCTGAAGAAGTCTGATCGCGGTCGGAGGCCGTCTGATCGCGGTCTGAAGCGGTCTGATCTCGATCGGAGGCCGTCTGATCCCGAGCCGCGGCGACCTGGTCGCTCGCCGACGCCGTCTCGTCGCTGGCGGACGCCACCTGATCGCGGTCTGAAGCCGCCTCGTCCTGCGTCGACGCCGCTTGGTCGTGATCTGCAGGCGGGTGGCGCGCGTCAAACGCAGCCGACCTGGCTGGGTCGTCGATGCTGTCCCGTTCAGCGGCGGACCGACCCGTCCGTGGATCTGCGCCTGCCAGCTTGTCATCTGAGCCGTGCAAGAGCGTACCTCTAGATCAACACAGTATCAAATGATTCTAGAAAGCGGATCGCGAGCCCCAACAGAGAATCGACTCAGTTCTCGAGTATCTGCCGGAGTTCCCCAGGAAGAGCCATCGGGTCGAATGGCTTTGCGATCACCCCGCTCGCGCCGAGTGAGAGCAGGCGCTCCCGTTCGGCCTCGCCGAGCTTCGCGGTCAAGAAAATGACGGGGACTTGTGGCGAGAGCACGCCATCTCGCATGCGCCGGAGCGTGGCTGGCCCATCGAGGCCGGGCATCATGACGTCCATTAGGACCGCATCGAACGGCCCGTCATCATGTGCGGCTTGCAGCGCGGCATGGCCCGATGGAGCGGATACCACGGTCCACCCCCCAATACGCTCGAGACTGATCGAGGCGATGGTGCGGATCGCCTCCTCGTCGTCGACGAGCAGCAGTCGCTTCATGCGGCGCCCGCTTCAGACGCCAGCGGCAGCGTGAAGTAGAACGTACTGCCCACCCCCACCTCGCTCTCGACGCTCAGCTGCCCACCGTGGTGGGAGACGATGTCGCGGGCGATCGCGAGCCCGAGACCGCTGCCGCCCTTCTCGCGAGCGTCTGACGAGTCGACTTGACGAAAGCGCTCGAAGATGCTCTCCAAGCGGTCGGCCGGGATGCCGCGGCCGGCGTCCTTGATCGAGAAGCGCGCGAGCCCATCATCGGAGATGACCCTGATAGTGACGGTGCTCGAGCGCGGCGAGAACTTGATGGAGTTGCCGAGCAAGTTGACAAGCACCTGGAGGATGCGGTCAGAGTCAACGGAGACGGTCGGGTCCTCCGGTACGTCGATGTCTAGCGTCACTTTGGCCTGCGTAGCGGACATCTGGACGACCTGTATCGCATCCTCCACGAGCTCTGATGCCTTGACCGGGGCGAGCTCGAGATCCATGCGTCCCGCATCCATGCGCTCGATGTCGAGGACGTCGTTGATCAGCCTGACAAGCCGATCGGTATTGGTGACGGCGAGCGCGAGCATGCTCTGAGCCTCCGTGGGCAGCTCACCAAAGACGCCGCCCTCCAACAGCCCCAGCGAGCCACGGATCGAGGTCAGCGGGGTGCGCAGCTCGTGACCCACAACCGAGATGAACTCGTCCTTGACCTGCTCGCTTTCGCGTCGCGCCTGCTCGGCGGCCGCGAGATCGCGCAACGACAGGTACTGGCGGGCAGCGACCAGCCCTCCGATCATCGTCAGGATCAGGACGAGGCTCAGCTCGGGAAAGAACGGCTTGTTCCAATCCACGCCGATCAGCAGGCCGAACCCGATCGGCGCGGTGAGGTACGGCAGCCAGCTCGCGCGCGGGGCCGGTTGACTCCACTCCCGCACCGCCATCATCTGATCCCCCGAGGTGATCGGCTGTTGTGCAATGGCTGCGAGCGCGAAGAGCAGGAACTCCAGGACAAAGAGCGTGTCGATCGGATCGCCGCTTTTGTAGGTGTTGTGCAGCACCCCGTAGCCGTAGACGACATCGGCGACGATCGACGCAAGCATCCCGGCGGCGACGAGCAGCAGCGCCACCCTGAGGCTTGGGGGGCTGCGGCGCAGCAGCACGGCCGCCAGGCCGGCGAGCAGGATCAGGTCGCCCACGGGGTAGGCCAGCGAGACGGCCATCGCCAGCGTGCTCTGCCCGCCCGCCTGCGCGGTGGGGCCGAGCACGAAGTACCACACGACGGCGCCGCCACCGAGCACGAGCGTCGCTCCGTCGAGCAGGATCCGCAGGCGCTTGGCTCGAGTCACCGGAGCGACGGGGACACGCAGCAACGCGGCGAAGAGCAGCCCGTAGAAAGACAGGAAGAACGCATCCGCGATCGTCGGAAAGGGCGGTTCGTTGTATTCGATGTTGTACTTCAACAGGAAGATGTCGGCGATCGTCTCCGCCGCCATCGCAGCGCTCATCACCCACCAGAAAGAGCGCAACTCGCGAGACCCCTCGCAGCGGCGAGCCGCCAGCAACGTCGCGCACAACGCAGCCATGTCAGCAGGAATCAGAAACGCTTGGCCCAACTGCTGCTTGCCAGGTAGCCAGTGAAAGAACTGCCAGCTCAGATACACCAGCAGATACGCCGCAAGACCAAGAATCGCCGCGCGTGAGGGCGTGAGCGTCGGCGATGCAACCTTCTCGGTGCGCTGATCGACGTTGACGGCGCTCACCACTCAGCGGAGCATGATCAGATATGAACAGCCGACTGATCCTAGCACTCGGACTACCTTAGATCTCCCACGTCTCCCGACCGACCTCGATCGCGACCTCGATGCCCTCTCCCGCGGACCCCTTCGGATCGATGGGGGAAAATACGGATGCTGGCAGCCCCGGTGTGCCAATAGGCTGGTCGTGGATGGTGTGTAAGGCGATCGTAGGAGGCTCCTCTTGAGTGTTGTGAGCGTGATGGGTGCTGTCTTCAACTTGAATCATCCGGCGCATACGGTGGATTGGAGCTTCATTCATCTGTCGGTGGCGAATGTCGTGGTTATCGGCCTGATGCTCGTGGTCTTCTTCTTGGCGATTCTGCTTCCGTTCCCGGGGGCGGCGGGGCGAGATGCCGCCCGTCGCGGTGGAGGCTCGGCATGAGCACCGGTTCGGGCATCCCTACAATTGTCTCGTCGAAGTCTTGGACCGTCAAAGTCCGGGAAAAGGGCGTCGAGTCGCTGCC
>Ga0302180_10002303_pt1 | contig 14823 bp, 15 predicted proteins | sample I_Palsa_E3_2_FD_200575 | JGI IMG/M metagenome (GOLD analysis project Ga0302180, IMG submission 200575) | Peat permafrost microbial communities from Stordalen Mire near Abisko, Sweden - I_Palsa_E3_2 | ecosystem: Environmental > Terrestrial > Soil > Palsa > Peat permafrost | place: Sweden... | reverse complement strand
ATGCACAGAACCAAAGCAGCTCTATGTCTCCTTCCGCCCTGAACATTCAGTGAGCAGCGCAAATCCTGTTCGTTGTTGAATGCCCCGTGATGCGCATGGTTGAAGATACAGCCCACGCGCAGAGAGCGGGTGGACAAAGAAAATCGAGAGAGGTTTTATGTTCAACGGTTTGCTGGACAATCAGCCCGGAACGCTGGAGCATGTCGCATTCTTGAGCGATTTATGGGTAGTATACTAATTTCGATCTCCAGTGCGATGAGCGGATTCTTGATCGGCGGTAGACCCAAATAGTAGAATTTCAGGCGATTTCAGTAGTTCAGTCTGATGATCACCAGCATTCACACCCTGATTTATTCCGACGATGCCCCCGCAACGCGCGCATTCCTTCGCGACGTCCTCGGCTGGCCCTACGTCGAGGATGCGGCGGGCGGAGGCGCGGGTTGGCTGATCTTCAAGACCGGGCGGAGTGAGATGGGCGTGCACCCGACCCACAGCGTCTACGATGGCAAGACGTACGAGGCGCCGCGGCACCATCTGATCTCCCTGATGTGCGACGACATCTCACACACGGTCGCTGAACTGAAGGGCAAAGGAGCGGAGTTCCGCGGCGAAGTTCAGGATCACGGGTACGGACTCGTAGTCATGATGGCCGTACCGGGCGCGGACGACATCATGCTTTACGAGCCCAAGCATCCGCTGGCGTATAGCCTTTGACCGATCGAAAGGGAATCCAACCCGAACCCGCAAGACTGCAGCGATCAGAGGTTCCATTGCAGGCCGGGGCCTGATTTCGTTGATCGTGATTCCTGCTTGCGGGTGCGGCCCGTCTGAACTATGGTCATTCTCTCTGTGGTAAGCGGAACGAATCTAGAGATTGATAATCTGGAGCACATAATCGCCTGCTACGGGTGAGTTGTTAGGAGGAAATGCGTCACATGGAATCCCAAAGTACGACCAAGGTCAATTGGCCGCGCGTATTTGGGTATCGTGAGCCTTGGAGACGTTACCTGGTGTTCATTCGGCCTCTTTCCACCGCGCACCCTAATTCCATTGACGATCGGGACCTTGCCAGCGCTCCTCATCGCCACACTCATTGGTGCCAAGTTCTACAAGGACTGATTGTGACCGAATGACCGGCTACTCGGAAGTTACCCCAAAACGGGTGTAATGTCCGGGTTGGCGACGATCCTCCCGGAACACATTGCACTCGCGTCTTGATGTCCGAGTTGCCCTTGACGCGCTTCATAGAATCAGCTACTGGCATAACTGCTAGTAGCGAAACCCACAGCTCGCGCTATCCTCCTCATGCCAAATCCAGGCGGAACCCTCGGTTGGCATTGTTCGCTTTTTACCAGGAAGGTGCGCAGCTCATGAAAAAGCTCTACGCGGCCTGGGGTTGGCAGCAGTCAACTCTTGCTTTGGCGTGAGCCAATTGGCCCGTTCCAGTCAGATGAAAGAGAACAGCTTCCGGTCTCAATTGGACCGTAGCGCAATCATCGGATCAATCCGCGATGCACGCCGTGCCGGCAAATATCCCGCCACCGACGCCACTACCATCAGCAGCACAATCATCCCCACATACGTCACCGGATCGGTCGTCTGCGTCCCAAACAGCAGCGACGCGATCTCCTTCGACGCCACAAACGAAGCCACTGTTCCCGCGGCAATCCCCACCAGCGCCAGCACCAGCGTCTGCCGCAACACGCCTCGCTGGACGCGCCCACGGCTCGCGCCCAACGCCATCCTGATCCCAATCTCCTGCGTCTGTCGCGTCACCCCGTAGGCAATCACGCCATAGATCCCGAGCGATGCCAGCGTCAGCCCCAGCGCGGCGAAGAGTCCCACCAGCAGAACAAAAAACTTCCGCGGCGAAACGGCGCGATCCACCGTTTCCGCGATCGGCCGAAACTCCGCAGCCGGCTGATTCGGATTCAGCTCGCGCAGCGCATGCAGCACGCTTGCCGCCATCGATGCCGGCGGCACGCGGGTGCGGATCACCAGCTGCGTGTCCTCGGGATCCTGCTGCGTGATCGGGTAATAGATCTGCCAGCCCGGGTCACCCTCCACACTGTCCGCGTGCACATCATCCACAACGCCCACCACCACGCAATCCCCGCCGCTCGCCTGGAGAATCCTGCCCACCGCATCTTCCCCAGGCCAGTACACCTGCGCCGCGGAAGCGTTGATCATCACCACTCGTTGGCTCGTCGGCCCATCGTCCCATGTGAAGTCGCGCCCGTGCAGGCGCATCCCCATGGCGCGCATGTATCCCGGAGAAACCACGTACACCAGCGGCCCGTGCAGCGCACCCTCCGGAAAAACCTTCCCTTTTGGCGTAGGCGTTCCCCACGCGCGGTTCCGCCCCAGCGGCAGAAAATCCGCAAAGCCCGCCGCCTGCACGCCCGGAAGCGCGCTCACCCGCGCAACAATCTGCTGTAGAGCCACACCGCGTTTCGTCTCTCGCGCGGCCTGGTCGGACCCGCTGTCGTCGTAGTCCACTTTCATCGATGCGGCTTGGTCCGGCTGGAATCCCAGATCGATATCCAGCACCTTCAGAAAGCTGCGAAGCAGCAGACCCGCGCCCACCAGCAGCACGCACGCCAGCGCCACTTCGCTGATCACCAGCACCGCGCGCAGCCGCTCGTGTCTGCGCCCCGCGCCGGCACCCGCACCGGAATCCTTCAGCGTCTCGTGCAGGTTGCCGTTCGCCATCCGCAGGCCCGGCAGTAGACCGAACAGAATCGCTGTCAGAAGCGCGATCAATACCGTCCAGCCCAGCGCCTTTCCGTCAAGGCGCATCGTGCCCAGCAGCGGCAGAGCAATTGACTGCTGATGCGACAGCCAGAGGATCACCCCAAAGGCAAACGCCAGCCCCAGCACCGCGCCGGCGCCGGAAAGAATCAGCGCCTCGGTCAGCAATTGCCGCACCAGGCGCGCACGTCCCGCGCCCAGCGCCGCCCGCATCGCGAACTCCTTGCTCCGTGCCGCTGCCCGCGCCAGCAATAGGTTGGAGAGGTTCACGCACACGATCAGCAGAATCGTCCCAACCGCGCACCACAGCGCAATCAGCGACCGCCGCAGCCGCCCGCTCACATAATCCTTCAGCGTCCACACTTCGATCGAAACGCCAGTTTTGTTGACATAATCTCCGCACGACCGCGGATACTTGATGTTCCAGCACAGGTGCGGGACGACCATCTGCGCATCCGCCTGCGCCTGGCCCACACTCACCCCCGGCTTCAGCCGGCCGATCAGCGTTAGGATGTTGCCCCACATCCGCTCATCGTCCAGGATCAGCGGCACAATCATGTCCACCTTCGCCCCGGGAGAAAACACCGCGCCGAAGTCGAAGCTCCTCGGCAGCACACCCACCACCGTCGTCGGCTTCCCGTTCAAATCGATCTCTTTGCCCACGATGTTCGGATCCGCCGCGAACTGCCGCCGCCAGTAAGGATTGGCCAGCAGCACCACCGAATGCGCGCCCTGCCTCGCTTCCGCCTCCGTGAACAGCCGCCCCATCATCGGCTGCACACCCAGCACCTGAAAGAAATTCCCAATCACCTCGATGCCCGTCGCCGGCACCGGCTCGCCCCGGCCAGTCAACCGCAGATTGTCCGGGCTCGTGAACGCCTCGTATCCCGTCACGCCCTGGTACGAGCGGCTCTGCGCCTTGAACTCCTCATATGCATCGGCCGAATACGTCGCGCACGACAACCCGCATTTCTGCGGCGGCGGTGCAATCCACACCAGTTGCTGCGAATCCGCAAACGGCAGCGGCCGCACCAGAATCGTGTTCACCACGCTGAAAACCGCGACATTCGCCCCAATACCCAAACCCAAAATCAGCACGGCGACGGTGGCAAATCCACGATCCCGCCGCAATGTGCGCAGCGCGTACCGAACGTCCTGCCCGAGCACATCGAGAAACGGCAGTCCGCGCGATGCACGCTGTTGCTCCCGCGCCTGCTGCACACCGCCAAAGCCTACCAGCGCCTGCCTCCGCGCTTCCTCCGGCGTCATCCCGCTCCGCAGGTTCTCCTCCATCGCCATCTCCAGATGCGAAGACACTTCCGTATCCAGTTCCCGATCCAGCGGCTCCTTTTGAAAGAACGCCCGCAACCGATTCCATCCCTGCCGCAGCACGTCGATCCCACTCATCGCTTACCGCCTTCCGCCTCCATCGCCAGCACCCGCCCTATCACTGCGGACAGCCGCTGCCAGTATGCCGCATCTTCCGCCAGCTGCTTCCGCCCCCGCTTCGTGATCGTGTAGAACTTCGCCTTCCGGTTGTTCTCCGAGGTCCCCCACTCCGCCTCGATCCAGCCCCGCTGCTGCAGCCGCACCAGCGACGCATAAATCGTTCCCTGGTTCAGCAGCACCTCGTTCCCGCTCACCTGCTCGATCCGTCGCGCAATCCCATAGCCGTGCTGCGCGCCCATCGCCGCCAGCGTCTGCAAAACCATCAGGTCCAGCGTTCCCTGTAGCAAATCCACTTTCGAATCGGGCATCCAATCTCTCCTGTGTGACAACCACATTAGTATGTCATGAACACCTGTGGAGCTACCACAGGAGAAACGTTTTGAGTGTGCTCCCCGTCCTTGTCCACTGAGCCCTGCAGTCGCATCCGTCACCGAGCGCAAAACCGCCAATCCACTCACCGGCCGTGCCGCCTCTTACATGGGGTGGTGAGTTGCTGGCGTATCACCTCCCACCCTCCCACCCGTCGATTACTGGTTGGTAAACAGCGCCACGCGCGACTTCCTGAGCGGAATAGCGCCGGGTAAGACAAAGGCGTTGCGAAGAAAACAGGCAATCGTTGCGTTCGCTTCAATGGTCGGAGGCATGACGCTCGCCCGCATGACGGCGCGCGGCGAGCTCCGACTCGAGATCCTGAAAGATGTCGTGCACGCTGCTTCAAACGGTGTCGTCTGTGCAACTGTCTGACATCGGACGCGATCAAGGTGCGGCCGCATCGCCGGCAAGGACGTGGGTTGTTTTCTGCCGAGGACGCAACAGCAAGTAGAGTGCTATGGCGTGCGTGATCATCAGCGCCGGCACGTAGATGATCGGTATTGCGTATGCCGCGCCCAACTCGCCTGGTTGCGCGGGGAGACCAACCTGGATAGCGTGGTAATAGTTCACGATAAGATCGACTGCCCCCACAAGATTGAAGGCGACAACGAACGTCCAGAAGAGCGGACGTATTCTTACCAGGAGAAGGGCCAGGAGAGCCAGGACTCCGGTCGCGAAGTCGCCGTAGGCGGCAAACACGGCGAAACCGGCGGGCAGATTGGGCCCCACGACGCCTGGAATCAAAAAGACGAGCCCGAAGAAGCGGAAGCTGTGCAGCGTTGCAATTGCGCGCTGCGCATCGACGCGGTCCATCGCCTTAAGCCTGGGGAAGACATAGACAAAGATGCAAAGCAGCCACGCGACGTAGCCAAGGACGAGATGCAACTGGAAGATGATTGCCGGCGACATTCTGGCCTCCTGTTCACATAAGATTATATACATCATCCTATGGACTCAGAAAAGTTTGTGCCGCGTTGAACGGAGTCTGACCGGTAACTGCACGAAACCCCGAATAAAATGCGATTTGCACTTTCGACTCAGGAAATCAAAAGCTGCGCAAGAGGAATTCTCTCGTGCTTGCCAGCACCTTCTCTTGTGCCGCGCGATCAGGCATCATGCGCGCGATCTCGACTGCTCCGATCATCATTGAAAAGATCACAAAGAAGGCGCGCTCCTTGTCGGCAGTTCGCCGGCCTGGCATAAAGGGGAGCATTCGATCGCGGTAGTTCACGAGCTCGGCGAAGACCTGGCTCCTCATCGCCTGGTCGACCCGGGCCATTTCGGGAGCAAGCGCGGGCAGCGGACAGCCGCGCTCGACGTGCTCGCAGTATTCCAGGCTGAGATACGACTTCACAATTGCCTTCCATGCTGCCTCGGAGCGCGACTGTTCGGCCGCGCGAACCAGTTTGTCGCCGATTTCCCGGAAGGCCTCCCGGAGCGACTCCATGACTAGCTCATCCTTGCTCCCGAAGTGCTTGTAAAAGCCTCCATGGGTGAGACCGGTGTCGCGCATAACGGCTGCAACCGCTGCGCCGCTCAGACCCTCCGCGCGTACACGTCGAGAGGCGTCTTTCACAATCTTCTGGTGGACTTCGGCTTTGTGTTCGGGTGGGTAACGCATAGTTCATCATAGGATGCGCGAGATCATCCCACAAAGCAACAGTGCTGTGCGCCCTAAAAAAGCAGAATCCATAGGATTACTTTAATCATCCTATAAAACCAGAAAGGGGTACTTCCATGTCTCAGCCCATTTTGGTTACAGGCGCAGCCGGCGGTCAGCAGGGATCCACCGGGCGTCTCGTCACGGGTCTCCTCCTCAAGCAGGGCTTCCCGGTTCGCGCATTTGTCCACAAACTCGATGCCCGGTCTGACGAACTCCGGCAACTAGGTGCGGAAATTGTCGAGGGCGACCTCCTCAGCCCAGCCTCAGTCGCGATGGCTATGAAAGATGTGAAACGGGCCTACTTTACCTACCCGGTGATTGATGGGCTGCTCGAAGCCGTCACCATTTTTGCTGCAACAGCTCGCGGCGTTGGCCTGGAACTAGTGGTGAACAATTCACAGTTTCAGGGCGCGTCCGATGATCCGGCATTTCGGGATCTCCGCTATGCGGCCTCCTTCCGCAATCTGCAGCATCGGCTCGCCGATCGGATTTTCGACTGGGCGCAGGTTGGGGCCGTTCATATTCAAGCGCCACCCTATTACGAAAACGTACGCGCGCTGGTGAGCCGCAGCGTAGCCGAGCAAGATGCCGCGTTCCTGCCCTGGGGCGATGGCAACGCTGTCATTCCGCTCGCCGGCGCAGAAGACATAGCCCGAGTCGCCGCGACTCTTTTGGCTGGCTCCAACGTTCCATCGGAAAAGGTATACCCGTTGGTGACCGAAACTCCAACGGTGCGGGAGATTGTTGAAACTCTTGGTAAGGCTATCGGGCGACCGATTCGCTATGTGCCAATCACAGACGAGCAGTGGGCGGAGGCTGTCAAGGAGCGAATCAATCCTCACGCGCTCGATCATCTGACCCATCTTTGGCAGTATTTTCGGAGAGGTAAGACACGCGCCCAACCTACCGATGCGGTCCGTGCGGTCACCGGCAGGAATCCGCAAACGCTGGAGGAGTTCTTCCGAGCGACGGCTACCTCGTTCGGCACCAAGGTCAATGAGGTCTCTGACTAGTTCAACAAGGGTGCCCGGCGATGAGTGCGACATGCTGGATACGTAATTCGCGCGCGGTCGGACTTGCCCATGGCGGGTCTTTCCCCTACTCTTAAGGCCATGGACGTACACCTTAGCCCCGACCAAAAGGCTTTCGCCCGGCGCGCGATTGAAAGCGGACGGTTGCGCTCGGAACAAGACGCCGTGCAGGAGGCGCTAGCCTTGTGGGAAGAACGCGAGCGGCAACGGACAGAATTTCTTCTTACGCTCGATGACGCCAAGGCTTCGCTTGCCGGCGGAGACGGCCGCGTTATCACGCAGCAATCCATGCAGCAGCTCGCCCAGGAAGTGAAGGAACGAGGACGCGCCCGCCTTCTCGCCGAACTCACGGCCACGCCTCGTTAAATGGCCCATCGTGTAGCACCACGCGCCGAAACCGATCTTGATGAGATATGGTTTTACGTCGCGAAGGAAAGCGGCAGCATTGAGATTGCCAACCGCTTGATCGACACCCTCACACCGTTTTTTCGTCCTTGCCGGCTTCCCTTATATCGGACGTTCCCGCGATGAAGATTTCGGGGCCGGATGCCGCAGCGTGACTGTGGGCGAATATGTGATCGTTTACTGTGTCGAAAATGAAGATGCGCTGATCCTGCGTGTTGTGCATGGCCGGCGTAACCTAGACGCCCTTTTCAACCACTGAATACGTCTCTTTTAAGGACGGGTGACATGGAAAATAAAGAAGCAGCGTTCGCTCCCGATCGAAGAGAGTTCGTCAAGCTGGCCGTCGGAGGGGCGCTGAGTGCCGCCGGAGTTTTTGCGTCGGCCCGCACCGCGTCAGCAAACGTGCATCCGAGTGCTCCGGGAATCAAATTATGTGCGCAAAGCGTGGCCAAACCGACTGACGATGATTTGCTTTTTCTAAGGCAGATGGGCGCCGAATACGTCAGCGTAGCATCCACGCCCGACCTTCGGACTGCGGAAGGCTTTCTACAGATCAAGAAGCGCTATGCGGATGCCGGGATCACGGTCTGGAACATCGGCAACATAAGCGTGCACAACATGCCTGAGGTCACACTCAATCTTCCCGGCCGCGACCAGAAGATCGAGGAATACAAACAATACATTCGCAACCTGGGCCAGGCCGGCATTTACTACACCACCTACGCCCATATGGGGAACGGCATTTGGAGCAGCGGTAGAGCTACTATCCGTGGCGCGTCTGCCAGGGAATTCGACATGGCGAGCCCCAACAAGGTGGGTGTTTGGGACGACAAGAAGTTCTATGAGCCGCTTTCTCATGGACGGGTGTTTTCCAAGGAAGAGATTTGGGAGAACTACACCTACTTCATTAAACAGGTAGCGCCGGTTGCTGAAGAGAACAGTGTCCGCATCGGAATTCACCCGGATGATCCGCCGGAGCCGATATTGGCTGGAGTTCCGCGCTGCATCTTCGCCAATTTTGAGGGCTATAAGCGAGCGATGGAGATTGCTAATAGTCCCAACGTCGGCATTTGCCTATGTTGCGGATGTTGGAATGAAGGCGGCCCTCAGCTCATGCAGAAGGATCCGGCGGAGATGATCCGCTATTTCGGGCCGGAGAAGATCTGGAAGATCCATTTCCGTAATGTGAGCGCACCGCTGCCGCACTTCGTCGAAACCTTCATGGATAACGGGTATTACGATATGTCTAAGATCATGACGGCGTTGGTGGAGGTCAAGTTCGACGGCATCGTGATCCTCGACCACACGCCGGAGGTCATAGGTGGGCATTATCCCGAACAGGCGTATGGCTTCGCGTACATGAAGGCATTAAAGAATCGGGCTATCGCAGAGAGCAAAGCATAATTGCGCGGTTCGGAGGAATCCCCATCTGACTAGCTAAGATCGGAGGTACGTAGCCACCCCTAGATAGAGCCAAAGCGTGTTCATCTGTCTCTCAACTTGTCACCGACAAGTCATTTGCTGATCTGGAGGGCGTCTGTGCGGATCAGCACACCCGAGAACACACCCAATTACACCCATTTTGCGTGCCCAAAAGCATACCCGATTACGCCCATTCGTCTTAACTTTGGGCCAAAATCACTTTGGACGGGTTCGGGCATACCTTCTGAGGTGCGGGGACCAGACCCGCCCACCAGCGTGTCACGTTGTCGCTCGCGTCACGGATAACACCGTGATGTCGTCCTCCTGACCGAATTCTTCCGCCGTTCGCGCAATGACCTCGGCCGTCTCGCCGCATAGCCCCGCTGTCCGCTCAAACCCGAAGAGTCCGCCCGTCGCATTGCGCGCTTCCACCACGCCGTCCGTCATCAAGACAAGCCGGTCGCCGTGCTTCAATCGCAGCGCGCTCTCTGCATAGGTCGCATTGGCATCCAATCCCAACGGCAGGGCATTTTCAAGATCGAACTCCGCACCATTAAGATACGGCGCGAGATGACCGGCGTTCGCCGCCGTCAACCCACCGTCGACGTCGATGCGCACGACGAGACATGTCGTGAACCCGCCGTGGCTGTGCCCCAGCGCCCTGCGGTTCAGCCCTGCCAGAATCGCTGCTGGACTGTCCGTCGTCTCGGCCAGCGCGTGCAGCGTTCCGATCAGCAGCGACACCATCAACGCCGCCGGCATCCCCTTGCCGCTCACATCCCCAATCGCGATCAGCGTGCTGCGGGAACATGGAATTACCTGGAAAAAATCCCCGCCCACCTCACTGAAGGGCCGATACGCCGCCTCGATCCGCAAACCCGGCCGCAGCTGCTGCTGCGCAGGAATCAGGAGTTCCTGAACTGCCCGGCTCGCAGCCAGTTCCGCCTCCAGCCGCTGTCGCTGGCGCCGATGCTCCAACAGCGCACGCCCATAGATCACCAGCGTCGCCGTTCCCAGCGCGATCATCGCGGCAGAGTTGAAGCTCCATTGCCATCCGCGCACATTCAGCCCGCCCGGCAGCTTCCACACCTGCGCCAGCAACGGGGAAGCGGTCCAGCGGACAAGGAAAAGAAGCAGAAACACCAGAATCACTGCGCGGTCGCGAGCCACGCGCTGCCGCAGCGCCTGCACAATCAGGATGCCCAGCATGATCTGCGTGATTTCGAACATCCCGTTCTGCAGAAACCGTGTGGCAGGAAACCATCCCCCGATCAAAAACGGCAGGCAAATGGGCCACACGATCCACGTCCACCTGCGCCTCTCCACGTGCATGGCCTCGCCGGCGATCACTACGAGTACCGGCGCGGTCAACGTGGCCCAGAACCATCGCGTTGATTGCCCTCCGCGATAGGCCCACAGCATCACAAAACCAAATAGCGAGAGATAGATGCCCATACTGCGAAACACGCGATAGGCCGGCGCCGTCCGCCAGATAGCGAAGAAGGCCCCCGCCAGGCCAACGTCCAGCACTCCGTAGATCAGCAGTGGAGTCAGTCGCAGTTGCTCGACTGGAGTAAGAGGCTCAAACCAGACAGGCGCCCACAGCGCGAGTGCGCAGGCGCTCATCGAGCAGCCGCCCCGAACGGTGCGCCGGGTTCATCCATGTTTGGCTGATTCAGGAGAAGAGAATTCCTCATTAAAATGCCGTCTTCATACTAACGGCTGCTGCACACGCCCCGGAACGGAAACATGCCGAAAATCGTCAGATCTCCGCCCCGCCAACTCTGTCTCTGAAGCAAAAGCGGACGGATATTTACCTACCGTCACGATTGCTATTGCCGTGGTTAGGCTTGGAGCGGGAAAGCACCGCCAGAAGAACGATCGCCAGAATCGGGTGGCATTCGGCGCCTCGTGAGCTATTCATTTCTAGCAAATATACAAGACCTGAGCCGCCCCTTGAAAAGCAGGTCTCCATTTGTCTAGCCCTCGGTATCCGCTTAATGGGCTACACCAGGGCTAAAGCCCACAGTTTTCGTATAGGGGCGTTTCCCGTGGGCCTGAAGGCCCACTCCCCCCCCGACTAAAGTCGGGGCTTCCACCTTATGAGTTAGACGTGGCAGCCGGGTTCCCCGGCGCAGGAGGCGGCGCTCGGGGGACTAAAGAGGTTGTGAGCACCGAGGAAAAGAAACCGCAGGTCCCTCCACTGCGCTCCCCGGATTTCCTGTCAAGGACCGTGGCATTGATTGATTGCGTGCGGCTCTCTCTAATGAGAGCCGCATACGTGGTCGTTGCCGGCTTAGCGAAGTAGGAAATCCGGGTGCGCTCTGTCGGAAAACATTTCCACGAAAGGACCGCTGACCGCAGATCTCTCCACTGCGCTGCGCTCCGGTCGAGATGACAAAGGAAAGGGCGGTGCTTCCAGGGAGAGTAGTTGCTGAACAGGGGGCCGTTTTTCATCGCCTTGGTTGGGCCGCAGGCCCATGACCTCTCCGGTCGGGATGACAAGGGGAGGGCGGTTACTTCCCAGAAGGGTAGCGACTTGGATGGACAGTGTTACGAATGAGTACTTTGCGAAGATTGCAAAATCTCCCACCGCGCCCAAAACAATTGTAATGGTTACAGTTGTACTTATTGACCGTCGCTAGCGGGTCTACGGTCCTCATCTTCGCTATGTGATGTAGCGTTTGGCGAAACCAGTATCATCGCTGTTCGCTATCTTTAGTAGAGCCAATTCTTCTTCCACCACATCAATCCTCTGCCTACGTCTGTCCTCAGGTGAACTGCATAGACGAACCCGTTTCCCGTCTGGCAAAGATAACGTCTCGGTCATTTCATCCCTGGTTAGGTGCCTGGGACGTGTGTGCGCCTGCTTTGAATTGAGTCGTCATGTACTCCGATGTGCGTAGAGCGAAGGCGAGGATCGAAAGGGTTGTGGTCTTGTCGGTGCAGTTTAGAAATACGCTGGCATCGGCTACGTAAAGGTTGGGCACGTCGTGCGTCTGGCCAAAGCGATTGGTGACAAAATGCTTTGGGTCATTGCCCATCCGGCAGGTGCCGGTCTCGTGCAAGCTCCAGCCGGGCGATTCAGGTTCGCCGTGTCCCTGATAGACGCCACCCATGCTGCGAAAGAGCTGCTCGGAAACCTGCTTGGCATGCTCCCACATTTTAAAGGTGTTCTCATCCCATCGGAAGTGAACACGCACCTGCGGGGTGCCGAAGATATCCTTCTTGACCGGGTCGATATCTACGAAGTTCTTCTCCGATCTTTGGGAGGGCGCCTGTACTGTAAAACTGACCGGTGTCGGGTAGCGGCGTTTGATCTCTGCCCGGTACGAGGCGCCAAAACCTTCGATGTCGTTGTAGTAGCTGGGAAACTCGTCGCACCCTCCCCCGGGATAGAAAGAGTAGCCGCGAATAAAATTCTCCTGCCTGGGATTGTCGAGGTTTTGCCAACGGGGGAGCCAGGCGACAGTCGCCGCGGAGACATTGTCGGGAAAGCTGGGCTGCCCGAGCAGCTGCGGGAGGTAGCCAAACCCCGCGGTTCCATACATGTGATCGCAAAGATTTCTGCCCACTTGCCCACTGGAGTTGGCGATGCCCGTAGGCCACCGTGGGGAGCGCGAGTTCAGCATGATTTGCGCCGTACTGATGCAGGAGGCGGCGACCACCACTGCCCTGCCATACACCTCAACTTCCTGCCGGTTTGTGCGGTCGACATAGGCAACACCTTTAGCTTTACCCTCCCCATCTACCAGGACCTGACGAGCGATGGCGTTGGTGCGGAGCTCGAGGTTGCCGGTTGCATGCGCCAACGGCAAAAGAAAGTAGGGGGAGGAGAAAAAGGCTCCCACATCGCAGCCTTCGGTGCAGTTACCGCAATAGTGACACGGCGGGTGGCCCTGATACGGTTGCGTGAGTTGCGCGATGCGATCGGGAAGGTACGGGACACCAACCTTCCTGGCGCCTGCCTCAAGAATGTAGTCGAGGCAACGAAATCGTATCGGCGGCAGATACTTTCCATCGGGGTTGGAGGGCCGGTTCTGTACGGTACTGGCGACGCCGATCAGCTCTTCGACTCGGGTGTAGTAGGGCGCTATGTCCTGGTAGGAGACGGGCCAGTCCACGTCGTAGCCATCACGGGAAGCGGCTTTAAAGTCGATCTCCGACATGCGGGCGGAGGAACGGCCCCAGAAGTTGGTTTTGCCGCCAACGAGATTCGAACGGGGCCATGTCCAACGGGTACCCTCGCCGGTGGAATAGGCAATGTCATGCTCCCACGCGTCGGGCGCGACATACTCGTTGTCCATGTAGCCGATACTGATGGCACGTTGCGCCGGCGAGCCGAAGCCGCGAAATTTCAAGTCGTAGGGCATGCGATGTTGGCGGAAGTCTTTGGCTGGAACGGCTTGCCTGCCGGCATTGAGGGCGCATACCTTCAGACCTGCTTCGCAGAGGGTCTTGATGACCATTCCGCCGCCGGCCCCAGTGCCGATCACCACTACGTCATAGGTTTGCACTGTGAAACTCCTCCATTACAGGCCAGCGTGCTCCGGATTGCCGGCGTGCGTGCAGCCGGGCGAGGTGGCATAGAAGGTAAGGCCGGGATAGTCCAGCGATTCGAGACCGACGCGGGTGGTGTAGAAACCCATGACGGTGTACTTGCGAAAGAGGAGGAAGAATTGCTGTCCTGCTTTTTCGCTCTCCTGCTGCTTTGCCTTGTAGGCGAGCCGTTCGAGGAGCGCGTTCTGCTGGAAGGCGGTAAGGCTGACGAAATCAGCAGCCGGAGCACTGGCACGATCGAGCCACTGCAAGCCATCGCGGAACGGCGTTTGGAGGGTGGCGTCACTGAACACCATGAAGTCGATAAACTCGGCGACCCCTGCTTCCCTGGCGCCCGGCTGCGGCTTTGGTGAAGCGGCCTCCACGGCAGGAGGGACTGCGGGCAAGATCAGCTCGGCGAGCAAATCCACGGTGCGGTATTGGCTGGGAGAAAAGAATTGCGGGCGATAGACAGGATTCACCATTGCCGGGGAGGCAACGCCGTGGTGGTGCTGGGTGCTACTTTCAGCGAAAGCAAAACTCCAGCGCGAGAAGCCGGAAAAAGTGCTCGCCGCGGAAGCCAGGGTCAACGCCTGAAGCAGCTCTCTCCGACTTGGACCTTGACCTGCCAATGTTCAGCTCCTGAACGTTTAGGCTTCCTGCACGCATCATGCATGGGATGCCGGAAAACCGGACTCCGATGCGGTGACCTCGGAGACGTAGCGAAAATCACCGGGAGTGATTCCCCGCCAAAGGGCGAGACGATACGCTGCCACCTGCAAAGGAACAATTTCGAACAGGGGTGCAAGGAGCGGCGGGATCTCGGGCCAGGGCACGAGGGAGGGCGCGTGCCGGCGCTCGTTCTCGAGTCCTGGCGAAGGCCCGATCCAACGAACGTCTGCTCCCAGGGAGAAAAGGTCGTCTGCCAGGGAACGATCGAGGATTTGCGTTTGCGGTGGGGTGCCGAAGACCACGGCGCGGAAATCCTTCGATACAACTTCAGCGGGGCCATGCCGGAATTGACCCGAAGACATGCCAACTGCCGCCGCCTTCGCTGTTTCGTGTAGCAGCAGCGCTCCTTCGTGGACAGAGGCAAGCGCCGGTCCGCGCCCGAGGAGGTAGAGCGTGCCGCCCATAAGCAGGTCTTTCCAGGAATCGCCGGCGCGCAGGCATCGGTCGATATGCGACGAG
>Ga0302180_10002301_pt1 | contig 14833 bp, 15 predicted proteins | sample I_Palsa_E3_2_FD_200575 | JGI IMG/M metagenome (GOLD analysis project Ga0302180, IMG submission 200575) | Peat permafrost microbial communities from Stordalen Mire near Abisko, Sweden - I_Palsa_E3_2 | ecosystem: Environmental > Terrestrial > Soil > Palsa > Peat permafrost | place: Sweden... | reverse complement strand
CGCGCCCATTCGCCACTCGCTAGCCGCTATGTCCGGCCGGCGCTCCAGCAACTCGGACGGCAATACCTCCGGAATCGCGGGAATCGCCGGCGTGTGAAGATCAATGGGGCTGGGGGGCAGACTGAAGTTTGCAGGTGGCTTGCCGATCAGGATGGCGATCGCATGCTCATACTCAGCACGTTGCACCATAATGTCTGTGTCGAGAACCCGGGCATCCTCCAGTTGCGTGCGAGCCTGCGCTACATCCGATTTTAGGTGCAGCTCCGCCTTCGAATCTGTTTTCCGTAAGCCCCAACGCTCTGCTATAGGCCTGTACCGTTTCGTTGAGCAGCTTTTCTTCTGGGTCTGCACTCCGCAGCTCAAAATAGTCGTGCGCCAACTCCGCCTGTAAGCTCAACCTCGCTGCAGCCATGTCTGCCGCGCTTGCCTGAGTCTGTTCCTTCGCTGCGGTGACGCTGCGCCGAATACGGCCCCAAAGATCAATCTCCCATGACAAATCGACCGGAAGAACGAAATCGCCGCCTCCGTTGTTGACCTGGGTCGGTGGAAAGTAAGGCTGGTTCGCAGAGTCACGCACCGTGGAAATGCTCGGTGCAACTCCAATGGTCGGCGCCTCGGCTGAACGATTGAAGCGAATCGCAGTGCGCGCCTCGCGGTAGTTCGCTTCGGCAATCTTCAGTGTCTGATTCGTCGAATCTATCTGTGCTTCCAACGCATTCAACTGAGGATCACCGTAAATCTCCCACCAGTTTCCTGGAGGTGTTTGATCGCCCGGCTGAGCAAGCTTCCAACCATCGCTCGCCTGAGACGGAGCGGAGGCCTGTTCTTTGAAGGCCGGCGCCATAGGCGTTGACGGTTTCACATAGTTTGTCCCGACCATGCAGCCAGCAAGAAGGATAGTCACGATCGACAACAGAGATGGAATCAGCCTGGCTTTCATTTCGATTCTCCTGCTTTTGGGGCATTGGTTCGAACCGGGGTTCCTGTAGTGAGCGAGTCCGAGGGATTCACGATCACCTGATCCGCTGGCTTGAGTCCGTCGATCACCTCGACAGTCGAGCCATAGTCACGCCCGATCGTTATCGGCACCAGTTCAGCATGATCACCCCGAACCACTCCAACCTGAAGTCCTTCAGACCTGAACAACAGAGTGTTTGCAGGGATGATGAGTGAGGAGGCTGCTTTCTTTGAATTGGCGGGAAGTTTGAGATGCACGAAGACATAGGCACCTGGCTTGATGCGTCCATCGCGATTGTCGATATCAACTTCCACGTTCAATTTGCGTACGTCTCTAGGACAAATTGGGCGACAAGGACAAATTCGGCCCCTGGACCCGGCAGTCTTATTTGTGCTTAGCTTATCCGGCCTTCGACAACAACGCCACCTGACCCAATGACTTTCGATACCAATTCGAAATCGTGCAAGCAGGCAAATCATGAAATCCAACCCTTTCGACTGGATGATCCGTCCATCCTTACCTACAATGTCCGACATTCAACGTCGCATGGTCGAACTCACCGGCAAACAACTGCAGCTTGAGCCGCTGACACAGCTACAGACCCGCCCGGCGCCTCCCACACCACCGCCGCCTCGTGCGTCCCCGAATCCAACCTTCGGCGATGCCGCACTCTACGGCGTCGCGGGGCTGGCCGTATGCGGCTTGGCCCCACACAGCGAAGCCCATCCCGCCGCCATCCTCCTCCAGTTGCTAGCCGTTCGGCAATGCCGTTGGCCCCGCGCCCCACTGCATGGTCGATGCCACCCGCTGTTGGTATGAGCTAAACGACACAGACGGACCAACGCATTTAGTCGAGACTTCTAACAGAGGTACTCTAAATGGCTCAAGCCAAAGCGACCAGAAGCATCATCGACACTCACCGGCACATTTTCGGTCCGAAACTGCGCCAGAAATTCGTTGAGAATATAGGGTTTGACGACTCAAAGCCGTTGCCGCAGGCCAATGCTGGCGAAATGTTTTTCTATCGTGAGTCGGTCGACGTTGATTATTCGATGGAGATTCAGCGGCAGAGTGGAGTCTCGTCCTGCGTAAACAGCTATGGTGGCGAGGTGGAGACGTTCGCCCAGCACATCATTAAGGCAAACACCACCGACACGCTTAAATTCCTGAACGACGAGTCTTTCGAACTGCGAGATAGATTTCCCGACGATGTTGCTTGCATGGCCAACGCTCATGCTCTTGAAGAGAGTTCGCGTGAGGTCATCGATCCACTGATTTCAAACAAAGAAGCTTGCTGCATCAGCATCTCGACCAGCTACGGAGCCGGTGCCGATCAGATCTTTCTTGACTCACCCAGAGCCGAATGGCTATGGGAGTACGCGCAGGCCAAGGATGTTCTGGTTCACATTCATCCTCCTCTCGTATCGATAGGCGCTGCTGCAATGCAGCAGTATAGGCTTATCGAAGCCGTAGGCCGGCCGTTCGATACGGCCCTCTCGGCCGCCCGCATGATCTATAGCGGCGTCTTTGACAGATACCCTAAGCTGAAGGTTCTCTTCGTCCACATGGGCGGAGCCCTCGCCCCCGTGATTTGCCGACTCGATTGGAACTGGGAGTTGAACTATAAGAACATTCAAAACCCACCTATCCAAAAGGTGGATAAGAACCTTCGTAAGCCTTCGGAGTACTTCAAGTCGAATATCTATGTGGATACCATGGGACCAAGCACGATCGGTCTCAAGGCCATGATCGAGATGTGCGGCGTTGACCGCGTACTGTTTGGAACCGATTTCGGGCCGGTCCCAATGAGCCCAAAGCTGCACATCGACCTTGTGGACGACACCATCACTGACGCTGGAGATCGCGACAAGATTTTCTCCACCAACACACTCGCCTTGCTCCGTTTGGCTGAAAGTGCACCTCGACTCGTGCCCCGAGCTGCTTAGTCTTCATGCGCGAGCCCCTGGGAAAGAACGTTGAGTTCCCAGGGGCAAGGCGGCAATTGTTTTGGCAATTTTTACATGAAGGCGAGCGCAGGCCCGACTTTGGGGCCGTAAAGCTTTGCACAGGAACATCCAAGCAATCAATGTCTTGTGATCCACGTTGTTGCTCAGCGATCAGCTGATGAACGTGCGACTATCAACAAGTCAGGTCTGCAAATTGTGAACGCTAACGCAAAGGAAACAGCCATGACAGAAGCACTCGTAGAACCCCTCGTCAACGCAAGGCTCCAACCCATTCGTGGCAACGAAGGCGCGCCAATTCTTGGTCCAACCAACCCCGCTCGCGAAGCTCAGAGCCCGGGGCGGCTCGCGCCGCCCGTTACGGACCACGGTACGATGCCGAACCTCAAATGGACTTTTGCGGATAGCCACAACAAGCTCGAGCAAGGCGGTTGGGCACGTCAGACTACGGTGCGTGAGATGCCCATTGCGACGGAGCTTGCTTGCGTAAATATGAGGCTCGAGGCTGGCGTAATCCGTGAAATGCATTGGCACAAACCCGCGGAATGGGGCTTTATGATCAAGGGAAACGCACGTGTGACCACCGTCGATGAACAAGGCCGTACATATCAGGCCGACTGCGCCGAAGGTGATCTGTGGAACTTTCCCGGCGGTATCCCGCACTCCATTCAAGGCCTCGCTGGTGAAGGGTGCGAGTTTCTACTCGTCTTTGACGATGGAGCATTCAACGAGGAAGAGACGTTTCTCGTAACAGATTTCCTGGCGCATATCCCTAAATCTATTCTCGCGAAGAACTTCAATGTAAGCGAAAGTGCATTTGCCAACATCCCTAAAGCGGAGCTGTATATCTTTCGCGCGAATATCCCTGGCGCGCTGGCTCAGGATCGTGTAGTCGGAGCTGGACCGACACCCGTGACTTACACCCATAGGATGGCTGCACAGGAGCCGATCCGTACGGGCAGTGGCACCGTACGAATCACAGATTCGACTAACTTTCCAGCAGCCGCCACCATCGCGGCCGGCCTGGTAGCAGTAGAACCAGGTGGCATGCGCGAGTTGCATTGGCACCGCACGTCCGACGAATTGCAGTATTACCTCGAAGGTCAGGGCCGGATGACTGTGTACGCCTCTAACACCAATGCAGGCACGTTCGATTACCGGGCCGGTGACGTCGGCTACGTTCCTAAGGTCATGCCACACTACATCGAAAATACCGGGACCACGACGCTGCGCTATCTGGAGGTCTGGAAGACAGATAAGTTCTCAGACATGTCTCTGGCACAGTGGCTTGCCTTCACTCCGTACGAGCTTGTACGTGCCCATCTACAGATCGATCGTTCGGTCCTCGACCGTGTTTCAACGACCAAAGCACCCGTCGTCGGCTGCGGATAATCGTTATGTTCCGTGCTCGCGTCGGGATGAGCTGATGGGAGCACGGGTCAGGGTAGGCACCCTCTTTCCTAATTTGAAGCGAGGAATACCTTTCATGTCAGTGCCAACTTTATTCGGGAGTCCAATTCAACCGCTCATTGCAGAACGTTGGAGCCCGTATGCTTTCGACGACCGGCGCGTTGCCAAGGAAGATCTTGTGGCTTTGCTGGAAGCGGCGCGATGGTCGGCTTCGGCTGCGAACGAGCAGCCATGGAGCTATTTTGTTGCGACGAGGGATGAGCCGGCCGAGTTTGCGCGATTACTCTCCTGCGTGGAAGAGGTAAATCTTCCCTGGGCGAAATTTGCTGCTGTGCTTATGCTGGGCTGCGCACGCCTGACCCTGGAGCATACGGGTGCACCGTATGAAACCGCAGAGCATGACCTTGGGCTGGCTTCGGCGAACCTGGTTTTTGAGGCCACCGCTCGCGGGTTGGCAGTCCACCAAATGATCCACATACATCGCGACCTCGCTCGCCGGCTCTACCAGATTCCTGAAGGGGTAAAGCCTGTTGCTGGGTTAGCGGTTGGGTATGCGGGCGGTGGGGAACGACTTCCGGATGCCCTGCGGAAGGAAGACCTGACCCGTCATCCAAGAAAGCCGTTGGATGCTTTTGTCTTCAGCGGGAGTTGGGCTCAAGCTTCATCATTGGTCGCCAAGTGAAAGCGAAGACGCTTTACGTGTCTGAAGAAGGCGCGGGAGAAACATGTCTTCTTTTCTCAGCCGATCAAGCTCTCGATCGACTGCAGGCGGAGCAGGAAGTAGTTCCGCGGCACGTATCGGTCGTCTGTCGATCATGATCAATACGAAACAGACCAAAGAACTTATTTGATCGAGTCTTCTATCAGAGGATGTCCATGACTCAATCCAAAGCAACCGGAAGCATCATCGCTGCCCAGTCCGCAGACTCCTGGACAGCACAGGCGAAAGAAGGCACCTTTACGGTGTCGCATTTTCTCTTCAGTGACGGCGACACCCTGCCTGTACTGAACCTACACTATCGCACCCTGGGAAGCCCGCATCGTGGTCCCGATGGTCACATTGATAATGCAGTGCTGCTGTTGCACGGCACTGGCGGCAGTTCCAAGTCGTTTCTGATACCAACCTTCGCAGATGTGCTGTTTGGCCCCGGACAGCCGCTCGATATACAGCACTACTACCTCATCTTTCCCGACGCGATCGGCCACGACGAATCGAGCAAACCCTCCGACGGCCTGCACATGCACTTTCCGCGCTACGACTACGACGACATGGTGCGCGCGCAGCACCTGCTTGTTCAGGACGGCTTGCACATCGATCATCTTCGCCTCATCTTTGGCGCATCGATGGGCGGCATGCATGCCTTTCTGTGGGGCGTCACCTATCCGGGCTACGCGGATGCGCTTGCGCCCTTCGCCTGTCTGACCGTACCCATTGCGGGTCGCAACCAGATGTGGCGTACGATGGCGATGGAGGACATCCGAAATGATCCAGCTTGGCTTGGCGGCGAATATAAGAGCGGCCCGGTCGCGGGCCTTCGTGCCACAAGCGATATCTTCTTGATCGCGACATCGTCTGCTCTTGACTTGCAGAAGCAATATCCGACACGCCAGCAGACCGAAACCTACACGGATCGGTATCTTGATCAGTCTGTTCGCTTGATCGACGCAAACGACTGCCTCTATTATCTCGATGCCAGCCGCAGCTACGGTCCCTCCGCGCAACTCGGTCGCATAACGGTTCCGGTCCTTTGGGTCAACTCCGCCGATGACTTCATCAACTCGCCCGAACTCGGAATTGCTCAACAAGAGGCCAGCCGGATGTCAAATGCGCGCTTCATTCTGCTCCCGATCACATCGGAGACGCACGGCCATCTCACCTTCAACTACGCAGCTGTCTGGCAGCAATATCTCACGGAGCTGCTGAAGCGTAAGGGCACCCCAGACGTTGAGAGCTCACGCGACTCCTCCTCCAGAGAACTCGCGTCAACGGTGTTGCACTGACTGGCTGCCGCTTTAGGAGCTATTTGGCCTAGGTCGATGCTCAGACGCTGAAAGGTTTTCCTGGTTGGAAAATTGTCTTCATGTCTCTGAGCTAGAGCTGCAGGCTGCGCCGGGAGCCTCGTTCATCGGAGGAAAGATCAATGAATCGGAGTGAGTCATGAGTACGCAAGTGCAATTCACCCGGACAGCGGCAAGTTCTGGAGTGGCCATCAAGGCCTCAGATGTGACATATTCCGAAGCAGCGCCACAAGGAAATCCGCCGCTGTTTCCGGACAATCCCCAGTTTTGGTACGAAACGAGGCGCGCGTTTGGCTCAGCCGATTATGGTGCCAGCGAATTCGGCGAGGTGCTGGTAACGGCTGGCCGCATCAAAGCCGGCGATTTCGACAGCTGGTACGACGCCTGGAATGACATTGCCGAGAGGGTCGCGAGAGAAGCGGCGGACCAGCTTGCACGCGGCCACAAGATCAGCGCACGCAACAGTTTCCTCCGCGCTTCAACCTACTACCGTGCTTCGGAGTTCTTCCTGCATGGAAATCCGCAGGATCCAAGGATCGATGTTGCCTATCGGAAGTCGGTTGAGTGCTACCGCGCTTGTGCCGGGCTCTACGATCCGCCGATCGAGCCAGTCGAAATCCCGTACGAGCACACCACTCTGCCGGGCTACTTCCATCGCGTAGATAGTTCCGACAGACGCCGGCCCCTCATCATTCTGCATACCGGCTTCGATGGCTCCGCTGAGGAGATGCATGTAGAGGGTGCGCTTGGGGCCGTTGAGCGCGGCTACAATGTGCTCGCCTTTGACGGACCAGGACAGTTCGGCCCACTGCACCGCGAAGGCCTGCACTTCAGGCCGGATTGGGAAAAGGTTGTGACGCCTGTCGTGGATTTCGCATTGAAGCTGCCCGGCGTTGATCCGGGGAAGATTGCCTTGATGGGTTTCAGCATGGGCGGTTACCTGGCGCCGCGCGCAGCGGCTTTTGAGAAACGCATTGCCGCTCTCATCGCAAACGACGGGGTCTTCGACTACGGCGCTGCCAACTTGAAACTTTTGCCTCCAGCCACAAGCGCGGCTATCAAGCAGGGCCTGCAGGCGAACACCGCACCCGAACTAGATCGGACGATTGAGGCCAAGATGAAGGAATCGTCGACGGCGCAGTGGGCAGTCACTCATGGAATGTATGCCATGGGCGTTTCCACTCCAAGCGCCTACATTGCCGCAGGTCTTGCTTATACTCTCGCCGATGGCGTAGCCGAAAAGATCAGTTGTCCCACGCTCATCTGCGACGCAGAAGACGATCTCTTCTTCAAAGGCCAGCCGCAGGAACTTCTTGATCACCTTCGTTGCCCCAAGACCCTGTTGCACTTTTCTGTGGCGGAGGGCGCCGGGGACCATTGCCAGGTCGGCGCCCATCGCCTGGCACTCGGCCGCATCTACGACTGGCTGGACGAAACGCTCGGAGGTCCTCCTGCCCAGACTTCCTAGTCGGCCCCTCGATGGACCGTCACACAAACAGGGATGAAGCAGAAGCAGCGTTCACGAGCTTGTACTTCCGAATGATCCAGAGTTTTCATTAGGGATTAAAACTGAAGATTCTGGCTGAAGAACGGCAGGACATGGTTTTGAAAGCGGTCGGCCACGGCGCTGGTGTGAGTGCCTGGGTAGATCTCAAAGCTGTTCGCGATGCCATACTTGTCGAAGACATCGTGTAACTTGCCGGCGTCCACGCGCAAGCCGTCCTGGTCGCCGACATCCATGGCGATCGCACGATACTGCTTCAGATTTCCGATGTACTGGTCGACAAAAGCCAGGGGTGCATTCGCTGCCCATTTCGCCTCGATGTCGGGCTGCGGCACACCGTCCTTTACTGGGAGATCGAGATAGAGGGGCGGGTTTTTGGGATCAGGGGACCACGCGGCCGCCGACGCGAGCTGAGCCCGGGCAAAGAATGGCAGCTTCGCTGAATCGTCTGGAGTCTTCACCGCTTCGAGAGTCTTCGCGAGTTCCGTATTGACAGGCCGAACAGACAAACAGCATGGGCTCATGATGTACAGGCTGCCAAAAACGTCAGGATGCTTCATGCCGATGCGCGCGGCGCCATAACCGCCCATGGAATGCCCAACCAGGCCTCGGCTCTTTCGATCCGGCAGTGTCCGGTAGTGCGCGTCGATATACGCAACTACGTCGTGGGCAATATACTTTTCAAAGTCTCCGGTCGTCACCGAACTCGAATACATCGATCCGTTGTGGAGTGTCTTGCTGTCGGGAAGCACCAGGATCATTTCTTTAGCGCCTTGCGCGAAGGCCCCTTCGATGGTCTGCGGCACATGAATCTCATGGCTCCATTGCTCGGCGCCAATCGAGTACCCGTGCAGCGCATAAACAACGGGGTAGCGGCGGCGCTTCTTCGTTTTATAACTGGGCGGCAGAAAAACGATGGCGTCACGGTCAACGGCATCCCCTTCCAGATTACCCTCCAGGGCTTCCCCGTGTATTTTGATGTGCTCCACAGTGACCGGCTGCGCGCCCGGCACAGGCGACGGAACGTTGGTCTGCACCTGGGCCGCAAGCCTCGCAACCGGAAGCGCGGCGATACTCAATACAACGGCAAAACAGAGGGAATATACCTTCATCAAAAACCTCGCTTTAAAAATTGGTAGATTTCAGGCAGTGCATCAGTCAGGAAGCCACGACGGAGCATGAGCCGGTCCCCCAATCCCTCTTAATGGCTGTGAGTCCTCGGTAGAGAGGAGATGCGCTGGGGGGAGCCCAGCGATAGCACGCGATCGGCGTCTCCTCGATATAGTAGTCATTCTTCAGTACATTCACTGGACATCCGCTTTCCTGTTTCGGCCGTTGCGCCAGGCCGGGAAATACAGTACCCGCCGAGACTGCAACGGCGGATGCGCAAAATTCTCGTCGATTCATAATCCCTCTTATCGAGCATAGTACGCGCATCAGTAACCGATGTTCATCTCGGATCATTGAGTCGGAAGAGTGCAAGGTGAGTGTTGCACTAACCTTTATCGTGCGTGAATTAGTCTGAAAAAACAGCCAACAGCGGCCTTTGAGAGGGCGTGTGAGTACAGGCTAGTTTTCCGGGTGTTCACACACCCTCTTTAGGGACGACTCGCACAGTTCTTGGCATTGCGTAGGCGGAAGGGAACCTGAGTAATACGACTTAACACATTCTTGTCTGCGGAGAGGATGACTGGAGCCTAAAGCAAAGAGGCGAGCGGGATGAACCAGACGTTGGTGTTGCTGTTGTCCCAGCTCTCCATGCGCTCGAAGTCTTTCTGAGCTTGCTCATGCGTGCGCGGAAAGTGAACCGGGATCACGCGATCGCTGCTGAAGTAGAGCGTCCTGTGATCTGGGCCGAGATGCGGTTCGTCATCGGTGCTGAATCCGTCCGGTTTCTGCTCATAGCCAAGGTACCGAATCTCTACCTGTCCCCATCCCTTTCCCGCCCGGCGCACGATGAAATCGCTTTGCCGCCTAATTTGAGTGCCAGATCACGTTGCCGCCACGGATCGTATATCTGACCTTGGTGAACGCCTCTGGATGCCCCGATGCCGGGTCTTCTGACAGAATCGTCAGATCACCGCGCATTCCCGGCATCACCTTGCCTTCGCGCTGCGATCGATGAAACAGCTCCGCCGGGGCCGTTGTCAGCATTGCCAGCACCTCGCGAAAGCCAAACCCAGCCTGCTTCAGCTGACGAAATTCCTCGCTCTGGTCGTAATCCGGGAGAAACCCGGTGTCGGTGCCATAAACCAGCCTTCCGCCAAGCAGGTGAAACCGGTAATCGAGCCCGCGAATGTTCGCGATATCATCGTCGCGCGAGAACAGCTTGAGTGTCGGGATGATCGTCATGTGTTGCGCAATCATGCGCCGCAGCATCGCCTCATCGATTCCACTTGTAAGCTCCGGCGTATGCGCCAGAACGTCTACACCGGCGTCGATTGCCACTTTCGTCCCCTCAAGATTTGAGGGATGCGAAAAGACCAGCTGCCCGTATCTATGTGCCTCATCGGCCGCTGCACGCGCGATCGCCACTTGCATCGGAGTGATGTGACCGGGACTCACAATCGAACCGGTGAAGAGCTTTACGATGTCGCATCCACCCGCACGGTTTTTGTCGACAACTGTCACTGCGTCTGCAGCCGTCTCAGGCTGCGCCATCTTTGCCTTTAATTCTGCCGGAAGCCCCGCTAAGTAGTACGGCAACGCATGCGCGGGAAAGATAGGGAAGCCCGCGGTAAATATGCGCGGCCCCAGGACTTCGCCGCTTTCCACGCGCCGCCGCAGTGCAATCGTATTCTCTCTGTCCGAGCCGGTATCTACCACTGTCGTAAAGCCCGAGTGGGTGAGCATCTCGCTCATCTGGCGTGCCAATTTATCTGCCGGCTGATTCGCGGCTTCGTTCCACTTCGGCTCCATGAAATGCACATGCGCATTCCAGAAACCGGCAAGCACAACGCAGCCTTGGCAGGAAATCGTCTCGATGCCCTTGGGGATGCGCAGATGCTCCCCGACCCCCGCGATCACTCCATGACGGATCACAACCGTCACGTCCCTCCGCGCCGGCGCGTCTGGCGCGGAGTAGACAGTGGCGCGCGTTATCGCCAGATCCTGTGCTCGACCAATCGCACCTAGACCGAGCAAGAACAAAGCAAGAACAATAGCCCTAAGACACAAGGTTCTGATCATTGACATTTCCCGTCTTCGCTTTCGAGTGGTCCGCTACAGCGTCTGAAAGACCAACGAGATGAACGGTCTGAATCTCACCCAAGGGTGATGATGTCAGTGCCGTGATGGTCGTTGGCTGTTCAAACTGGATGAATGACCTCCTCAAAAGATAACTCCTGTGTCCCAGGTCCCAGCGTGATGCTGTACTCATGGCCCCGGCGAGGGTGGAACACCAGAGCTGGCCGGAAGCACGCAATGCACGTGCCGGAGGAACGGCGAACGCTCGCATAGACAATCCCATTTGATCCTGCGTACAAAAGCGCGTTAGCCAGTTCCTGAGATGCTCCGTAGCATTGTGGAATGGGACCAGGCTGTAGGCAGGTTTGCGACTCATTGGCGTCAAGGTAATGAAACTCACCGGAGAAGTCGGCGAGGAAGTCTCGATAGTCAAAAGCGTACTGGCCAGTCAATCGAGTGTCTTCGAGGAAGCACCTCTTGTGAAAGGCCACCTTTACGACTGAGGTTTCAAGTTCCACGCCTGCATACCAGGCTCCGCGCTGCGGACTGTGAAAGCGTCCGCCGTGCGCACCGTGGTGGGTAAACGCAGCGTTGACGATGTGCGCTTCAGGAACGCCATACAGTAATTCGCCCGGACCGATGGCCCTGTTACCACCGTGCTCTGCGATTGTACGTTCGTTGGTTGCGGCATCAAGTTCGCTTAAATCGGCGAGGACTCCTGGGGGAAGTGACAGCACCTCCAGCACGCTCTCGCCGCTGTACTTCGTAGGAATCAACCTATGAGTGCCGGCACCTTCAAACAGATTGAGGTGAGCCAATCAATAGCCGTTTCGCGCTGCATCGACCAGACTGCGGACCTGCTGCAAGCCCGGGATTCCCGCGCGCACCATGTAGTTGAGGGGGGTCTGACCGCCAAACAAGAAATTGTCGTTTGGCCGAACTACCCATTCATCGGCCAGCTGGTCGGGCAAAAGAATGTGCAAGGCCTTATAGATTCCGACAACATAAGAGATCCGGGTCAGTTCGTCTTGGCGAAGGGTTCCTGCAGCGGTTTTTAGTTTGTAGAGGGTCGACCGAGGCACTCCCCCGAGCAAGTCCCCGGCCCTGTCGATCGGCAGGTGCCACTTATCCATGATCGCGAAGAATCCATCGATGGCCGATTGACTCAGACGCTCCCGCGTCTCAAGACGGCTGAGATCCGGTGTCGGGTCGAATTTGTAACCTGGCGCAGCGTACGTCGGCTGGGTGCTCATACGATTCATCCCTGAGATCATTGTCTCAAAAGAGACATATTTTGTCCACCACTGGAATCATCTGCTCCAGATCGTGAGGTTCGCTCCAATACTCTCCGCTCGATCGCGCATTCCTGCCAGCCCCAGTGCGCATCGCTCCGCGTCTGCGCTGCCTGAGGGTCAATGCCGCGTCCATTATCACGCACAACTACGCGCAAACGGCGAGGTAAGTACTCAACCTCGACCCTCAATGCAGGTCGCTTCGGAATGGAGCAATGCATTGACCAGCGCCACTCTTCCAATCAGATTGATCTGCTCCTGAATCGCGGGCTTCAATTGCTTTGGGTGTCCGGCTGCGATTGCTTCGAAGCTTCTGAGATAAAGGCGACCGAGCCCTTGACCTGGAACATCAGAAATTTCATTCCCCTTGTTGTCACGTGGGATGAAATTGGTGAGACTTGAAGGAGACATTATGAGTAAGAACATTGTTTTGTGTGCTGACGGAACCTGGAACACTCCGCATGGGGTCGCAGTAGCCGTCATAGACACCAACGTTCGCAAGCTTTACCTGGCGCTCATCAACGGCGCATCACAGCTCAAGTATTACGACAGCGGGGTCGGCACCGATGGCACTCCGATTGACCATCTGACGGGCGGAGCTATGGGAGAAGGCCTCTTCCAGAAGGTGCAGGATTGTTATGCGTTCCTTGGAAATGTCTATGATCCGGGCGACCAGATCTTCCTCTTTGGCTTCAGCCGGGGCGCTTTTACTGCGCGCAGTGTGGGTGGCATGATCGCCGGTTTTGGCGTCCCGTCGATCAATCTGGACAACCGAACTGTACCTTCGATATTTGCCGCGTACCGGGAGCCGGATCCTGACAAAAAGAAAAAATTGAAAGACCAACTGATAGATGCGTATGGTCTGCAGGACGTCAAGGTCGAGATGGTCGGGGTCTGGGATACGGTCGGATCGCTGGGAATCCCGGGGATATTTTTCAACGCGTTGAATCAGAATAAATATGGCTTTCTCGACACCACCATTCACCCGTGCATTAACCACGGATATCACGCCGTCTGCATCGATGAAAGACGCGCCCAGTTCAAGCCGACGCTGTGGACCAATCCCGACGAATCAGCACTTCGAAACAATGATCAGGTCGAGCAGGTTTGGTTTCCGGGGGTGCATTGCGACGTCGGGGGAAGCTATCCGGAGTCCGAGCTCTCTGACATCACATTGAGCTGGATGATGCAGAAAGCGAAAAAACATGGCCTGCAGTTTTCTCCGGAAGCGGAAGCGAAATACCTCAAACCTCCACCGGACAACGTCAACGGCCAAGCTCATGACGAATGGAAGATCATTCCCTGGGGAATACCGGAACATCGCAATATCCCGTCTGTCGCGACCATGTCAAACACGGTGCAGGCGCGGTTGGATCAGGACGCTGATTACACTCCCACAAACGTCGCGATGCTTGGCCGGAAGTTGAGTGGGTATTCCATCGCCCAGGTACTGCCGTACAACGACGTCTAACTTGCTCGCCGCGTTCCTACCTGGCGGGCTGCAACTCTTTGCCCTTGGACTCGATCGCACTGAGCAGGTTTTGCCACGATTCGTCGAAAGACTTGGCGCCCTTCGATTGCAGGTCGGCCGCTAGTTGTTCGAGATTGATTCCGGCCTTTCGAAAACCGTCTAGAACCATCTCGCAGTCTCCCCCGTCTCGCGGGAGAGCTCCGGCTACCTTGCCGTGATCACCGAACGCCAGAAGAGTTTTCTCGGGCATTGTGTTGACCGTGTTTGGCGCAGCCAGAGCAGAGATATAAAGCACGTCGGAAGCCTTTGGGTCCTTCGTGCCGGTGCTGGCAAAGAGGAGCCTCTGGGGCCGGGCGCCAAAGTTGGCCAAACGCTGCCACCGGTCCGACGCCAGGACATCCCGGTAGGCTTTGTACAACTGCTGTCCGACCGCAATGCCAAGCTTGTCCCGCAGTTGCTCGGGTACTTTGTCCATCGTTGCGCCGTCCCATCGGCTCAGGAATACTGACGCTACGGATCGAACGTCGGGATTGAGGCCTGCTGCAACACGCCGTTCGAGTCCACGCATGTACGCGTCTGCCGACGCCAGATAGTGCTCTCGAGAGAAGAGAAGCGTGACGTTGATGGCGACACCAGATGCGATCGCTTCCTCAATCGCTGGGTTTCCTTCCTTCGTTCCAGGAATCTTGATGAAAAGGTTCGGACGATTCGCCTTCTTGTGCAATCTGGTTGCTGCCGCTACTGATCCCTTGGTGTCATAGGCCAAAAGGGGAGACACCTCGAGAGAAACGAAACCATCGTTGCCTGCTGTTCGCTCGTGAACTGCGGCAAAGAGGTCGGCGGCTCGAGTCAGATCCTGGATGGCCAGTTCAAAGAACAACTCCTCGCCCGAAAGCCCTGTCGACAGAAGACGGCCAATCTCCGCGTCATAAGATTTGCTCTTTGAAATGGCTTGTTCAAAGATGGTTGGGTTCGAAGTCAGCCCTGTGACGGAAAGCTCGTCGATATAGCGCTTAAGAGTTCCGCTGT